>Ga0209283_10001722_pt1 | contig 12023 bp, 8 predicted proteins | sample CZO8metaG_2_FD_188354 | JGI IMG/M metagenome (GOLD analysis project Ga0209283, IMG submission 188354) | Vadose zone soil microbial communities from the Eel River Critical Zone Observatory, Northern California, USA - CZOApr15con2H1.8 metaG... | ecosystem: Environmental > Terrestrial > Soil >...
TTGGCTTCTTCCTGTCGGTGTTTCCACAGGGACGAGTGGTTGTGCGTACCCTATTGGTGTTGCCAGACTTTCTCTCTGCTTCACAACCCGGTCTGCTCGCACCTGTTGAGGAGCCAATTCAACACGTAAAGGAGACGATACCCTCGCTCAACGGTACCGTTTACCTGGATATCTATGCACCAACCACGCCTCCTCCGCCTATCCCCGGCGCGCGTGAAGGTCTTGTTGTTATCCCCGGGGTGGGCGATGAACGCCCTGAGCCACAACTCATAAACTTCTCTGAGTCCCTTGCACGGGCGGGCCTGGTGGTGATGGAACTGACAACGCCTACATTGCTCGCTTACGATCTTTCTGCACAGGATAGCGACGCCGTTGTGCAGGCATTTAAAACGCTGGCCAGGTGGCCGGGTATAGGTGCGAATCGCATCGGGATCGTTGGTTTCAGCGCAGGTGATGCACTGGCCTGCTTTGCAGCAGCAGATCCGCGCATCCGGGAGCAGGTAGCGTTCATCCTGCTCTTCGGAGGGTACTTCAATACGATCACTCTGCTACATGATTTTGGAGAACGAGCGCTGACAGTAGATGGGCGGGCACAGCCCTGGCAGCCGGTGTATGTGCCTATCCAGGTGCTTACTAATGTCATTGCCCCTATGCTGCCAGCATCAGAAGGAACACGCCTGGTAAACGCGCTTGCTCCCGGTGGCACGCCGTTGGCGCCCGCTGACCTGGCGCAGCTTTCAACGGATACTGTTGCAGTTTATCATTTGTTGGCCGGTGACGAGCCTGGCCAGGTAGATGCGAACATTGCGGCGCTTTCTCCCACAATCCGTGCCTTACTCGATGAACTCTCGCCGAGTAGAGTGATTGACCAGATTCGTGCGCCTATCTACCTGTTGCACGACCGCAGCGACCAGTTTGTGCCGTTCACAGAGTCGAGAGACTTTGCGGCTGTGCTCACGCGCATCCATCATCCACATGACTTCGCGGAGCTCGGTATTTTCCAGCATGTCGAGGTGCGGCCAGGTTTCAACCTGGGACAGTTATTGGGCGATGGTACCAGCCTCTTCCGCATACTCAACGAAGTATTGCTCCCAGGTTCCTAAGCTACATAGAATTAGTACATTCTGGCTAATCTCGCGCCAACTCATTAAATTTGACCTGGCAAACTGTTGACAAGCCCAGAAAATTATGGCATATTACCCTGGCATCACAAAATGTAGCACATTTACAACCGAATTTAAGAATAATTACTTCAATTTTGCCGAGGCAGGCCACAGAGAAGACCGCGGAGCGCATGTGCGCGACACAAGCGAGTAAGAGTACGCGGGGGATGCCTAGGCGCTGAAGGCCGACGAAGGACGCGGAGACCGGCGAAACGTTCAGGGGGAGCTGCATGCGAGCGTTGATCCCTGAGAATCCGAATGGGGCAACCCCTCCAGAGTGATGTCTGGAGACCGCTTGCTCAATCCATAGGCAGGCGGAGGGCAGTGGGTGAACTGAAACATCTCAGTAGCCCGACGAAGAGAAATCAACCGAGATTCCCGTAGTAGTGGCGAGCGAGGCGGGAACAGCCCAAACCAGTGGTTCGCAAGAACGACTGGGGTTGTAGGAGCAGCACCACGGCATGCCGTGGCCGACCCGAAGGCGTTGGAAAACGCCACCGGAGCAGGTGAGAGTCCTGTAGGGGTAGGCGACGTGCAAGCCAGCTGATTTCCTGAGTACCACGAACCCCGGTGAGTTTGTGGGAAGCAGGGGGGACCACCCTCCAAGGCTAAACACCTTCAGCGACCGATAGGGAACCAGTACCGTGAGGGAAAGGTGAAAAGCACCCCGCGAGGGGGATGAAAGAGTGCCTGAAACCGCGTACTTACCAGCAGTCAGAGGGACGTGTGGGTCCTTTGGGTCCCACCGCCTGATGGCGTGCCTTTTGTAGAATGATCCGGCGAGTACATCGTCGTCGCAAGGTTAACCCATGCTAAAGTGGGGGAGCCGCAGGGAAACCGAGTCTGAACAGGGCGTTGGTGGCGACGATGAGACCCGAAACCACGTGAGCTATCCATGGCCAGAGTGAAGCGCCTGTGACAGGGCGTCGAGGCTCGCACCCACCAGTGTTGCAAAACTGGGGGAGGAGCTGTGGATAGGGGTGAAATGCCAACCGAACGTGGAGATAGCTGGTTCTCCCCGAAATGCATGCAGGTGCAGCCGCCTGGGAGAACGTCGTGGAGGTAGAGCGCTGGATGGGCTCGGGGCCAAGTGCTGGTTACCAACCCCAACCAAACTGCGAATGCCACGACGGGTGCCAGGCGAGTGAGACGGCGGGGGCTAAGCTTCGTCGTCGAAAGGGAAACAGCCCAGACCACCCGCTAAGGTCTCCAACTTGCTGCTCAGTGTCCAAGGGGGTGCGTGCGCAAAGACAGCCAGGATGTTGGCTTAGAAGCAGCCATCATTGGAAGAGTGCGTAATAGCTCACTGGTCGAGTGCGCGTGCACCGACAACGTAGCGAGGCTCAAGCAGCAGACCGAAGCGGTGGAACACTCTTTGGAAGAGTGTTGGTAGGGGAGCGTTGTGCAGGCAGCGAAGCTCGACTGCGAAGACGGGTGGAGCCTGGACAAGTGCGAATGCCGGAATGAGTAGCGTCATCCGTGTGCGAACCACGGACACCGGAAGCCTGAGGGTTCCTGGGCAACGGCAGTCGTCCCAGGGTGAGTCGGGTCCTAAGCCGAGGACGTCATAGTCGTAGGCGATGGCAAGCAGGTGATGAGTCCTGCACCGGAGCGCGTCGTTACGAGCGAAGCGGGGACGCGGTAGGGGAGGTGAACCCAGCGAATGGACAGGCTGGGCTCCCAGTGCGAAGTGCGAGACCGAGGAAAACCCCGGTCTTGAATGCATGACGGCTGGGACGAGTCTCCGCAAGGAGGCGGAAGTCACTGGCCCCCAGGCCGCCCAGAAAAGCCGCTAGCCAGACGTCGTTCCGCCCGTACCGCAAACCGACACTGGTAGGCAGGGAGAACGCTCCCGAGGTGGACGAGTGAGCCTCTGTCAAGGAACTCGGCAAATTGACCCCGTACCTTCGGAAGAAGGGGTGCCCTAGTAGCGCGGTGTGCCTAGCACACGGTGCGAGGGGGTCGCAGGAAACTGGCTCAAGCGACTGTTTACCAAAAACACAGGTCTCTGCGAACGCGAAAGCGGACATATAGGGGCTGACTCCTGCCCAGTGCCGGAAGGTGAAAGGGAGTGGTGAGCGTAGCCACGAACTGAAGCCCCGGTGAACGGCGGCCGTAACTATAACGGTCCTAAGGTAGCGAAATTCCTTGTCGGGTAAGTTCCGACCCGCACGAAGGGAGTAACGACTTGAGCACTGTCTCGACAGAGGGCTCGGCGAAATTGAAGTACCCGTGAAGATACGGGTTTCCCACGACAGGACAAAAAGACCCCGTGGAGCTTTACTACACCGTGGTCTGGACACGAGGCGGTGCGTGCGTAGGATAGGTGGGAGCCGGAGAACTCACCCTCGCGGGGGTGAGGGAGGCAACGGTGAAATACCACTCTCGTATGGTTTTGTGTCTCATGCCCATCCCCGAGACGGGGGGGCAGACAGGGCCAGGCGGGTAGTTTGACTGGGGCGGTCGCCTCCCAAAGAGTAACGGAGGCGCCCAAGGGTTCCCTCAGGGTGGATGGAAATCACCCGCAAGAGTGCAAAGGCAGAAGGGAGCTTGACTGCGAGGCGGACAGGCCGAGCAGGGACGAAAGTCGGGCTTAGTGATCCCACAGTACCGAGTGGAAGGGCTGTGGCGCAACGGACAAAAGCTACCCCGGGGATAACAGGCTGATCTTGCCCAAGAGTTCACATCGACGGCAAGGTTTGGCACCTCGATGTCGGCTCGGCGCATCCTGGGGCTGGAGTAGGTCCCAAGGGTTGGGCTGTTCGCCCATGAAAGCGTCACGCGAGCTGGGTTCAGAACGTCGCGAGACAGTTCGGTCTCTATCCGTCGTGGGCGCGGCAAGAGTGAGGGGAGTCATCTCCAGTACGAGAGGACCGAGATGGCTGGACCGCTGGTGAGTCAGTTGGCCTGCCCGGGCCAGAGCTGGGTAGCTACGTCCAGAAAGGAGAAGCGCTGAAAGCATCTAAGCGCGAAGCCGGCCCCGAGATGAGTCTTGCCCTCTACTCATGGAGTAGAGGTAAGATCCCAGGGAGACGACCTGGTAGGTAGACCGCGCGCGTAAGGCTGGTAACAGCCGCAGCGGAGCGGGCCTAATGATCGAGCGGCTTGTGCAGCATTAGCGCATGCAGCGCTGGGGTCTGCTCCTGGCTCTCGTCTCGGCAAAATTGAGGTAATTATTCTTGATTCGGTTGGGGTGCCGTGTAGTGCGCCCGAAATGCGTCCAGAGCACACTGTACCTCCCTCCTCACCTCATCCTCCCCTTCCGTCCCTAACGCCTCCTCTAATGCCCGCTTTGCCTGCTCGCCTCCAATTCTTCCCAGCGCCCAGGCCGCGTGCCCGCGTACCAGTGGCTCATAATCGTGCAGCGCCCCGATCAGTGCCGGCACAGCCTCCGCATCTCCTATATTGCCAAGCGCCACGCACACATTCCTTAACAGCCCACGCCGTTTAGTGCGCCGTATTGGACTCAGGCGGAAGCGTTCGCGGAACTGTTCCTCCGTCAATGAAAGCAAGGGTATCAATTCCGGGCTGCTGCCAGTACCTGCTCTCGGTCGAAATTCCTGGCGAGGATGAAATTGTAGCGGTTGAGAGCATGAGGTAGATACGCGGCCATCTTTCCGCAGACCAAGGCGTCTCTCGGCCACTATATTCACAGGACACACCTGCTGGCAAATATCGCAGCCAAAGATCAGATTGCCCATTAAGGGGCGCAGCTCCAGCGGGATACTGCCGCGCAGTTCGATGGTAAGATACGAGATACAGCGTGTATTATCCAGTACATACGGCGCAGGCAAGGCTCCAGTTGGACAAGCGCGAAGGCAGATTTCGCAGCTACCGCAGTTGGCTTTAGAGGGCGAATCGTAGAACTGCCCGCTATCCCCTCCCAGAGGAAGATTGGTAACTACCTCCGCCAGGAAGACCCAGGACCCCCACCCTTTCGTCAAAATATTGGTGTTTTTACCGTACCAGCCCAGACCTGCACGCTGCGCAACTGCTCGATCCACCATGCGGCCGGTATCTACAAATAACCGTGTCTCTACCTCACTGACCTCGTCGCGGGCATAATCACGCAGCCAAGCTCCGAACTGCTGCAATTTGGGCTTGATGATCTCGTGATAGTCATCTCCCCAGGCGTAGCGCGAGATACGCCCTCTGGGTCTATCTTCTCCCACCTCATCAGGTTGTTCGGTGAGATAGAACATGGCAAGGGCAATGATCGATTGCGCCCCCGTTAACAATGCATCAGGATGGCACGACACCTGCGCCCGCTCTGCCGTAAACCAGGGCAAACCATCCATCAACCCCTCCGCTATACGCTCCTGGATGATCCGCTCGGCCTCGGGGAACTCCTCACCGCTGGTAATGCGCACAAGATCAAAGCCCAGCGCATAAGCATATTCTTTGATAGTGCTAGTGTTTAACATGGCTTTAGTTCGTTACATCTCGACGCTTATTTACCCACCATGCCAGTCCGATGAACGCGCTAAAGTATAATGCAAGTACAATGAGGGCATGCAGGTCGGACAGTGAAGAACCCCTGCCCTCGAAAATATATTGCCCTTGATTTTGCGCCAGCGCTCCAATGTTATTGCCGATTAAGTAATCAGGTATGGCTTTCAAAAAGTTGCCGAAAGGCCCGCGGTTAAAGAATCCGGCGAGGCTTAACACACCTTGTACGATTGCTTCTGCAAAGAACCAGGATAGTGCTCCTACGATGCCTGCCACTATTGACCTTCCCAGCGTGCCGAAGAAGATCGCGATGGCGGCGTATATCAGCCAGTTGAGCATAGCTACAAGCACAAAGAGGATCGTGTGTACCAACCAGCTGGCAGTGAAAAAGTTAAGGTCCTGGCCAATGCCACTGGCGAGGTTGAGTAATTGGCTGGCGAGCACACCTGTGATGAACATGACCAGGACGCCAATCACTATGCAAACGATAGTTGCTCCCAATTTGGCGAACAAAAATTGTGTGCGCGTTGGCCCGCGCGTGAACATGAGGCGCACGGTACCAAGACTAAATTCACCCCCTACCAGCGAACCTACCAGGGTTATAAGCAAGAACGCGCCCGGCGGAATTGCAAGCTGCTCGATGATGCCTAATGAATTGGGCAGGCGCAGCGGTTCTGACGCGGTCTGAACCGCCTCTAACCGGGCCTGTGCCGATTGAGCCGCCGAAGGCTGTTGGCAGCTCGCTGGTCGGTTTCCCTGGCATAGTGCTGTAAAATCCTCTGGTGGTGCGTTCAGCACAACAAATGTCCCAAGTGAAATCAACAGGAAGATAAGCACGACTATTGCGATAGCCATCATCCCCAATACCTTTGACATTGCCCTGTGACGTACCTTGTAGAGTTCCATACCGGTCAATCGTACTAAGACAGACAGGTAGTCTTGCCGTCCAAGAATCACTGAGCTTGTGCGTGACGGTAGAAGCACGTCCCCTTGTATGGGTGCTTGAGGCGTAGCGCTCATCGTTTGCCTCCCTTCCCATCACTCAGTATCTCTATGGTTGGTATGGGTTCAGGCCCTCGTCCAGGGGAACCACCCCCGGCCAGTGCCGCCATTCCCATGCGCGTACCCGCAGGTATAGATGGCGTCGTGAGTTGCAGGTAGACCTCTTCCAGGCTGCCCTCATATGGGTGCAGTTCAGCTGCGAAGAGGTTATTACGTGCAAGTAGCGCGTTGATCTCTGCAGAACGTGACTCGGGCGCATTGATGCGCAGCGTGGCTTGCCCCCGTCCGTTTGTTTGAACCTGTACAGAGCCGATCCAATCAGCTCCTTGCTCCTTCTCCTTTTGCAGGATCAGCTCTGCCTGCCGTGTCTCTTCGGCTGCCTGCAGTCTCACCAGAATCTGCCCGCTTCCCCGCAGCAGCTCACTTACATTCCCCTGTTTGATCATGTTACCCTTCTGGAGGATGGCCACGCGATTGCATACCTGCTGTACTTCATTGAGAAGGTGACTGGACAGGAAGATAGTCTTACCCAGGGCAGCCAGCCGTTTAATAAGTTGGCGAATCTCAAACATGCCTGCCGGGTCGAGTCCATTGGTTGGCTCATCCAGGAGCACAAGCTCGGGGTCGGTGAGCAGCGCTGCCGCAATACCCAGGCGTTGTTTCATACCGAGCGAGTATTTCCGATAAGCCATCTTCGCCTGTGTATACAGTTCAACCAGTTCCAGCACTTCGTCGATACGGCGCTGGTTTGCCTTACCCGAAACCATACCGGAGGCAGCGCCGACTACGTGCAGATTGTCTACACCTGAAAGATAGGGGTAGAAGACAGGTGTTTCCACAATTGCACCGATACGGGGCAGGATGGAAGGCATTTGCTGGGCAACATCCATACCAAAGATAATAGCGCGACCGGCTGTTGGGCGGATCAGGCCAAGGAGCATGCGCAAAGTGGTGGTTTTGCCCGAACCGTTGGGGCCGAGAAAGCCAAAGACATCGCCTCGCATGACCTGCAGGTGCAAATCATTGACAGCGATCAGTTTGCCAAAGGCTTTTGTAAGCCTGCTTGTACTGATGACGATATCTGATTGAAGCAAAGCCTTACTACTCTCTTGCACAATCTTTAAAACTACTGCCTTTCAAAAACGTCAAATACGCCCAATGCCCTGAGAGGCACCGGGCATTTACCAATTATGGCATGCTTTAAGTATGAAGGCAAGCTGGTTATACTCGACAGCAGCCGGAAATGTGTGCTAGAATTCAGTAAGGCATGCTCGCAATTTCCGGCTGCTTCTTCTGAGTCTCTAACTGTTTAGCCAGGGAGCATATCATGGGGACTGCGTTGATAAGACCATCTGGTCAAATCCTCCTGGAAGCATCATACCTGGACGTACGCAGAGCAATGTAGTGTACGACCGGGGAGTATCGGCACGCCATGCCACCATCAGTTCGTTGAAAATTGATCGTCTAGAGGGATATTTTAGGAGGAATGTATGAGAGCAGTTCTGAATGGCCCGCAGGGGCAAACAGTTCTGGAATCCTCGGTCTTGACCATAGGAAGCAGTCCGTATAATTCGCTCGTGCTCGACAATATCAAAGTCTCGGCTCATCATGCTGAGATTCGTCCTGAGGAGCAAGGCTACGCTATTACTGATTTGGGAAGTATTCACGGCACGTATGTCAATGGAGAACGCCTCGACTTCAATACCCTCCGTAGACTCAATCCTGGTAACTCGATTACCATTGGTGATTCTACGTTCACTTACGAAGTGGAAGACGTGCCACAGGACCTCCACGATCAGGCGAATGGAGCAGAAACCCTCCCCGCTGATGGCATAGTTGTCGCCGGTATGCCATCGGAAAATCAGCAATTGATAGTACCTGGTCTGGCGTACACTTCCCCTCAACAATATAACCCGCAACAGCCATACATGCAGTCCGTCTACCCGGGCACTCTTCCCAGCTTTGCTGGTCCTCCACCTGGGTATGTCCCCATTGAGCAAGTGCGGCGCCGGACTCGCCGTCTCATCTGGATTGGCCTGGGACTTGTCGCTGTTATAGCCCTGGCCGTGGGTGGCTATCTTCTCTTTTTCACTCGCCCTACGCCCGAGAAAACACTCGACACCTACTGCAGTGCCCTCCTGGGACAAGATTATCTGACAGCCTATAATCAACTCTCCTCCCCATTACGAAATACAGAGACAGAGTCCCAATTTGCCGGCGTCGTCGAGGAGCAGGGGAAACTCAACTCCTGCATACATGGTTCGGCCAGCGTGAACGGCAGTACCGCTTCAATAAACCTCAGATTGGTTGCCAGCGCTAATCAAACAAACAGTGTTGTTACACTGGTACAGGATACTGGGAACAACTGGAAGATCAGTTTGCCTTTTCCACCGTCCGTTACGCTGACAGCTTTTTGTCGCGCTTTAAAAAACGGAGATTACCAGACTGCATATGATCAACTCGCAGGCATTGTAAAGAGCCAGCTTACTGAAGTCGCTTTTGAAACAACGAATATGCAGCAGTCGGCCCAAGTGGGGGGCATCGCCAGTTGCATCGTGAGCAATGTCAGCGAGGGCGGTTCTTCAGCAATTGGTACCGTTACATTTCTTCTGGGCAATGGTCAAAAGGGTGATACTCACTATTCGCTGGCGGACGAGGGCGGCTTTTGGAAAATCGATGGTGCGCAGTGAGCAAGGTTATTACTTGTTACTAAACTCACCAGGTGAATTTAGTAATTAGAGTGCGCTGGTTACCAGACAAAAGCAAACGGCTATGTTACGCTGCTAGCACAAAAACATTCCTGTTTAGTTAAAGGAGTATAAGGTAGCATGGAAGCAGCATTGAATAGTCCATATGGACGCACAATCCTTGGGCCAGCCAGCATGACGATTGGACGATCCCCCGACAACCAGTTGGTCGTAAACGATCCCCAGGCGTCCTCTCATCATGCCCAGATTTATCCCGATGGACAGGGATATCTACTCGTTGATCTCGGAAGTACCAACGGCACTTTTATCAATGAACAACGCCTGATCTCTCATTCACCTCGCATGCTCAATGCTGGCGATGTGCTCCGCATTGGTAATACCAGCTTATCCTATGAGGCAATCGGCGCGCCACAGGATAGTCAAACCGCTCCAGGCCAGTATGGTGGCCCAGCTTATGAGCAAACTGTCATTGGCTATAATCCGGTTCCGCAGGCTCCGCAGCAGCCCTATCCCCAACAGCCTCAGCAGGGCTATCCATACGCACAGCAGCCCCCTGATTATCAGGGTTCTACACCTCCTGTGCAGCAGCCCTATGCTCCGGCCCCGGGCCAGGTCGGTTTCCCCGGCTATCCAGCGACAGCGACGCAACCCCAGAAAAAGAGCCGCCTGGGCCTGTGGATTGCCCTGATTGTAATCGTGCTTCTCGTTGCTGCCGGCGGGGTTGGCGGCTACGTATACCTGAACCGTTCTACGCCGGAGAAAACTCTCACTACCTATTGTAATGCTTTGCAGAGCGGGGATTATCAGACGGCCTATAATCAACTCTCATCTTCATCGACGAGTGGGTTGACGGAATCCCAGTTTGCTCAATTATCGCAAACTGTCTTCGCTGCGGTAGGAGGTCTGAAAAGCTGCACTGTAAGTAATGTGCAGGAGAATGGTTCAACGGCCACCGGCACAATTACTGCGACCTTTGGAAACGGCAAAACTCAATCTAGTCCCATCTCCCTGGTTAATCAGAATGGCACTTGGAAGCTGACTAGTAGCAATCCTTAGATGAGACCGGCGTGTAATTACTACATCATTGGTATCTTGACCCCCAGTTCCCGCGCGCACTCGATCGCCTCCTCGTAACCTGCATCGACATGGCGCATCACGCCCGTGCCAGGATCATTGGTCAGCACCCTTGCTAATCGTTCGGCTGCCTCAGGAGTGCCATCAGCCACGATCACCTGGCCGGCATGTATCGAATAGCCGATACCCACACCCCCGCCGTGATGCACAGAAACCCAGGTCGCGCCGGAAGCCGTATTGAGCAGCGCATTGAGAATGGGCCAGTCGGCGATAGCATCGCTGCCATCTTTCATCGCCTCAGTCTCGCGGTAGGGTGATGCCACTGAACCGCTATCCAGGTGGTCGCGCCCGATAACGATGGGAGCTTTGACGATACCCCTGGCCACCAGGTCGTTGAAAGCAAGGCCGGCCCTGTCGCGTTCTCCATAGCCCAACCAGCAGATGCGGGCCGGGAGTCCCTGAAAGTGTATTTTCTGCCTCGCCAGGGTGATCCAGCGCTTGAGCGCGGCATTTTCGGGGAAGAGTTCAAGCATGGCCTCATCGGTACGGTAAATGTCCTGCGGGTCGCCTGACAGCGCTACCCAGCGAAATGGCCCCTTGCCCCGGCAGAAGAGCGGGCGAATGTAGGCCGGGACGAAGCCGGGAAATTCCAGGGCGTGCGTCTCGCCAGCCGCCAGGGCCTGCCCGCGCAGGTTGTTGCCATAGTCGAAAACGATCGCTCCCATCTTCTGCATATCCAGCATTGCCCGGACATGTGTCACCATCGACTCCATTGATCGTTTGATGTAGGCCTGTGCGTCGCGCCTGCGCAGCTCACCGGCCTCTTCCAGCGAGAGGCCAGCCGGGATATAGCCGTTGAGCGCGTCATGGGCCGAGGTCTGATCTGTCACCACGTCAGGTCTGATGCCACGCCGCACCAGCTCAGGGTAGACCTCGGCGGCATTGCCGATCAGCCCGATGGAGAGCGGCTGACCTTGATTGACGGCCTCTCGCACCTGGTGCAGCGCTTCATCCAGCGTGCTTGCCATCTCGTCGCAGTAGCCCGTCTCCAGGCGGCGTTGTATGTGGTGCGCGTCAACCTCGACGGCCAGGCAGACCCCTTCATTCATAGTAATCGCCAGCGGTTGAGCGCCGCCCATGCCGCCTAAGCCGGCAGTGAGGATGAATTTGCCCTTGAGCGAGCCGCCGAAATGCTTCCGTGCCGCCTCGGCAAAGGTTTCATACGTTCCCTGCACAATGCCCTGTGAGCCAATGTAAATCCAGGACCCGGCGGTCATCTGACCGTACATCGTCAGGCCAAGCGCCTCCAGCCGGCGAAATTCTTCCCACGTTCCCCAGTGGGGCACCAGGTTTGAATTAGCAATCAGCACGCGCGGCGCACTCGCATGCGTGCGAAAAATACCAACAGGTTTGCCCGACTGCACGAGCAGGGTTTCATCGTTTTCGAGTTCTTGCAGCGAACGCACGATAGCATCAAAGGCAGCCCAGGAACGCGCTGCGCGGCCAGAGCCGCCGTAGACCACCAGGTCGTCCGGACGCTCGGCCACCTCGGGATCAAGATTGTTCATCAGCATGCGCATAGCCGCTTCCTGCTGCCAACTCTTGCAGGAAAGCGCTGTCCCTCGCG
>Ga0209283_10001724_pt1 | contig 12019 bp, 10 predicted proteins | sample CZO8metaG_2_FD_188354 | JGI IMG/M metagenome (GOLD analysis project Ga0209283, IMG submission 188354) | Vadose zone soil microbial communities from the Eel River Critical Zone Observatory, Northern California, USA - CZOApr15con2H1.8 metaG... | ecosystem: Environmental > Terrestrial > Soil >...
GTCTGCGCTGCATCATGACTGCATACGATCCGGACACCCTGGTCCGGGACAAGGACATCACCCGCGACATCTATCGGCGGTTTGCCGGCAAGCTCGCGCTTAACTGTTTTGTTATCGAAGGTGGCGAACTCACCGTGGGGGACGAGGTGCAATTGGTACGCGGTCGTGCCTGCGCTGAGTCTGCAGCGGCTGCGGTCTTCGCCGAGTGACTCCACCAAGGCCGAGAGGAAAGTAAACTTACCTGAGCGAGTTGCCAAAGGCCCGTATCGCGCCCTCTAGAATGTTACCGAGCGAGCATCGTCTCGCCATTTGCGATGTTACTTTCCGCAGCCTATGGAGAAAGCCATCGGGAGTGCGCGAGCCAAAGGAGAGTACGTGCAAGCGATCTATCAGCGATACGGCGGGTGGCGCGCCCGGACAGGAAGCGCATTGGTTTCGGTGGCAGCCGTCGCGGCGGGCGCGCGGGCTTCGGGCGCGGCGGTGCTGGAGCCGTCTTCCCGTGGGATCAAGTCTTCAAATGATGAACGGGGCGCACGCCTCCTCGACTCATGGGCTTGTGAGGAGCTTCATGAGCTCCGAGTCCGTCACGACGAGTCGGACAAAGTGCTGGACGGCGCCGTTGAGCATGTTCTCGAAGACGCTCGCCTGTTTGTTCCACTGGTAGTCGCCGCTGTCGCGGGGCATTCGAGCCGAGAGCGGCTTTTCGAGGAGCAGTGCCCCCTGCTGGTCGTAAAGGCGGATGATGCCACTGACGTGGGCCTGAAGGGTGAAGCGGGCCTCGGTCGAGAGGTTCCGAATCTCCCCGGCAAGGGCCAGTGGCGACGAGACCGTGGTGCTGCCCGGGGCATACTCCTGATCCTTGACCGCGACGGTCTCGACCCCTCGCGCGCCCAAGGCGATCGTGAGGTCCTCCACCAGTGCCTCGGGCCACGGGGTCGTGGCGTAGACCTTGGCCACGCGGTCCCCGTACCTGCCGTACATCCCGCCAACGCGAAGGGGATTGCCGTCTCCCTCGTCGCCACGGCGGTCGGCGAACCGGAAGACCGTCACTGCTCGCGCGCTCGGCAGCCGCTCAAGTTTCAGATCGGACGCGTACCGAAGGACCACCGTCTTGTCGCTGACGCAGGCAGCGAACCAGAGTGTGACCGGAATAATGCCGGCTACTCTTAGCAAGCGCGTCGCCGAGCCGAGGCGGTTGTGGGTGGAGACCATGGACACGAGGGCCTCCCTGGGCGTGTAGTCTGATGTGGCCGGACCTGGTTGTCCAGAGGAGCCCGAGTAGGGCGGCGAAGGGTGGCCACGGTGAGCAGGGCAATGCAACCGCGAGGTTTCTTGAAGACGACCTGAAGGCTCGGAATCGACCAGGAGCCGGGAGCGGGCCAGCCGCCACTCAGGTGGTGCGTATTCTCCGCTCCGACTCCTCTACGGAAGCCAGGAAGCAATCGATTCCTGAGCCGCCACGAGATTCGGCTAGGCGATCATCAGTTGTGTGGCGCCGGCAACTGAAGGAGGAGCGTCGCCACGCCGTCTTTCACCTCCGAGAACGGCATCGGATAGATTATCTGCTGGCCGATGCCATAGAAGTCCTTGCCGCCGAAGTGGGCCCTTCCCCAAAGGTTGTCGAACTCCACGATGCGCATCGCTTCGCCGATCTTCTTCGGATCGAGGCTCTGGGCCTTCTTGATGGCAGCCACGAACGCGAAGGCCGGGTTGGTGAAGTCGACGCTCGTCGCGTTCCACTCGCCGAATTTCTTCGTGTAGCGATGCTGCCAGCTCTTCAGCTTCTCCGGCAGCGGAGTTTGCACATAGCCGTGCACCCACATGCCCTCGGTGTTGTCCTTGCCGGCAATGCCCGCCACCACGGAGCTGTCGATCTGGTGGAGCGCGACGAATCGGCCCTTGAAGCCGAGCTCACGGGCCTGCTTGACGATCAGGCCGACGCTGCCCGCCGGCGAGGCCATGACGCTGATGGCGTCCGGCTTCTGAGCCAGCAGCCGCAGCAGGATGGGGTTGAATTCGGTCACGCCGCGCTCAAAGAACTCTTTGGCGACGACCTCGTAACCCAGCTTCTGGATGAAGTTCGTCTCCACCTTCACCGACCACCAGCCCGTATCGTCGTTCGGCGCGATCGAGGCGACACGTTTGATCTGCGGCTGATGCTCCTTAATCCACTTCCAGAACGTCGTGGTCTCGGGCGGCGCCGGGAAACACTGGAACGTGAGGGGGTTTTTCGGGCTCACGAGCCCCTCGGCATACGCGAGGGTCAGTGCCAGAACCCCCGCTTCGTTGACGGCCTCTTCGTTCGCCTTGGCCACCGCTCCCCCGAGGATGGAGATGTACTTGACGCCGTCCTTGGCGATGAGCCGATTGACCGTCGCCACGCCCTCGGCGATGACGTACTTGTGATCGTAAGCCACGACCTCAAGCCGGTACTTCTTACCACCCACCTCGAGGCCACCCTGGCCGTTGATCTCGTCGAAGACGAGCTCGGTCGCCTGCTTGTGGGGAATGCCCCATGGCGCGGCGGGGCCGGACAGTGGCGTCGAGATCCCGAACTTGATGACATCCGCGGCGCCGGCAGTGCCCGTGCCGACGGTCGTGAAGAGCGTCGCCGTGACGAGCGCAACCCATGTCATGGGGACCGATGGCTTCATCGCCGCTCCCTCCCGTGGATTGTTCGAGTGAAGGCGTCAGGCCACCGCGGACCATGCGATCCAGCGTACAGGTCGCCTGGGATGGTAGCACGCGATGACAACACGCTTGGGAGATTCTGCGGAAGGTTTCGGGTGCCGTGTAGTATTCAGCATCCAGCCCTCGCAACAAACCAGCAAGTACTCCGTCGGGTCTACCGTTGGAAGGCTACCCGATAACGTCCATTGCTGAACCATCATTGGCGCGACGCTGGAACGAATCGCGCGCCCAGGCGTTGGCACAGGTGGGACAGCCGAATGTCCCGGAGGTGACACCTTGCTAAAGCGCGTCGCGATGATGCTGTGGGTAGTGGTCCTGATGGGCGGATGGGCAGTCGGGACGGGCTCGCTCTCGGCCGCCGGAGCGCCTAAGGCCTATGTGGGGCTCTTCAAGGACGATGCGGTGGCTGTCCTCGACACCGCCCAGAACAAGGTCCTCGGTATGATCGCGGTCCCCAAGGGGCCACACGGGCTCGTGGTGACGCCAGACGGCCGCAAGGTCTACGTCAGCAGTGACGGCGCCTCGACGGTGAGCGTCATCGACACCGCCGCAGACCGCGTGGTCGCCAGCATCGACGTGGGCGCGAATCCCCATGGCCTTGCGGTCTCGGGCGACGGGAGCCGGGTGCTCGTCTTGGGCTGGGGCTCGAACCGCGCGCTCGTCATCGATACGGCGACGGACCGCGTGATCGGCGAGGTGCCTGTCGCCCAGCCCCACAACGGCACGCTGAGCCGGGACGGGCGCACAGGGTGGGTGGCCTCGCAGCAGCAGGGCGCCACGGCGCTCGTCCGCTTGGATCTCACCATATGGAAGGAAGTGGCGCGGGTACCGCTGGACAAGACGCCCCGCGGGCTCGAGCTGAGCCCGGACGGCCGACGGGTCTTCTTCACCCTCGCAGGCGTCAACGCGATCCAGGTACTGGACACCGCCACCAATCGGATCGCCACACAGATCCCGGTGGGCGCCTCGCCGCACTACGCACCCTTCACACCCGACGGCCGGTGGGCGCTGGCCGTGGTCCAGGGCCCTGGCGAGCTCGCCATCCTTGACACGGCGAACAGCACGCTGGCCGGCACCGTCGCCGTGGGCAAAGCCCCACACTGGAGCACGTCGAGTTCTGACGGCCGCACGGCCTACGTGACCAACGAAGGCTCCAACGACGTCTCGGTGGTGGACTTGGCGAGCCGCACCGTGACGGCCACCATCCCCGTCGGCAACGCTCCGCGCAAGATCGCGGTGCAGCCGGGCTCGGGCGCGGCAGCCACGCCCCCCGCGCAGACGCGGGCCGCCGCCTCGCCGTCCGGCAAGAGCAAGTCCGTCACGCTGGGCGGCGTGGCCTACGCCGACCACGGCACCAAGGACGTACGGAATCTGTCGAAGCTAGAGCTGGAGGCCGACGACTACTACTTTTCGCCGACGTTCCTGCAGGGCAAGCCCGGGCAGAAACTGACCCTGCTCGTGGAGAACGAAGCGAGCACACTCCACAACATCAGCATTCCCAAGCTCGGCATCGACAAGGACATCCCGCCCAAGGGCAAGGTACAGGTGGACGTCACCTTCCCGGCCTCCGGGATGCTGGCTGTCTCCTGCAAGTTCCATGGGCCGCTCGGTATGAACGGCCAGCTGCTGACCGGCGACGCCGGGCCGAGCGGGGCGCGCTAGATTGGATCGACCTCGGACCCGGGACCCTGTGATATCAGTGAAACCCGGCTCTTGCAGTGACCGAAAAGATGTCGACGACAGGTCGGTATGGCACGGCAGACTCTGACAGGGCAGCCAACCTCAAGAGGACCTGGAGGTCGACAACGAATCGATGGGCGGCCCTTCTCGGCTCAGACCGGCGCAATGAGCGACGACAAGATGAAGGACGGCGCTGGCACCTCTTTCCGCTTTACCGCGGGCAGTGAGGCGCGACATTCACCTCGGTGCCGCGTGTCCCCCGAATGCTGGATCTTCGACCATCTGTTCCGCCGTGGCCTCGGCACGTGCCGATTCAGCGTTTCGGGCGCGGCGACCGGCCCGCGACGGCAAGAGGCGCGTCGAGTTCAGAATGAAGGCAAGCTCTGAGGCGACGTGGATGAACGCGGCGAGGAGCGGGCCAAGGAGGCCCACGGCCGCAAGCCCAACGCCTACGATGTCGACTGCGAGGGTGCCGCCGAAGTTCTGCCAGATGATCCGCCGCGTGCGCCGGGCCAGTGCGAGCGTCTCGACGAAGCGGACGAGGTCGTTCCCGAGCAAAACAATGTCCGCGCTCTCACGTGCGACATCCGTGCCCGAACCCATGCCGATCCCGACCGTCGCCGCGGCGAGCGCCGGCGCATCGTTGACGCCGTCGCCAACCATGGCAACCGTTCGGCCCGCCGCCACGAGCGCATTGATGCGCTCGAGCTTCGCCTCAGGCAGAAGATCAGCTTCGACATGCTGGATGCCGAGCTCTCTGGCGACCGCCTCGGCCACCGGCCGGGTGTCGCCGGTGAGAAGCATCGTGCGGATGCCGAGCCGGCCGAGTGCCGCTACGGCGCGCTTGGCTTCTGGCCGCACCGTGTCAGCGATCGCGATCGCGCCGAGCAGGCGGCCGTCGCGGGCGACGAACACGTTCGACGTCGCCGTGGCGGCGGAATCAGTCTCGATGCCCGTCGAGGCGGTCGCCGGCATCACGGCGCCGCGATCCTGCATCCACGCCCAATTGCCGACGAGCACCGTGGCGCCAGCGACTTGCGCCGCGATGCCGCGGCCCGGCGTGTAGGCGAAGCGGTCCGGCTCGTTCACCGAGCGCCCCTGCGCCCGAGCGTGCGCAACGATCGCCTGGCCGAGGGGATGCTCCGAGCGCGATTCGGCGCTCGCCGCGGCGTCCAGTACCATGTCCAATGTCACGCCATCGGCGGGGACAATACGCTGCACCTCGGGCTGCCCGTAGGTGAGCGTGCCGGTCTTGTCGAGCACGACGGTATCGACTCGGCCGAGCGCTTCAAGGTGGACTCCACCCTTCACGATCGCGCCGAGCCGCGCCGCCCGTCCGATGCCGCCGAGGATCGCAAGCGGCGTACCGGCGGCGATGCCGCAGGCGCCGGCCACGATGACGACCGCGATGGTCGAGCGCATGTCGCGGGTCAGGAGAAAGGTGAGGGCCGCCGCGCCCAGCGCAAAGTAGACGAGATACGCGGCGAGGTGGTCCGCCAGACGCTGAACCGGGGCTCGGGAGCGCTCCGCTCGCTCGACCGCCTCGATGATCCGGCCGTAGCTGGTGTCGCGGCCGATCCGCTCGGCACGAATCTCGAGCACGCCCGAGGCGTTGATCGAGCCGGCGTAGACGAGCGTGCCCTCGACCTTTTCGATCGGCATCGACTCGCCTGTGATGCGCGCTTGATCGACGAACGAGTGGCCCGACACGACGACGCCATCCACCGGGATCAGCCCGCCCGGGCTGACGAGCACCATGTCGCCGACATTCAACTCGTCGGCATCCACGTCTCGCACACGTCCAGCCCGGCGCACCGAGACTGAGCGGGGCAAGGCGTCGAGCAGGTCCCGAATCGCCCGCCGGCCGCGTGACACGGTCATGCCTTCGAGCACCTCGGCGACGAGGACAAAGAGCGTGATGACGAGCGCGGTGAAGAACTCCGAGATCGCCGCTGCCGCCAGGATGGCGATGGTCATGGAGAGTTCCATGGTCATGCGCCGTGCGAGGGCGTTCTCGGCCGCCTCCTTGACGATGGGCCATCCACCGATGAGAAGCCCGAGGACACCGATGACACTCACGGCCCGAAGGGGCTCCCAGAGGTGAAACCAGACCGCGACGGCAGCTAGGGCGACCGTTGCGATGCGCACCGCATCCGACCATCCCATGGCAGGTCCCTGTTCGTTGGCTTGGTTCTCAGGATGATCCGGGCTGCAGCGGGGGTCGGAATGATCCGACGGCGCGGGCGGGTTCGAGAGTGCGGCTCCGTCCCGGCGTCTGCCGATCGGGTCGGGCGAACCCATCGCCTGGCGTTCCTTACCTGAAATAGGCGCGGACGGCGTCAATCAGTTCGCCCGCTGCGCTGGCCCGGCCGGCATTGCGCTCGCGCGCGGGATCAACGACGTGGACGCGGATGTGGTCCTCCATGATCTCGGCCATGAGGCTGTTGACCGCGCCCCGAACGGACGCGATGAGCTGCAATGTCTGCGCGCACCCCGCCTCCGTCTCAAGAGCCCGCTCGACGGCCTCGACCTGTCCTCGGATGCGGCGGACGCGACTGACCAACTTCGCCTTCTCGCGGATGGTGTGGCTCATACGGAGAATTCTACTATAGTGTAGGGGGGTATAATAGGAGTCAAAGACACGCACTCCGGACAAGAGCCCGGCGAGAGCGCTAGAACCTTCGACGGAGATTTGGTCCATGGGGGCTACCGCTTCTCGAGGGCGATGAGCCTTGCCGCTCCCGCCTCAATGCCTCTCGACTCGAAGAACCCGGCCCTGGCCTCGATCGCGAACCGGAATGGCCCCATGGGGCCGTAGAGCGCGGTCGGGCTGGGGGCCATGCGCAGGATCGCGAAGATACGCCCGTCCGCCTTCGCAAACGCGATGTCGAGCGGAGCGGGGACGTTCCGCATGTGGAACTGCGTCAGCAGCTCCTGGCCGAAGTCGAAGACGATGACGCTTGTGCGGATCTCGCCCTACAGTAGGTGGCGACCACGCTGGACGGAGAATCCAGTGCGGGAATTCTAGCCCTAAATTCACACCCGGGACGTTAACGTCCGGAGGGCCGACTAGAGGTCGCCGCCGACGGTGCCACGGATCGCAGTGGCTGCGGTCGGCGTCTTGATCTCGATGCGTTCGCTCGGCTTCATCATGGCCTTGGAGCGCGCGTACGGCCTTGACCGCACCGGGGTTTACGAGTAGAGAATAGCTCGTGCCTCTCCTCCGTGGCTTCTGCTCGCTCGTGCTCGTCGTCCTCATCGTCGGGCTTACCCCGGCTGCCTACGCGGACCCACCCGATCCGTCATGGATCGGCGGCTATTGGGATGACGACGATTTCGACAACGTGGTCGTCTTCATCGCGGGCGCGTGCGCGATTGCCGTGCTGTGCGCCGTCGACGCCGGCCCGCTGTGGGCGCCCGTCGCCCTTGTCGAGCCTCGTGAACCGGACGCTGCCCCGGCGTCTCTTCATTCTGTAGCCTCTTCTCGTGCTCCGCCCGTAAGCTTCACGCCCTACTCCGGCTGATTCGCAACTAGCGGCAAGCTTAGCGCGCGTCGCCGCCGGCGGAATGTGCAAGTTCCGTCTCGCCGGAAGCCGCGGGCGCCTCCCGACTACACACGTCAAGACCTTCAGGGGCTCGAGTGGAGGCACTAAGGATCTAGCCATGTGCGGGCTCGCAGGGTTTCTTCAGAACGGGCTCCAAAATGATCGCCGACGTACGGTGCAGCGAATGGCCGATACGCTACGCCATCGCGGCCCCGACAGTGAGGGCTTCTACGTTGACGGGTTCTTCGCGCTGGGCGTCCGGCGCCTCCGCATTATCGACCTTGAAACCGGTGATCAGCCGGTCTCCAACGAGACCGGCACGGTCTGGGGCGCTCTGAACGGCGAGATCTACAACTTCCAGGCGCTCCGTCACGATCTGCAGCGCCTGAGGCATCACTTTCGCACGCTGTCGGACACCGAAGTCGTCGTGCACGCATACGAGGAGTGGGGCGAGGACTGCGTGCATCATCTCGACGGCATGTTCGCCCTCGCCATCTGGGACGGCGGGCAGAACTCGTTGCTACTGGCGCGCGATCGGATGGGCGAAAAGCCGCTCTATTACCACGCGGGTCCCGACGCCTTCGTGTTTGGATCAGAGCTGCGAGCTCTCCTCGAGCATCCGGCCGTGCCGCGTGAGCTGAGCTTCGAGAGTCTGAGCCGCTATCTCAGCTTCGAGTACATTCCGGCGCCTCACTCGATCTTCGCCGGGATCGAAAAGCTCCCCGCAGGCCATCTGCTGACCGTGAGCCTGGGGAGCAAGCCCCGCGTCATTCCGTACTGGGATCTGTCATTCGCCCCGGACGATTCGATTGACGCGCACGAGTGGGCACACGCGCTCAGGCAGCAGCTCGAGCGATCGGTCCGCCAGCAGCTCGTCAGTGATGTGCCGCTCGGGCTCTTTCTGAGTGGTGGGATCGATTCCAGTGCGATCACCGCGATCGCCACCCAGGTGTGTGGCAGGCGCTCTATCAAGACGTTCAGCCTCGGCTTTGCCGAAGCCAGCTACGATGAGCGGCCGTTCGCCCGCACGGTCGCCCGGCACTGCGGCACGGACCATACGGAAATCGAATTCTCGGCGGAGGACGCGGCCCGACTCCTTGAGCGCGTGGGCGATCTACTCGACGAGCCTCTCGTCGACAGCTCGTTTCTGCCGATCCACTGGCTCTCGCACGTGGCCCGACAGACCGTGACCGTCGTGTTGAGCGGGGACGGGGGCGACGAGCTTTTCTGTGGGTACCCAACGTTCCTGGCGGATCGCGGAGCCCGATGGGTGCAACGTCTACCGGGGCGGGTTCAGAAGGGGGCGGCTCGCGCGGTGAGCCACTTGGCGCCCTCGTGGCGGTACGGCAGTGTCGAGTTCCTCCTGAAGCAGTTCTTCCGGGGCCTCCCGTTTTCTCCAGAGGTCCGCACCCAGCTTCTGCTTGGGGGTCTGGCTCCTTCAGAGCGGTCGACCCTCTTCTCGGAGGGCCTGCGTGCGGCATGCGGCGAGTTCGAGCCCTACGAGGAGTTGGCCGCGGCCGTCGGCCAGGCGCCGAAGTTGGCCCCGCTCGATCGCCTGATCTATCAGCACTGTAAGTTCTATCTCGCCGGCCAGAACTTGGTGGCGGTGGACCGGGCCAGTATGGCGTGCGGCCTCGAAGTCCGGGCGCCGTTCCTCGATCGGGCCCTCGTCGAGCTGGCCGGCCGTATCCCGTTCCAGCTCAAGTTGGCCGGGTGGCAGACCAAGTACATTCTGAAGCGCGCCCTTCGTGACCTGCTGCCAAACGCGATCCTCGACCGACGGAAGCAGGGGTTCGGTGTCCCAATCGGTCTGTGGCTGCGCGGCCCACTGCGACGTGCGCTCGAAGAGCGCTTGGCACCCGAGCGAGTCGCGCGTCTCGGACTCTTTAATCCCGACGTCACAACTCGCCTCGTGACTGAGCATCTTATGGGGCTGAGAGATCACAGAAAGGTTCTCTGGGCGCTCCTGATGTTCGATGCCTGGCGCGAGCGATACCTGCCAAGCGCTCGGTGGAGTTGAGACCTCGGTGGTGAAGCACGTCGCGCCCTGCCTCGGTCAAGGCGTCGCCGGAAGATGCCCTGTCGCGGTCCGATACCAGGACACGGACGTGGCTGAAGCGTATGATCGGCAGCGATTTCATAGCCCGCGGGGCCGATACAACAATTGGAGACTGCGTAGACTGTTGAACAAAGTGTTAGAGGGCCTGTCTCCCAGCAGTGTCGTGCTTGATATCCCGTGCGGGACTGGGCGCATTGACAACTGGTTGTTGAACGCGTCCTTCAGGGTGATCGCGGCCGACATCTCAATGGAGATGCTGGCGGTCGCACGACGAGAGGTTCGGCCTATGCCTTGGTGGCTGGGGTTCCTTAGGGCCGATGCGGGCCATCTCCCGTTCCGTTCCCGTAGCGTTGACGGGGTGTTATGCATTCGATTTCTTCATCTCCTAGACCAACAAGCGCGACTGAGATGCTTGAATGAGATGGCGCGGGTCACGAGGCAATGGGTCGTTGTCGAATACCGCATCGAGAGACCTGTCAAGGCAGCCAAACGTGCGCTCATTCGTTGGCTCACGGGACGGACAGGGCGGAAGAAGATGATGGTCTCTGGAATCGCCGATGAACTAAGTAAGTGTGGACTGCTCGCCGACCACTACTATTTTGTTAGTCGATGGTTTTCGGGAAGCGTTCTCGTCATGGCCCACCGTCGGGAGCCAGGAGCGGTCGACGAGATAGAAGGGCACGCCCTTCGTGATGACGAGGTCCGTCAGGTCGTAGATCCGGTCGATGACCGGGAAGAAGGTGAAGAGCATGCAGCCGAACGCGAACGGTGAGACCAGCTCGCGCGCGATGTACCGATCGAGAACGAGGAACCGCACGAGTCCCTTGTGTCACAGACGCGTGAACCGGCCATCGGGTTGGACGGGCGCGGAGACACTCGTCACGCTCCCATCATGAGGCCCATTCCGCTGTCTCGCCCGCCGGTCGACGACGAGATCAAGCAAGCCGTGCTGGCGGCGATCGATTCGCGCCAGTACATCCTGGGCCCGCAGTGCCGCCAGCTCGAGGCCGAGCTCGCGAGTGCGACCGGCGTGAAGCACGCCGTGCTGACCAGCTCGGCGACCGCCGCGCTCTGGCTCGGGCTTCGGGCGCTTGGCGTGAAGGCGGGGGATGAGGTCCTGGTGCCGTCGCACACGGCGTTCCCCACGGTCGAGGCAATATGCCTGGCGGAGGCGACGCCCGTGTTCGTGGACGCGGACGAGTTCTACACGCTGGATCCGCGCGACGTCGAGGCGAAGGCGACGCCCCGGACGGTCGGGATCGTGCCCGTGCACTTGTACGGCCAGCCGGCGGATCTGACGTCCGTCCAGAACCTCGCCGCGCGCCTTGGCCTCTGGGTCCTCGAGGACTGCGCGCAGGCGCAGGGGGCCGAGTGGAACGGGCGCCGCGTCGGCACCTTCGGCCGCGCCGCGGTCTTCTCCTTTTATCCGTCGAAGAACCTGCCGGCTCTGGGCGACGGTGGCGCCATTCTCACCGGCGACGACAAGCTCGAGGCCCGCTGCCGCCGATTGCGGGACCACGGCCGGGTCGACAAGGACGTGCACGCGGAGATCGGTTTCAACCTGCGCTTCAATGAGCTGCAGGCCGCGGCACTGCGCGTGCTTTTGCGGCGGCTCGATGCGATGAACGACCGCCGACGTGACCTCGCCCTCCGCTACGCACGCGGGCTCGCCGGGCTGCCGCTCGTCCTGCCCGGTGTGCGCCCGCACGCGCGCCACGTGTACCACCTCTTCGTGGTGCGCACGCCACGCCGCGCCGAGCTGGCCGCGTTCCTGAAAGAGCACGGGATCCAGACCGGCATCCACTATCCGGTTCCGACCCATCGCCAGCCCGCGGTCGAGCGCTTCGCGTCGCCGCCGTTGCCGCGGACGGAGCGGCTCGTCGAGGAAATCCTCTCGCTGCCGATGTCGGCCAACCACGACGACGGGGAGATCGATCAGGTGGTCGCGACGGTGCGCGAATTCTTCGGGGCGTGATGGGGGCGCCCCTCCAGATCCTCCATCAATGTTGGATCTAGGCGGCGGCCGCACACCCTTCGCGGTACT
>Ga0209283_10001726_pt1 | contig 12016 bp, 10 predicted proteins | sample CZO8metaG_2_FD_188354 | JGI IMG/M metagenome (GOLD analysis project Ga0209283, IMG submission 188354) | Vadose zone soil microbial communities from the Eel River Critical Zone Observatory, Northern California, USA - CZOApr15con2H1.8 metaG... | ecosystem: Environmental > Terrestrial > Soil >...
GCTGAGGGCACGGCTGGCACCACCCAAGATCACGGTGACGCTCCGGAGCCAGAGGGCTATCTGTCCGCCCTTCGACATGAGAATCGCCGCTAGAAATGGACCCTGGAGAACGATAAGAATATCGTAGGACACCAGCAACATCAGGACTAGGGTCATGAAGACCCACCTGAGATGACCCTTTGTGAGCCGCGTGCTGCGCGTCATGGCTTTGAAAACGCCGATCTTTTCCAGCAAGAGCGCTGGGACGGCTACACCAAAGTGCAGCAGCACCCAAACACTAAGAGCGGCGCCCGCCAGGATCCCGACCATTACCGCGGACGGCCCGAGGAAGATCGCAAGAACAAACCCCACCAACGCTCCTATCATCGCCAGAAACAGATAACAACAAACGAGAACCACCAGAATTATGAAGATCAATCCCAGCAGACTCCGGTAGCGCCCGCGCATGTTTCGGTAGGCTGATCGAACTGTGGCCTTTCGGCCCAAGTAAAGGTCCGACACCGCAAATGTCGTGGCTCCCAAAGCCAGGGCGTAGACGATGATGTACAGGACGCCCATCAGAAGAGCGCCGAGAAAGAAACCACCCATCATCTGTGCCATCTCCCCAGGGGCAGGAGGGGGGCCGCCAGTCGCCGGCACAGCAAAGAACGGAGTCATCAAGTCCTGCAGGAGCAGACTCAGAATGACTATGACAAGCTGCGGGAGGGCCATGATTCCAACGAAGAGCCAAAAGTGGTTGCGATAAAGCGTAAAGGTTCGGTCGAGTAACTCGCCCAAGCTCAACGGTCGCAGATCTGCACTCGCCATCTGACTCCCTCAGAGGAGGGAAGCTCCCCCCCGACTGATTCGGATATGACCACAGGAACACCAGAGTTGCAAGAGTAGAAAGCAAGTCAGGCGCCGGTACTCAGTAGCGCGCCAGCGGCCTGCCGGCGGTCTTCCTGACGCGGGAGGCATGAACCAAAGCGCAGCCGGAAACTTTCAATCTGCAGGTGCAGCGGAGAGGACAGCCTTAAGGCTCTCCCGGCAGGCGGCCAAAGTGCGATCGATATCTTCTTCAGTGTGTGCGGCGGAGACAAACAGCGCCTCAAACTGCGAAGGTGCCAGGAACACACCTCGGTCCAGCATCTCGGTGAAGAATGCGGCGAAGCGACGCGTATCGGACTTCTTGGCTCCCTCATAGTCACGGACCGGTTGAGGTGAGAAGAAGAGGGTTGCCAGCGAGCCAGCCGAATTCAGCTGTCCCACGACACCACTTGAATCGAGCGCCTCTCGAAGGCCAGCGACCAGTCGCTCCGCCTTTCGGTTCAAGTCCTCGTAGAAGCCCCGAGCAGCCAGCAAGCGCAGTGTCTCGATTCCCGCACGCATTGCGAGCGGGTTCCCGGAGAGCGTGCCCGCCTGGTAGACCGGCCCTAAGGGCGCCACCAGGCGCATGATGTCGCGGCGGCCGCCATAGGCGGCAGCCGGAAGCCCCCCGCCGATGATCTTACCCAGTGTCGTAATATCCGGCTCGATCCCAAATACCGTTTGGGCGCCCCCGTAGGCAAGCCGGAAGCCAGAAATCACCTCATCAAAGATCAGCAGGGCTCCATTGCGGCGCGTCAGCTCGCGAAGCTCGGGCAGGAACTTCGACGTGGGCGGAACGACGCCCATGTTGGCGGCTACCGGCTCAACGATCGCTGCGGCAATTTGCTTGGGATGGCTTGTAAACAGCTTTTCGACTGTGGCGATGTCGTTGTAGGACGCGTTCAAGGTCAGTTCGGCGAAGCTCGGGGGAACGCCGGGGCTGGAGGCAATGCCGAGGGTGGCCAGGCCCGAACCGGCCTGAGACAAAAAGCTATCAGCATGGCCGTGATAGCAACCCTCAAACTTCAGAATGAGGTTGCGGCCAGTGAACGCTCGCGCCACGCGGATGGCGCTCATAGTTGCTTCGGTGCCGGAGCTGACGAAGCGAATCATCTCCAGCGCGGGCAGTGCGCGAGCGATCGAGCGCGCCAGCTCGACTTCCAGCTCGCTCGTCATACCGTAGCTTGTGCCGCGTCGAGCCTGTTCGGCGAGGGCCGCGGTGACCGCAGGATGCGCGTGGCCCAAGATCAGCGCTCCCCACGAGCAAACGTAGTCGATGTATTCGTTGCCATCAGCATCTAACAGATGCGCACCGGCGGCGCTGTCGATCACCAGGGGCTCCCCGCCGACGGCCTTGAAGGCGCGGACAGGGCTGTTGACGCCGCCCACGAGCAACTGCTCGGCCTGGCGAAAAATCTCTTGCGAACGGCTTCGCGTACGATGTGTCACTGGATTCCCTCGGCGAATGATTTTAAAGGGGCCGGCGAGACGCCGGCGTTACAACGCTGGTTTCCAAATCACCGCCGGGCGGCGGCGATACAAATAAGATTCTTCGCCCCACCCTGGCCAAGCCGGCTAACACGCCTTGAGCCACCGGGCGGCATCTTTGGCGTGGTAAGTGAGCACGATATCCGCTCCGGCGCGCTTGATAGCAGTCAGGATTTCCAGCACCACGCGCTGCTCCTCGAGCCACCCGTTGCGCGCGGCCGCTTTAACCATCGCGTATTCCCCGCTGACGTTATAGGCTGCGACAGGAATTTGCACGTGGTCGCGCACACGCTGCACAATGTCGAGATACGGCAACGCCGGCTTGACCATCACCATGTCCGCGCCTTCCTCGATATCCAGCGCGACTTCACGCAGGGCTTCGCGCGCATTGGCAGGGTCCATCTGATAGCTGCGGCGATCACCAACCTGCGGCGCTGATTGCGCAGCTTCGCGAAATGGCCCGTAAAAGCCGGAACAATATTTCGCCGCGTAGGAAAGAATAGCCACGTCGGCAAAGTCGTGGGCGTCGAGCTTCGAGCGAATCGCACCGACGCGCCCGTCCATCATGTCCGAAGGCGCGACAATGTCGGCGCCCGCGCGCGCGTGGGACAGTGCCTCCTCGGCAAGGATTTCCAGCGTCGGGTCGTTGAGCACCACGCCATCCTGCAGGACGCCGCAGTGGCCATGGTCGGTGTACTCGCACAGACAGACGTCGGTGATCACCAGCAGCTTAAGTTTCGCCTTGCGAATGCCTTCGATCGCTCGCTGCACGACGCCCGAGGCGGAGACCGCTTCCGACCCGCGCGCGTCCTTTTGTTTCGGCAGGCCAAATAGGATCACAGCGGGGACCCCCAACGACTCGACCTCGCGGCACTCCTCGACCAATTGATCCACCGACTGTTGATAAACGCCCGGCATCGAGCTGACCTCGGTGCGCACCTTGCTGCCAGGGCACACAAACATCGGATAGACCAGACCCTGCGTGGTCAGCAAGGTTTCCCGCACAAGATTCCGCAGCGCTTCGGAACGCCGCAGGCGGCGAGGACGCTCGGCGGGAAAGCTCATGGCAACTTAACTCCTGACGGGAGGCGTTTGGCAAAATAACCGGCAATCGCGGCGACCAACGCTGCCGACGTGGCTTCTCGTGGCTCGATTTCCACCGCCAGCCCAGCCTCGCGGATAGCCGCAGCGGTCACCGGGCCGATCGCGGCCAACACCACCTGCCCGCTGTGCCGACGCAAAGTCTCAGGGCCCACTTCTTCCGCCAGGCGGTGAAAAGCCGAGGGGCTCAGAAAGGAGATAACATCCACCTCGCCCCGGCGGATGGAGTCGGCAACGCTGTGGTCGTATGACTCCGGCACACCCGTATGATACGCCACAACGTCCACCACTTCAGCGCCATGCGCCCGCAATGCGGCGGGCAGGTCGGCACCAGCAAGGTCGCTGCGAGGAAGCAAGACCCGCTTCCCGGCAAGGCGCGGGCCGAGCTCTTCGGCCAGGAGGACGCCGCGAAACTGCTGGGCCACATATTCCACGCGAAAACCTTCTTTCGCTGCGACCTCCGCCGTTGCAGGCCCCACCGCAGCTACCAACGGCTGCCCAGGCGCCGCTGCGGCGTCTCGCGGCAAAGCGCCCAGCATCCGGTGGCGCTTCGCGAAGAACTTCACGGCATTCTGGCTGGTGAAGAGCAGCCAATGAAAAGTATCGAGCGATCGGATGGCGCCATCGAGCAGCTCCGCATCCTGGGGATCGGCGAAAGTGACGGCTGGCAGCAGCAGGACCACGGCGCCGAAATCCTCGAGCTGCCGGACCAACTCGCCCGCTTGCTCAGGCGCGCGCGTGACAACCACCCGGCGTCCGGCAAGTGGTTTTGCCTCAGTGCCTGTCAATGTTTCTTCCTACCAGTCTCAAGATACGGTCTGCGCCAGCGGCCAGCAGGGTCTCCGCCAACTCGCGGCCCAAATCCTCTGCATGTTGCGGAAAGCCGGCAGCGCGCAGGCGAATGTAATCGGCACCGTCAATCGAAAGCACGCAGGCGTCGAGGACTAGTTCCTGCCGCTCAATGCGGGCCCAGGCCCCCAGCGGCACTTGGCAGCCGCCTTCCAGTTTGGCCAAGAGCGCTCGCTCCGCGGTTACAGCGGCGCGCGTCTCGGCGTGGTCGAGTTGCGCCAGCAAATCGAGCACTTCCTGGTCATCCGCCCGCGCTTCAATCCCCAGGGCTCCCTGGCCAACGGCTGGCAGACTGATGTCGGTTGAGATCACTTCGCTGATTCGGTCGCTCCAACCAAGCCGGTCGAGTCCCGCCTTGGCGAGCACGACGGCATCGTACTCGCCCTGCTCGGCTTTGCGTAGCCGGGTATCCACGTTGCCGCGGAGCTCATGCATGTCCAGGTCTGGCCGGTGGTGGCGCAATTGGGATTGGCGGCGCAGGCTACTGGTGCCCACTCGCGCACCAGGCGGCAAGTCGCTCAGTTTTGCTCCCGGTTTGTGCGCGACCAAGCAGTCGCGCACGTCTTCCCGCTGGCAGATGGCAGGAAACGCCAGCCCGGCCGGCGTCTCGGTGGGAACATCCTTCATGCTGTGCACGGCCAGGTCTACGCGGCCCTCGAACAGGGCGTCTTCCAGTTCCTTGATGAAGACTCCTTTGAGGCCGATCTGGTTAACGTTTGCTTGTTGGAACCGGTCGCCCGAGGTCTTGATGAGGATAATCTCGGCTTTGACGCCAGCCGTCCGCGCAAGCAACTTGCGGATGCTGTTGGCCTGCCACTGTGCCAGCAGACTGCCTCGCGAGCCGATGCGCAACGCTCTCAAGACTTCTCCCGGTCGAGGCCGAATAGTTCGCGCAGCGCTTCAACGGCAGCGAGCTTGCGGCGGAACTCGCGCCGGTTGCGCAGGCGCTCGGCGGGCTCGATCACGACGCGGTCCAGGAGCTCTTCCATGAGTCGGGCCATCTGCTCGCGGTCCGCAGAGGAAAGGTGCTGCATCGGCTCGAGGCGATCGCGCAAGAAGGCTTCCCGCTCTCGCTTCAGCTTGGTCTGGAGCTCATTGAGCAGTGAAGTCGCCTCCATGCTGCCCTGCCAGGCTTCGAACTTCGCGACGTGCTCGTCGATGAGGGCTTCGGCACGAGGGATCTCGTTTTCCCGGGCTTTTTTGTTCTGCTCGACGATTTCCGTCAGGTCGTCGATGTTGTAGAGATAGACGCTGTACAGCTCTCCGATCTCCGCCGGAACGTTTCGCGGCACGCCCAAATCGATGATAAATAGGGCGCGGTTCGAGCGCTCGGCCATAGCCCGCTCGACGGTCGGCCGCGTAAAAACCGGATCGGCGCCTCCGATCGAACTCACAATGATGTCCGGAAGCCGCAGGGCAGCAGCGACGCCCTCCCACGGCACCAGCTCGCCGCCCACGCGCTTCGCGAGTTCCTCACCGCGCTCTCGAGAGCGGTTCGCCACCAAGATTCGCTCGATGCCACGGTCGCGCATATGCTCGACGGCCTGCTCGCCCATTGCCCCGGCGCCTAGAATCAACGCCTTGTGACCGCGCAGCTTCCCGAAAATGCTCTCCGCCAGCTTCACGCCCGCGAACGCGACTGACATAGCGCGCGTGCCGATTTCAGTTTCGGCGCGAACGCGCTTACCGACCTCGAGCGCGGCCTGAAACATCCGGTTCAGCACTGGACCAGTGGCGCCCTGCTCCAGCGCGACCCGGTAGGCTTCGCGCACCTGGCCCAGAATCTCCGCTTCACCCAACATCATGGAGTCGAGACCCGCGGTGACTCGAAACAGATGCCGCACCGCGTCACGGTCCCCGTGCCGGTATAGACTTCCATTCAGCTCCGCCGGGGCAAGCTGGTGAAAGGAGGCGAGAAAACTTTCCACCGCCGCGGCACTGTCCGAAGCCGATTCCGGCGGCACGCCGTACAGTTCACTGCGGTTGCAGGTGGAGAGAACCAGGATCTCCTCTAAAATCCCGCTCGAGCGTAATTCACCGGCAGCACGGCGAACCTGCTCTGGGCTGAAGGCCACCCGCTCGCGGATCTCGACCGTCGCGGTTCGGTGATTCAGTCCGACGAGGACAATCTCCATCGCTGTTTCCTAGCTCCTCCGTGCCGGCGGCAGCACAACCCACTTCGCCGTCAGAAGTACCTGTGATAGCGCGAAAGAAACAAATTGACGACGGTGTAGCTGAAAATCACAAAAATGAAATTCAGAACGCACAGCCGGGAAGCGCGCGCGCCGCGCCAAGCGCTTGTGCGGCCCAGCCAGACGTAGCTCGCATACGCGGCAAAAATCACCAGCGTGACAATTTCTTTGGCGTCCGCGTTCCAAAACTGCCCGCGAATCCGGCTGGCCCAAACGAAGCCCAGCACCATCCCAACGCCCAGCGATACCATGCCCACGATGACGCTGCTGCGGCTCATCCGCTCCAGGACCTCGAGCGCCGGCAATTGCCAGAACATCGTCCCCAGCCGATGGTGCCGCAACAGCCGGTTCTGAAGCAGATAAATCACACTGAGGACGAAGGAAAGCGCGAAGGCAGCGTAGGCCAGGATATTCAGAGTCACATGCAGGGCGAATAAAGGTCCGTGGGCCGGGGGAAAAGCCGGGGCTGCCGCCGGCGCGAAGCTCGCCAGCAGAGAGAGCAGCAAGACGAAGGGTAGGACGAAGGGGCCGACCGAGCGGTGCCGGTGAAAGATTTCAAGGCCGAGATAAGTGACCGCCAGCAGCCAGCCGAACAACGACATTGAGCCGTAGAGGTCCTCGTAAGGGACCGATTGCAGCCATCGCGAGCGTTCGAGGAGCGCGAAGTACTGCAGCACGATTCCGCCGGCTAGAAACAGCGTTGCGGCTCGTCCGATCAGGCGCTTCTTGAAGTACAGATACCAGACGTAAAGACTTAGGCTGATCGCATACAGCCCAAGAGCCCCTGTATCGAAGTGAGTCGTCATCAGGGTCCGCCGTCAGGCACCATCGGCCGGAAGCCGCATCTCATGGTCGTAAGCTAAGGTGGTGTTCCGACGCTAGTGAATTATAGCGAAATTTGCAGCGGCAAAGCACGCTGCGAGGTAGTAACGCGGGGCGAAAAGGCCAACCGTGCGACCCTACAGAAGTTTTGTTATCATGAGCGGTTGGTCCCCTGGTGATGCCGGAGACACACATTTCCACGAATCGCAAAGAACTCTTCCTTCGCGCCTGCCGTTCGGAACCAGTTGAGCGTGTTCCCGTCTGGATGATGCGCCAAGCTGGGCGCTACCTGCCTGACTATCGGGCGGTGCGTCAAAAACACGGTTTTCTCGAAGTCTGCAAGACGCCTGAACTGGCTGTGGAGGTCTCCCTGCAGCCGTTTCGCACGGTGGGCGTGGATGCCGTCATCGTTTTCTCCGACATCCTGATTCCCGCCGAAGCCATGGGCGTCGAAGTGGAGCTGACCGACTCCGGTCCGGTGATCACCCACCCCATCCGTGAAGTAAGCCAGGTGGAGGTGCTGCGCGTTTTCGATCCCGAGCAAGATACTGGATTCGTGGCCGAGGCCATCCGGCGGCTCTGCCGTGAGCTCGGACCGGAGGTCCCGGTGTTGGGATTTGCCGGCGCGCCATGGACGCTGGCCTGCTACATGGTGGAGGGCCGGGCCAAAGACGGCTTTGCCACACCGAAACAGATGATGTACCACGAGCCGCGTGTCCTGCGGACGCTGCTGGAGAAGATTGCCCGGGCGACCGCCGGCTACCTCAAGGCGCAGATCGCCGCCGGCGCGGCCGCAGTTCAAGTGTTCGACACCTGGGCGGGAGAGCTCAGCCGCCGCGACTACCAGGAGTTTGCTCTGCCGGCCACGCAACTTTTGATCGCTGAACTTTCGCCCGGTGCTGTACCTGTGATTCTCTATACGAAAGCTTCCGATCACCTGCTGCGCGATGTTGGGCAGGCCGGCGCCAGCGTTCTGAGCGTGGATTGGCGCGTGGACCTGGCGGAATTGAGGCAGCGCCTTGGCGGCCGCATCGCTCTGCAGGGCAATGTGGACCCCTGCGTCCTGCTCGGCCCCGCCGAGGGCATTCGCCAGGCCGTTCGCGAAGCAATTGAAAAAACCGGCGGTGTTGGGCACATCCTGAATCTGGGTCATGGCATTCTCCCTAGCACCCCGGTGGAAAACGCGAGGGCCTTCGTGCAGACAGGGCTAACCACCGCTTTGCCCGCGGGGATGCCGCTTGGCCGCGCGGATTAGAACCTCCAGCCGTGGCCGACACCATTGTTGTGTTCAGCTCGTGCAGAAACGCTTCAGCGCCTCCGAGGATTTGCTGAATCAATGCAGCCGACCGGGGCCTCGGTGCACCTTCGTGGCAATGGTCTTCGGTTCTTTTGTCGAACAAGCGAAGCTGGAGACCCGCGCGCCGCTCTTTCCCACGACTTTTTAGCAGGCCGGCGGCAAAGGCTCTAACCCGTGCATACTCCCTCGCAGGCCGTTGTGATCGGCGGCGGCATCTCCGGGCTGTCTTGCGCGTACGGGCTGCGACAACTGGGCGTCCCCGTTCTGCTGCTCGAGCAAGCCTCTCGCGTCGGTGGCGTCATCGAGTCGGTCGAGCAGGATGGTTTCCTGTTTGAACTGGGCCCGCAGAGCTTTTCTCCCACGGACACACTATTGGAAATCATCGCCGCGCTGGGGTTGAGCGAGGCGCTGTTGCGCGCCGATCCCCGCGCGCCGCGCTACATCTTGAAGGGTAAGCGGCTCCAACCAGTGCCTATGAGCCCACCAGCGCTTCTGACGACATCCCTGCTCAGCCCCAGCGCCAAATGGCGCCTGCTCACCGAAGCCTTTCGCCGGACGCGGCCTCCCGCTGAAGATGAGTCAGTGGCCGATTTCGTCCGTCGGAAGTTCGGCGTTGAACTCCTGGAAACACTGGTGGCACCGTTCGTGTCCGGGGTCTATGCGGGCGATCCGGAAAAGCTAAGCCTTCGGAGCGCGTTCCCCATCGCGCATCAATGGGAGTTGAAGTTCGGCAGCGTAATCCGCGGCACGATGAAGTCGCAAGCGCCGAAGCAAAAGCCACGTCCTTCGCTCTGCTCGTTCCGTGACGGCATGGCGGCGCTGTGCCGGGCACTAGGCCAGCACATGGGAGACGCGGTGCGCTGCGGCGTCAGCGCCACCTCCATCAGCCGCAGCAAAGCCGATGGGAAATCTTCGTTCGAGCTCCGAGTCTCCCGCCACGGGCGCGCGGAGGTGCTGACTGCCCAGGCCGTCATCGTGGCCACTGACCCGCACTCTGCCAGACGGCTGCTGGCCAGCGTGTCGCCGCGATTTGGCTCTACTCTGGCGCAGATCAAGTTTGCACCGGTGGCCGTCGTGGCCGCCGGCTATCGGCGCGAGCAAATCGGTCATCCCACGAACGGCTTTGGGTTTCTGGTGCCGCGCAGCGAAGGGTTGCGGCTGCTGGGGTCGGTTTGGAATTCTTCGCTCTTCCCCGGACGCGCGCCCGAGGGCACGGTTTGCTTCGCCTGCTTCGCTGGCGGTGCCACCGACCCGGAGCTATGCCTGCTCAGTGAAGATCAAATCGCCGACATCGTAACGGGTGAATTGGCTGGCGTGTTGAAGATCAGCGGGCCGCCGGTGACTCGTCTCGTCCGACGCTACCCTCGCGCCTTGCCCCAGTACAATCTGGGCCATGGCAAGATCATGGCGGCCCTCAGCGACGTCGTGGCAAGCATCCCTGGCCTATTCTTGACCGGCAATTATTTGGAAGGACCTTCCCTCGGCGCTTGCGTGGAACAGGGGTTTCGCGCCGCCCATGCTGTGCGGCGGTATCTGACCTCAACCGACGAAGTCAGCCGGGAGGCAACAGTCTAGACGCTGTTTTCACAAGGCCTGTCATTCCCAGCCCGCCTGACAGGAGAGGAATCTCTCCGAGCGATGCCTCACGCCGCTCGGCATGACACCAGCGGCCTCTTAGCTCTGTCGATTCCGGACGCAACGCTCCCCCGACATACTCCCCCTCATCCCGGGAGTCCGCTTTGACGTAGTATTAGAGTGGAAGGCATAAAGCTTGCGACTGTGATCCAGGCGGCTGGTCAAGATTGGCCGGAAGGTGAATCGCTGTCCGATTCTGCGCTGATGGAGCAGCTTGCCCGCCGGGTCCCTGAGGCGCTTGAAATTCTCTATGACCGCCACTCGCGAGCTGTTTATTCCCTGGCCCTGCGAATTGCACAGCAGGCCACCTCTGCCGAAGAGATCGTCCAGGATGTTTTTCTCCAACTCTGGCGCAAAGCGCACCACTACCAGGTTTCGCGGGGACCGCTTGAGCCTTGGCTGCTCACGCTGGCGCGCAACCGCAGCCTGGACCACATGCGGCTGAAACGTGAAAAACAGCGGCGGCGGGAAGACACCCTGGAGGAACAGCCGCTGGCCTGTACGGCGCCCAATCCCGAGCACATTGCCGACCGCGAGCACCGCGCTGCCCGGGTACGCGTGCTGATGCGCTCGCTGCCCGAGCGGCAGCGCCGAGCCATCGAGTTGGCCTATTTTGACGGCATGACGCACAGCGAAATCGCGCGGGAGCTGAACGAGCCCCTGGGCACGGTTAAGAGCTGGATCCGCACAGGGCTGTTGCGGCTCCGAGAAGCATTGGAAGAGCGTTAGTGAGCGACTGCGAACAACTGAAGGAATACTACGAAGCCTACGCGCTCGGTGCGCTGGAGGGGGAGGAGCGCGCCGCACTGGATGCGCACCTTGAGCGCCGGTGCCCGGTCTGCACCGCTGAGTTTGAGCGCGCGCGTTGGCTGGTGGCACAGCTCGCCTATCTGGCGCCGGAAGCGGAGCCGCCTGCCGCACTGCGCCGCAAGGTTCTGGCTGGCGCAGGCACCACGAAGCCTTCGGAGCAGCGTGGCTGGATTCCCCTGTGGGCTTGGGTCGGCGCGGCGGCCCTGGTGCTGTTCGCGCTGTTCTCAATCTTCGAGATGCGCCGGTACCAAGCAGAACTCGCCAGTTTACAGGACGAGATTCGAGCCGCGCGCAGCCGAACCCTGGAGCTGCAATCGGAACGCCAGCTATACCAGCGCGCTCTGGCGATCCGAACGGCTTCCGGGACTCGGGAGATCGATCTGAAACCCAGTGGGAAGAGTGCTTTACCTGAGGTTCGCGCCTTTTGGCACGCCGAGATGGGCTTGGTTTTGGCTGGCAACGAGGTCCCTTCGCCGGCACCCAACCACACCTTCCAGCTCTGGGTCGTGCCCAAGAAGGGCGCCCCGCTCAGCGCGGGTATTTTCAATCCAGACGCCGCTGGCACCGTATTGCTGGTTGCCACTCCGAGCGCGACCTTGGCCGAAGCGGCTGCCCTGGCCGTCAGCGAAGAACCTGCGGGCGGCCTTCCCCAGCCCACCAAAGATCGCATTCTCTGGGTTGGGCCGGTGAGTTAGTTAGACCCCTTCTGGCGGAAACCCATCGGCAAGACGCCGGCCCTACCCCAACTTCCGCAGTTTGAAGAATAAACACTGTGTTTTCAATGGGGGCATGGTCGAGTCTTCACTACACTCGGGCCATTTCCAGGGAGTTGGGGAGGTGCAGATTCAGGTGTTGCAGCAGGATCGCCTGATGTTCGGTGGGGCGACTGATGCAGCGTTTGCGGATCGTTACGCCGCTTCGCGTCGGCAACACCACGTCAACCAAGGTGATGTCCGCCAGCTCCTCGAACACCTTC
>Ga0209283_10001735_pt1 | contig 11996 bp, 13 predicted proteins | sample CZO8metaG_2_FD_188354 | JGI IMG/M metagenome (GOLD analysis project Ga0209283, IMG submission 188354) | Vadose zone soil microbial communities from the Eel River Critical Zone Observatory, Northern California, USA - CZOApr15con2H1.8 metaG... | ecosystem: Environmental > Terrestrial > Soil >...
TTGTTTGATGTAGATCTTGAGTTCTTGCGGATCGCGTCTTTGTCGAGTTTGAACATCAGACGCTTCGAACTCATCCTCGGGAGACTTGATGGTGAGCCGTTCTTTCCTTCTTGGCACACTTCCCCATTCCTATCCGCTTTCGACCTCACTAAACGTAATGAGGATTCTGTATCTGGGGACCTCAGTGGCTGCGGAATTATCGGAGACTCCAATTGTTGGTGAGCTGTTAGATCATCTTCTGACTATCAGAGACGGGAGACTTAGGGAGAGAGTTAAAATAGCTTGAATCGTTCCTCCACGCTACTTCGAAAACAGAAAGTGACTCTCATGAGCTGTGCACCATTTGTATCATCACCCCACGATGTTGTCAAGAAGATGCTGGAAGTCGCAAGAGCAAGCAAAGACGATGTTCTCTGCGATCTCGGCTGCGGCGACGGCCGGATATTGACCACAGCGGTGAAAGATTTCGGCATCAAGGCTGCCGTTGGCTACGAGATCAGGGAGGACCTGTTCAAGCAGGCCTCTGGAGAAGTTGAAAAGCTCAAGCTGGTCGAAAGGGTGCATATCTTCAACAAGGACCTTTTCCAGGCGGACCTGAAAGATGCGACTCTGATCACATTGTATCTTACGACGTACGCGAACGAGCGACTGAAGCCTAAACTGAGATCGGAAGCTCGACCTGGTTCAAGGATTGTGAGTCATGACTTTATGATCAATGGTTGGAAGCCGTCACGGAAGGAGAACTATAACGAGCACACGATCTACGTCTACTCGATTCCAGACGCGTACTCGATCTAGGGCTCATATCCAACCTCCGCGAATCTTGAAGATAGAATAACTGCCCCAAGTTCCACGATTCTCGGCCTCTCCTCGGTCGTGGTCGTGACACGAACGATGCCGTTCTGGATTCGGACGATTCTTCCAATGGAGAGTAGCATTCCCTTCTCGTCGAGGAGTCCGGCAAGAGTTCCTCTCTGTGTTGAATCTTGACCGATTCTTTCTTGTCGAGATTTGTTGAACGTTCTGAGTTTGATCGCGCTGAGGTTGAGATCTAGATGTTGGGGGTTCTGGAAGAATCTCCTGTATCCTTCCTCTCGTGTTTTTTTCCTTTCTTCCCTGGTTCTTGTCCGGGCGAAGGGTGAAGCTTCGAGCCCAAGTGTCGGGTATTGCTGCTGTTCAAGGATGGGGTCAAGCTCGTTGTTGGAGCTCAGGCCGAGTACGAGGTTTGGTTGCAAGGTGTTTAGGAGCTGGAGCTTGTAGCTGACGGCTTCTTCGTCTCTGACCCAGCCGTCGGTGTTGAGGATGATTACCTCGCTTCTCGCTGTGATTTCGTCTTTGAGATGTGTGATTGATTGTACGAGCTTGGCGGTGACTGTGGAGGGACTTGTGTCCCCGATGAAGTGTGATCGCTCAGGTTTCAGGTCCTGAAGACCAAAAATGTGGTTGGAAACGGTGGAGGAGCTGGTGGTTGTAGGGGGACCAATGTCGGCTTGACCGATGTCTCCATCGATGATGCTTGTCCGGATTCCGTGGTCAAGGCAAGTGTTGGCGAGGTAGGTGGAGAGAGTTGATTTTCCGACGTTGACATCACCTAGAACTACCGCGAGTCCTAGTGATTGTCTGAGTATGTCGCCTGCCTCTCGCCAACCTGACGGAATGGACGAACCGTTAGCCTGTTTGTAGACGCCGTTTTCGCCTACCTTGACTTGAAACAAGGCTTCCTCGTCAGTCTCGATCGGAATTCTTCTAAACTTGCTAACCACTATCCGATCTCCAGCACGGATTGGAGCGCCTAGTGACCAAGCTTGCCCTTCTTCGAGAGTTATCGATGCGGGACCGTCAGTGAGTAGGGTTTTGTCCATTAGGAGCCTAACTTGTGGGAAGTGTCTTCCTCCTAGACAGGGTTATTCAATCCCGGCCAGACTTTGCTATCGATGCCAAGTCGGTAAGATCCTGATCATGGAAAGGTTGAGCACAGGGATTAGCGGGCTGGACAGGTTGCTGAAAGGCGGTTTCGCCCTTCGAAAGATCAACTTGGTCTACGGGGAGGCGTCGACTGGGAAGACAGTTCTGTCGATGCAATCCGCTCTGGAGGCTGCGGCCAGGGGCTTGAAGGTTTTCTTCGTTGACGCTGATCTCTCCTTCTCAGTCCAGAGGCTCGAATCCCTGGATAGAGGGAAAGAGCTTGCGGAGAATATCGTGGTGTTTCAGCCCGAGGACTTTCGTGAACAGATCCGGATTACGGAAAGCCTCGAGGTTCTCTTGTCTAAGACCCCGGCTTTGTTGGTGGTTGACTCGGTGACGGGTCTCTATCGTGCTGATCTCGAGAAGCCGGGGACGGTTTTTGTCAACAATCGTGAGCTTAACAGGCAGCTAGCTTATCTCTCGGATCTAGCGTCGAGGTTCGAGCTTACTATCTTGTTGACTGGGCAGGTTCACAGCCAGCCTAGCCGTGGGACCTGGCTTATCGCGCCTGTTGCAACGAGGTCGCTCAGACACTGGTCGTCGACAATCCTGAGACTGCGCCAGACGCCTAGAAGAGACGTGAGAGAGGGCCTTCTCGAGAAAATTGATGGTCGAGAGGCTAGCGGTCCGAGGACGCTTTTCAGAATCGGCCAGGCGGGAATAGAGGATGTGTAGCGTTTGGTTCATAACGGTCCGCGGTTGACCGGGCGTGTTCGAGCTCTGGGGGATTTGGACTGGGAATAATTCTGGATGCTTTACTGTTCATTGGGCCTTCGTATGTTGCCAACGCTGCTCCTCTTCTGCTCGGTGGCGGTGCTCCCCTGGATGGGGGAAAGAACTTTCTCGATGGTCAGAGGATCCTCGGAGCGCACAAGACCTTTCGTGGGTTGTTTGCTGGGATCTTAGCTGGTTCGCTCGTAGGACTTGCCGAGTCGTCAGTTGACAACCGCCTTCTACTCGGCGGCTTTATGATCGCGTTGGGAACGGTTCTCGGAGATCTCCTTGGCGCGTTTTTCAAAAGGCGAATTCGGATAAGGCCAGGTGACCCGCTTCCGATCGTGGACCAGCTGGATTTCGTGTTTGGAGGTCTGCTCCTCGGACAAGTCTTCTTCCGGATGAACTTGCTCTCTATCCTTATCGTGATACTTGTGACTCCGCCCATTCATCTCGGGACGAACTATGGTGCATTCAAGCTGGGCCTGAAGAGGACGCGGTGGTAACAGAATTCTCAAATCCCTTGCGGATGTGAGCCGTCCTAGAAATGCCAACCTCCGCTGCGCAAAAAGCCCAAAGAAAAGGCCTGATTGTTCTCTTGGTAATCGTAGGTATCGCAGCTGTTCTTGTAACACCGCCAGCGTTGGCAGGAGGCTTCACAGTTCCCGTTGCCAAGGTGGTCTTCGGTGAGAGGACAGGTTCGCTTGTAGCAACAGGCGCGAATACAACAGTTCAGGCGATGACTGCTTACGAGTACGACTTTTCGGTCCGTGCAGGAGGAATGTTCAGGACGAGCGACACAAGCGTGTCGAGCTCAAATGGCAACACTACCATCACGATAGATCTGAAACTGACGAATCCTTCGGGTCAGACAACTGACCTGGGAACCACGAAGATCAATGGAGGAATTGGGACGAGAACTCATACTGTCTACTTGTCGATAGATCAGGGAGTGAGGGTTTCGGGCTCTTACGTGCTCAACGTCGACATTACGGCAAGTGTTACTGTGGGAGGAATATTGAAGGCCAACCTCTCAACCGCAGTGAGCACTTCGTTCACAGTATCGTAGTGCGACCGATCCCATACTCTTGCGTCGCGAGATGCTCTGTGCAATACCCCCCTACCCTGTTTTCCAGAGAAAATTCTCTGTCTGGCATGGATAATCGGCGTGTCCCAGATTCGTGATCAGGGATGATTCTAGGCGATTTCTTCCATGCTCCGAAAGCCCTGCTGTAGCCTGATCGGCAGTATCAGGTGTTGGGTGGGAGTTGTCTAGGCGGAGTTGGCGAGCTGGGAGGATATGATTGTGGAACGCTTGGAGCAGGGGAAGGCGTGAAGAGACGTGCCATGGCCATAGCAGTCTTGCTCTCCCTAACCTTCGCCAGAATGCCGGGTTCTACCCTTCGATAGAAGAGGGTTGGCGCTAGAATGCACGAGGGTAACAGTGATGCGAGCAAAGTGGTGGTGAGCGAGAATGCCTTGTCCAGGCTGCCACCCAGGGACACGGCGAATGTGAGAAAAGCGCCAAGGCTACCGACCGAAGCTAGCCAGTTCGACATCCAAGCCCCCGGAGCCGTAACGGTAACCCTCTTTGGATTATGGCATCGCAATCCAGAGTCTTCAAGAACCCAGAACAGAACGTGTATCGACGATGGAACAGCAAGGATGAAGATGGCCACGTACACGAACGCGTTACTGACTATCGCGATGTTCGCGGGAATGACCTCAGTTATCCGAGGCATAATCGAAGCCGACAGGACGAACACGAACAGTAGAACGCGAAAATCCCTCAGGATGCGACGCGAAAAACCAGGAGGCCCGACCGGCCTCTCAAAATAGTACTGGTGACCCGAAGATTCACGAAAATGGCGAATTATCCAGATGACAAAGAATACTAGACGATCTACTACGAGGCCCCAGATGAGAAGCGGGATGCCGACGTATACGACAATTATGGTTACAAGCCAGCCTAGCCCCTTGTAGGTACCCGCTGCAAGAAGGGGCAGCAGAGACAGAATGCCAAGGACGTACTCTTTCCTGTAGGTCAAGAATCCCCGGAGAATTGCTCCTAAGGCCGAAGTATGAGTTTTCTAGAACCGACAGGCTCCGGCCATGGGAAGCCTTGCGAGACACTATGTGAGGTGTGGGGATGCGTGGCTAGAAGGGAGAGACGCTTGTGAAGTTGAAGTCCCTCGCTAGGATCCCGGGCTGGAGGATTCTGAATTGCTGGGCCTCGGAGAAGTTTCGCACGGGCTCTGAAACCGCGTCGACTTTGTTGAACAATTCCAGAAGGCTTTGGTTGAACCGGAGATTCTTCACAGGTCTCTTGATCTCGCCATTCTCAACTAGGAACGTTCCGTCTCTGGTCATGCCGGTCACCGTCTTGGTTTGAGGTTCTGTTTCCCGTACGTACCAGAATCGGGTGATTAGTAGCCCCTTGTCAAGTTGTCCAATTAGCTCCTCCGGTGTCTTGGTGGCTCCTTTGCCTCGAATTACTAGATTGGTCGGTAGTTCACCCAGAGGGTTTGGCAACGGTAGCTCGTGACCTGTTGGTGCTGCCCCATAGCGGTGCTGAGATATTCTGGAGGAAACCACGTTTCGAAAGACCCCGTTCTCGACTAGCGAGACTTTGCTCTTCTGGCAGCCTTCCCCGTCGAAGGGCGGCCCGGCCTGGTTTGGATGATACACGTCATCATCGATGCTAATGTTGTCTCCGAGAATCTTCTCTCCGAGTCTACCGGAGAGGTAGCTTCTTCCTTCCTTGTACTGTCGCATTCCAAGATCGGGACTATAGCCGGTGGACGCGGACACGGCGAAGAAGATTAGCATCTCACTCCATGCATACGGATCGACAACAACATCGAACTTTCCAGGGGCAATGTCGGCCTGATTCTTGTTCATCTTGGCCCTTTCAAGCGCTGTCTGGGAGACATTGTTAGGGTCCAGCTCGCCAATATCACCAAACGTTGACAGCGCGTAACCTGTCTGGTTGCCGTTGTCAGCGTCCATTGTCAACGAGAAGTATCCGCCCGATCCCTGATAGGATGCTTCCAGTCCAGATGTGTTGAGCATCATTACGTGCTCGACGCTGGTTCCGAGAACCCCTGAGGCGAGAAGATGGTTTTTTTTGGCCAGATCAATTGAGGACCCGATGTAGCCTGCCTTCAGTTCAGCCGGAGCCTCGACAGTTTTTTCGCTGTAGCGGTTGACTGAACGGTATTTCTGCGCGCCGGGCATCGGCAGATAATCTGGGTCTTCCGGCGAATCGCGGGCCTGGTTGAGAGCCTTCTCTACGGTCCTCTCGATGGAGGCCTTGTCCAACGTGCCCGTTGTGACTCGTCCTTGTTTCTTATCGGACGCGACTCTTACGGACAGGTTTGTACTGGTGCTGTACTGTGACTGTGCGAGTTCGTTATTCCCGAATCGCAGGTACTCGTCAACTCGCGATACGAGTATTATCTCTGCCTCAGCCTTTCGCGCTACGCTTTTCGCTGTGGTGAAGATCTGATGAGCTCTTTCTCTGAGCGAAACCGGCTCGTGTTCCATTTTTTGTGACATGGCTAGGATGCTCCAAAGACCCGGATGTTCCTGAATCTGCTAGGTGAGGCTCCATGTCCCGTGATCATTGTCTGGCTGGGCTGGCCTTTTCCGCAATTCGGGGTTCCCCATAACACCCAGCTCTTTTTGTTGGCGATGGCGTCGCAGGAGTTCCAGAACTCTGGCGTTATGCCGGCGTAGGTGGGTCCTCTGACCATTTCTCCTATGCTTCCGTTCTTTATCCTGTAGCCTTTTTCGGTGTTGAACTGGAAGTTGTACCTCTTCTGGTCGATGCTCCAACCATAGTTTGTGACCATAAGGTATCCATCGCGGGTATCTTCGATCATCTCGTCATAGTCCCAGTCTCCAGGTTCGAGACTGACGTTGGTCATTCTGATTATTGGAAGCTTGTAGTATTCGGCTCGCATGCATCCATTACTCCGGCTCTCGCCAACTCTGGGAGCGGTTTCCCGGGACATGAGATATCCCACGAACTTTCCATTCTTGACCGCGTATTTTCGCTGGGCTTTTACTCCCTCATCATCGTATCCGAAGGTTCCCAGTCCATTCCCATAGTCGAGGGTTGCATCCATTACAATGTTCACGTGCTCTGATCCATACTGGAGCTTTCCGAGCTGGTCTGGTTGAAGAAAGCTCCGGCCGGCAAAGTTCGCCTCGTAACCTAGAACCCTGTCGAGCTCAATTGGATGACCGCAGGACTCGTGCACCTGCAATGCAACCTGGTCTCCGCTGAGAATGATGTCTGATTTTCCTTCATTGATGGTCGGGGCGTGAGTGAGCGCTAGGACGTCTTTTGTAATCTCCAAGGCCTGCCCAGGAAGGTCCATCTCGTCCACGAGCTCGTAGCCGCCGCCAGTGTTCTGTTGAACTGATCGCCTCTGGACCCCCGTAGGCCCCTTTGCGGCAACGATAATGGATACACCCGCGTAGGAGAGAGTTTGGAATATTTTCGACCCTTCTGAGTTCCCGAAATATTTCTCGATAAAATCGAACGTCATCTGGCCTCTTCTGGCCACAACGTCGTCTTGCTTCATCCTCTTGGTTGTGTCTTGGAGAAGCTCGTACTTGGTCTCGGTGGGGACGCGGAACGGGTCTTTCTTGACCGGTGTTTCCCACTTGTCAACATAAACAGGCTCAGAGGCGCGAGTGACTTTTATCCCGAGTTTGGACGCCCCTCTGGCGAGAGCGAGCGCCTTCTTAGTCGTCTCTCTTATGCTATCATGCTCAAGTTCATCGGTGTCGGCGAATCCCCAGCCCAGATCCTTGTAGAGAACACGGATCCCAACCCCAATTGTGCTCGCTTCTTCGCTGGCCGGGTTCTCGTTGACGACGCTGACAGCTTCAGATCGAGTGTTAACGAGCCTCAGCTCGGCATAGCTTGCGTTGTCTCGCTTTGCAAGATCAAGGGATATTTTCGCCAGTTCTTCCCCGAGGTCCTTTGTAGAAATCACGGAATCGTGATTGGAAATGGTCATGCTTAAGCATTTACCGCCCCAGGACGATGAGAGAGGGCTATTGGAGTATTCTGCGAAGAAATCGCGGCACGACCCTGTTAGCTCTAGTTGAATTGGTTGATTTTCCGCTGGAAATACGCGTTCTGGAGGAGCGCCGAGGTTTCTATCCAACCACGCTTCGGTATCTCGAAAGTATTGCCCACGTGATTCAGCGCGGCGTCCATGGAGTCGAATCTTTCGAACGGTGTCCTAAGTAGCACTCGGAGGCTTTCTCGAACATTCCAAACCCCAACGGGCATTATGTAGCCCGGATGAATCTCCCGCAACATTATTGCCCCGGCTTGCTTTCCGATCGAATCGAGATATTCAGAAACCGCAAGTCTTGCCGAGTAATAGCAGCCCCCAGGCTTAGCGTATGTCTTCCGTCCCCTGAATCCTTCTGAATCGCCAAGCATTACGGGCCGATATCCTTTCGGAGAAACATAGCTGCTCTTCTCTACGTCCTCAGCCATGTTCACGTCGGGAAAACTAGTGGCGAGTAGCTCGGGTTCGAACCAGGCTTCGATCCATTCGAACTTCCAGTGTTCAGGAGTTAGAAGTCCTACGTAGATATTGTCGAGATACGTGTACTTGTAGACTCGGTATTCGTCGATGAGGGGATGGTGTCTTACGCGGGACATCAGCTTGACGCTGAGGTTGCTGTCGACTGCTGTTATGCTCCACCGTGTCGGGACAAGCTTCCGTCTCTTGCTCTCGCCAAACATACCGAGGCTAAACGCTCGCTGAATTCGGGTCACCAAGACACCGTTTCTGTAGAGCTGGAGTACAGCATCGTCGGCCGGGAGATCCCCATCATAGAACGCTTTCTCGATCCTATTGTCAACGGAGGAGTTGCCGGCATGAAACGAGGCGAGGGGTGCAATGGGACCGAAGGGCTGGGAATCCTCCCGGAGATCTAACATCTTTCGGGGTGGTCGAGCAAGGACGAGTTCTGTATCGACAGGTTTTGTCATCATGGCTACGTCCTGCAAAGTCTCGATGAATTTACCGCCTCTCTGTGCGTCGCGGATGTTCGCCTTGCAATACGCTCGAAGCAAACTGTATCTGAAATCTACTATTTCATCAAAGCCCTTGCCCATCCACCATTCAGGAGTGTCAAGAATCTCAGTATCGCCGGACATCGATGGTACCATCGGTCCAACGTTGACATTTGGATACCCGAACCTGCCTACGAAGACCCCTGGCGGACTGGCCCCTGCGATGGATTTTAGGTCGAATTCGGGATGACGTGCTGCTAGAGAGTCTGCTTTGACGTGGATGGCGCACTTCTTTTCTCTGGATAGCATCCGGACTCTCAGGCACATCGGACAGAACTTTTCGGTAGATGAGACGAGGTCGTCTTGTCGTGATATCTCTCGACCAAACGAGCCGAACATATCAGTCAAAGGTTGATCATTTCTCTATAATTTCGGAGATAGGGCCGAATTCTAGCTACTTTATCCGATAAACCTGCTCCTGTCGATCTCGACCCGGAGTCTCAAGGGATAGGGTCCCCAACACTACCAGAGAACCGTCTTTTCCGACAGAGTTCCTATTCCTGAGTATGTCAGTTGCAGAATGCCTGCGGGAAGGGTCTTGTCATTCGCGCTTGACCGGGCAGAGATCCCGTTGTATGGTTCTCCTCCCCAGCGGTAGTTTGCCTTCCAATATGAATGCCATCCCTGGATGATGTTGGCCCTCTCCATCAATCTCCACGAGCCATTCGGGTCTACGAACGATGGGTAGAGCAGTTGTACTGACCAGTCCGGGACCGGGGTCTTGCTTGCGACTCCGAACTGGTAGAAGAAGGCATAGGCTGAGGGGTAGTTCCCGACCCCTACTAGTCCGATATCGAAATAGGGGCCTTCCCGGAAGTCTGGAACAAAGCTGCCAAACTGTGTCCATGGCTGTCCGGTGTAGTTGTAGTACCAATCTGCATGAAAGTTCGGCTTGTCATATCGCCACATCATCCTGAGATACACCGGCGTTGAAATGTTCCCAGGATTGATTACGCGCTCAGCGTGATATCTGAGATGTTCCCACATTATTCCTCCACAGTTAGCATTTCCATCGCAAGTCTCCCAAGTAGAGCCTGAAACTAAACGGGTCCCGTTAGGTAGAACGAAGAGGTCGGCTCTCCATCCGAAATCCCAACCGTCAATGCAGCAATTGGGTGATTGGACTCCCATGCCGGCCATTAGGAAGTTGTTTGGAGCTAGCGCCTTCAGGTCCACTTTGGTGAAGCTTACTCCGATCTGAACGCAGCAAATCCTGTACTGGGTTGAGTTGTAGTAGCCTGCAATGTACGGATAGGTAGGGGTTCCGAGTGTCAGCTGTCCGGGCCCGGGAGAGATGCTGGTGGCGTAGAGGACGCTCGGGTCCCAGAAGCTAAATGAAACGAGGGTCCACAATGAGAAGAGAAGGACAACGGCGATTCCAACCCGGCGGATGTCTTCTAGTCTCGGATTGAAATGTCTCAATGGACCAATGCTTAGTTTTCTGGGGAGACCGAGTTCTAGTACACCTCCGATCAGGGCGAAGAATCCCCACGAGGGAAAGATGAGAAACAGGAGGCTTCTGTCGCAGGATGGACAAAGTAGCGGCCAGAGAAACCCGGAGAGGAGGAGCGCGGAGGTCACGCCGGAAGCCGTGGCGACAGATAAAGATCGGCTAATTTTGGCGGCTAGAATCCCAGCTGCTATTTCTGAAACTCCGAAGACGAGTGCTGCCTGGAACGGGACGAGGGGCGCGAGGTAGGTGACGCCTGAGAACCATGCTGTAAGCGGGAACCATGCCGTGACCACGGAGGTTATGAATGAACCGAATACAGCAATCCATGGGCGCAACTGTTTGTTCAGCTTGTCCTCCTTGTAGGAGGCTCGGACTAACGCGGGCAGCGCTCCGAACGAAAACATCATTGTGCAAAGACGGATCCCCGCTAGGCCGTCGGGCCCAAAGGAATAGCACTCCGACCTCCAAATCGTTCCAGCTAAATACGTTGGACAAGCGAGATAGAATAGGACATAGATTAGCAATGCACTAAGGAAGACTTGGATAACCGCCCAGCGCGGCCGGAGAAGATACGCGACGAGTATTCCCCCGAGAGCGAAAGAGACAACGTAGGCTTCGAGCCTCGTCTGGGAAAACTGGTAGTACCAGTATCCATTGTTCGTCTGTCCAAACCAGAAGTTCGCTCTCTCAAAAAGATAGGCCGGTGCCCACGGGAAGAAGGCTAGCAGGGCTCCACGGAGAATATTCCGCGGAGTGAGGCTCTGCAAAAAAAGCTTCGCCAGCGAAGTCCCTGAGGGTCGAGCCTATTGACTCTTGCCCATAAGAAAAACCATCATCATTCTCTTTGGAATATATTCTCTCCGGAATATTCTGCGCTTTAGCCTATCATTGAGGGAATATTGATCTCTCGGACTGCGACATTTAAGCGAATTACTAGGAGAATAGAATAGTTCCCGCGCTCCATGTGCATTCGTAGAGGTAAGCATGTCAAAATGCGAAGATGCTTGGTATGCGGTTCAGCGAAGTCTTTCTCTGGCTCGGAGGTTCCATTGGAGCACTCTACCACTGCACAGATTGCCACTACATTGGACCTATTGTCCTAGAAACCGATGCACGGCAACCATTGGTAGACCAGTTCGCGTCGTTCTGGGACCGCTTAGAGGAAGGGACCTTTTGGAGCGAGACTGGAATATCAAACCAGATGCTGTTCCAGACATAGTCGCTTGGGGGCTGGAGCTTGGACCGGCCTCTTCCCCTATTTTCTTAGCTGTTTCCCGATCATTATGAGGTCGGGCTGTGTTTCGTATCCTATGGCCTTGAAGAACTCAGAGGATTGCTCGTTCCACTTGTAGACCTGCGCATTCACCTTCTTCGCTCCTTTGGCCGACGAGACGCTTTTCGACCTCGCGAACGAGTCCCACTCCGATCCCTTTCCGTTGGTTTTCAGGCTTCACCGCGAGGTGATAGATCCAACCACGTCTTCCATCCCAGCCGCCCATTATGCTACCCACGATCTGATCGTCATGTTCAGCAACTAGAAACAAATCTGGGTCTCGTTGGAGTTTCAACTTGACGTCTTCAAGCTCGTCTCCCGGACGAAGGATCAGGCCCGCAGCTTGCCAGAGGTCGCGTACTATGGTGTAGTCCTCGATCTTGATTTCACGGACTTTCATGATTTGTTGAGCGTCCGCTTAGTCCAATCGAGTTGTCTCTCAAGATTAAGGGCATACTCTTTCAGCATAAACTGGATTTCTC
>Ga0209283_10001737_pt1 | contig 11995 bp, 10 predicted proteins | sample CZO8metaG_2_FD_188354 | JGI IMG/M metagenome (GOLD analysis project Ga0209283, IMG submission 188354) | Vadose zone soil microbial communities from the Eel River Critical Zone Observatory, Northern California, USA - CZOApr15con2H1.8 metaG... | ecosystem: Environmental > Terrestrial > Soil >...
CGTCGGCCGCGAGAACAACACTGAGGCTAACCGTTTGGCTAACTATGCCGTCCGTAAGCAGCTTTCATAACCACCGTCGCCGAATTTTGATGAAATTGGATGAGACTCGAAAGATGAGACTCGAAAGCGGAACGACAGCGCCATGACTGCTCAATAGAAAATCTTCTGCACTGCGAGAGCCCAATTCCGAACCAAACTGGGGGAGTAACTGTCATAGGCAAAGTTCCTCGCAAAAATACGTGATCGCCTGTATTGCCGCGCTCCGACGAGGACTGTACCTTTAGTCTCGCCCGATAATAAAGCCGAAGCGAAGTGGGCAGGCGTTAACGTACAAGCCAAGCGAACGCCTGCCTGTTCTTTGCTTTTTTCTGAACCAGGGACGACGCAAGCTCGAGAGCGTCAACACCCTGGGAGCCCTGCACCCATAACCGCTCCGGTCATCGTCGTCTACAGCGAGACTTCCCCTTGATTACAGGAGTGACCCTATAGACCCTTCATTCCCGCTTTTCTAAGCTCTTCGCTTGCAGTTGCCTCGGTTCGCATCAGAGGCGCGCGAGAACTGAACAGAACAGGAGGTCTCCCAAGTGTGTACTTGCGCCGTTCCTGCAACGGAAGTTGTTCCTGCAACCAAGAAACTCAACGCGGATTCTGAACGTCAACTTATTGCCCGTGCCAAGAACGGGGATGAAGCGGCCTTTGCCGCCCTGTTCGATGCGCATAAGAAGCGCGTCTACTCCATTTGTTTACGCATGACCGGGAACATCGCCCAAGCGGAAGACCTCACCCAAGATGCCTTCATACAAGTCTTTCGCAAGCTGGGCACATTCCGTGGCGATGCCGCATTTTCCACCTGGCTTTACCGCATTGCGGTCAACACTGTGCTGATGATGTTCCGGAAACGCAATCCGCGGCAGATCTCTTTCGATGAGCCAGTCCGGCTGGAATCCTCGTCCCTGCCGCGCGAACACGGTCGAAACGATTTGCAACTGTTGGGGATCATCGACCGCATCGCCTTGGTTCGAGCCATCAATAAACTCCCCAGGGGTTATCAGACGATCTTCGTTTTGCATGAAGTGGAAGGTTATGAACACCAGGAAATCGCTCGACTGCTGCACTGTTCAGTCGGCAACTCAAAATCTCAGCTTCACAAGGCAAAGTTGAAGATTCGCGAATTGCTGTTGGCGGACAAGAGAGGCACTCTGCCCAGAGAAGCAAGCCACGAGTCAAGGCGAGACTGGGGCAGGAGCGTTCCGACATTCGCATCACCGGCGTCGGTCTTTCCCGGTTTGGCCACACAGCGCGTTCCCATTTCCAAAAGCCGCCGGGAAGCACCACCGGAGTCTCGGAAAATATTCTGTGGGTGGGAACTCTTCGAGGGACAGAGAGGGTAAAGCTGTTGCCGCTGCTGTCTTTCGAGTACTGGGACTATTCTTCCAATCTACAGGGTATTCTGGATGGACGGTCGTGAGCTGCAGTCCTAACCTAAGAATTGCACACAAACGATGGCTGGAGGGTTTGTGAGAGACCAATACGACATCTACACGGCGGTGCCATTTCTCCTGATCGGTCTGGGAATGGGCACAGTTCTGGCCTTGCTTTTGGCTCCTCGCGCAGGAATATCGGCACAGGAACTAATGGCCCGTCAGCGCAAAGCATTCACAGGAACTAATGGCCCGTCAGCGCAAAGCAAAAGAGAGGTTTGCTGACAAGCTGGAGCGAGCCCATGCGTAACACCGAACCTGCTCATCGCCAAGAACCTCATCGCGAAGAACACGGGGAGAGGGCTGACGCCCGAACCAGACTTCGAGACGCGATGCGCCGAGCCATGAACACCCTCAGCCCAAATCTCCGGACCGTACTTGTTCTCCGTGAACTTGAAAGGCTTTCGACCCGAGAGACAGCAGGTGTCCTGGAAACTTCAAGTGGGACGGTCAAGACGCGCTTGTACCGCGCGAGGAAGGAACTTTGCCAGTTGTTCTGGCAACAATTCCGACCACCCGCGATGCCTCGAGAACGCGGTCGAAGTGGGCGCCGGAGAGCTGAATTAGTAGTTCCTGTCAGGCAAAAGATCGGGTTTAGGGAGCATTCCTCGGCAGAGAATCCAAGTTTGTCCACTTCGGGCATGGTGGACGCCGCTATTCCGCCTCGCAATCCGTAGAAACCTTCATTCGCACAGGCTGGCCTGCCGTACCTGCCCCGGCTGCCGTTCTCTCTCAAAAACAGGGTGTCGCGGATTGCGACGGTTTAGTTCAAAGTCTATGATGTTACGGAGACTTTCGTCATTGCTAGGAAAGAAGCACTGCGGGCCTGAGTACTAAACGTTCATTGGCACATTCTGGAGGAAAGACTCAGTAGGAAAGGAAGGCCGTGCGCTTACTTAGTGTTCGCCTGATCGTATCGCTGATAGTGGGGATCACGCTGGTGTCCCTGGCGTTCTCCTACTATGAGGTACGCACGGAAAAACGCGGCCTGCGGAAGGACTTGGAAAGGCGCGCCGAAGTGCTGGCGGAAAGCCTGGCCGGGAATGTCGAACCACATTTGGAAAGCGGATCTCCCCGTGAACTCCAGCGCCTTGCAGAACGGTTTGGCAACCGCGAGCACCTGGAGGGCGTTGCGATCTACGACAAGCAAGGTGCCGCCTTAGCTGTAACTCCTGGGCTGGCACACAGTCTCAGCGAACAATCAACCCTGGTCACCCATGTCATTGCGGGGAATCAGGGCGCAGGACAGTTCAGCCGCCTGGGAGACAAATCCGTACACATTTATGCTGTTCCCCTTCATCAGCACGATGAAGTGATCGGAGTGCTGGCCATTGTCCACGACGCCACTTATATCAACATCCAGAGCGCGCGCATCTGGCGTAAGAGCTTTCTGCAGCGGGATCTGGTGCAGGCGTTGCTCATCGTGCTGATCACACTCCTGATCATTCGCTGGAGTCTGGTGGGGCCCATTGCCCGGGCCGCGCAATGGATGCGAGCCCTGCGGACGGGGAGGACCCCGGTTCCGTCGGTGGCCCCAGACTTGGACCTGCTGCGGCCATTGACGCGAGAGATGGAGACCTTTGCGCAGAGTCTCAATGCCGCGCGTTCGGCCGCTGAAAAGGAAGCCCAATTACGAGACGCGGCCGAGTCCATGTGGACCGCGGAAAGACTTTCAGTGCATGTGCGCAGCAGGCTGGGTGACAGCCGCCTTTTCGCCGTCTCGAACCGGGAACCTTATTCGCACACCAGAAAGGGAAAGTCGTTGGAAGTAGTGGTTCCTCCCAGCGGACTGGTGACGGCCTTGGAACCGGTCCTACGTGCCTGTGATGGGACTTGGGTGGCTCACGGGAGTGGGGATGCCGACCGGGAAGCCGTGGATGAACGCGATTGCCTGCGAGTGCCGCCCCACGAACCGAAATACACCCTGCGCCGAGTCTGGCTCACGAAAGCGGAGGAAGAAGGCTACTATTACGGCTTTGCCAACGAAGGTCTGTGGCCCCTGTGCCACATTGCCCACACCCGTCCGACTTTTCGCGCCTCCGACTGGGAGCACTACCAGAAGGCAAATCTGAAGTTTGCTGAGGCGGTACTGGAGGAAATGGCTGGTATGGACCAGCCGGTCCTACTGGCTCAGGACTACCACTTTGCGTTGCTGCCGCGGCTGGTAAAAAAACAGCGCCCGGACGCTCGTGTCGCTATTTTTTGGCATATTCCCTGGCCTAACTCGGAGGCCTTCGGGATTTGCCCCTGGCAGCGCGAGTTACTGGACGGCTTGCTGGGCGCTGACCTGGTCGGTTTCCACATCCAATCCCACTGCACGAACTTCCTGCAGACCGTGGACCGCGCCCTGGAGTCCCGCATTGACTGGGAGCACTTCACCGTCAACCGCGAAGACCACCGCACTGTGGTAAAGCCATTCCCCATCAGCGTGGATTTCACCGAGGCTGCAGCCCTGGCCCCCGAACGAGAGTCCACCTACGAGGAACGGGTAATGCTGCTTAGGGAACTGGGAGTGGAAGCCTTGTTCCTTGGGGTGGGCGTGGATCGCGTGGACTACACCAAGGGAATTCTGGAACGTTTTCTGGCCATCGAGCGAATGCTGGAGAAACACCCAACTTATCAGGGAAAGTTTACCTTCGTGCAGATTGGCGCCCCCAGCCGCACCCACATCAAGCGCTACCACGACTTGTTTGCGGATGTGGAGGCCGAGTCCGAGCGCATCAACTGGCGCTTCCAGACGAGCAAGTGGAAGCCGATCGTCTTCCTGAAGCGGCAGCACAGCCACACGGAGATCCAGCGTTACTACCGGACTGCAGACCTCTGCCTGGTGACCTCCTTGCACGACGGGATGAACCTGGTAGCGAAGGAGTTTGTCGCGTCGCGTCATGACGAGCAGGGAGTTCTCATCCTCAGCCGCTTTACTGGGGCGGCCCGTGAGCTGCGCGACGCGCTGATTGTCAATCCTTACGACACGGAGCAGTGCGCTGAGGCTATACGCCTCGCCCTGGAGATGTCAGCAGAAGAACGTCGCGCCCGGATGCAGCGGATGCGGAGGATGGTAAGGGAAAACAACGTTTATCGCTGGGCGGGAAATCTGATCGCGGAACTCTGCGAAGTTCGCCTGACACGCGGATATCCCGAGCACGGCGCCAGCCATCGGGTTACAGTAGCCTAAACGCAAGATTTATCCTATCGCCGAAACCAATCCCGTCGGCAGAGTCAGAGACCCTGGAAGCGGATGCATCAGTGCGCATGGTCAAGGACCAACGCGAGTTAATAGACGGCCGTTCTTCAGGAATAAATGCGCCACTTTGGCTAGATGGCTTAAACGAGATTGATTGGGGATGATCCCACCCACGCGCTAGAGTTCTAGGGAGGCACGGAGCTCCAGGCGAAAGTGGTAAACTATCCATTCTGCACGCCGGAGAGGTGGCCGAGTGGCTGAAGGCGGCGGTTTGCTAAACCGTTATACGGGCTAAAACCTGTATCGAGGGTTCGAATCCCTCCCTCTCCGCCAGCCTTTTATTTCTATCACTTAGCATAGCCTTCCTGCCATCTGCGTGGCAGAGTGACGGGATTCAGGAAGACCGTTATACCGCCAACGAATGTCCGAGTCGGTTCCTATTCCGCATCAATGAGTTGGGGGAACATCACCATTCTCGATTCTCGTAATGTGGCTTTTTTGTGGCTTTCGACTTCGAACGTTCACTGCGCTGAGCTTGTTTGAAAACGAGTCTTCGCGAAAATTGGCGTTGCGGTGATCATTGCGTTTCGACCGAGAAGGACCCGAGGGGCGACGTAATTGATTCTGGGGACTCCTATCGGGTAGATCCCACGTCAGACCGATCACGAGGCCACTCACCGTCGAAATACCGTGACCGTCTGCGCTGAAACTTCCTCGAAGCGCGTTTATCGTTCCCGATCCTGCAATGGTAGGTCACTTCCGGATTGCCCGTGATGCGGGCATCAAATTTCTCCACTCGGATCGGACGACATCTTTAGTTACCCCCTATTTGCGTTCCTTGTGGGACATCATCCGGCAGAAACGGCATATTCGGCGCTGTTTCCGGCCAAGTTGTTAAAACAATCAAACCGAGTTGCCTGGGCGGAATGTCTTCTGTAGCTCAGATTTGAGTTGAGAAAGAATTCTCAAACCTACTGGTTGTGCAGCAAGACCAAATATCAATGAATTCAGGCAGTTTCCCAGTTTAGTTATAGACATCAGACGCCATAAGAGACCATGCGGTCCCGTTAATGTTCCAAAAGGGCTAAAGTTTATTGCGACCGAACGGTCTCTTTTGTAATCCAAGCTTAGCGAGACATGTTTAATCGCTTTGGATCGGAGGGTGGTCATGGCACAGGTGATCGAATTCTATGTTCCGGCCAGGTTTCACAAGAAGGTGAAATGGGTTCCTCCGGAACAGCGAGGAAAGATGATCGAGTTCCGAGCCGAAATTAAGAAGTCGGCCTAGCGGAACAATAGGAAATAGTTTGCAACAAATTGATCTAAAGGAGTGACGACAATGGGCAGGCTAACGGGCAAGAATATCCTTATCACGGGCGGCAACAGCGGGATCGGGCTGGCCGCAGCGCAGGAATTCGACAGAGAGGGCGCGCGCGTTGCCATCTGCGGCTTGAATGAGGGGACGCTGCAGGCCACTAAGGAGACGCTTGGAGCCGGAAGTCTCGCCCTTCGCGTGGACGTCAGCAATCTCACCGACCTCGACACGATGTTCGCCACGATCAAGCGGGAGTTCGGGCACCTGGACGGCGTCCTCGTAAATGCAGGCTACAGCGTGTTCCTGCCATTCGAAGAGGTGACAGAGCAAAGCTTCGACAAAGTAATAAGCATCGATTTTAAAGGCGTTTACTTCACGATTCAAAAGGCCTTGCCGCTACTCAGGCAAGGCTCGTCTGTAATCATTACTTCGTCCGTTGGCGCGCGCAAGGGGTGGCCGACCACCTCCATCGTTTCGAGCTGCAAGGCCGCGGTCGTCCATCTCGCTCGAATCCTCAGCGCCGAACTCGTGGGTCACGGGATTCGCGTGAATACCCTAAGCCCAGGCCCGACGGACACGGCGATGTTCGGTCGTTTCGCAGGCGAAGAGCAGGGCAACGCGGTTAAGGCAGTCCTCGGAACCAATAATCCAAGCAAGCGAATCGCCGATCCGAAAGAAATCGCGAAGCTGGCAGTTTACCTCGCGTCGGACGATTCTGTGTACGTCGTCGGCGCAGACTTCTTGATCGACGGCGGGGTCACGGCCATTTCAGCCGTGGGCGCCTGACCCTCGTTGCAGAGAGTCGAGGCCGTTGCTGTTCTACCTGAAGGGTTTAGATCAGTGCTTGAGCGGTGTCAAGAACTGGCGCGCCCCGTTCGAGATGACGGAGGTGCTCTGTTTTTCGCACTAGGGATCTCGATACCACAAATCGCGTGCCGCGGCTGGCGTGCCCGCGCTGTCCACACCCTGCTACAGAACGCAACTAATCAGAAGACTAAGGAGAAAAGAAATGAAAATCGCACAAACGTACCTACCTGCTTTGACCGCAATTCACACCATCGATTCCGCGCCTCAGGCGCCGAAGTCGGCGCTCCGGGGCCTGATGCAAAGTCTCGGATTAACCCTTCTCGCGTGCATGCTCGTCATCGGTGTGACCGGCTCTGCGAGTGCTGGCCAGGCTAAAGACGAAGCATCCGTTCGCGCGCTCGGCGATTCCTTTGCCAAGGCTTTCGTTCAGAAGGATGCCGAACAGAGAGCATCCCTATTCGCCGAAAATGGAACCTTCGTGACGCCTGTGGGTGACTATCTGCAAGGGCACGTCGGAATGGTGAAGGACTTCGGTTCCGAGGCGCAAGCCGTCAACGGCAGCACGCAAGCGGCGTTCTCCAACTACCGGGTCCGCTTCATCAAACCCGATGTCGCGGTCGTCGACGCGCTCCTTACCCTGCACAATGTCAACGGTCCAGATGGGACGACTATCCCCGTGATCCCGGTCAACTTTTTCTACGTGGCCGCCCGCCACGGCGATAAATGGCTGATCGAGGATGGGCGTGCGCATTTCGCGCCCGCGCCGCCCAATGGCATGACCAAGTCCTCAGCGTCTCAAAACTAGCGCGGAGAAGGCTTGTGCCCTGTTCCATGCAGCTCGATAAAGAACGGAACGCCCCGAGCACGCCGGAGAGTCAAGCCGGCGTGCTTGTGGTTCACAAGCATCACCTGCTGGTGCGCTGCAGCCATTGGCTGAACGTGCCAATCCTTCTGGGCCTCATCCTGAGTGGTGTCTCCATTTACTGGGCAGCTCCGGTCTATCAGCACAAACCAGATCCACTGAGCGGGAATGTCGATCCTCTCGCGGACATCGGTATCTGGATATGCGCGCATGTACCAGGGCTGCACCAATACAGCAGTCCGCCTGACTGGGTCTACAACCACATAAGCCTCGGTCCCGGCATGCTCGCCGTGGCACTGCGCCTTCATTGGCTCTGTGCTTATCTATTCATGCTGAACGGACTCGTCTACGTTTTAGGGTTGGTTACGGGAGGTGGCTGGCGGTCCATGTTTCCCCGCCCGACCGACCTGCGCGATGCGATGAGGATGTTTCGCTACTACACAGGCATTCCCCTCGCGAAACTAACGCGCCGCACTTGGATGCATCCTCGCTTCAACACAAAATACAACGCACTGCAACGCGTCGCTTATTTTTCCGTTCCGGTCGCCGGGCTCCTATCGGTCTTCACAGGCTGGGCGATTCACAAACCCACGCAGCTCTATTGGTTGACTGCGATCTTCGGAGGTTATGACAAAGCGCGCATCTGGCACTTTTGGCTGATGTGGGTTTTCGTCCTCTTTATCGGCCCTCATGTGATTCTGGTTTTCGCTGATGGTTGGGACACGCTTCGCAGCATGATCGTAGGTTGGTCGACAAGGGTGGAGAGATCGGAGGACTTTTGACAATGAACCTTGAAGACGAACACTCTGCGCTAAATGCGGACAACACATCCTCGACTGAATCCGTGTCCCCACGAAAGCCCGCGAGCTTCTTCCAGGAACAGCCCCCACAGGTGATCGAAGTGGCTCCACAGGTTTTGCGACATTGGACTCGTCGTGATGTTCTGCGGTTCGGAATTGGTGCGATAGCCGCGGTCGCAGGTGGGGGCTCTCTCTTGCCCCAGACTACCCTCAAACGCCTGGGCATCATCCACGGAAACAAGAACTGGCCGATAAAGGAATGGCTTCTGAATAGAGCGCTGCGGATCGATGACGATGTTGCAGAGGCGCTATATTCAAGAAATCGCTTGGTGCCAACCTACACCAAATCGCAGATTACCCCACTCAAGAACAATTACAACGGAGCCACCCCCGACCCCAGCTATATTCCAGAATGGCGCTTGACTCTCGACGGGCTCGCTTCCGGTTTAAGCGTTTCTTTGAACATCCGGAACCTGCTCGCATCCTTCCGCCTGCATGAGCAAATCACGCGGCTAGTATGCGTCGAAGGTTGGAGCGCGATTGCCTGGTGGGCCGGGTTTAGGTTTGATGATTTGCTGCGTGCCTATCCTCCAATGTCTCAGGCGAAGTGGGCCCGGATCGAATCCTCGGTCAATGTCGGTCCTTGGGGAAATCCCGACCCATACTTCGTGTCGCTCGATCTCGCGACCGCCCGCCATCCGCAGACCCTGCTCGCGAGTCACCTGAACGGACACCCCCTTACTGTGGACCATGGCGCGCCGCTCCGTCTGCTTGTGCCAGTAAAGCTCGGCCTGAAGAATGTGAAGGCTATTACCAGAAGCACCTATGCCGCGGAAGAGCCTAAGGATTACTGGGCAAAACGGGGATATTCGTACTACGACGGGATCTAGGTAGTTTTTAGAAAGCGTCCCAAACCTGTGTTTTGTCGCCAGCTCTCTCAGTTCGTCCGGTGATCTCAACGCCACCGGATCTCGGCGACAACCTCCGGCCCGCGCCCGAGCGGCTACCAGCGGCCAGCGTGAGCACCGCCATCTACGTGGAGTACCTCTCCGCTCACTTGAGGTGCCCGTGCAAGGTAAAGAACAGCGTCCACAACGTCTGTTACGGCCGCTATTTTCCCCATTGGCTGCAACGTCTTAAGAAAGTCTTTGGGATCATCCTTGTGCATTGGTGTGTCCACGACGCCAGGGGCTACGGTGTTAAAGCGGATACCTTCTTTTGCGTACTCGATTGCGAGACTCCGGATCACCGAGTTCAGGCCCCCTTTGTCATCATCGGAACCGACCCGTCTATGCCGGCGATTGGCTGATCGGCAAGCGCCGCAGTGACGCTCACAACGCTTCCCGATTTCTGCTTCAGCATCTGTTTCACAGTGAGCTGAGTGATGTAGAGGAATCCCAGGAGGTTGGTCGAGACAAGCGCATTGAAATCCTCGGTGGTAAAGTCCGTGAAGGGCTTGGTGCAGAAGATTCCGGCGTTATTCACCAGAACATCGATGGTTCCGAAATGTTTAATTGCCGCTTCGACAGCTTTGGCGGCGGTTTCCCGCTTACCGATATCGCCATCGATGAGAACCAGGCTGGGTGAGGCAGTCAACGATTGACTGACATTACGCGACGTTGCGACGACGTTATAGCCCGCCTTCAGGAAGGCCGCGACCAATCCCGCACCAATACCCTGCGACGCTCCCGTGATGATTGCTGTTTTCTTGTCTGTCATACGTACTCCTTTGTTTGACCTTCCGGCGGCGCTCTCAACCAAAGCGACGCGCCGGGCTCGCTGTGTTTCTCGATCGCGTTCTTGACCAACATCACATCGTCAAAACGACGCGGAACTCCGCTTTGCCGCTCATCATTCGGGCGTAAGCCTCGGCTGCTTTTTCGAGCGGGTAGGTTTCAATCATGGGCCGCACACCGGTTAGTTCAGCGAAGTTCATCGTGTCCTCGGAGTCCGTTGGTGTTCCTACCGCCGAACCTTGGATGGCACGCTCTCCGCTGATGAGCTGTAACGGTGTGACCGCAATCGGGTCAGGGGATATGCCTACGACCATGAACTTCCCAGTCGGCGCCAGGCCGTCGATCAACTCGGTCATAGACTTCGAGTTAGGCGCTGTCGCCAGAATCACTTGCGCTCCGCCGAGTTTCTGCAGCTCCTGGGCCGCGTTCACGGTTTGGCTATCGATGTACAGGCTCGCCCCGAGTTTCTTCGCGAGCGCCGCATTTTCAGAGCCTCGGCCAATCGCGGCAACCTTACAGCCAAATTTGTTCGCAAATTGAATTCCAAGGTGCCCCAGACCGCCCACGCCTTGCACCGCAACAAGACTACCCGGCGACGCGCCGCCGTGTCGCAAGGCGTTAAAGGTCGTGACTCCCGCACAAAGCAGCGGCGCTGCTTCGGCGTGGCTCAGCGTGTCGGGTATCACCGCCAGTGCTTCGACGGGAGCGACCATGTACTGCTGGTATCCCCCGTCGTAGCTGATACCTGCAACTTTGGGGTTGCGGCAGTAAAGGAAGCGTCCACGCCGGCATTCGACACACGTGTTGTCCTGCCCGCCATGCCAGCCGACGCCAACGCGCTGTCCCTTCTTCCACGCAGAAACATTAGAACCGACCTCATCGATGATCCCGGCAACTTCGTGCCCAGGAACCCGCGGATACTGAACTCCCGGCCAGAGGCCTTCTTTCACAAACACGTCACTGTGGCAAACACCACATGCTTGCACTCGAATGCGCACCTCTCCCGCATCCGGTTCAGGAATCTCGCGCTCGACGATCTGGAAACCTGCTCCCGGTTTGGAAATCTGGGCTACCTTCATGGTTGCTACTGCGACTGTTGTTGCCATAAATCCTCCTTTGAATTTGTCAGATATTGTCGAAAAACAGCCATCACACTTTCTGGCGGAACGATTGACGTTGCTCGCCGCGCGATTATCCCACCTCGAAAATGACTTCCAGTTCGACCGGGGTGCCGAGCGGAAGGCTTGCGACGCCGTACACCAGGCGGCAAGGGTTCTTTTCCTTTCCGAAAACCTCTTGCAGCAACTCCGAAGCGGCGTCAGCGACTTTCGGCTGATCGCGGACATCTCCCGATGTGGCCACCGACACGCCGAGGCGTACGATCCGCGTCACTTTGTCGAGCGATCCCAAATGCTGCCTCGCAACAGCGAGGACATTGAGTGCAGCGAGGTGAGCCGCCTTGCGCCCCGCCCCCACGTCGAGCTCCGCGCCGACGCGCCCAATGAATTTCGCCCCGCGGCCTTCCGTAGGAAGCATGCCGGTGAGAAAAAGCAGCTTGCCGGTCTGAACTGCTTCCACATAGGTGCCGAACGGCTCGGGTGGCACGGGGAGCTTGATGCCGAGTTCTTTCAGCCTCTGCTCGGCGCCTTCCGGCCCAGAATGTTCGCGGGTTATAAGTGCTGTGGCCTTCGATCTTGTACTCATGTTTATCTCCTTCTTCAAATAGCCAGCGATAGCGACCGGACTGGCGGAGACACCGGTGAGCACGTCACTGTGACAAACACCACTGCACGGCCAGACTGCCCAGCGC
>Ga0209283_10001740_pt1 | contig 11984 bp, 11 predicted proteins | sample CZO8metaG_2_FD_188354 | JGI IMG/M metagenome (GOLD analysis project Ga0209283, IMG submission 188354) | Vadose zone soil microbial communities from the Eel River Critical Zone Observatory, Northern California, USA - CZOApr15con2H1.8 metaG... | ecosystem: Environmental > Terrestrial > Soil >...
TCGAGGAGCTCGACCGGCGCGAGGGCAACGCGCCTCCGGCGAACGAGTTCAGCGGCGACAACTACCAGGTGCTGAACTTCGTGGTCGACCTGCCGGTCCGGCTCCCGGAGCGCGCCGTGGACACCGCGGACAGCCGCATCGCGTTCTGCATGGTGGAGCTGCAGCTGGTGGACGCCGACACGGCGCGGGCGAACGAGAGCGGCGTCAACGCGCACTCCCGCTACAAAAAGCGCCAGCTGCGCCGCGTCCTGCGCCGGCTCTCGCGGGGGCTGGTGGTGCCGAAGCGCAGGCCGCCGGCGCCGCACGGCTGACGGCCCGCGGCGACGATCATGCGCATCCGAGCCGCCGCTGCGATTGCCGGATTGGTGTTCGCCGGCTGCCCATCTCCGACGAGGAACTGGGGTCGGCTGCGCACGCCGGAAATGGTCGAGCAGCGCTCCGGGGTCACTGCGGACTTGCGTGCCGTGATGGCGGTCGACGAGGAGACCGCGTGGGCGAGCGGGACGGGCGGCACATGGCTCCGCACCATCGACGCGGGACGCACCTGGAGCTCCGGGCCGGTGCCCGGTGCGGAGCAGCTCGATTTCCGGTCGCTCGCGGCATTCGACGGCCGCCGTGCGATCGTGCTGAGCGCCGGCTCGCCCGCGCGGATGTTCCGGACCGCGGACGGCGGCGTGAGCTGGCGCGAGGTGTACCGGAACGACGCTCCCGGGATCTTCTTCGACGCGCTCCGCTTCGCGGACGAGTCGCGCGGATACGCGCTCGCCGATCCGATCGGGGGCCGCTTCGTCCTGCTCGAGACCACCGACTCGGGCGAAACGTGGACGGGCCTGCCGGGTCCGCAGGCGAGGCCGGGCGAAGGAGCATTCGCGGGCAGCAACTCCGCCCTGGCGGTCCGGGGCGAGCTCATGTGGTTCGCGACCGGGGGATCGGCGGCCAGGGTCTTCCGTTCCGCCGATCGCGGCCGGACGTGGAGCGGGACGGATGTTCCCGCGCCGAGCGGGGCTCCGTCGCGGGGGGTCTTCTCGCTCGCCTTCCTCAACGAACGGCGGGGCGCGCTGGTCGGAGGCGATTACCAGGCGCCCGACGAGCCGGGTGCATTTGCCACCACCGAAGACGGGGGGATCACGTGGACCCCGGGCGATCCGCCCGGGGGGTACCGTTCTTCTGTCGCATTCCTCGGTGGCATCCGGGTCGTGGCCACCGGCACGTCCGGCACGGACTCGGCGGAGATCGTCGGCTGGTGGCGGCGGCCACCGTCCGACGCGGGATCGGCGGACCTGACCGGGTGGCGCTCCATTGGCCCGGGCATGAACGCGCTGTCCCGGTGGTGCGCCGTGGGCGCGAAGGGCCGGATCGCGCGCTACCACGCCAACCAGTGGGGACCTTGACGCCGGTCGGGCTCCGCGATACCTGCGGGACCCTCGAGGCACGGCACCGTCGCCAAGTTGGTAAGGCACGGGACTGCAAATCCCGCATTCGCCGGTTCGAATCCGGCCGGTGCCTCCATCTGGTAGGGTCCCGGGCATGTGCGTGATCGTCTGGGAGTTCGTCGCACGCCCGGATTGCGAGGTCGAGTTCGAACGCGCTTACGGGCCGCAGGGCCTCTGGGCGGACTTCTTTCGCGGCGGCGAGGGGTACGTCGGCACCGAACTGTGGCGCGGCGAAGGCCGCTGGGTCACCGTCGACCGCTGGCAGAGCGAGGGCGCCTACCGCCGCTTCCGGGGGGCGAGCCTGGCCGAGTACGAGGCGCTCGACCGGCAGATGGAGCAGCTCACCGAGCGCGAGACGCCTCTGGGCTCCTTCACGACCGTCTAGCCCGGACGCCCTCGGCAGATCCGCTACAGTGCGCCGCTGTGTTCCGCTCCTGGTACGCGACCTCCCCGCGCGGCGCGGAGCCGGCGCTGCACCGCGAGCTGGCCGGGCTGGGCGCGAAAGGCATCCGGCCTGGCCAGGGCGGGGTGCGCTTCACCGGCGAACGGGAGACCGCGCTGCGCGCGTGCCTCGACCTTCGCACCGCGCTGCGCGTGCTGGAGCCGATCGGAGAGTTCCCCGCCGCCACCGCCGAGGAGCTGTACGAAGGCGCCGCGAAGCTGCCCTGGCAGGAGCTGATCGCGCCGGGGCAGACGTTCGCGGTGACGGCGAGCGGACGCGCGCCCGGGCTCACCCATACCCATTTCGTGGAGCTGAAGGTGAAGGACGCCATCGTCGACGCGCTGCGCGCGCGGACCGGGGCGCGTCCGGACGTCGACCCGCGCGCTCCCGACGTGCTGGTCGCCGCCCACCTTTCGCGCGGGACGTGCAGCCTGTCGCTGGACCTGGCGGGCGATCTGCTCTCGAACCGCGGCTATCGCGTGCGCACGGTGGAGGCGCCGCTGCGCGAGTCGCTGGCGGCGGCGGTGGTGCTGCTCTCGGGATGGGAAGGGCGCACCCCGCTGCACGATCCGGTGTGCGGGTCGGGCACGCTGGCCATCGAGGCGGCGCTCTTCGCGGCGCAGCGGGCGCCCGGCGAGCGGCGGACGCTGGCCTGCGAGAAATGGCCCCGCACCGCGGCCGGGGACTCGGCCGCGCTGCGCCGCATCCGCGCCGAGCTGCGCGAGCGCGCCGCACGCCGAGCCGCCGAGGGCCTGCCGCCGGTGCTCGCCTCCGACCGCGACCCCGAAGCCGTCGCCGCCACGCAGGCCAACGCGCGGGCCGCCGGCGTCGAGGTGCGCGCCTTCGAGGCCGATGCGCGGGCCGTCGAGCCGCTCACGCCGCCCGGCCAGCTCCTGCTCAACGTGCCGTACGGAGAGCGGCTCGCCGCCGGAGGGCGCAAGCAGCTGAAGACGTTCTACCACCAGCTGGGCACGTCGCTCCCCCGGCTGACCGGCCACCGTGCGGCCGTGCTCAGCGGGAGCGAAGACTTCGAGAGCGCGTTCGGGATCCGTCCCCGGACGCGCCACGAGCTGTGGAACGGACCGCTCCGCTCCACGCTGCGGCTGTACGAGCTGTAGCCATCGGCGGCGGTCGTTGGTTCCCTTCCAGATCGCTCGGCAGGTCGCCCGCGCGGCCCGCCTCCTCGGCCCGCTCGTACTCGTCGCGGTAGTTTTCCACGTCGCGCTCGGCCTCGACGCCCTTCTGCAGCGTGTCCGTGCGCTCCGCGAAGTCGGTGGCGCCCTGGCGGTGCTGCTCGTCCGCCGCCTTGCTCCCTTCGCCCTCGTTGAGGCCGCCCTGCGGCCGCTTCCTGGTGTCGTCCATCGTGCGCCTCCTCTGTCGCAAAGGTGACGATAGAGCAGCGCGTCTTCAACGGAGGGCAGGGTGGCGCTACCCTGCTGCGAGGTCCAGCCGATCGACCAGCCAGCGCGACTCGCGCCGCCGCTCCTCGTCGAAGCCGGCCGGATCGCCGCGCGCCGCCGCGGTGGCGACCGAGGCCATGAACGAGGCTTCCGCGGCGTTCGCCGCGGCCGAGAAGGCCATGCTCGCGTCGCGCGCGTACCCGAACCTCTCGCCCGCTAAGCCCGGCGGGGGCTCGATCGAGCGGGCGGTCGCCGCCAGCTCCTGCAACGTGCCTGCCGCTGCGAGCCGTTCGGCGGCGCCGGGGAAGCCCAGCTTCCGCAGCGACGCGGCTGCCACGTCGCGAGCCTGGAAGACGCAGGCCAACCCGAACTCCGCCCGCGCCTTCGCGTCCCAGGCCGCGACGCGCTCCAGGAGCCGGCCGCGCGGGGCCTCGATCTGCGTGGGGCGCTCGCGCACCGGACCGTCCAGCTCGAGGCGCCACAGCTCGTCGCCGATCCACCACGCGAGGTCCTCGGGCCGGCAGGCGTGCACGCCGAAGCCTTCCTCTGCGCGCGGGGCGCCGACCCACTTGCCCGGTTCCCAGCGGAAGCGCGTGAAGGGTCCCACTGCGCCCGCGGCGAGGAACTTGTAGGCGATCACGGCCCGCCTCGCTTCCACTGGCGGAACGCGCGCAGCAGCTCTTCCTTGGCCTCCGCCGGCACGTCCTCCTCGGTGAGCGTCTGCCAGTCAGTTCCGGGGCCGGAAGGGGTGGCATCTTGCAGGGTAATGAAAATCCTCGGTCAAGTGCCTTCACCGAGCTGAAAAACCGAGGCATAACGGACTTCCCAATCGTGCCTTCTCCTGTTCACAGGTTCCAGCGCCCAGTATTTGCAAGGCCAGACAGTCGTCAGAGAAGGGTCGCCATCGTGGATGTCCTCCATCAATTCCCGCAAAGGCTTCCAGCCAAGATCGTTGGCAACCTTGGTGCGCACGTCCAAGTCGATTCCTGAAACAAAGAGATATCCACCCGGAACGACCAATCGTGCGATGTTGCGGAGGCATCTCTCTGCATCCGGCGGAGCCATGTGGCAAAGAAACCGGTTTGCCACGACTATGTCCTGAGGCCCCAGCGCATCGACCAACTGCGGATCTCCGGCATCGCCGAGGTGCCACGTGATCCCCTCTTTGATCCATGGCTTGATTCTCAGCCGGCCCTCCACCTGATCGAACATCTCACGCATTTCTTCTGCGGTCATCCGGTCGAGAATCGACTCGCGCACCAGATCGGACACGCCGAGCGAGTAGACCCCCTCTCGGGCACACTCCAGGACCTCCGCCGAGGCATCCACGGCGTGCACGACGAGTTTGAGGGTCGGCTGCGTCGAACGGACCGCCCATGCGATGGAATAGACTTCTGCCCCATTGCTGCAGCCGACGACTGCAGTCCTGACAGGGCGCGCCCCCGCGCCCATGGCAATGGAGAGCCGGCGGATCAATTCCAGCTCCGGACGGTTCCTGAGAAAGAACGTGCCCAGATACATTTGTCGAGGCCGCAGACGAACCAACGAATGCAAGAAGTGACCGTAAGAATGAATCGGGCGAAGGCTTCTCAGGGACCGAGGGAGACGGTTCCAGATCCATTCATTGAGACGCAGATAGGCTCCGAGCGGAGACTTTCCCAATATGCGTGATTGCGCCACTCGTTCCAGCATTGCTTGGGCCATTCAGCTCTTTCCCCGCGTCCGCGTGTCTGTTATCTCTCTTGCAAACTACGCCCCTCAGACATGATTGAAGACGTGCCGGTATTGTTCGTCTAGAGCTCTACGGTACTCCTCTGCTTTCTGTTGGATCACCGGCTTGAGCAAGTCGCTGTTCTGCTCGAGTTTGCTGAACTGTTCCACGAGTCTTTGAGCATCGAGATGGTCAATCGTCTGGCAATATTCGGCCAATCCTACTCCAGCCATCAACGAGGGGATCTTTTCATGGTACGAAACCGCAACGACCGGTTTGTTGAGCATGAGGGCCAGCAGGATATTGTGAAAGCGGGTAGCAACGACCATGTCTACGGTTGCGAGTTGTGCGATAAGCTGCTCGACGGACGACACTGGTTCGTCGATGATCTTCCGCTCCGGATGCAGTGGCCCACGTCGTCTCAGTAAATTCACTACATCTGCCTTGACGCGCTGGTCATAAGCCAGGTCGCCGATGAGCAGCCGGACGGTATACTCGTGATCGAACAACCAAGCCACGAAACTGGCGATTGTCTCGACGTATTGTTGATAGATTCCCCGGCCATGCTCGGGGGTGTAACCCTTGCCGTAATAGTCCATGAGGCCGAGGCCGATGATGCGCGGCTTCCTGCTCGAGGTTTGCGAGGCGAAATCAGGCGTCAAGCTGAAGGCCAGATCGGGGTAAACGAAATCTCCAGCTGTATTGAACCCTATGCTGGCCAGGTATTCTTTGGAGAAGCTGTCACGGTACGATCGGTAGTCTGCTAGCGAAAGAGCGAATTTGACAATCCACCTGCTCAGTGGATGGTCTAAGGGGCCTGCGCCGACACTAACGAAGAGAAGCTTGGAGCGACGCACTTTTGCAATGATCGACCACTTGAGTATCTCATAGTGCAAGTCAAAGGGGCCTATGCCGAAGTCACCCAGCATCCCCGTTCCGGTCATCACGAGCATGCGGGTGCCCTTCAAGGTCCGGAATGCTTTGATCCATTCGAGCAATTCACGGGGGAGACGAATCAAGAGGCGTCTGAGGAATCTGATTACCGGGTTGTCGTGGGTGCGCGGTGCTTTGGATCTGAAGTCCTTGCCGTAGCGGTAGGACATTGGAGATGCACGGACGTTGTGTCTTGTCGAAGCATCTTCGGGGTCTGGACAAATGCAGTGCATGCTTGCAGCGGGCAGGTACTTGCGCGCGTGATGGATGATGGCTTTCAGGGTGTACTCATTCCCCAGGTTCTGCGTGCCAAAGTTTCCGAAAAAGCTGATTGTGTCTGGCGTCAACTCGAGGTGCTCGCTTCGTTGTGGTCAGGCACGGGATGGCATGGGTCGACCGGGGCGAGAATAGCTCGAGAGAAGATACCATGGGCTGACGGGAAGTGTGCAACCTGGTGCATCAGGCCGCCATTTGGCGGAACGTATCTGGCCGGCCTCCTGCGCAAGGCTCCTCGCACGCTCAGCTGCGGTTTCGCCGACTACGAGGTGATCTGGCGCGTTTCCCGAGGTGACAGCCAGGTGCGCAGCAAGACAGCCAGGAACTTCGGGTCGTTCCAGAGGTACCGGCGGGCGAGGCGCCGCGGCTCCCGGAGGAGCCGATAGAACCACTCGAGACCGGCGTGCCGCATCCAAAGCGGGGCCCGCTGCATTGCTCCGGCGCTGAAGTCCAGCGCCGCGCCGACGCCCAGCGCCACCGCGGGAGCGAGACGTGCGCGGCGCGCATGGATCCAGAGCTCCTGCTTCGGGGCGCCCAACGCGACGAGCACCAGCTGCGGCTGCGCCTCGGCTATCCGCGCGAGCAGCGCCTCCTCCTTCGCAGTGCAATCCACTCCCAAACGCCCGCTCTCGACCCCGACGACAGAGACCCCGTAGGTGCCCGTGAAGCGCTCCGCCGCCGCTTCCGCCGACCCCGGAGCGCCCCCGACGAGGAACACCCTCCACCGACGCCGGGCGGCGCGCTCCATGAGCGGCTCGACCAGGTCCGAGCCCGAGATCTTCTCGGGGAGCGCGGGGCCGAGGAGTCGGGAGGCCCAAACCAGCGGTTGCCCATCGGCCAGGCTGAGGCTGGCGCGGGCGTATGCCTCCCGGAATGCGCGGTTCGATTCGGCGATGACGACGTGATCCACGTTGGGCGTGAAGACCGTGCCGCCGGCGCCGGCGTCGACCAGACGCTCGACCTCGTCGAGCGCTCCGGCGAACGTGAGCGCGTCGATCCAGATGCCTCCGAATCGGATCCGGGCCCGTCGGCGCACGGCTGCCGCATCGGCCCGCGGCGCGGGGCTCCCGGTGGTCATCCGCGCGTCGCGGGTTCTGCGGCGGGGCCCGGCCTCGCGAGCTTGCGGCGGAAAACGTCGCGGAGGAGCTCGAGGATCTCGGGGTCGAGTCCGCCCAGCGCCCAGAGGACAGCGGCGTACGCCGCGATGGAAATGGGAAAAGCGAGATAGGGAAGGGCGCGAAGCGCGAATCCGGCGGCAGCCATCCCCAGCGCGGCCGCGAGCGCCCGTCCCACCGTCGCGAGCAGCGAGCGGTCGATCACGCCGGAGGGCAGCATCGCGGCCCCGGCCGCGACCATGGCCACCTCGGCGACGACGACCGAAACGCTCACGCCCAGGGACCCGTTTCCCAACGTGCGCTCGAAATACGGGACGAGGATCGGGTCGAGGACGAGGCTCACCACCAAGCAGAAGCTCTGCGCGAAGGCATAGCGGAACTGCCGCCCGGCGGCGACGATGGCGCTCCCCAGTACGATGCTCGCGTACACGAGCAGGACGTAAGCGGCCAAGATGCGCAGGGTCCCTGCTGCGGGCGCGAACCGCTCGCTCCCGTAGAGGATATCGATGACGAGCGGGGCGAAGAGGACCGTGCCGGTGGCCGCGAAGATGCCGACGGTGGCAAGCGCGCGAAGCGCGAGCCGCACTAGCGCCGCATAGGATGCCCGATCCTCCGACCACAGCCGGGCGATCGTCGGGTAGAGCGCGAACGCCAGGGTCGTCGCCGGAAAGAGGAGCACGCCGACGGGTCGGTTGGCCGCGCTGTACCAGCCCATCGCTTCCGGGCGGGCGAGCTTCGAGAGGAAGTTGGCGTCAATGTAAGGTTGGAGGCGCAGGACACCATCGAGCAGGAGGAACCCCAGGCCGCTGTGGAGCAGGCCGACGATCGACCGCGGCCTGAACTGCGGCCGGCCTATCCCCAGCTGCAGCAGCAGAGCGACCTGCACTACGGTGGTGATGGAAGCGGCGACCAGCTGTGCGACGAGGGCTGCGTGCAGCCGGCCGCCCAGGAGCAGCGTGGGGACGAGCAGGACCGCCTCGAGCACGTTCCCGAACACGGCCGTCCGGGCATGCCAGCCGAACTTCTCGAAGCCTCGGAACACCGCGCTGCACAAGGAGCCGATGCTCCCGATCGCCATGCGCGCCGCGCACAGCAGCAGGACGGTTTCGACGCGTCCGTCGTACCCGAGGATCGCCGAGGCGCGCGGGATAAGCAGGAGTATGGCCACCGCGACCGCGAGCCGCTGGACGGCGGCGGCGCCGAACAGCTCGGCTGCCTTGGAGCGCGAGCGGGCTACCTCGCCCGCGAGGAAATGCGGGCCCCCAAACTCGACGAAGAGGAATGCGACGAGGAGCGAGGTGTTCGCGAAGTAGATGATGCCGAAATCGGCGGCGCCGAGCGAGCGAGCGAGGACGGCGTTGACGACCATCGACACGGGGGTGGTGACGAACTGGGAGAACACAAGCGCGAGCATGTTGCGCGCGACCAGACCACTGCTCCGAAGGGGCGCGGCCCCTTCGGCCGGCGCAGCGTGCTGGGGCACAGCGCCGGGGGGACCGGCGCTGGAGATCGCGGCAGGAACCGTCATCTCGGATCCCGAGTAGCACTATCCTGCCGGCCGCTCGAAGCAAGCGGCGTGGCGGGCGGGTCCCAGCGACGGGCCTGGCGCGCGTTCGCCTCGGCCGTCGCGGCGGCCTTCCCTTTGAGCAGGCACGCCCACTGATAGCTTCGCAGGAACCGGCGGAACTCGCCGTCGCCGTAGCGCGGATTCCGCCTGATCATGCTCTTGAAGTATCCGTGCAGCATGGCCACGCCCCCGAGCACCAGTGGCGGGCGCGTCATGCGGTAGAGCGCGCTGGCCAGCATGTACACCGGGGTCGTGCCCATGAAGTACTGGCCGAACCCATGCCGCACCCGGCCGGTCCACCAGTTCTTGTGGCTGGTGCCCATCGGGCGCAGGTGGACGAATCGGAGCTCGGGGTCGTCCCAGGAGACGGCGATCCATCCGAGTTGCCGGCAGCGGTGGCCGTCGATGCCGTCCCACATCAGCTCGCGCACGAACCCGCCGATCTGGCGGAAGCAGGTGGTGCGGTAGAACTTGGTCATCCCGACCGAGTTCTCGTCGCCGGTCTTCTCGGAGATGAGATTGGAAAGATCGGTGAGCGGGAACCGCACGTTCACGTCCGGCCGGCCGGGCGCGAAGAAGTACGGCTTGCCCGAGCAGGTCCCGATGCGCCGCTCGGCCTCCATCCGGTCCATCAGGCCGGCGAAGTAACCGGGAGGGAGGTCGAGATCGAGGTCCAGCTTGCAGACGTACTCGAACCTCCCCGGAGCGATGGCGCCGTAGCCGGTATAGAAGGCGTCGATCACGCCTCCGCCCAGCTTGCGCTCGCCGCGATCCGGCCGCCGGAGGATCCGGATCCACGGATGGCGCGCAGCGTACTCGGCGAGGATCTCGGGCGTGGCATCCTTCGAACCGTCGTCGACGATCACCCACGAGGCCGGCAGCTCCGACTGGCGGGCCACCGCCTCCAGCGTGCGCCGCGCGTACCTGGCCTCGTCCCGGCAAGGCGTGATCAGGCAGTACTTGCGCGAGCTCATCGGCGCACTCCATGCCGCAGGCACCAGCGCACGAGCACGTAGATCGCCCAGATGCGAGACCAGTAGAGACCGGGGGCGCCGTCGAGGAATGCCTGCCAGAGCTGGCGCACGGCCGCGGGGTTGAGCCCCGCCGCGGTCACGGCGCCGGGGTCCCGCAGCGTCTGGTCGATCGCCTTGCTCAGGCCGCGCCGGATCCAGCGGTCGAACGGGAGCACGAATCCGCTCTTCGGCCGATCGAAGAGGCCAGGATCGAGTCCGCGCAGCCCGATCCGCCGCAGAACCGCCTTCTGCAGCAGCGGGTGGTAGCGTGCCGCGTCGGGCAGCCGCGAGACGGCCTCGAACAGAACCTGGTCCACCAGGGGCAGCCGCTGCTCGATCGATGCGGCCATGCTGGCAGCGTCGTTGTCCCGCAGGAGTCGCTCGCCCAGGAACACGCGCTGCTCCAGCAAGCTCATCGCCGAAAGCGGGCTCCGTGCGTGGGTCTCCTGCTCGAGCCGCGTGCGAAGCGCGGCGGGCAGCCCGTCCACCAGGGTGCCGTCCACTTCGGCAGTGACCAGCGCGCGCTGGAAGTCGGGGAGGAAGAGCGCGTACGCGAGCTGGTACAGTCCGATGAGGTCGTCCCCGCGGCGCACCATGTCGGGCAGCTTGGCCCACCGGGTCTGCGGCCGGACTGCCCCGTTGGTCCGTTGCAGCGTGGAGGCGAGCAGCCTGGCTCCGGCCTGGACAGCTCCTCGCGGCACCCAGCGCAACCGCTGCGACCAGCGCTGCAGCTGAGGCAGATCGCGGAAGGAGGTGTAGCCGCCGAACAGCTCATCGCCTCCGGTCCCGACCAGCGCGACCGTGAACCCGGCCTCCCGGACCGCGTGCGACATGTAGTACGAGTTGAGGCCGTCGAAGGTGGGCTGGTCGAGGCTGTCGAGCGCCTTGTCGAGCTGGCTCACGACCTGCCGCTCGGTGAGCACCACCTCCCGATGGCTGGTGCCGATTCCTTCGGCGATGCGCCGCGCGATCGGGCCCTCGTTGTACTCCGGCTCCTCGAACGCCAGTGTGAAGGTGTGGATCGGGCCGCGGTTGGCCTTCTGCGCCAGGTTCGCCACCGCGGAGGAGTCGACGCCGCCCGAGAGGAAGACGCCGAGCGGAACGTCGCTGATCAGGTGGATCCGCAGGCACTCCTCCAGGATGGACGACAGGCGGTGCTCGTCCATCGAGTCGGTCGCGGGCGGCGGGACGGTCCAGAAGTCCCGCGCCACCTCCTCCTTCCCGCTCCCGCCGTACACGCGCAGCTGACCGGGCCAGAGCGACTCGACGCCCTCGACCGCGGTCTGGGGGCCAACGATGAATCCGTTCCACACCATCGACGCCGCCGCCTCGGGACGCAGCCTGGGATTGGGCAGCAGGCCCGAGGCGAGCAGCGCGCGAACCTCCGATGCGAACGCGAGCGACCACTCTCCCGAGGGATACGGGCAGCGAGCGACGTAGAGCGGCTTGATGCCCAGCGGGTCGCGCGCGAGGAGAAGCTGCCGCCTCTGCGGGTCCCAGGACGCGAGGGCGAACATGCCGCGCAGCGACGCGATCGCGTCGGGCCCCTGCGTACCTAGCGCGCGCAGCATCACGGCCGTATCGCCGGTCGACTGGAACGTCTGTCCCGACGCCACCAGGCGGTCGCGCAACTCCCGGAAATTATAGATCTCGCCGTTGAAGACGATCACGTGACCGCTGACCGGATCGACCATCGGCTGCGCGCCCGCTGGCGAGAGGTCGAGGATGGCCAGGCGTCGGTGGGCGAGCAGGGCGCCGACGCCACGGGAATCCGGCGGCGACTCCCAGGTGCCCTGACCGTCGGGCCCGCGGTGCACCATCGCGGCGCTCATCCGCTGGAGAGCGGCGCGGTTGCGGTCGCCGATGCGCCCGATGATCCCGGCTATCCCGCACATCGACGTTCAGTGGCCGCGAGCTGCGAGAGACGAGTCCCGAAAACCGCCGCGGCGCTTCCCCCCAGGTGAACCCCTGTCGAATGATATCGGGGAAGCCCGCTCGCGCATAGCGGTGGCGGCGGTGCGAGCCTCCACGGAGTTCGCTGGCGCGAACTCCGGGCGCGCCTCGGGAATGGAGCGGCACGGTCGTCGAGCAGCG
>Ga0209283_10001742_pt1 | contig 11981 bp, 12 predicted proteins | sample CZO8metaG_2_FD_188354 | JGI IMG/M metagenome (GOLD analysis project Ga0209283, IMG submission 188354) | Vadose zone soil microbial communities from the Eel River Critical Zone Observatory, Northern California, USA - CZOApr15con2H1.8 metaG... | ecosystem: Environmental > Terrestrial > Soil >...
TCTTGCAATTCCTCTTGCAGGCGGACGGCGACGCGCTTGGCATTTAGAACGTCCGTCTCCGGGAGAACCAGGGCAAACAAGTCGGTCGAAAGCCGGTAGATCGAATCCGTGGGCCGCAGCTTGCGCGACAACGCTTTCGCGGCCTCGCTCCAGGCTTCCGAACTTCCGTCAATTTTTGCGGACGCGGATGCGGGCTTGGCTTTCACGAGCAAGAGAGAAAGTGTCTTCTGCATGGTCATGGCCCTCCGGTATTCCATCGTCAGGCGATCCCAGAAATGATTTTGATCGGGCATGGTCTGGAGCAAGTCCACGCTGGCCTGATGCTGCAAAGTGACGTTGCGGTCCAGTTCTGCCAGAATCTGCTCCTTCAGTTTGCGCACGGTGCGCTGGCGCTCGAGCAGGTAGCCGACAAAGAGCAGCGTCAGCGCGCAAAATCCGAAGAAGGCGACGCGCAGTGTCCACTTGTTCCCAATGGGATGGAGGAACACCAGCGGGTACATGAACATGGCCAGGCCGGCCGCCTGCACCAGAACGAAGGCAGCGGCCAGAATCGTGAGCTGCAGCTCATGGCGTTCGAGACGATCCAATTCTGTGCGGTTCAGCGTACCCATGACGTTTTTTCTTGCGACCCCGGCCCTGCCGGGGTCGACCTGTTTAGGCTCTCGCCGGCCAACACCGACGCATGTGAGGCGGGCTTCGCCTCGGAATGCACTTCCATCGTCCGGCTAGGGACCGCTTTGCACAATAGCCGCGTAGTACTTTGTTGCGGAAATGCTACTGCCCTTTGGGGAAGCGACGAAGCAATGAAGTAAGGAGGTAAGGATCTAGTGAGGGGAATGGTGGTCAGTGATCTGTGAATCGTGACCCCGTGGAGGATCGGCGCAGAGGAGGTTACAGGGATACCTCGGCGGGTCAAAACGTCCACATGTCGGCGTGTTCCGAAATGGGAAGAATACCCCCACACCCCGGGTGTTTTCGTATGAGTGGCAACCAAAGGACTTACGGGATACGGAACTTGGAAGAGGGTACGGAAGATGGGAGATCGAGAAAGGGGATAGGGATCGGGGGAGCCCCCCACCCCCGGTTTTTTGTAAGTGTTGCAGCTAAAGGGTTTAGCCAGGCCGTAAGTCTTTTGTTTGCAACATTTGCGGGGAGATCCATAAGTGTTGCAGCTAAAGGACTTAGGGAGATAGGGAGCGTCTGCACGTCGGAACGTTTGAACGTCTGAACGTCGCCCCCTCCCTCCTATGTTTTTGTAACGATATGATTCAATTGTGGTTAGGGGGTGGTTGTCGGCAAAAACATTGATTCCATGGGAGTTAGGGGAGAGTGATGGGGGAATAGGGATTCGCCTCGGGGAAGGGACACCGATTAAGCGTGAGATGCGTTTAGCAAACACTCGGAACTGTAGCATGAAACTATAGCGCGTGTCAAGTTATTTGTTGGATATCATTCGAATGGAGTGGGAAGGTGTTGAAAAGGCAGGGAGTTAAAGGATTGAAGAGTGAAATTTGGGGAATGGGGATGCGGGGCGGGAAAGGGAATATTTTGAATAAAAGAGCGTAGGGCGAGAAGACGGGGAAATGTCAAAAGCCCCACGCTTTCGGAAATTGAAAGCGCGGGCCACCCGCGCAAGAAGACAAATTATGATCTCCAACTTGAATCGTCCGAGTGGTATGTTTCTTTTCGCAATGCATTCGACTGAGCCGAGAAGAGGGATGAATTGAGCGAGCGCCCGCTAGTTCCGAGGCCGGAGTCACTCGACGACATCATTGGGCATAGCGCGGCGGTGCTGACGGATCAGATTCAGAAAGCGGTGGCTGGGCCAGGGGCGGAGTTCCGGAATGGGAAGAAACCGCATACACCCGCGGTGTTTTCGTAGGAGTGGCAAATAAAGGAGTTGCGGGATACCAAGAATGGAAGAGTGTGGAAGGGGAAGGAAGCAAAGGGGATAGAGGAGGTAAAAGGGCTCAGGGAGAAGGAAGAGGGATCCAACGCGGTGAGGCCCCGAGCGTGCAGGCGCAGGGGGACAGCAGGAGCGGTAGGGAGAGAGAAGAGCGGGCGAGCATGGGCCACCGAAAACCTTCCCACGCGTTTAGCCTGTGCCACCCGCCACGGAGAGACAGGCGAATTGCGAATTAGCGCGTCGAGATAAAGAGGGGAGGGGGGTATCCGAGCCTGTGTGGCAACTAGCTTTCGTGGACATTAATCGTGGAGAGGTGTCTCGCTGCCCACTACATATTGTGGTCACAACATGCGAAAACTGAGTACCCACACAGACTCGTATCCCCCTTTTCTCTTTTTCTTCGACAAAACGCTTGCATATTCCGTGTTGGCATATCACTATGTAGCCCATGCGACCTATCTCAATTCCTGACCTCGTTGACCGATTGATTGCAATGAATGGCGACAATACCAAGCAAGCTGCCGTGCAGGCTGGAACTTCGCCAGCAAGTCTGTCGCGGTGGCGATCCGGCCACTCGCGCCCGCGCAAGCAGCTTGAGGATCGACTTCGCGCTATCGTGACTGGAACGGGTGACCTGTTTTCTCTTGCGGCCGACCCCAAGGACGGGAGTCGCCTCGAACAGCTTGAGGATGCGATAGCGGGAACATTGCACGCGCTGCGAGAAGAGTTCCACTGCACGGCCCCCATTTCCACACGGCAAGAAATTCTAGACTTAGTGGCAGCGCTGGTTTTCGCTCACGTCACGTCGATCGACACTGGAGGCCGAGGAATCGGTGGACACCTGCGGACCGAAAGCCATACCGGGGTGGCGGGGCTAAACCGCTTCATGAAAGCGGCACTGGCGCATCACCTGCCGGAGAGGAACGGTGGGCCGACAGGCGCGGACGAAATGAGGCTCGGGCTGGACCGATTCTTCACCCCTTTGGCCGCGAGCGATGAGCGCTTCGCGCAGCGGCTCATACAGATTTTTGAACGCGACGCCGGCGCTTTCCGGGCCTTGCATGAAGCAGGGCGGGACGATCTCATCAATGAAGTCTTTTCACGTTTCATGTCAACGTCTTTCATAGATGAGAAAGAAATGGGCCAGTATCTGACTCCGCCGGAGATTACCCGCTTTATGGTGGAAGTTGGTTTCCATGCTTTGACACATGACGTTCGTGCGCGGCTGCTTGACGGCAGCGCAGATGCACAGGCCGACTTGATTCTTGATCCCTCGTGCGGGGTTGGTTCGTTTCTGGCCGAGACCATCCGGTTCTTTCACGGCCAAGTGCGGCAGCACCACAACGAAAAGAGAGCAGCGCGCTGGCTATTGCGATTTGTCAGTAAGCATGTCTTCGGCATCGATAAGTCGGAGCGGATGGTGCGCCTGGCGATGATAAACCTCGGACTGTTCGGAGCGAAGGCAGCCAACTTACGCCTGGGAAGCGCGCTCGGCCGGTTTTTCGACGAAGGCGAGCTCAACGCGAGACTGGAAGGGCGAGTCCAATTAATTTTGACTAATCCGCCTTTCGGCGCCACATACAGCGGCACGGATATCAGTAGCTTCGCTATAGGGAGAGGGCGGGCAAAAGCCGATTCAGAAATTCTCTTTCTGGAACGGTACGTCGATTGGCTTGCGCCTGAGGGCGTCGTCGTGAGCGTGGTGCCGGATAGCGTGCTGGTGAACCGGGGTGCTTTTGCGGAGCTGCGTTCGTGGCTACGTGCGCGATGTTCCATCGAGGCCGTATTCTCCTTGCCTCCAGTGACATTCGCGGCAGCGGGTACCAGCACTAAAACGTCGGTCCTGGTCCTAAGGAAGCAGTTGACTGATACAGTCGAGCGAGAAACCTACTTCGGGGAAGCCCGGGAAGTTGGGTTCGATGTTGTCACGAGAAGCAGCCAACGGCGACGCATCCGGAGTTCACGCACTGATCTGCCAGGGCTGCTAGCGGAATACCGTTGTGAGAGGCCGACCAACCTCGGACGGCGTCACTTGTTGCCGAAGGTAGCAGAGCGTTGGGACGCAGCGTTCCATGTTGGGTTGGCTGAGAATTTCGCGGCCGTTATTGATCATCCGGAAGCCACGCTGCTCAGGGTAGCTGACGTAGCAGCGCTTGTGGACGAGCGAATCGATCCGCGCCGACAAGATGCGCTGGAATTTGATTACGTGGAGATTTCTGATGTGGACACGCGCACTGGCTTGGTCGGACATAAGAGACTGCTCACGGCAGACGCGCCAAGTCGGGCGCGGAAGCTGATTCGGGCTGGTGATGTATTGGTGTCCACCGTGCGCCCGGAAAGGGGTGCGATTGGCTTAACGCCGCTAGGTTTGGACGGCGCGGTATGTTCAACGGGATTTGCGGTGCTCAGGTGCTTCGGCATCCACCCGCTGGCCCTTGTGTGGCTTCTGAAGACTGAGGTCGTCCGACGGCAGATGATCCGGAACAACATTGGCATCGCCTATCCAGCGATCTCTGAACATACTTGCCTGAATCTCGCGCTGCCCAGCACGCGCGAATGCGTCGTGTCCCTGTCAGGGGCGGCGGAAGCATTGGCTGAAATTCAGGACCGCTTTGAAGAAACCCGGAGGGCGTTCATTACACAGGTCTGCGCTTTGGATCGGGCGGAACTAGGTACTGTTGCAGAATTAGGGGAGACTCCAAACCTCGTCGATGGTCGCGAACCAGGTTCCGTCACCGACGCTGCATGACGGGTTTTGGCTAACGTGCTTGCGGTATTTGCGAGCACGAGGAAGGCCGTAAGGCTTTAGGTCGGCTGCTATGGACCGAGCAAAGGCGAACTCTTGGATGTTTCCGGTGCGGAGAAACAGGCTCACAGCGAAGAAGTCCTGCGTCGCGAATTTGCAACTGCTCGTCGGATAATAGTTGGCCTTCTGTGATTTAGTCCATGTCTTTGGATCGCCCTTAGGCGGTGTGGTGGTGCTATGGATTAGGCGGGCAAACTTCGTGTTTGTCCCCCATAGAGACTTAACCTCAAGGCGTTTCTGGATTCCGTCGCGCTTTATTAGGAAGTCGAAATTCATGTAGGTGCCAAGGTGGGCAGCCATATCCTCAGGCATTCGTACGACCTGGAATCCCCGCGATTTTAAATGCTCGACCAGATAATATTCGGTTAGGCCGCTGAGCGCTTTAGCGGCAACGCCGTACTAATCGATTTCGAGAAAATCGTTTTGATTTAGCTGATCAAGGGCTAGCTGTAGTTGTTGTTCATCCTTGCCTCCGAAGCCCAAGTAAATCTCACCCTCTGCGATGCCCCTCTCGTAGTCAACGTCGATGATCCGTCCCTTGGCGATCTCATGCCATCCTGGCCCGCCGCTGCCGTAGCTGGCCGGAACAAACTTCCCCGTCCGTCCACGGACCAACACGCCAATGTTCTCCTGGCTAAGGCGAACGGTGAAAGTTGCCCGCGCATGCCCCTGACCCTTTGCAACAAAAATTGTTTTGTCGAGCGTATCGATCGGAACAAGGAGCGGGCAGAGTACCGCAATGAGCGCCCCAGGCTCGGCTTTGTAGCGGCGCGTCAGCATCTTGATCGCGGTATCGGGAGAGAGCTTGTCAGCCATTCTTCTTTTCCAGCCGCCTTTCAAGCTTCGCGATGAAAGCACCCAGCGTCATGCCAAGGCTTTCGCAGATCGTCCTGAGCTCGATAATGTCGACACGACGTTCACCTCTCTCGATCTTGCTTATGCCGGGTTGTCCAAAGGGAAGCTGTTGCCCGAGCTGCAATTGCGTCATACGGGCACGATGCCGGACTTCGATGAGAAGCTCCAAGAAGATCGCATAATTCTTAGTGTGCACACTCTTCCGCATCATAAGCGACGATAGTAAATGCGAACTTCGTATATGCCAAATTCGCATGTACGACGGTCGTGCGGTTGGGACGGCCGGCGACGTCCCGACCGGGTCCCCGACAGGAGCCGGGGCAGGCGGGATGCAAACGAAGCGGGGAGCAGAGAGATTTCTCTCTTCGCAGGCCGACCCGTCGCAGGAGCGACGGGAAGGAAGAAATCGGCCTGCTCCGTTCGAAATGACGGGTGAGGGGGCGGGGTAGGGTGAAAAGCAGATTCCTCGCTGCGCTCGGGACAAGTTCCGGCCCGCCACTACAAGAGCCGGTCTGAAGCCCGGCCTCTACAGAGTCCAGAGGAGGTCGAGCTTTTTTTGGATGTGGGCGAAGTCTTTGTCGCTGGTGGCGAGAGAGGCTTTGCGATTGACGGCGAGGGCGGCGGCGAAACCGTCGACGTAGGGGAGATTGAAGCTGGCTTTGAATTCGGCAGCGTGGCGCGCGAGCTCGACATCCGCTGGGACCAAATGGATCGGCAGTTGGGCAATCTGCGAGAGAAACTGCCGGGCGAATCCCGGGCCTTGGTCGCGCCAGACAGAATAGTACACCTCGCCCCAATTGACGACGCAAATGAGGAGTTCGCGCTTGCCATCGACGGCGAGTTGAATGAGTTGCTCGACCTTTTCGGCGCCGGGACGGTTAGCCGAAAAGGTCATGAGGGCGCTGGCGTCGAGAACGATACGCTTCATAGGGTGGGGCGCTTCACAGTTTTCGCTCCCGGCAGCGCTCCTCGAGGAGAATTTCTGGAGCCTTGGAGTCTTTGCCGAGGCAGCCGCGGAGACTGCGGATAAATTCCGGTGTGAGCGGTTGGAGAATGAGACGATTTTCCTCTTCGACGAAGGCCACCTGCGTGCCTTTTTTGATGGAGTATTTGCGGCGGAGCTTGGAGGGGATGACGAGCTGTCCTTTGGTGGTGACGGTGGAGACTTCGGTTTTCATGGGAGCTCCTGCGAGCAGGATTAGGGGCAAGTATACCGACAACAGAAATGTAAGTCAAGATTCGAGGCGTCTTACACCTGGCGTAGGAACCCCGCGAGAACCGCAAGAGAAAGAGGCCGGCCTGAAGGCCGCCGCTACGAAGATTGATCAGAGTCAAAGGGGCAGAGAGATTTCTCTCTGCGCAGGCCGACCCGTCGCAGGAGCGACTGGAGGGAAAAAGTCGGCCTGCTCCGTTCGAAATGACGGGGGGAGAAGGGCCTAGGCTTCTCAGAGGTTCGGGCTGAGATCATGCCATTCGGGGTTCAAGGACTCGATCAATGCGACTTTCTTCGATCGACGCCACTTCTTGATTTCCTTTTCACGCGAAATAGCCGAGCGGATGCTCATATGCGGCTCGAACCAAACGAGCTTGGTGACGTTGTACCTTTGGGTGAAGCCGGGGAGGATTTTTTCTTTGTGCTGGAAGGCGCGGTGAGAGAGGTTGCCGGTCACGCCGAGGTAGAGGACACCCGACTTGCTGGCCATGAAGTAGACGTGGAAGATGCGCTCCATGGGCGCGGATTGTGACATTGCGGAATGCAGTCTTCAAAGAGGAATCGGGAGCGAAGAGGAAGAGAGATTTCTCTCTGCGCAGGCCGACGCTTTCGCAGGAGCGAAAGCGGAAGAGGAAAGTCGGCCTGCTCCGTTCGAAATGACGGGGGAAGGGCCGAGGAAGGGCACGATGTATCGTGCCCCTACAAAGCGGAACGGGCGGCACACCGAAGTGCGCCGCCCGTTCTGTATTTTTGTGAAGTGAAGCTGAAGCCGGCCGAATCGAGGTTAAGCCCGATCAGGCCGGGATCTGCTATCCATTAGAGGGGCTGTACGTTCGAGGCCTGCAGGCCCTTGGGGCCCTTGGAAACTTCGAATTCAACCGCCTGGCCGTCGTTCAACGTCTTGTAGCCATCAGCCACAATCGCGGAGAAATGGACGAAAACGTCCTCGCCGCTCTGGCGCTGGATGAAGCCGAAGCCCTTGCTGGCATTGAACCACTTCACGGTACCTTGTTCTTTACTCACTGCTTTACTCTTTTCTGTCAGCCGGGAACCGGCTGAGCACAACATTAAGCTATCTGATGCCCCAGTCCCGAGCCCCTCAACAGAGCTGCGGCCGTCTTCAAGCTTCGTTCGGGGGACTGCAAAGCGGTCCACCGAACAAAAAAAAGGCCGCAAGTGTGACCTTGCGACCGCTTTACTACCCAAAGGCGATACAAGAGCAACAAACGCAAGGACAGAATAGCACGAGCGGGTGGATTGCGCAAGTGATTTCTTTTGTTGTGTTGGAGGAGGCACGGGGAGAAGTGACGTGTGATTGGTGACTGGTGTTTCGTGACGTGCGCCGAGGAAGGCCCCGGCGTGTACCGAGAGCGTCACCCCCTGCCCGCCGGAAAGCGTTGACCCGGACGGGAGGCGCTCCTTACCATGGAGGGATGATGCAACGGCTGCATGTTGCCGCGGGTACACTGCTCTGCGCAGCAGGGCTGCTGGGATGCGAGGACGCGGGAAGAAAGCCCGTGCAGGCGCGAGTTCCGGCGCTGGCGCCGGCGGCCGGCCCCCAGGCACCGGCGGAACTTGCGCTCTTGCCGCTCGTGAATCCGCCGCGCCGCAACTACGTCCGGCTGTTGCCGCCAATTCCGGGCGGCAAAGACTATTTGATTCAGAAGGCCCAGGAAAAATTCGCCTCCGGGGAGCAAAATTTCAAAGCCGGACACCTGGAAGCCGCGCGCAAGGATTTTGATGACGCGGTCGACTGGTTGCTGGAGAGCGGCTACGACCTCAATGGCGATCCCAAACTGAGCGAACTGTTCTACCGCGTGGTGGACACGGTGTATGCCTACGAGCTGCAGGCCTTCCGAGCCGGGGATGGCTTCAGCGAAGCTCCGGCCGTTCCCGCGGCAATTGATGAAGTGGCGGAGATGACTTTTCCGGTCGATCCACGGCTGAAGGAACGGGCCGAGGAAGCGGCCAAAAACATTTCCCACGACCTGCCGCTGACCGTGAACGACCAGGTGCTCTCCTTTGTGAATTTTTTCCAAACGCCGCGCGGCCGCGTCATTGTGGAAACCGGGCTGCGCCGCGCCGGGCGTTATCGTGAGATGATTTCGCGCGTGCTGCGGGAAGAGGGGCTGCCGCAGGATCTGATCTACCTGGCGCAAGCCGAGAGCGCTTTCCAGCCGCTGGCGCTTTCGCGCGCCGGCGCGCGGGGAATCTGGCAATTCGTGGCCTACCGCGGGCACGAGTACGGGCTTCGGCGCACCTGGTGGATCGATGAGCGCCAGGACCCCGAGAAAGCCACGCACGCCGCCGCGCAGCATCTTCGCGACCTCTACAAGCTCTACGGCGACTGGTACCTGGCGATGGCCGCTTATAACTGCGGGCCGGGCAACGTGCAGAAGGGCATCGAACGCACCGGTTACGCCGATTTCTGGGAGCTCTACAAGCGCAATGTGCTCCCGCGCGAAACGAAAAACTATGTGCCCATCATCATCGCGCTGACGCTCATCGCCAAGGATGCGGCGCACTATGACATTCAGGTCGAACCGGAGGCGCCCGTCCCGGCCGACATCGTGAAACCGGGCCGCGCCATCGACCTGCGGCTGGTGGCGGAAACCATCGACGCCGACGTGGAGACACTCCGCTCGCTGAATCCCTCTCTCCTGCGCCTGGCGACTCCCGACGATCCTTCTTTCGAACTGCATTTGCCCCTGGGCACGGCGCAGAAATTCTCCGCGGAGATCGCGGATATTCCTCCGGACAAGTGGGTAAGCTGGCGGCGCCATCGCGTGGAAACCGGGGAAACGCTCACGTCCATCGCCAAGAAATATCGCGTGACGGCCGCGGCCATCGCCGATGCGAACAGTCTGGAACGCCATGCCGCGCTGGATGCGGGTGAAAAGCTGATCATCCCCGCGACGCAGCCGCAATCGGAAACGAAACGGCGGCTGGTGAGTTATCGCGTGCGCCGCGGCGACACGTTCTTGGGAATCGCCGACCGCTTCGGCGTGAGTGCGGATGACCTGCGCAAATGGAATCGCTTGAAAGCCAACAAGGTGAGCCGCGGCATGGTGCTGCGCGTCTACACCCTCGGCGGCGCTCACGAAACTTCGTCCGCGCGGGCGCGATCCAGGTCAAAGAAAAAACCGTCGCAGCCCGCGGCGGGCGGCACGGCAGGCGGAGCAGTTGCTGTAAATCACAACTAAGCCCTTTTTTATGAATGAATTACGGCCGCCAAACCTCTCGAAAGCTCTCCTGCCGCGGGTTGCTTCCAGATTGTTCTCCCCAAGTTTAGCGGTCTCTGCGAGGAAATGCCGCAGAATGCTTGACAACTCCCGGCGACTACGGTAACAACGGCTCAAGGGCGGGACGGCATTTGAGGTAACTCCGGCCAGAACAGCGACCCACGGGACCCGTTTGGGAAGGGACCCAGGGATTCTCCCAGGGGAGGATGGAATGGATTTCGAGAAGGACAATTACGAAGACGACAATGAGCTGTCACGGCTGGAAGACGACGAGGAGCTGGCGGGCGAACCGGAAGAGATCGCCGAAGCCGAGGAAGAGGAGCTGGTGATCGTCGGCGAGGAGCCCCAGGAAGAGGCGCCCGCTGCAAAGCCTGCGCCCAAGCCGGCAGCAAAGAAGCCCGCCAAGAAAGCGGCGAAGAAGAAAGCCGCTCCGAGGAAAAAGGCAAGAAAATCGAAGCCGAAGAAGGCCGCAAAGAAGAAAAAGGCAAGAAAATCGAAGCCCAAGAAGGCCGCGAAGAAGAAAGCGAAAAAAGTCGCGAAGAGGAAAAGGCGGTAAGTCTTTTTCACAAGGCAGGCATCTGCGTTAGGAAAAAGCCGGAACTCTCGTTCCGGCTTTTTCTTTTTGCGGAATCACCCCTCCCGGAGTGGAACTATCCCTACCTCTGTCCGTTTCCCAAATTGATTGTCCCGTTTTTCAATTCAGGAATAGAACTTCCCTGGCGGAGCGAAACGCTTGCCGGAAGCAACAGGTACTATTAGCATAACCACGGATGTTGCGGGCTCTAGAACAGATACGGCGCATGCGGGGCGGCGCGCAGTCTCATCTGATGCGCTGCGACGACGGGTACTACTATGTCGTGAAGTTCCAAAATAATCCGCAGCATGCGCGCGTCCTGGTCAATGAACTGCTCGGGACCAGGCTGGCGGCTCGACTGGGGCTCCCCACGACACCGGTGGCAATTATTTCCGTCAGCGAAGACCTAGTTCGCCTCACTCCGGACCTGTGCATGGAGATGCCTCGAGCGCGCATCCCATGCCGGCCGGGGCTGCAATTTGGGTCCCGCTATCCGGCGGATCCGCACCGCTTGACGTTGCTTGATTTTCTTCCTGACAAGCAATTGATGGAGGTCGAAAACCTGCATGATTTTTCGGGCATGCTGGTCTTCGACAAATGGACGTGCAACACGAATGGCCGGCAGACTCTCTTTTTCAGGGAGCACCGTAACGGACTTGAAGCCGCGGAGTTGCCATACCGCGCGGTCATGATCGACCAGGGTTTTTGCTTCAATGCCGGGGAGTGGAATTTCCCCGATGCTCCGTTGCGGGGGCTGTACGCCCGCAACCGCGTCTATGAAGGTGTGACCGGACGCGAGTCGTTTGGTCCTTGGATTGAGCGGGTTGAAAAACGCATCACGGAACGAGTCTTTGATGACTTGATTCGAGAGATTCCGCCAGAATGGTATGCCGACGACATGGACGCCCTGCTGCGGTTAGCCGAACAGTTGTATAAGCGCCGCAACAGGGTGCCGGAGTTACTGCTGGCGGCAAAAAACACAACCCGGCACCCGTTTCCCAACTGGATGTGACCTATGCCTGATCTCACTTCTCCTCTCGACGACAGCAAGTTTGTTTATCATGTTCTGCGGTACACGTCGGATCTGGTCCGCGATGAGTGGGTCAACATTGGAGTTCTCCTGTTTGATCCCCTGACCGGATCCCTGCGCCTCCGACTGGTTGAGGAGCAGGACGAATACGCGCGTATTCGGCGCCTCCAACCGGCCGCCGATGAAGACGTACTGCGCGGCTTCCGCGACCATCTCGAAGACCGGTTTGCCACTTTTCTGCGAAATCGGCGGGCGGAGCTGGGCGGGACGCTGGCTGCCGGAAAGGAACTCCAGAAACTCATCGAGAATTGGAACAATACCCTCTCCAACGGACTGCAGTTGGCGCCGCAAAAAG
>Ga0209283_10001744_pt1 | contig 11976 bp, 9 predicted proteins | sample CZO8metaG_2_FD_188354 | JGI IMG/M metagenome (GOLD analysis project Ga0209283, IMG submission 188354) | Vadose zone soil microbial communities from the Eel River Critical Zone Observatory, Northern California, USA - CZOApr15con2H1.8 metaG... | ecosystem: Environmental > Terrestrial > Soil >...
CAACAACCGATGCCGGTTTTGTCTGGAGTACGGAACTGGGCACGCACCAACCGAACAAAGCCACAAAGAGCGCCAGTCGATTGCATGAGCGATTCTTCATATCATCTGCCATCGTGAGGGGTATCAATTCTACCGCACAGACAACTCTCGCTTACTACGTTCAATCCGTTGAAGAGTCCCAACGAAGACCAATCGCAGGGGCAGAGGGGCTAATGTCTCCAAGCGTTCTCACTATTAAGAACCGCTCACGGCTAAACAATTGAAAAGATTGGCTGGGAGACTAGGATTCGAACCTAGATAGCCAGATCCAGAATCTGGAGTCCTACCATTGGACGATCTCCCACCCGTGGCGAGGAAAAAAACGAACCGCAGCGCGTTCCCGAGAATCGGGGCGGCCACGATTCTACCTATCTAATTTAATCGGGTTCTCCGCAGTCGTCAACCGCACCGGAAACAACGAATCCCAACATTTACGACCGCGGGGCGTTTCCCGCGGGCTTTGGCGCCACGGTGTCACTGCCGGCAATGGGCACCATTCGACCCGTGCGAATCACATATTTAACGTTGCCCCAGCGGATGTGGTTCGAACCAAAACTTGCTAGCCAGATTACGAAGTGGATTGCGTCCCGCAGCGGCACCAGCCAAATCATTCGGCGCAGGACTTCGTCTCCGACGCCCCATACCCCCACCGTCCAGGCCATCGCAAAACGCAGGATGACGTACGCAAGCAGAAAGATGCCGGCGATCCACTTCGCCGGGGCGACGAGTGCGGCGAGCAGAGCCCAGGGCAGCCCTTGCGTAAAAAGAAGTCCGATATAGGAGAGTGGTCTGCACAAACGCACCGTGCGCGCCCAGCGCACTTGATGTTCCCAGAAGCTGCGGAGGGTTTGCGCGGGGTACATGGTCCAGACAGTTTCGCGTGAGAGGACGACTTCGCCACCCGCTTTGGCGATGCGGCGGCCGAGTTCGTAATCGTCCGCGAGCGCGTCGGCAATAGCTTCGAAGCCGCCCATCTTGGCGAGCCATTGTTTGGTCGTGGCGATGGAGGCTCCGAGGGCGAAAGTGATTCCCTCCATCCATCCCGCCATCAGCACACCAGCAAAAAAATCGCTGGAAACGCCGATGGCCTCGATTTGCGCGCCGAGATTTTTCTCGGCGATCCCGCGGTAGAAGGAAGTTACCGCGCCGGTCTTGCAGTCCGCAAGCGGAGCGACAACTTCACGCAAGAAGCGCGGAGCCACGCGCACGTCGCCGTCGGTCAAGACCAGCACCTCGTTCTGTGCTTCTCGCGCGAGTCGCGCCAGTTTGTTTACCTTGCGGTTTGCGCCGAGATGCTCCGCGCCCACGAGCAGGCGGATTTTCCGCTGGGGAAAATCCGTGATGATGTGGCGGATCAGCGGCACCGCGGGGTCTGCGTCGTCGTTTACCGCGAACAATATTTCGTAGTCAGGGTAATCCTGACGGCAAAAACTTGCAAAATTTTCGTAAGAGCCGAAGTCCACGCCACGCACCGGTTTGAGGACGCTGACGGGAGGAGTGTAATCCGGTAGGACTCGCTTGCGCGAGCGATTGAAAAAGCGCAACGCCTCAAGTGTTGCGAGCGCGTAATAAGCCAGCGGAGCCGCCGCCAGCAGCGGCACTGCATAGCGCCACGCTGCGGAGACGTGAATCATGCGGATTTGCGAGTCATCGGCGGCAATTTTTCCGGCACGCTTGTGTTCAGGCTACTCTAGCAGCTTGTGGCGCACGCGCCAATCCGGAGTTCTATTGAAATTTTTCCGCATTTCGGGGTGAATTGGCCTGCGACAAGTGCCGTAACAGCTACTGATTCATACTCGCACGCCGCTCATTATCCGCTACCAGCCGTATTACGCCGCGCCCCGTGAATTCGAAGAGGTTGCCGCGCCAGCCGAAGCGGCGGCTGGAGTAGCTCGCCATCCAGAGAAGAGCTCCCATCAAATCGCGGAACGGGTAGAGGCACGCCAGCCGGACCGCGGAATTGTCTCTCACGACAAACCAGCCAACCAACACCGACTGCAACACGCGTGCGATCACTGTCCATCCCATCGCCGCAAGACCCAGCCATGGCCGGCCGAGCAGCGATGCTGCCAGGAAGACAAGCAACCCGAATGAAACTCCGAAGGTCAGCCCCGTTCCCAGATGTCCCATCGGCCGCGAAAATCGCGTGCTCTTCATCCAGGTCCATTGATGTGCCAGGGATTTCTCAAACTTGGTGTTCACGATGCAGTGGTCGATCACATGGTCGGAGAGGACCACGCGGTTGCCTTTTTCGGACACGAGGTTGCCCAACATAAAATCGTCTGCATGATAGTCACCAAGTATCTCGAAACCGCCAATTTGGTCAACGCACCTCTTCCGCACAACCATGGACGGTCCCAGGGCAAACCGCATCCCTTCCAGCATCTCCGCCACCAGCACGCCTGAGGTCATTTCTACGGACATGCCCAGCCCTTCCAGTTGGGCCCAGAACCCGCCTTGCGCGGCCACGCCGCGGTACAAGCAGGTGACCACTCCGGTCTTTTCATCGCGGAACGGTTCCACTACCGCACGCAAATACCCTGGCGTCACGCGCACGTCACTGTCCGAGATGACGAGAATATCGTGGCACGCCGCTGCCTTCATTTCGTTCAGCGAATAGCATTTCGCGTTCGGCCAGGGAGGCTCCCCGGATGTAAGGATATGCACGGGAATGTGCGGATACTTTGCGGAAAGTTCGCGCGCGATCGCCAAGCCTTTGTCTGATTCTGTTCGCGCGCAAAACAGAATCTCGTACACCGGATAGTCTAATTGGAAGAATCCCTCCAGATATTCACGCAAGCCGGGTTCAGCACCCTGCAAAGGCTTGAGCACACTTACAGGGGGCGTAAACGCCAACAGGGTCTTGGGCCGCCGTCGAAAACGAATCGTGGCGGCGAACACCAAGGCGAGGTAAATCGTGGACGTCAGGATTCCAACAAACCCGAAAATAAGAAGGATTCTCAACATGTCGAGGCACGCAGGCACGACGCCGCGCTATTCATTTGCGGTGCAACAAAGAATTTTCGATGAAGTCCGAGACCGGATAAGCGGAAGGAAATCGGATGGCACAAAAACAATGAAACGCACGCAGCGAGCCATGCGGTCCCAAGCATCAACGCAATCCAGCCGAGAGTTTCCGGCAACATTCCTTTGCCCCAAGTCCCCATGGCATGGCAAATACCGATGCGATGGGATCGTGTCCGTCACACAGAAATTCTGATCTACAAATTGACTTTTCGAGTCAGATGTCACCCTGCTTTGATTGGTTGCCGCGGCCAGACCTGGAACCCCGCGCCGGCGCCAATCCGTTCCCTAGACGCTATCACTACTTTCTAGACTCTTGATGAATTTTTATTCAGAAAGGATGGTGCTCAACCCGCGGCGACCAGCGCGACCCCCACGCAAACCAGGACAACGCCCGCCCAACGCGCGGCACTTACCTGCTCTCCCAGGATGTATTTGGCGCCAAGCGTGCCGACCACGTAACTCAGCGCCGATGCGGGAATTACAAAACTGATCGGCTCCCAGGAAAGCAATACCAGCAAAGAATAAAAAGACAGCGCCATCAGCGGCACGCCCGCCCAGAACCATCCATTGCGCACAGCCAGCCCCAGGAACTGCAGCATCGCCAGCGGTCGCAAGCGGGCTGGCTCCCCGGTGGCCTTCATTCCGTGCGTGATGGCAATCTCGCCACCGGTGCTACCAAAAATCAGAAGGGCAAGTGCCAGAATGACGCGCATTAAGCCGGTGCCTCGCTGACTACCGAGGTCGTCCGCGGTTTCGTTTGCCCCACCAGCAGCACGCCCGCGCAGATCAATACAACACCAACCCATCGCCGCGCCGAAACCGACTCGTGCAAAAAAACAACCGCGAGCAAAGTGAGTAACGCATATCCAAACGCGCCCGCCGGCATCACGTAGCTGTAGTCCGCCCAGCTGAGTACCGTCATGTAACTCAGCATGAAGCCGGTCAGAAACAGAATCGCAACCCAGATCGTCCCGCTGGCCACCGTCAGCCGGAAGGCTTGCGCGAGCCCCGAAGCCGTCAGTTGTACCGCTCCGATCTCCGTCATGCCGCGCTTCAGCAGCAGGTCCCCGGCATTGGCGCACACCACCATTGCCAAGACCATGACCAGCGTCTTGATTCGCAGCCTTCTTTCGCTTGCCATATTGCGGAGGTTAGTCGTTACCTGAAGCCGGAGACGCTCCGGGCACGGAGACCATGGGCTTGTCGAAATCGCCGCCCTTGCGCACCCACTTCAGGCGCTCTGCGCGCAGCTTCAGAAATTCCGTTGCTTCGTGGTACAGGCGTTTCCGCTCGTGGCTGTCCCACAGCGCTTCCTTCACGATGCGCCACACAACCTTGGGCCGGAAGTAATACTCATCATAAAAACGGTTCACACCCGCCATCATTTCTGACTTCGAGAGGTGCGGGTACTCGATGTGTGGCAATTGGTGGCCGCCGGAATCCGCCAGTGCTTCGACCTTCAGGAAACCTTGCTGCGCCATGGTGTCGTACAATTCCGTTCCCGGCATGGCATGGGCCAGCGAAACCTGGACGGTTTCGCAATCCAATTCCTTCGCGAACTCGATGGTCTTTTGAATCGTCTCTCTGGTCTCGCCTGGCAGGCCGATGATGAAGTCGCCGTGTACCTTGATTCCGGCTTTGCGGCAGTTCTTCATGAAGGCGCGCCCCATCTCGACAGTAGCGCCCTTCTTGATGTTCTTCAGGATTTGCGCGTCGCCGGATTCGAAGCCCACGATAAACAGCCGCGCTCCGCCATCCGCCATGGCTTTTATCGTTTCGTAGTCGCTGTGCACGCGCGCCGTAGAAGACCACTGGAACTTCAGCGGTTTGAACTTGGCGCAAAGATCCAGCACGCGGTCCTTGCGGATATTGAAGGTGTCGTCATCGAAGAAAATCTCTTTCATCTGCGGGAAGTATCCGAGCGCCTGCTTCACTTCCCGCGCCACGTTTTCCGTCGAGCGCGTCCGCCAGGCATGTCCTGAAATCGTTTGCGGCCACATGCAGAAGGTGCAGAGCGCCGGGCATCCGCGCGTCGTGTAGAAGGACACATAGGGGTGCAACAGGAACGGCACGTTGTAGCGTTCGATCTGCAGGTCGCGCTTGTAGATGTCCGTGGCAAACGGGAGCGCATCGAGCTCTTCCGTATGCAACTGCGGGCGTTCGGCGTTGTGCACGATCTTGCCGTCTTTGCGATAGCTCACACCGGGGATCTCGCTGAGCGGCTTGCCGTGCGCGTATTCCACCACCGAGTGATCGAACTCGCCGCGCGTCACAAAATCGATGTCCGCGCTGGCGTTCAGCGTCTCATCGGGCTTGATGTGTCCGGTTGGCCCGACGAAAGCAATCTTCAGGCCGGGGTTGGCTTCCTTGATTTTCCGGATGAGCTTAACGTCGCTCTCCAAACCGACCGTGGACGTGAACAAGATCAGGAATTCGTAGTCTTTGCAGATCTGGATGGTCTGCTGCCAATTCACTTTGTGGGGAGAGGCGTCCAGCAGCCTGCTGCCAGGGATCATTCCCGCGGGATACGTCAGCCAAACCGGGTACCAGTAGGATTCAATCTCGCGCGTCGCAGGCCATCGCGAACTCGCACCGCCGTCGAAGTTCTCAAAACTCGGCGGATTCAACAGCAATGTCTTCATTACATCCGGCATTCTTCACCCTCAGCCTTCGCTTTACAATCTTGGCCGTTTCAGAGAACTGGGTTCTGCGCTTGACCCACGGAATGGAAGGTCCGCACGTACACGTATAGATCGGCCCCCCAATCAGCAGATAACAGTTTACCTGATTTCGTCGCATCCCCTCAAACCTTTCTGCTAGTGGGTGTTGCCTGCAGCGAACGGCTATCTCTTTCATTGAATGGGTTCGCAGCGTTTCGCTCCGGGGATCAGTTCCGGAAGCCCAGGATCTCGTGCGCAGATGAAGAGAGCAAGTCCCAAATGCGATCTATCCAATCGAAATGCTCCGTTTTCATGAGCACGGAGCGCAGACATGTGAGCGTTTCGCGATCACGTTTCATCGCTCCTAGATTCGCCTCCCAAAAACGAACCGGCAACTCCGCCACCGCGAGATGCAGATCGTGCTTGGCCGCAGCTTCGAATACCTTGCGACTTAAAACAGAAGCCTCGCTGACGCTCGTGGCTTTTGGCGCAAATACGACAATGTCCAGTTCGGGTGCAAAGGTCGTCACAAACCGCGCATCCGCACGCAGCTTTTCAAAGAGCGCCAGCGCCGCGTTCCTTCCGCGCTCCAACCCACGCGCAAATTCGCCTCCTTTCTTCAGCGGCAGCAATCTCTGCGTCGCCCACAAGGCCGCCGCGGCCGCCCCCGGCCGCGAACACTCCAGGCTTATCTCGCCCAGGTGCAGCTCCGCGGAGCTGAAATAAGTGTAGGGGGAATCGTGCTTGTACAATCGGCCGACTCCGGGATCGCGGAAGAGTACGCAGCCACACCCGTAAGGTTGCAAGCCGTGTTTGTGCGGATCGATCACGATCGAGTCCACTTCTCCAATCCGCGCAAAGGCCTGCGCCGCATCTTCGTCAAGATTTGCCGCGAGCACGAAATAGCCCCCGTACGCCGCGTCCGCATGTACTCGGAATCTGTGTTTTTCGCCAAGCGCAAGAACCTCCGGGAGTGGATCTACCGAGCCCGTGGCCGTGGTCCCCATTGTCGCGACGACGGTCCCCACGTCGCCCCTCTCCAGCCGCTTCGCCAGCGCATGTGCGTCCATCCGGCCCCGCGCATCGCACGCCACCGTTTCGAATGGCAATTGCAGAACACCGCTGAACCGCCCGTGGGTATAGTGGGCCTGTTCGCTGGCGAGAATTTTCTTTCCCGGATGCAGTTGTCCCGCCACCCATAAGGCTTCGAGATTGGCCATCGTTCCGCCGCCGCACAAGTGGCCAAGGAAATTTTTCCAACCGTACATGCCCGCGAGGTCCGTCACGGCTTCTTTTTCCATCGCAGAAGTGGCCCGCCCGCCATCCAACGCGTGATTGTTTGGATTGATCGACATGGCCAGTGCGTACGCCAGCCGCGCCACCGGGTGCGGCGGCTTCAACATCTGTCCCGCGTACAATGGATGAAAATACGGATAGTTGTCTTGCAGCCGTTCGGCCGTCGCGTTCAGCACTTCCGCAAGCCGCTCGATTCCCGGCGCCCCGCTCTCGTACCCTGGCAATTCGGAAAACCCGGCGTCCAGCTTCTTTACAGCCTCCAAAAAAGCTGGCAAACCATCTTGATCGAGCATCACTAGTCACCAGTCACGAGTCACCAGTCACTTCTTCACTGCCACACCTTATCCAATTGCCCCGCCGTCTTCAGCAATTCCAGTTGCGCTTGCTGCTTCTGGAAATTTGCATCCAGATAGGCCATCCACTTTTCGTTCTCTTCGAGCCTGGCCTTCTCCACTTCGCGGAGATTCAATTTCCCTTCGGCAAACTGCGCCTGCTGCACTGCCACATTTTGCTGTGCGAGATGCAATTCCAGTCGCGCCACTTCTTTCGCCGCATCCCTCTCGCGCACTCGCCGCGTCCTTTGCCTGACATCCGCGGTCAATTCGGTTTTCTTGTCTGCCAGATTGACCTTGGCCGCCTCCAGGTTTATCTGCGCTAATCCTATCGCTGCTTTTATCTGCGCGCTGAAGATTGGCACGTGCACGTCGATTCCTGCGTTGAAATTGTTGCGCTGAAACGTCCGGAAAAACTGCGTGTAATTGTTGAACTTCGCCAGCACACTGTACACGCTGACGAGTTCCAGCGTCGGGAAATAGCCGCGCCTCTCTCCCTTGAGCCGAAACTCCTTCGCGCGAACGTCAGAGGCCGCAAGTTGCAAGCCGGCATTGTGTGTCATCGCCATCGCCACGAGATTGTCTCCCGCCTGCTCGGCTTCGCCGGGCAACTCTTCGGGCGTGACCTCGATGGCCTGCGTGTCCGAAAATCCGAGCTGATACTTGAGAAAAACTTCCAGCTCATCTTCCCTGCCTTCGAGCTGCAAAATTCGCTGGATTACCTGCGCCTTGGTGAGTTGGGCTTTCGTCACTTCCACCGGAAGTTCGTATCCTTCACCTTGCCGCTCCTGCGTCACTTGCACAATCTTCTCCGCGCTCTCCTGCTCCTTGCGCAATAGCTCGAGGGAATGCCGCACCTTCCCTAGTTCCAGATAGGCCATCGCGGTTCGCGTGATCACGCTGTTCTTGGCATCTTCGAGCAAAATCTTCTGTGCCTTGGCCTGCTCCTGCGTCTCTTTCGCCTGGCCCCGCAGCGGTTCGTTGAAAATCTGTTCCGTGTACGACACGTTGAAGATCGATGGCGCGCGTCCGCCCGGCGTTTCCGGTATGCCGTACGTATACCCCGCTCCGGAGCCTGCATAGAGATTGGGCATGAACTGCGCTTTCGTAATCTGCGCGGCGCGATCCGCCACGCTCGCTTGAATCTTCGCCACTTGCATCTCTTTGCTGTTCTGCAGCGCCAGTTCAATCGCGCGTTTTAGCGTCAGCGCCACCGGCGCCCCATTCTTCGGCGCTTCCTGTGCCGCAGGCTGACTCGCTTGTGGCACGGACGGCTCTTGTGCTCCCACAACGTCACCGCACAACACTAACAGCGCAGTCATCCCCGCAACACGACGCAGTAGTAGCATTTTCATGCTCCTTTTTCTCATCGCCACTTAAACGTGCTCGCCGCAGCAATAGCTCATACAGTCTGGTTCAATGAATCTCCGGACTCTTTGCCGAAACTCATTCTCCCGAAAAATAAAAAGGGCCGCCATTCGCTGCCCCTGGTTCACTTTCCGTGCTTATCACCGATCTCCTATCCCCTGTTTCCGTCGTTCATTCGTATCTCAACGACTCGACCGGCTGCAGGCTCGCCGCCTGGTTCGCCGGCAAGTACCCGAAGAAAAGTCCTGTCGAACACGAAACCGCGAACGCTATGATCACGCTCAGCGGGGACACGGGAACCCGCAGATTTCCCGGCAAAAAAGATTGGATTGCCACCGGCACGGCGATGCCAATCAAGATTCCGACAACTGCCCCGCCTCCGCTGATCAAGAATGATTCGATTAAGAACTGGTACATGATTTCCCGTCGCGCCGCCCCTATCGCCTTGCGAATCCCGATCTCCCTCGTCCGCTCGGTCACCGTCACGAGCATGATGTTCATGATCCCTACTCCGCTGATCACCAGCGCGATGAACGCGATGATGATGAGCACGATGGTCAGCGCCAACGAGATGTTTTTCGCCGCGCCCAGAATCGCCGTCAGCGTTTGCACCTTGTATTCTGCTCCGTCCGGATGCCGGCTTCGCAGCGCTTGGCCTACCTGCCGTTCGACGGAAGGCACGTCTTCGGCCCGCGCCGCTTGTACGTCAAGCAGGCGCACCACCTCCTGGCCGGTGTAGTACTTCATAAGCGTGAAAGGGATGATGACGGAATTCTCCTGAATGTCGGAAAGCCCGAAGGTTTCGACGCGCTCGCGGAAAACGCCGATGACCGTGAACGTCAGCTCTCCCATTCGAACGGATTTCCCGACGGGATTCTCCTGCCCAAAGATACGGTCCGAAAGTTGCGTAGTGATGAGGCAGACCTTGCTGCGCATCTCCATATCCGCCGCGTCGAAATACCGTCCGCGCAGGATGAGCAGTCGCCGAATGGCTTGGTACCCTTCCGTCACCCCCACCAGGTTCACCGGACGCTCCACTCCGCCTGCAGTCACCGCCATCGGAAGTTCCCGCGTTCCCGCAACTTCGATCACATTGGGGACGGTCTTGACGGCCTCCATGTCTTCCAGCGTCATTTCATAACTAAGTGGCTGCGGCTTGTCCGGCCTCTGGACCAGCTCCACCCACACCAGATTGGAGCCGATGCTTTCGATCTGTGAGAGCACGAATTTCTTGCTGGTCAGCGCCACGGTGACGACCAGAACGATGGAAGCGCTCCCGATAATCACGCCCAGCGACGTTAGGATCGCGCGCAATTTATTCGCTCGCAGCGCGTCGATCGCCACCGATATCGTTTCCCGGATATCCATCATCGCTCTTTGGCCGGAATTTTCCGGCCCATCTTGCCGCCGGCCGCTGATGAAACTCTTAACCTTTCTTCAGCCGCTTCAACGCTTCCTGCGCCATTTTGTTCTTTGGATCCAAATTCAGCGCGATCTCAAATTCCATCGCCGCCTCTTCCATCATGTTCTGGTCTTCGAAGAGGCGCCCTAGCCAAGCGTGCACCGCGGCAGGTCGCGGGTATCCCGATCGCTTCGGCGCTTTCTTCGCGTATTCTCGCAGCAATCGTTCGGCTTCCTCCAGGTTCTCCCTCTTCAAAACTAGCGCGACGCCCCGGTAAAATTTCCCCCTCGGGTCGCCCGGCGCCACGCGCTCCCCGGTGTCCGCTACTGCCAGCAGCCATTCCGGCTGGCTGCGTTTCACCGCGTAATCCCCGATGTCGTAAATTAATTCCGCAGATTTTGGATGGCTCTCCAACGCTTTCGCAAATTCCTCGTCCGCCACGGCGAAATCTTTCTTCTGTCGCCGGCAATTCCCCGCCGCGAAATGCCCTTCGGCGGCGTCCATCTCCGCCAATTGCTTGATCTGCGGCAACGCCTTGTCTTCGCCGCCTCCCACCAGGCCCGGAGCGCTGCAATCGAATTCGATCAGCGCCTGCCGCGCCGAATAATTCCTGCCGTCGAGTTGTACGGCGGTTTCGAATTCCTTGCGCGTCTTTTTCGCCAGCGATATCGCCGAAAACCAGGTGGTGTGATCGGCCTTTTCTCCGTACGCTCTCCCCAGCCATTCGTGGTAGGTCGAATTCTGCGGGTCGATCGCCACCGCCTTTTCCGCGCTCTTGATCGCCGGGTCACGTTCCTGTAGCTCCAGATAACTTTTCGCCAGCAGCAATTGCACGTCGCCGTTCTGCGGCTCCTTGGCTGCAGCCCCCTGCAGCTCCAGGATGGCCTTCGCATAATCGCTGGCCTCGTAAGCACGCCGTCCCGCTTCAAGGCTCGCTTCCGGCTTCACATTCGTCGCCGCAATCGCCGTGCTCGCGATGCAAAGAGCTGCGGCCAGCCACTTCATCCGTCTAGCCATTCCATCGTTCCGGAAAAATGGAAACTTCCGTCGTAATGACGGTAACGGTCATCCCATCTCGCAAATCAACGTCCCCCGGCAGGGCCACCAGGTCATCTTCCTGGAGGCCGCTCACTACCTCGTAGCGCGTGGCGTCCGCTATGCCCACGTGAATCTCGCGTTTCTCCAGCGTCGATTTGTTCACGCTGAGTTGGTTTCTTCTCACCACAAACACGTACCGCCTTCCGCCTTCCGCGGCCACCGCGCCCCGCGGTACAGACAGCACTCCGAGTCGTTCCCGCGAATTGATGCTCACGTTCACGTTGATATTGGGCAGCAGCTCCAGCTTGTCGTTGTTGACGGCGCAAAGCAGTTCGCCCACGCTTCGCGCGCCATGCGGCACCACTTGTTTGGGAACCGTCTCCGTCTTTCCCACCCACGTCTTGCTCGGCAGCGCGTCCCAGGTGATTCTCACCGCCTGGTTGGGTTCCAGGGCGCCCAATTCCGGCTCGTCGATATACGCCCGCACGCGCACCTTGTGCAAGTCCGCCATTTCCGCCAGCAGGTCGCCCACTCTCACGTAATCCCCCGCCTTCAATGGTGTAAGCTCGGCGCTTCTGCCGAGCGAATAGAGCGTTCCGTCGGTCGGCGCGGTGATTCGCCCTTGCCGCACCTTTTCATCGAGTGCCGCCACTTCGTTTTGCGCTTGTTGGACCTGCAATCCGGCGCGCTCCACGTCCAGCTTCACGCCGCGGTCAAACTCCTGCTTTGCCGCCGTCAATCTCGTCACTTCCGCCTGTGCTTTCGTCAGCGCCAGATCGTTCGCTGCCAGTTCGTCGCGAGTGGCGGCCTGTTC
>Ga0209283_10001749_pt1 | contig 11970 bp, 11 predicted proteins | sample CZO8metaG_2_FD_188354 | JGI IMG/M metagenome (GOLD analysis project Ga0209283, IMG submission 188354) | Vadose zone soil microbial communities from the Eel River Critical Zone Observatory, Northern California, USA - CZOApr15con2H1.8 metaG... | ecosystem: Environmental > Terrestrial > Soil >...
CGCCACCGCGTGGGGCATGCAGTCCGTGGCGCTCGGTGGACCGCCCTGGCCCTTGCCGACGGACGCCGACGGGATCAACGAGGTGTGCCGGCGGCTCCACGAGCATGAAAGCTTCGACGAGCTGCTGGCTCAGGTCCGACATGCACACGCTCGGCTGGGACACGCGGTGCGGAACGCGCCTGACATCGACAAGCCCTGCTTTCGTCGCGCCAACGGAGAAGGCGTGACCGGCCGGCAGCGGTTGGAGGTGCTCGCCCGCCACTGGGCCGAGCACGTGCGGGAGCTTCAGGCGACGGCCAGGGCCTGAGTAAGAGGCCAGACGGCTCGAGACGAGCTCAAGCTCACTACTACGGATGTCCTGTGTCTACGCCCCACAGCTGGATGAGGTCCTCAAAAGCATCCAACGCGCGACCATAGAGAAGTTGCCTGGCGGCTCGTATCGTCTCGGGCGTGTCTCAATAGCAATTCAAGAGTACCGGCGCTGGCGAGATCACGCACCTCTGGATCCTCCGACTCTGCTAGAGCCGTGAGGAACCGGAAACTCGCCACAACCGTGGAATCCTCCAGGGAACGCTGTGGCACGATCCTCCTCAGAAAGCTGCCAAACTCCCCAAACACGATGTACGGATCGCGCTTGTCCTCCGCGCCTAGAACCTTATCCGCGTCTAAGCTTGCCGCAAATTCTGGGACCTCTTGCATCAGTGCGCCGACCGCAGCTTCCAGCGTCATTCTTAACCCGGCAGGGCTTCGCGGACCTCCGCGTCATCGTCGACGACGAGCACGAGGGGCTTTCTTGGCGACCGTAACTTCACCCAGACGCCCACAGCGCTTCGTGCCTCACATGAGCACCTTCCCTTGTCAAGAAGGAGCCGCGCGATTCTTCCGGCTACCCAGTAGACTTGACGGGATGCATGCCTTGCGGATCTTCCTGCTCATGAGCCTCGTCACCGCGACGCGTACGGCAGCCGATCACGGCGGCGCGCTGCGCAGCGCGCCCATGAGTCCCTTGACGGCAGCGCTTCTGTTCGCCGGGCTCGCGCTGCTCGTCGGCGCGGTGGTCATCGTGGTGTTCAGGGTGCTGACGAAGGGACGCTAGTGTCGTGCGCCGCAGGCGATTTTCCGCTTGACAACTTTCTGCGTGGGCGCTCGCCGCGTGTCGGCAGCACCTCGTGGATGCAGCCCCAGCGGTCCACAGAAGCGCGGAGATGTCATCGCCGGTGCGCTCCCGCCGAAAAATGTCGGTCGTGCCGCGATCGCCGCTTGTCGTGCTTCGCAGATGGCTCCGAAACTCGGGTATAGAGTCGCCCCATGTAGAAGAAGGGAGACTCGCATGGAAACGCTCCACTCGACCGGCTCGGTGATGAGATCGCTGAGCTGTCGGCATACCTCGACGCCGCGACCGCCCGTCTCCTCGACCTCATCCGCGAGTTCGACGCCCGAGAGGGCTGGAACACCGGCTTTCGCTCCTGCGCCGCCTGGCTGAGCTGGCGGGTGGGACTCGACCTGGGCGCGGCCCGCGAACGCGTCCGAGTGGCGCGGGCCCTCGGAACGCTTCCGCGGCTGGCCCAGGCCCTGGCGAGGGGCGAGCTCTCGTACGCCAAGGTCCGGGCCCTGACCCGCGTGGCCACGCCGGAGACGGAAGAGCGTCTGCTGGCCGTGGGGCGCGCCGGCACGGCCGATCACGTCGAACGCATCGTCCGTGGCTGGCGCCGGGTGGACCGGAAGGCCGAGGCGGTCGAGGCCGCCCGACGGCACGCGAGCCGCGCGCTGCACGTGTATCAGGACGAGGACGGCATGGTGACTCTCCGAGGGCGGCTGGCTCCCGAGGTCGGCGCGGTGCTCATGCAGGCGCTCGCCGCGGCTCGCGAGGCCATATATGAGCGGGCGCGCGAGAAGGACGCCAACACCAGCCCTGCGGGCGTTTCCGAGGAAACGCCCACCGTTGCGCAGCAACAGGCCGACGCGCTGGCATTGCTCGCGGAGACAGCCCTGCACCACGGCATCGATCCCGGCGTCCCCGGAGAGCGCTACCAGGTGGTAGTCCACGTCGATGCCCCGGCCCTGGCCGATCCCGATCAGCCCGGCCAGTCGGTCCTCGAGGACGGCGCACACGTTTCCGGGGAAACGTCGCGGCGCCTGGCGTGCGACGCGAGCCGGGTGGTGATGCGGCACGGTCTCGATGGGCGTGTCGCGGAGGTCGCTGCCCGTACCCGCACGATTCCCCCGGCGCTTCGGCGGGCGCTCCATCACCGAGACCGCGGCTGCCGCTTCCCGGGCTGCGGGCTCCGGTTCGGTCAGGGACATCACATCCGTCACTGGCACAAGGGGGCCCCACCACGCTCTCGAATCTCGCCTTGCTCTGTCGGCGGCACCACCGCGCCGTTCACGAGGAGGGCTACCAGGTCGATCGACAGCCCGACGGCGAACTGCGGTTCCGCCGCCCGGACGGCCGACTTCTGTCCGAGATCCCGCGTCCTCCTGAAATACCTAGCGATGCAGTGAAGGTCCTGCGAGCGCGACACGATGGGGAGGGGCTTGCCCTACACGCGCGGACCGCCACCCCGCGTTGGCTGGGAGAGCGCCTGGACGTGGGCTGGGCGATCGACGTCTTGCACCCCCTTGCGCTGCCTTCGGCGATCTCCGCGAATCTCTAACTCTGGACGCGAGCTGTCCTCAGAGCTCCGCGACGTCGATGGCCTGGCCGCTCGCGGCGCTCCTGGCGACGGCGTCGGTGAACTCCATGTAACGAACGCCGTCCTCGAAGGTCGTGCGGGTGATCTTCTCGTGACCGCGGAGCGCGCTGACGAACTCCTCCTCCACTCGCCAGCCGATCCGCCGCTCGGCGGGAATCGGAATCTCGCGACGCTCGCGATCGCCGCGGCGCCCGCCCGAGAGGCGCCTGGCGTCGACCTCGAGCCGGAGCGTGCCGTCCGTGCCGAAGATCCACACCTCGCTCGGCGGCGCGAGCGCTGTCACCGAGCTGAAGCGGAGATTGGCGACGGCGCCGCCGACCAGCGTGGCCAGGATGTCGACGTGATCCGGGATCCGCACGTCGTGCCAGGCGCCGCCTACGTCGCGGCGCCGCGGGACAGCGGTCTTCGTCACCGCCATCACCCGGCTTGCCGGCGGCAACCACCGCGTCAGCGCCTCGTACCAGATGCCCATGCTCATGACGTTGAGGCCGCTGACCGTGGCGTCCTGACGCCAGTGCAGCGCCTCGGCGGGGTCGACGAAGCGCCCCTGGATCGCCCGGATCTCGACCGCGAGCACCTCGCCGACGTAGCCCTCGGCAACGAGCCGTTGCAACGTCGCGTCGACCTCGAGCGTGTTCGGCGCGGGCACGAGCTGCGTGATGAGGTGCGGCGCCCGGCGCGCGCCCTCCAGCATGCGCCGCGCCTCGGCGGCGTCCATGGCCATGCGCGCCTCGCACAGAACGTGCTTGCCGGCGTCGAGCGCCGCCAGCGTGATCGCGCAATGCACGTACGGCCAGGTGCCGATGCAGACCGCGTCGACGTCCGGCGCCCGCATGAGATCGCGCCAGTCGTCGTAGACCCGGGGGATCCCGAACTCGCGGGCGACGCGCTCGCCCGACTCCTTGGTGCGGTTCGCGACTGCCACCAGCTCGACGCCGGGCTGCGCCCGGAGTTTCGGGATGTGATGTTTACGCGTGTTGGCGCCTGCGCCCACGAATCCTACGCGGATCGTCTGGTTGATCATGGGACGGCATGGTAGCATCGAAGTCACCATGGCCCACAAAGGCATGAAGTTCGGAATCTTCCTGGCGCCGTTCCACCGGATCGGTGAGAACCCCACGCTGGCCCTCTCGCGCGACATGGAGCTCATCGAGTGGCTCGACTACCTCGGCTACGACGAGGTCTGGGTCGGCGAGCACCACTCGGCGGGATGGGAGCTGATCGCCTCGCCGGAGATCTTCATCGCCGCCGCCGCCGAGCGCACCCGCCACATCATGCTCGGCTCGGGCGTGACGAGTCTGCCGTATCACCACCCGCTCCTGGTGGCGCAGCGCTTCGTCCAGCTCGATCACATGACGCGCGGCCGCTCCATGCTCGGCTGCGGCCCCGGCGCGCTGGTCTCCGACGCCTACATGCTCGGCATCGAGCCCGTGACCCAGCGCCCGCGCATGGACGAAGCGCTCGACGCCATCATGCTCCTCCTGCGCTGCGAGGAGCCCGTGACGATGAAGACCGACTGGTTCGAGCTGCGGCAGGCGCGGCTGCACCTGGCGCCTTACACCGAGCCGCACTTCCCGATCGCGGTCGCGAGCGTCATGACCCCGGCCGGCGTGGTCGCCGCGGGCCGGCACGGCCTCGGCGTGCTCTCGCTGGGCGCCGGGCTCCCCGGTGGACCCGAGGCGCTAGCCAACCAGTGGAAGCTCGCTGAAGAGACCGCCGCGAAGCACGGCAAGCGCATGGACCGCAAGGAGTGGCGACTCGTCGTCAACGTCCACGTGGCCGAGGACGACGAGGAGGCACTGCGCCAGGTCACACGCGCGGAGCGGCACGAGACGATCAGCTACTTCGAGGAGACGCTCGGCCGGCCGCCGGGCCGCTCGGACGATCCACTGACCGAGGGCGTGACGATGGGCACCACGCTCGTCGGCTCGGTGGACACGGTCGTGCGCGGCATCGAGCACCTCCAGCGGCTGAGCGACGGCGGCTTCGGCGGCCTGCTCTTCCGCGCCCACGAGTGGGCGACGCGGGAGCAGACGTTGCGGTCCTACGAGCTCTTTGCTCGCTACGTCATGCCGCGCTTCCAGGGTTCCACCGACACGACGCGCGGGTCGAACGAGTGGGCGCGCGAGAACCGCAAGACGATCTTCAGCCCGAACGTGGAGGCGATCCGTCGCGCCTTCACCGACGCGGGCCGCCAGGTGCCGGCCGAGTTCAAGCAGCGCACTTCGGGCGCGCGGGACGAGGAGTCGGGCTAGCGAACCCTGTTCTCGATCGCCGGGACAGTCTTGAGATACCGGGCGATCGCAGCGGCGTCGGCCTCCGTGAGGTCCTTGTAACCGGCCGACGTGCCCTTGATGACCACCTGCATGAGCGAGAACGCTTCCTGCCCCGAGGGCTTCACGCCGGTTCGAAGAAATCGAGCGATCTGAGCCTCGGTCCAGCGGCCGATCCCGGTCTCGAGGTGAGGCGTGATGTTGGCCGGCAGGCTTCCCTCCGGCCCGGGCCCGCCGGCGAGGAATTTGGCCGCGTCCTGCGAGCCGTTGAATCGCCGTGGCGTGTGGCAATCGGCGCAGTGCGCCGCTCCCATGGCGAGATACTCGCCGCGCTCCGGCCCGCCTCGCGGCGCCTCTTTCGGCGCGGGACCGACCCGAATCGTCGGGGTCGGAATCCGCAGCGATCGCGCCGGCACGGAAGACCTGATCGGTCTCACGCTCTTCAGATAGGCGACCAGCGCTCGGGCTTCATCGTCGGCGATATTGGCGAAGTACTCGTACGGGTGGATCGGGAACAGCCTCGAACCGTCCGGGCGCTCCCCGCGTCGTATCGCGTCCGTCACCTGCGCGTCGGTCCACCGCCCGATCCCGGTCTCGGGGTCCGGGGTGATATTCCCCGAGTAGACGACGCCGAAGAGGAGCTCGAATTTCATGCCGCCCGCATTCAGCCCGAGCGCCTCGGGCGGAGTGTGGCAGGCGCATCCCCCCGCGGCCCCGAACACGTATTTCCCTCGGGCCACGAGCTCCGAGGTCGGGTCCGCGGCCGACGCCGGCGCCGAGCAAAGCGTCAGGATGACGGCGGCCACCGTCATCACGACGCGCGGGTCGGTCATCGAGCCGCGACGGTGTGGGCCTTCAACGCGGGCAGCACCTTGCTCCCGAACCGGTGCACCTGCTCCATGAACATCTCGTGCGGCATGGCGCCGCGGTTCATGTTCACGAGCACGGTGGCCGCGCCGGCGTGGTCGGCGGCGGCGACGATCCGCTCGATCACCTCGTCGGCCGTCCCCCACGGTAGGTGCTCCGCCTCGCGCTCGACATCGGCCATGGTCATGTCACGGTAGCGCTCGCGGGCGCCGGAGACCGCGGGCAGATTCTCGGGACGCAGGTAATCGAAGGACGCCGAGCTCAGGTAGCCGGCGTCGCGCTGCAGGTTGGCCTCTGTGATGTTGCCGTGACTGAAGAGCGTCTGGTTGAAGTAGAGCAGATAGGGGCCGGCCTCGCGCACCGCTTGGGCCTTGCTGTCGGCAACGTACGCGCTCGCCTGGATGATCAGGTGGTCCGGCGTCAACCGGTGGCCGTGCTGGCCGAGACAGCGGGCGTAGTAGCGGATGATGTCCTCGCGCAGTCCCCGCAGCGGAGCCAGGCCGGGGGTGATCGGGATATTGTGGCGAGCCGCCCACTCGATCGTCTCCTTGCTGCCGGTGACGGGCACCCAGACGGGCGGGTGCGGCTGCTGCACCGGCCGCGGCCAGATGGCGACGTCGCGATACGACCAGAACCGGCCCTCGTAGGAGAACACCTCTTCCGTCCACGCGCGGTAGATGATCTCCCACGCCTCTTCGAAGCGGGCGCGCGAATCGGCGAGCGGCACCCTGTAGACGTTGTGCTCGCGCGGGATGCCGCGCGCGAAGCCGGAGACGATGCGGCCGTTCGACATGCAGTCAAGCATCGCCAGCTCCTCGGCCAGCCGGAGCGGGTCGTGCAGCGGGAGCAGGTTGCCGTACATGAGGAGCTTGAGCCGCTGCGTCCGCTGCGCGGCCGCGGCGGCGAGGAGATTCGGCGAGTTCATGAGCCCGTAAGGCGAGGTGTGGTGCTCGTTGAACCCCACGCCGTCGTACCCGAGCCCGTCCATCGCCTCCCAGGCGGCGAGGTGCTCGGTGTACGTGCGGACGGCCACGTCAGGCTTGAAGTGCCGCCGGGGCAGGGGCCACGGCAGCTCCTTGCCGTCCTTGAGATGGTCCAGATGCTCGCCGTAGGGCAGCAGGTCGAAGACGAAGACGTTCATGAGCGCCAAGTATGCTACAAGCGCGGGCGCTCCGCTCGGCCCCGACCTGCTATCATCCAGGGCTGGGAGAGAGGAGACCGCCATGGACACCGGGTATACGCTCGACCAGTTCCTCGCCGACACGCGGGCCACCATCAAGACGAAAGGCGTTCCGTCGGGGCTCGCCGAGATCCGCGACCACGTGGAGAAGCTGCTCCGCAACCCCGAGCTGTTGAAGAAGCATCTGGGCGAGCCGGTGCCGTACAAGGAGCGCACGACGATCGGCCACGATCCCGAGACCGACGTTCACGTGCTCGTGCACGGCCGGGAAAAGGGCGGGAAGTCCGTCCCGCACGACCACGGCCCGTGCTGGGTGATCTACGGCAACTACAAGAATCCGACGCGGATGCGCCGGTGGCGCCGCCTGGACGACGGGAGCAAGCCCGGCCACGCGGAGCTCGAGCTCCAGCGCGACTTCATGAACGAGGCCGGCCACGCCGCGGTGTTCGCGGTCGGCGACATCCATTCGATCGAGTACGGCGACGACACGTTCTTCATCCGGGTCACCGGCGGCGACGTCGAGAGCCAGAAGACGCTGCGCTTCGACCTCGACAAGAAGAGCGTCCAGGTCGCCGACCGGGCCCAGGGCCAGCGGTAGTCGGGTCGCGACGCGCCGCGCGACGACAACGATCGAGAGAGAGGATCTGAGAATGTCCTACGACCTGGTGATCAAGAACGGAACGGTGATCGATGGATCCGGGCTGCCGCGGTATCGGGGCCGACGTCGGCGTGCGGCACGGCCGCATCGTCACGATCGGCCGGATCCGGGATCGCGCCCGCGAGGTGGTCGACGCCGAGGGCCAGGTGGTCACACCCGGCTTCGTGGACGGCCACACGCACATGGACGCGCAGATCTTCTGGGATCCGCTCGGTACTTCGTCCTGCTGGCACGGCATCACCTCGGTCGTGATGGGTAACTGCGGCTTCACGCTCGCCCCCTGCGCCAAGGAGAACAAGCACCTCGTCGTCCGCAATCTCCAGCGCGCCGAGGACATCCCGCCCGCTGCCATGGAGGCGGGCATCGAGTGGCGCTGGACCACCTTCCCCGAGTTCCTCGACTGCCTCGACTCCCTGCCCAAGGGCATCAACTACGGGGGCTACGTCGGCCACTCGGCCGTACGCACTTACGTGATGGGCGAGCGGGCGTTCGAGCAGGCGGCCAGCGAGGACGATCTCAAGGCGATGGAGCGCGAGGTGCGCGACGCCATCCGCGCCGGCGCGATCGGGTTCACGACCTCACGGTCGCCGGCCCACGAGACTCCCGACGGGCGTTACGTCGCGAGCCGCCTGGCGACGTGGGACGAAGTGCGGCGGCTGGTCGGCGTCATGGGCGAGCTGAACGCCGGACTCTTCGAGATCGCCGGTGAGGGCGTGGACCGTGCTCCCGGCGATCCGGGTCTGCGCGACTACCACGTCCGGCTGCGCGATCTCGCCGTCGAGACCGGGCGCCCGGTGACGTTCGGGGTATTCAGCCGTCGTGGCGTGCCGGACGTCTGGCGGAAGTACCTCGATCTTCTCGACGAGACCGCCGCCGCCGGCGGGCGCATGTTCGCCCAGGTGCACAGCCGCTCGCTGAGCGCGCTGCTCTCGTTCAAGACCCAGATGCCCTTCGACCGGCTGCCGGTGTGGAAAGAGCTACGCGCGCTGCCGCTCGCCGAGCAGCGGCGGCGGCTCCACGACCCCGAGTTGCGCCGCCGGCTCATCGAGGCCTCGGGTGAAAGCGACGGCCAGCGTCCCGTCGGGGCCGAAGCGCGCGCCGCCGACTACGATTGGCTCCTCGTCTTCGACACCGTGGAAGGACCGCATCGCACGGTCGCCGAGGTCGCCCGCGAGCGCGGCCAGCATCCGGCCGAGACCATGATCGACCTCGCCCTCGCCAGAGACCTCGACCTCTTCTTCCTCCAGCCGGTCGCCAACGAGGACCAGGACTACGCCCTCGAGCTGATGCGCCACCCGCGGGCCGTCGTCACGTTCTCCGACTCGGGCGCGCACGTCTCGCAGCTCATGGACTCGTCGCTGCAGACGCACCTGCTCTATCACTGGGTGCGCCGCAAGCAGGCGTTCACCCTCGAGCAGGCGGTGCGGATGCTGACGCTGGTGCCGGCCACGCTCTGGGGCTTTGCCGACCGCGGGCTCATCCGCGAGGGAATGGCGGCCGACCTCGTCGTCTTCGATCCCGAGACGATCGCCGCGGAGATGCCGGAGGTGGTGGACGACCTTCCCTCCGGTGCGCGTCGGCTCGTGCAGCGCACGCGCGGCATCGCCGCCACCGTCGTCAACGGCGAGGTCCTGCTGCGCGACGGCAAGCACACCGGCGCGCTGCCCGGCCGGTTACTGCGCGGGCCCGTCGCCCGGAGGGAGTGAGCGACCGCGCGAGACATGCTGATCGTCGACGCGCAGGTGCACGTCTGGGGCGCCGATACCCCCGGGCGCCCCTGGCCGCCAGGCGAGGCGCACCGGGCCCACAAGCCCTATCCCGTCACCAAGGATATGGCGCTCGATGGCATGAAGGAGGCCGGCGTCGATCGCGTCGTCATCGTGCCGCCGTCGTGGGAGGGCGATCGCAACGACCTGGCGCTCGAAGCGGTGCGGCTGCACCCGGACCGGTTCGCCGTGATGGGGCGACTGGCGATCGAGAAGCCGGAGAGCCGGGTGCGCGTCGACGGATGGAAGCGTCAGCCCGGCATGCTCGGGATGCGCTTCACGTTCTCCACGGAGAGACAGCGACCGTGGCTGACGGACGGCACGGCCGACTGGCTCTGGGCGGCCGCGGAGCGTGCCGGCATCCCCGTGATGATGTCTGTGGCCGGCTCGTTCGCCGCCGTCGATCGCATCGCCGAGCGTCATCCCGGGCTCAGGCTCGTCATCGATCACCTGGGGATCCGCAGCGGTTCCAAGGGCACCGAGGCCTTCGCCGGCTTGGCGGATCTCTGCACGCTCGCGCGACGCGGGAACATCGCGGTCAAGGCCTCGGCACTGCCGTGCTACTCCACCGAGCCCTATCCCTTCCCCGGACTCCACGCGCACATTCGCCTGGTGTACGACGCGTTCGGGCCACGCCGGACGTTCTGGGGCACCGACTGGACGCGGCTGCCGTGCCCCTGGCGTCAGGCGGTGACGCTCTTTACCGAGGAGTTACCCTGGCTCTCCGGGCAGGACAAGGAGTGGATCATGGGCCGGGCCATCTGCGAGTGGTTGGGCTGGCCCCCGCCCAGGGCCACCTGATCGGATCGCCTCGCGGCGGACCGACGACTTAGACGCGGCGCGACGCGGCCAGGAAGACCCCGCTACCGGGCGTGCGCCGCAGCATCGAACACCGGGTTCTCCGTCCGATCGACCAGCGCCTCGTCGCCCTCCGTGGGGAGCATCTCCGCGTAGTTCTGCGCGCCGTCGATGTCACCCTGCCACACTTCTCGCGGGAGCTCGTAGAGCACTTCGATGCCGTGACCATCGGGATCCGCGATGTAGACGCTGTGGGTCATGCCGTGGTTGACGCGCCGGAGGAACGGCACGCCTTTGCTCCGAAGATAGGCGACCTGCTTCAGCCACGAATCCCGGTCGGGCCACGCGATCGCCACGTGGTTCAGCCCTACCCGGCCCGGCATCAGGCTCCACTGCTCGAGGGCGCCATCGCCGTTGGTCTCGGGGACTTCGGCCAGCGCCAGATCGTGATGGGTCACGTCGCCTTTCGCATCGAGCCCGCTGTAAAAGCGCATTTTCGGCCGTTGGCGTCCCGGGATGGGCTTGAGCTCGGCCACGCATCGAAAGCCCATGATGTCGGTCCAGAACCGGTGCGAAACCTCAAGGTTCCTCACGTTGAGGACCATATGGTTGATGCCGCGCGGCGGCTCAGCCTTGCTCAGGGTTGGGGAAGCGTCCATGGTGCCCTCCATGATCGTCGAACTCCGGTCGACAGCCCGTCTCCCGGGAACGGCACGGGCATTGTACGGCACCTGGCCCCGAATTGCACCCAGACCCGTCGAACTGGCCGCCCAACGGACTGGATCGCGGGCCCTCCTACCTGGGTGTCAGGCGGATCGACGAGCCATTGTCGGCACGACGCCGATCCGGGACTCGATCCGTACGTCGGGTCGCAGGTGCGACGCCTCACGCTCGACGACGCGGAGCGCCGCCAGGCGAAGATCGTCGGACGGCACCTGGCCGGCCACCTCGACCGTGACCGGCGAACCCTTCCACAGCGGCACATGCGCCGTCGGGGTGATCGGCAGGCTGAACAGAGCCGGGTCGCGGAGGACCGCGTCGGAGATCTGGGCCTGCACGACAACCGCTTCGCCCTCACGCTTACGTTTGAGATCGAGGATCTTCACCAGAGCGCCGATGATCAGCAACATGGCGATCACCAGGATCACGACCGTCGCTCCGTCGGATTGAGTCCCGGACGGCGCTGGAGCACCGACGAGCTGTGCCCAACCACGTCGCGGGGGCCACGGTACGAGCAGGAGCCCTGTGGTAATGAGAAGGGCGCGCACGGCACGGAGTATCTTCATTGGCGTCACCTCTGCGGGCCGGGCAGTGCGAAGAACGTGCCACATCCACCGCTGCGGCCCATCGAGAAGTTTACGGCCGCCGAGATCGCAAGCACGGAGTCCGAGCCGAGGAAAACACGTAACTTCTACTGACCCGCGACCGCAAGTTCTACACGGACGGCGAGCAGCGGATCGTCGAGCGAACCATCGCGATCGGACTGCGAGGAAGTATTTTTTTCTCGAGGTTGTAAGGGTTACACGAAGGGCTCGTCTCCTGTCTCACGAAAGTTCGAGAATTCATGGAGCGCCGACCCCAACAGCGCCTGGCACGTGCGTTGCTTTGGGTCGACGAAACGGACTCCACAGTACAGGCCACTGGGGCCGGCCAACACCACCACAAAGGAGGTCACGCAATGATCCGAGTCCTGGCAGTCCTGGTCGCGGTGCTGATGACCGTGTCGCTCGGTGTC
>Ga0209283_10001756_pt1 | contig 11959 bp, 7 predicted proteins | sample CZO8metaG_2_FD_188354 | JGI IMG/M metagenome (GOLD analysis project Ga0209283, IMG submission 188354) | Vadose zone soil microbial communities from the Eel River Critical Zone Observatory, Northern California, USA - CZOApr15con2H1.8 metaG... | ecosystem: Environmental > Terrestrial > Soil >...
CGGCGATGGCCGTTTGCGTGAGCTACCTCGAATCCGATCCGTCTGGTACCAGGAGGAAGCAAAACCAATGGTTCCAGCGCAAGTTGCCACAGGTCTGTCTTCCGACGGCGATGGTTCTCGCGCGCCCGGGGTCGCCTCCGCGAGTCGGCTCTCGGACGAAGAACACGCGCACTGATGTAGAGCCCTTTTTACGGGCACACGAACTGGCTCAGAGCTGTTTGCTGGTTGCCTGTGTTGCGTGGGTCGTGTTGGTACTTCGGCCAAGGAGACAAGAAATCAACGCCGTGACTGTCAGTAACGAAGCAAAACAGATTCCGAAGATTATCCGGGGCGTAAAGAACCCCGGGGCGGGACACTGGAACCCCACCGTCTCGCGAACAGTCCAGAGCAAGACTGGCTTCGAACGGATTGCCATTGAAAGTATTCACGCTCCAGATTGGGGTCAGCGATGTTGAGCTGCGTGCAGAAATCGCATTAGTTGAGAAGTCGGCGATGTAGAGGATCCCATCGTTCCCAAGTACTGGCGCGCCTCGCGAAATACCCGCATCCGTGGTTTGAGCGCTCGGCGTGGGAGAATTAATCGCCACACTGGTTAGTTTCGGGCCTTCGTCGCCAAAGAATACCGTCCCGCCGGTAGCAACGGAAGGATTCCACGCGGTACGGCGGTCCCCGGCGTCTCCCGTGAAGGTCCATGTTTGAGCGCCGTTGGAAGCCGCGATGGCAAAAACCCCGCCGTCTCCTCCCGCTGTCGTCGAGCTTCCAACCACTTGGGTGGTGGGGGAGCCAACGAGAGCCAGGCCAGCGCTATTTGCACCGGCGTCGACGGGCCAATTCTGGCGAGCCTGCCATCCTCCGTTGAATGCCAGACTTTGAACTCTCAGTGACGAGAGCGCGAAATACACATTGTTGTTGTTATCTACGGCGATGGCGGCGGGTTCCAACAATGGTGCGCCGGGGTTCACTGTCCCGCCGTCGATGCACTGAGTGAGTGGAAAGGAGGGCTGGATTGCCAGCATGACCCCAGCGCCTGGCGAATTGATCGCCGCGAAGCATGTTTCACTAGCGCCGATCTTCGTGACTGCCAAGGATCCTCGGATCGTGCCTCCAACAACCGGGCAGAAGGTATTGAGACCGAGATCACCGCCGTCGGTTCCATTGATCGCCCGAAGAGTCGTTAGCGTCGCGTTATTCATGGCCGCGTACACGGCCTCGATGCCCCCGTCGACTTCTCCGACGGCGACACTCGCTGTCATCCAACCACCGGCCCTGGACCATTTCAGAGTTCCGTCGGGATTAATTGCGTAGAGGGTGCCGGCATCGATTCCAGCGCCGGCATCGAGATCGCTCGTGCCGACGTAGACGGTACCGGTTGAACCGACTGCTGGACTGGTCCGGACCGCTAGACCATCCGGCGTTAGGAATGCCCATTTCCAGCGGGTAACCACCACTCCGGCGTCCGTCGTACCGACATTCCCAGCCCTGTCGGTTCCGGTGACGATCAGGCCGAACGTACCGCGGAATGCGTTCATGTCCGGCCGGGAAAAATCGACGAGCGCGTTTGCGCAATAGGGCTGTCCACCGCAACCGGTCCCCGCGTCCACGCTGGGACGATCTGAACCCGGGCCGCCGACACCCGTCACAGTCAGGCTTACCGTTCCCGGAACCACGTACGGATTCGCCGAGGCGATACCAAGCAGCATCACCTGATCTCTGCGCCATCCCGCGTCGCCCAGCAGCCCAGGATCGATGGAGTTGAGGTAACCCGCGTCCGGGCCCGCGGGCGGAGTGGGTATAGCCAAAATGAATGACGGCGGAATGGTCAAGATGGTCACAGTGCTGGGGCTGCTGTTCAAGTTCGCTGCGTCATAGCGGGCGACCAGCCGATAGGGTCCATCTCCCATCGGAACCAGTGCGTTTGGACTTCCATAAGTGCCCGGACCCAGAGGCGGGAGTGTGCCCGAGGCGGTGCCTCCGTTGGGCAAAGTGATCAGGAGCGCAAGCGTTAACGGGTCCTGCGGAGGAAAACCAGGATTCACGATGAGCTGCGCTATCACTCCCGAGCCACCATCCAGGAAGGCACCGTCCGAGGGTTGTATAATCCTGATGCCCGAGTATCGATTCAGACACTGCCCTCCCAAACAGAGCTGATAGATCGGACAGGCTGGCACGCAATTAGTGCCTGTGACGGTCACCGTGACCGGGTTGCTGCGCAGGCTCGCCGCGTCGTAGCTGGCCGTTAATCGGTGAGGGCCGTCTTGTGTCGGAATTACTGGCCCCCGATATAGGCCTGCATCTTGATTGGACAGCGTGCCCGACGCGGCCCCGCCATCCGGCAACCCGATCGACACCGTCAGCGTCGAAGGGTCAGATCGCGGAAAACCAGGAGTGACGTTGAGCTGCGCGACGACGTTGATCGGTCCGCTGATGAGATCGCCATCTACCGGCTGAGTAATCGCGACGCTCGAGTACCGACTCTGGCAGCGCGTGTCCAAGCAGAGCTGGTAGGCCGGACAGTCCGGTACGCAGTCGTTCGTCCCTCCGTCAGGGATGGGCAGGCAGAGATTTGCCACCCGAGTATTGCAAAACGTTCCGATAGGACAGCCCGCGCCGCCATCACACATCAAGAACGCGCATCGATTCACTGTCAGATCGCAGGTACCCAAGGGGCAATCCGAGTCGCTGCTGCACTTTGAAATCTTGCTCCCGCACCCGCTGCCGATCGCCATCGCCACCACGGCGGCGAGCGCGGATGCCAACGCGAAAGCCGACCTCGTCTTCATCACCGGAATTCTCCCGCCACGATCAGCCCACCCGGCATTGGGGCGACGCTCATCACCATCTCGCCCTTTGGCCGAGCGAGCTCCCAGATCAAGAGGCCAAGGCCGCTCGCAGCCAGTGCGCCTCCACCAGCCAGCAAAATGTTCCCCGCTCTCCCCTGGCTCTGGGCCCGCGACTGAATGTCCCCCAAGTTATTGAGCTCGGTCGGGGTCAAGTATCCGGGGCTGGTGGTGTTGTTGAACTGGTTCCATGAGTTCGAGGAGCGGATCTTGAAATACGTTCCAAGCCCCAGGCCGACGACCCCGGCCGTCACCAGCCCCACTCCTACGCTCTTTTGCCAGCTCCACCCTTCCTCCGGGACATAGCCGACGGTGGTCGGCTCGGGCTGGGCTGGGGGAGCAGTTGGAAGAGGCAGGGACTCTTGAGGAGGCGCCCCCGGAGCAATCGAGACGGGCGGCGACGGAGCTGGTAGCGGCGCGACCGGTTTGTCGGTGGATTTATCCTGCGGCAAAGTACCGACCACCAGTGGTGGAACATCGGGAACGCCTACTCGCAGTTCCGCCAGAAATTGGCGAAGCGCTCGCTTCAAAACGTCGCGCGCATTCTTTTGAGGCATCTTTCCGTACTCGTTCTGCGCGGAGGCTCGAACCTCGCCGGTGTCGCGCACCAACCGACCTGCCAACTGGATCCTCGGATATGGGTTCAACGTGACAAAGAGCGCCGATTTGGCCTTGACTTGCTTGGCGAGGTCCGCGAGGCACTTGTTCAGGTCCGGCGCGGAGACGCATGTCTGGTGTGGCAACCTCTTCAGAAAAGCCTTTACCGCGGCCGGAGCCACGACGTTCTTCTGCAGCCGGGTCACCTCGGCGTAAAAGATGCGCCGATATTCCAACTCTTCACGCTCGGTGACCTCGGGCACGACCAGCGGGTGGACCGCTAGCTTGTCCGCAGCGGCATGCGTGGGAAGCGAGATCAGTGAGCAAAGCCCAACCAGCGCCGGCATCCAGCGCGTGCACCAACCGCCGTTCCCCGCACTACTGGGGGTCCCCATCGTCAACCTCTCCTCTTCGTCAGCTGGATCCTGCAATGCTCATCGAATCCGCACGGGGCTAAAAGCCAGTTCCGACCAACAGCAGGCCTCCTGTGCGGTTTACCGCGATCGACACATCCATCCTCGGATATTCCTGTTTCCGGGCCAAGAAGTAAAAGGCCACCCCTGAGGCAGCCGCGACCCCGGATGCCACGAACAAGACTGTTGCAGTGCCACGGCGGGTATCGATGGCATGCACTAACCCCGGGACATCTGGAGCATTCGTGAGGTTTCCATCGGGTTTCTCATAGCTCTTCAAGCGGTTCAGATCGGCTCTGTTCACCAGTAACAGCACCAGCGCGGAGGCGGCCGCCGCAGCGCTCACGCCGAAGGACGCATAGCTGCCGACTCTCCATCCATCGGCCGAATCAGGGGTCGACTGCACCATCGGTTGTGGTCCAGAAATCCGGGGCGGCGGACTGGGCTGCGCGTCATCCACGACCACGATTGCGCCCTCGGCTTTGCCGGTGACGATGAAGTCCGCAAGTTTCTCGAGACTGTCCGTCGCCGGGGTGGGCGCGTCGACCTTGATCGCGGCCTCGCGGATCTTGCCCCCGCTTTGGCTGCTGACCAGCGAAGCGGTGAACCAGCTCGAATCTCTGGGGTGCCGTTTTAGCCGCGCCACCACCACGTCCTCGGTTCCAGCCAGGGTCGCCAGCTTCACCGCTCCGCGAATCCAGGACTGCTCGCCGCCCTGGTCCGAGAGACAGAACATGTGATTGACGCTGAGCATCCCTTCGAAGTCGAGGTCGATGTGCAGCAATTCCGGTTTCTCGACGCGCAACGAGTGTGGCCGAGACATGGCTCCGCTTTTGGCGGCGATCACCTCGTACGTGCCGGGAAGAAAATCGCCCGCGAAGGGCGTGACGCCGACCTTCAATCCATCGAAAAATACGTCGGCGCCGGACGGATTCGAACGTACTTCGACGCGAAGCTTGGCTACGTAGCGAAGCTGCTCTCGGATCCGATCGAACTCGGTACAGATGCTGGGCGAGTAGTAATCCGGGTCGAGCTGGAAGTGCGGATCGAGGCGAAGGACGCGGGCAAAGGCTTCGCTCGCTTTGTGGTTTTCTCCAGTCTGCCGCAATACGACGCCCTGCAGAAGTTCGGCGGTGACGAGAAGTCCCCAACGGATTGGACCGGCGGGCAACATCCGGATTTCCGCCAGCGCGTCTTCCACTCTGGACCGTGCCTTGGCGTATTCGGAGGCGTAGTACTGCACGCGCGCTGAGTCGAGCAAACCCTGGATTTCCTCGGCGCTGCGCCCCGCAGGCGCCCCAAACCTTTCGAGCAGCTGTTGCTGCTCCATCACCTTCTCGCCAAGCCGCTCTTCCAGCGCTACCTGCAGCAGCCTTCCGCTTTCGAGCAGATTGACGTCCTCGCATGCGCCGCTGGCAATCACCATCAGCTGAGGCTCGGCGCGGCACACTGGAGGAAGCACTAGCCCGATCGAAACGATCCCTATTCTCCATCGCATGTCGAGCGGGTGAGCAAGATTCATGCGCATCGGATTCGTTGCCGTCGCTGGCACGCAATTTGGACAGGACCGCTCGCAAGCCGCTGCTTCGCGGCCCAAACCGCGCCGCAACCGCGCAGTCAAAGGAGCCGTCGATGACCATCCACAATGGTGGACTTGCTTCGTCCCGCGGGCGAGATGCATCGAGACAGCTTTGCAGCGGGAGAACCTTTGCGCTTGCGGCGGCCCTGTGCGTTGTAACCGGGGCGCTGGTGAGCCGGTGCGACAAGATCGGGCGGTCCTGCAGCAAGGATGAGGACTGCGGATCCGATGGGGTCTGCAGCCCTCAAATCAACCTTTGCCTCTCGAGGCTCGAGGAGGCGTCGCCTCCGGTTATCTCCACCCAGTCGGTACGGGAAGGCGTCGTCGGTTCCGCTTATGAGGAGTCTCTCACCGCTTTGGGCGGCGCGGGCGGCTACAGCTGGACGCTGCTCAACCCACCGCCTGTCCTGAGTTGGTTGAGGCTGAACGCCGCCACGGGCAGGTTGACCGGCACACCGAATGCGCTCCTGCAGCCGGGAGTGGCATTTTCCGTCCAGGTTAGAGACTCGGGGTCGCGCGTTGCCGAAAGAGTTTTCTCGCTGTCGGTTCGAAATTGCGTCGAGGGGGAGTCCCTCGCCTGCGCGGTCGCGCTCCACAGCGCCTGCTTTGTGGGTTCACAAAGTTGCCGGGCAGGTGTGCTGGGCGGCTGTGTAATCACCGATGCGTCCTCGCAAGTTGCCCATTGCGGCCCTGATTGTGCTCCGTGCACGGTCGATTCCGATCGCTGCGTGGAAGGAGTCTGTCGCTGCGGCGCGAGCGATTCATGCTCCGGTGCTGCGGGCACCTGCTGCGCGACAAACGGGGGATCCGCCTGCGTCGACACCCGGCAAAACCCTGACTTTTGCGGTCGATGCGGAACGGTCTGCGATACGGACCGTCCGCACGTCCTACGTGGCTGCGACGGCGGAAACTGTGAATATCCGTGCGCCCCCAACTGGGGCCGATGCTCGCCGGGCGCTCGAGGCTGCGACACGGATCTCAACCAGGTGGAAAACTGCGGCCGCTGCGGCCGTCACTGCCCAGCCCCGGATGCCGGGTTTGCAGGCTGCGTCGAAGGCAATTGCGCGCAGGGGTGCTTTCCGGGATCCCAGCTATGTCCACCCGGCACCTGCTTCTCGCTCGATGACATCAACCACTGCGGAAACTGCAGCCAGCGCTGTTCACCCCCACGGGGCGGCTCCGCGACCTGCATCAATCGCGTCTGCGGGATGAGCTGTCCGGTCGGCTACAACCTGTGCGGAACCGAATGCATCTCGAGAGATGATCAAAACAACTGCGGGGGGTGCGGGCAGGTCTGCTCAGTCTACGGCGGGCGGGCGGTGTGCAACCAGGGCCGATGCGTCCGCGAGTGCCCAAGCGGGTTCAATGCGTGCCCGGTCGGCTCGGGTTGGCAGTGCATCAGCAACGACGACGCGGCCAATTGCGGGGGCTGCGGCATCGCATGTGGGGATACTCAGGACTGCCGTAACGGGCGGTGCGTAAATTGTCCGCTGTGCGGCGGCCAGCCCTGTTGCGGTTTCTGCATTCGCGAAGAGCGAGGGTGGCTCTGCGGCTGAGGGCTGCGACGCGGAGCAATCCGCTCCGATCAGTCGCGCCCCAAACGCGCGATCAGCTCAGCCAGTCGAGGAGTGGCTGACGCACGCGCCCGTGCGCCGGCGATCGCCTCCTTGAGTCCCTCCAGCTGATCAGCCATCGACTGCGGGCCTGCGCTGCCCGGCACCTGTTTCGCCTCGACCGCTTCCGCGGGCGAGAGTAAGCGCAGGTCCCCTTGGGTGACCGCTCCCCCCGTTTCGCGCAGCTCGTCGCCGCTCAGCTGATGCAGCGCCTTCCCAGCGGTGCGGGCGGCTTTGACCAGGGCGCCTATCGCGCGGTACGCGGTGCGAAATGGAATCCCTCGCGCGACCAATTTCTCGGCGAGCTCGGTCGCCTGAGTAAACCCGTTGGCAAGCGCCTCGGATAGGCGTGCTTGACGAAAATGCAGTCCCTCGAATCCCGTGGAGATTGCGAGCAGGCAGTGCGAGATCAACGCGGCTGCCTCCAGATAGCTGACTTTGTCTTCCTGGAGGTCTCGCATGTAGCCGACGGGAATTGCTTTGAGGTTGGTCAGAAGCGCGGTGAGCGCGCCCACGCCACGCGCAGACTTGCCGCGAATGAGCTCGAACAAGTCTGGGTTGCGCTTGTGAGGCATCATCGACGAGCCGAAACTGATCCGATCGTCGAGCTCGATGAATCCGAACTCTTCCGACGCGAAGTCCACGATGTCCTGACTGATCCGGGAGAGGTGAATGAGGCTGCGCGCCGCTGCGTAGGTAAAGTCTAGCGCGAAGTCGCGATCGCCCACCGTATCCAGACCGTTGGCGGTGATCCGGGAGAACCCGAGCAGCTCTGCAGTCCTTTCTCGCCGAATCGGCAGCGAGGTGCCGCTCACCGCCCCGACCCCGAGCGGGCACTCATCAAGCCCATTGAGGACTTGCGCAAATTGCGCGGCATCTCGAGCGATCATTTGGCCATAGGCGCTCAGCAGATACGCCACCGTGGCTGGCTGGGCTCGCTGACGATGGGTATACATGGGCATCAGGAACCGGCCCTCGGGACCTTCCGCCTTGCTGACCAAAATTTCGAGAAAGCGGGCGATCCGCTCGAGAATCTGCGCCGATTGCTCGCGCAGGTGAAGCCGACCGTCGAGAGCGATCTGATCGTTTCGCGAGCGGGCGGTGTGAAGCCGCTCGGCCGCGCTTCCTGCCCGCTTGCCGAGCTCCACCTCGATCGCCATGTGAATGTCCTCCTCGGCCGGCCAGGAGATTTTTCCCGCGGCGGCATCCTCGAAGAGGGATCTCAGTCCCTTGCGGATCGCGGCGGCATCCTCGCGAGGAATGATCTGGCACTCCTCGAGCATTCGGATATGCGCCAAGCTCCCCGCGATATCGGCCGCATAGAGCGCGCGATCCACGGGCAGCGACGTCGTGAATTCCAGGACGTCGGCGTCCAGATCCCCGCGTCCGGTGGCGTCGCTGCGCGCGACGGTCATCGCCTCGGATTCCCGGCAACCGGGTGGAGGCGGCGATACTCGACCAGCTGCATCCCGAGAAGAGAGATGAAGCCCTCGGCGGCGCGATGATCGAACAGATCTTCTTTGCCATAAGTCGAGAGCTTGCGGTTGTACACGCCAAATCTGGATTCCCGCGCCACCACCTGCATCGATCCCTTGTGCAATTTCACCTGGACCGTGCCCTCGACGGATCGCGCCAGGGTGGAATTGAACGCATCGAGCGCATCCCGCAGAGGCGAGAACCAAAATCCCTCGTAGACCAGCTCGGCGTAGCCTTGGTCGAGGTGCGCTTTGAGCTTGTTGCAGTCCTGCGGAAGGGTAAATCGCTCCAGGTCTTTTCGCGCGGCGATCAGGGTGATCGCTGCGGGCGCCTCGTAGAGCTCCCGGCTTTTGATCCCCACAACCCGATCCTCCATCAGATCGATTCGCCCGACGCCGTTTTCGCCGGCAATGGTATTCATCTTGGCGATCAGAATCTCTGGCGGAAGACGCTCTCCATCCAATGAGACGGGTAGTCCAGCTTCGAAACCAATTTCCACAGTGGTCGGTGAATTGGGGCTGTCCTTGACGCTGCGGGTCCAGGCGAATGCCGATTCCGGGGCCACAGTGTTCGGGTCCTCCAGAACCCCTCCTTCGATCGAGCGGCCCCACAGGTTTTCATCGATCGAGAAAGGCTTTTCCACCGTCGCGGGCACTTCGATTCCATGCTTTTTGGCGTACTCGATCGCGAAATCGCGACTGATGTAGCGCTCGCGTTGCGGAGCGATGATCTTGAGTGCCGGATCCAGCGCGCGGGACGACAGATCGAACCGGACCTGGTCATTGCCTTTGCCCGTCGCACCGTGTGCAATTGCAGAGGCGCCATGCTTTTTAGCGAGCGCAACCAGGTGCTTGGCGATCATCGCTCGCGAGAGCGCGGCATTGAGCGGATAGACTCCTTCGTACAGCGCGTTGGCCTGAAGCGCCGGAAAAATGAAGTCAGTGACATATTCGCGCTTGCCCTCAATGAATTCGAAGTCGATCGCCCCGGCCTTCTTGGCGCGAGCCTTGAGGTGCTCGGGGTCTTTTGCCTCGCCGACGTCGACATGCGCCGCGATCACGTCCAGGCGGTAGTCATCGGTGAGAATCCGCACCAAGACCGACGTGTCGAGGCCGCCGGAATAGGCCAACACTACTTTTTCGCGCGCCATGAACTGCCACCTCGTGGAAAAGAAGAGCGCCCGTTCTTGGGACGCTGGGTGTTGCCTCTTACCACTCCCGGCCGCGGCTCGCGACGGCCGAATCGCCGCGGGTGGCCAGACTGGCCTAATGAATTCAAGAACTTGATCCTTTTAGCAATCGGCGCGCTGGATGGTCCCGCCCGGTGAGTTTTTCCTCTCACGGGGTCCATCTGCGCGGATGGAACGGCGTGCCACCGTGCCGCCCGGGTGCCGGCACCGCGAGTGGTTCCAGCGAACGCTTGTGGCGTTTGCTCGACATCCAGGTACCTGACTGCGACCATGACCCCAATGCCTCGGGTCACTTCCCGACGGATCCTTTTCGGCTCCGTCGCCGCACTGTACCTGCTGGCCTTCCCTTACCATCCCGGATTGCGATCCCCCAATGAGCTGTGTCGCCTGTGGCAAACCCGCTCACTGGTGGAATACGGCAGCCTGGACATCAATCGCGCGCTGCGCGACTACGGCTACGTAGGCGATCTTTCATTCAAAGACGGTCGTTACTTTCCATCCAAGGCGCCACTTCTGTCGTTCGCGGCAGTGCCGATCTATCTGGTGCTCAGGGCATGGGGTGGCGGGGGCCGGTACGCAGTGCCGGAGATTCCACTCGTTTTCTGGTCGAGGTTCTTCATCACTGTGCTCCCCACCTTGGTGATGCTCGTGTACTTGCGCAGATTTGTGCGGACGTATCTCTCGAACGCGTGGGCCGACGTCATCACAGCGACCTACGCGGTAGGGTCGCTCGCCTTTGGGTATTCGCTGCTCTTCATCAGCCATCAACCGACCGCGGTGTTGCTTTTTGGGTGCTTCTACGCGCTCTGGCGAGGCGCGCGAGGTGAATGGAACGCCGCTGCGTATGCCGCCGCCGGCGCGTTCGCAGGAGCGGCGATTGCATGCGAATACACCAGCGTCCTTACGCTATTGCCGCTCGTGGTTTATGCCTTCCTCGAGCTGTTTGCCCCGATCTCCGCTTGGAAGCCACGCCTTACCGTGCTTGCGCGGTCGCTCGGGCTTGCGACGATCGGTGCAGCGCCGTTTGTGCTCGCGTTGATGATGTATCACCAGGCGTGCTTCGGAAATCCATTTGAGACCGGTTACAAGTACCTGAACGATCCCGGCTATCAGGGTTGGCACGTCGGGGGCTTTCTCGGGATCGGCCTGCCTGATGCGCGCGCGTTCGTCCTCTCATTCTTTTCCCCGTTGCGAGGCCTGTTCGCCCTATCGCCTTTTCTGCTTCTCGCAATTCCCGGGCTGGTATTCGTCTGGAGGGCCAGCGCCAAGGGCGATCGACCGGTCCGCTCTTTGTTCTGGCTCTCTTCGCTCGAGCTGCTGGTACACGCGTACTTCACTTCGTCCTTTAGTTATGAGTCGTGGGGCTGGGCCACGGGGCCTCGCCACATGACTCCGCTGGTGCCTTATTTGCTGCTTCCCGCAGGATGGCTTCTGCAAGAGCTGTCGAGCCGGTTGTCCGGTGCCGCTCGCTTCGGTTTGCCGGTAGCAATCGGCCTCTGCATTACCTCGATTGCGATGACTGGCCCCGTGGCATTGGTCAACTACATTCCGGATTCGCTTTCCACCGCCTTCTTCGGCCTGGTCTGGCCTTTGTATCGCGACGGCTACTTGCCGCCCACGTTGCTTGCTTTCGTTGGAATTCCGAATCCCTGGTCCGGAGCGGTCGCAGTTCTTCTGTTAGGCCTGATCGCTCTGCTCACATTCGTGCGAGCGCTGCAGGGCGGAGCGAGCCAAAACGGCGCCGCGCCCGCTTCACCTAGGCAAGGGGCTGTCGTTTGGGTTACCGCGATTGTGGTGATGGTCCACTTTGGACTCATGCGAGCTGCGACACATGGGGACGCCGCGGACATTGCGGCGCAACGACACCTTCGAGGCGTTTGGCTGGTGCCTCCTGGCAAGACAACCGTCTTTTGGCCGCGGGCGTGAGCAATGGTTCTGAAGTAGATCGTCACTGGCCAGATGTTGGGGTATAGGGCCCGGGTGTTCATCGGCCATTTCGGCGTGGGTTTTGCGTCGAAGCGAGCGGCACCGCAGGCCTCGCTCGGCGTCCTGATGGCCGCGCCATTACTGCTGGATCTCCTCTGGCCGATCGCACTGCTTCTTGGCCTCGAGAGGGTGCGGATCGATCCGGGGAATACGGTGGTCACTCCTTTGGACTTCGAGTACTACCCCTACACTCATAGCCTGGTGATGGCGGTGGTCTGGTCTGTGTTGCTTGGAGGCGGCTATCTGGCAACTACCCGCGACCGTCGCGC
>Ga0209283_10001758_pt1 | contig 11955 bp, 8 predicted proteins | sample CZO8metaG_2_FD_188354 | JGI IMG/M metagenome (GOLD analysis project Ga0209283, IMG submission 188354) | Vadose zone soil microbial communities from the Eel River Critical Zone Observatory, Northern California, USA - CZOApr15con2H1.8 metaG... | ecosystem: Environmental > Terrestrial > Soil >...
CAGGTCGCTCGGCGACAGGTGGAGCTGCCTCGTCCCCCGGATATCACTTGTGAGACCCATCGCGCGGGACATCGGTCATCTCAGAGATGAAAATGCCGCGACCTCGAGGGGGCTGTGGAGGGCCTGCCCAGCGCGCCCAGACAACGCCTGGACCGCCGCGCATCCGGAATCTGGCAACCGGAGGAATGAGGCCGATACGTTTAAGCCCCTTCAGCACGAGCGAATTGAGACCCCGGACCGCGGGGGAGGGGGACGCGTTCGGCCTGGGGAGGCTGGCCTCGCCGAGAGGCCTCCGAGGCACCCGACCGTGAACACCGAGAAATACCCCGCGGCAGCCCTCTTCCTCGTCCTCGCCGCGGCCGTCCTCGTTCCGTTTGTCGTCGCGCCGCTCGGATCGACCGTCCTCAAGATGACCAGCGTGGCGAACCCCGCGGCGGATCGAGCGTCGACCGAGACCAGCCCTCTCGGGGGAGGCGTCGGTGCGAACTCCGCTCCCCAAGTCGTCCGAAATGCGACGAACCTGATCGCGGACGGTACGTTCGACGCGATCCCGGGACCCTGGATCTACACAAACGGGACGACCGGGGCCGTCACCGCATCCCGCGATCCGCAGGCTCGTGCGCGCCTCGGCCACACGACGCCGGTCCTCCGCTTCGATTCGATGGACAACATCTTCGGCGCGAATCGGTGGACCCCTGTGGTCTCGAACGCACAGGAATCGAGCAATCTGTCTCAGGAAACGACGATCCGGATGGAAGGCAACGGCTCGATGCAAGACGATGTCACGATCACCCAGAACAACCAGTGGGCAGGCGCATTTCGGGACGATCCGCTCCCGTGGAACTGGTCCGGCTATGACCGCTTGGCGATCTGGATGAACAAGGCGACACCGGGCACGCTATGGGGGTGGGTGTACGTCCAGGACCAGGCCGGTGCGAATTCTTGGGGGCTCTTCTCGCTCGTCTCGGGATGGTACCGATACCCGATGGACCTGGGTGCGCCGCTCAACCTCGCTCAAATCAACTACATCCAAATCGCGTTCGCGAGTACCGGGGCGACGACGGGCACGGTCTACATTGACGACCTCGTGTTGTTCAATTCGGCGACCTTCGCGGAGAGCGCCCGCGTCTCCCAGAACTTCACGAAGTCGATCCCGACCGGTGCAAGTCCGAACTCGCTCCGCCTCGTGTTCGATCTACAGGCGACGCCGTCGGCGAACGTCCTCGCGAACCTCGAGGTCACGATCGGCAATCGGGTCGCGTGGTCCGGAACTCCCGCCGCCGGCTCACGCGCGATCGAGGTGGATCTGAGCGATGACGCCGCCCTGCAAGCGACCGGGTCGTTCTCTCTCGCCTTCTCGCTCCAGCTCAACCGCACGGGATGGGAAGAGCCCTCGATGACGGCGTGGATCGACAACGTGACATTGGTCATCCCCGGCACCCTCGCACGGATCGCGGTCACCCCGACGACGGCCTCGGTGCTCGTTGGCCAGTCCGCTGTCTTCACCGCCGACGGATGGGACACGGACGGAAACCCGGTTCCCCTCACCGCGACGAACTGGTCCTCCACAATCGGGCAGATCGTCTCCGCCAACGACACCTCCGCCTCGTTCCGGGCGCCGACGCAGCCCGGGACCGGAATCGTGAGGGCTACCAAGGGGACCATCTCCGGCACTGCGAACGTGACCGTCGACCCGCCTGCCGCAGTTGTCCCTCCCTCGTCAACTTGGGACTCGATTCTCTGGCCGGGGCTGGCCTTCTTAGCGGGAATCCTCGGCGTCGCCGGATTCGTGGCGCTTCGCGCGTCTGCCAACCGCGCATTCCGGATCGAGGACCTGTTCCTCATCAACCGCGAAGGGCTCTTGATCGCGCACACGACGAGCCGTCGCGACTCGCACGGGGACGAAGACATCCTCGCCGGGATGCTGACGGCCATCATGTCGTTCGCGCAGGACGTGTTCCAGGAAGAAATCGGAGGGCTGCGGCAGTTCGAAATCGGAAACAAGACGGTCGCGCTCGAGCACTCCCAGCATGTGTACGTCGCCGCCATCGGATCGGGCTCCATCCGAAATCGTCTTTCGACGAGTCTGCGGGACTTCCTCGCGGACATCGAGGAACGATACGGGGACCGGCTTCAGTGGTGGTCCGGGATGAACGAAGATCTCCTCGGCATCGATGCGATGGTCCAATTGTTCGCACGGCGCGAACGGTATCGCCGCGGCGATTGGAAGCGACACGCATCCCCTCGAGCCGGACCGCAGCCCGTCCCGAACCCCGAGGAGCGCGGTTCTGAAATTCACGTGGTCCTCGTGCCGAAAGAGCCGCTGCGGCCCTTCTAGCGAATTACTTCGCAAGCGCCTCGAGCAGGATCACGCCTCCGACGAGGAGGTAGAGCGCGTACACGTCGCCCCCGAACGCGAGTACGATGAGGCCCGCGAAAAGGGCGAGCGTCCGGCTCGCGTTCAGGATGAGCTCGCGGGTCGCCGTGACCGCCGGGATCGAGTCCTCCATGCGATCGACCAGGATCGTGTAGATGAAGGATGGAGCGACGACCGAGGTCATCGATAGCCAGCCGATGGCGAACGCGAAGGTGCCCAGATCGCGAGACGCGAATGCGAGCAGGCAGGCGGGGACCGAGAGGACCGGTCCCAGGAGGAGAAAGGGACTCCGGACTCGCACTCGGTCTGAGACGCGGCCGAGCAGCACTGCGGCGATGCCTGCCGCAAGGGAGAAGAGCGCGAACAGCAGGCCGAGGGCGAACGAATCCTTCGTGAGAAGAAAAGAGCCGAGCGGCGTGGCGACGGAGAGGATGCCGTCGACCCCTCCCTGTCCCGCGAATGCGAGAGCCGTGCGGGAGCCCATCCGCCGCAAGTCAATCACGTAGGAAAAGGACTCCTCGGGCCGGACGAGCCTACGCGCACGGATCAGGTTGGCCGCGAGGATAAGCCCGCCGAGAGCAAAGAGGAACGGAAAACCGACGGTGTCTGCGAGATAGCCTCCAAGGACCGGCGCGACGATGGCGACCGTCATGAAGGTCGCGGTGACGGCCGCCAGCCGACCCGCGCGGTTCGCCGGACTGGTCTCTCTCACGAGCAGGGAATTCATGGGGAGCCAGAACAACGGCAAGTAAATTCCGAACGCGAGTCCTCCGATCAGGACGACCCAGCTCGCCGGCAACAATGCAAACGCGAAGTGACCCGCGGACATCGTCGCAAGGCCAATCGTCATGCTCGTCCTCGCTCGAATTGGTCGGCCGCGAGCCATGAAGAGGACGCCAAGCGCGGCGGTAAGGAAGGCGATGACCCACAGGAGGGTAGCGACCCGGAAGTCAAGCGGCCGGCTCACGAGGTAGACAATCCAGAAACTCCCGGTCATCTGGTTTCCGAACGACTGGACCGCCACGAGCCCCAGCAACTCGCGATACCGGAAGCGCTGCGAGACGCGAAACGGGGGTGGGGCCGGCGGGGCGGATACCATCCGGGCCGCACCGACGCACGCCCCTGTACAAAGAGACTTCGTTTCGAGTTCTGCGTGTCAATCCACAGCGCGGATCGCGGCCATCGGAGGCCAAGTACAATGCTACCGAGAGGCTCCGATCGCTCTTCAGCCAGGCTCTGGTCTCGCCGGAGAACCGAGTCAGCGACTTGTCGCAGGAAGGGCTTCGAGCAAGTCGAGAATTGCTGCCACGCCCTCCGCGTTGAGCCGGGCTGAGGACGCCTCGATCCCAACCCGGATGGAAAACGCACTCGGAGGGAGCGCAGCGAACAGCGCCTCGTCGGTCCAATCGTCGCCAATCGCGAGGATGAAGTCCCACGATTCTCGTGAGAGTTTCAGCGCAAAGTGGCTGCCCTTGTTCACCGGCGCGCGGCGAATCTCGACGACCTTGTTCCCCGGCAAGACCTGAAGATCGAAGTTCGCGGTCAGCGTGGTCAGGATGTCGACGAGGTCCTTGGCCGCAAGAGTCCCGGATTCCACATCCGCCGAGCGATAGTGCCACGCGATCGAGAAGTCTTTCTCTTCGAGTGAAGACCCGGGGACACGATCGAGGAACCGCTCCATGACGGGCCGAAACCGGCCCTTCCAGCTCTCCTCGAGCGGAATCGCGGCCCTCCACTCCGGGTCCCCGCGATCGCGGACCCACGCACCGTGTTCTGCGATGAGCGTCAGAGGGAGGTCCCCGAACCATTGCTCCAATTCTTGTCGGCGTCGACCGCTCACGAGCACGAGGTGGTTCGCGGGATCCGCGCCAAGTCCTTTCAGGATTCCCGCAGCGCGGTCGTCCGGGCGTGCCGTGTCCCGATGCCGCGAGAGGGACACGAGCGTTCCGTCATAGTCGAGGAGCATCAGTCGTCGGGTTGCCTTCCGGTACGCTTGCCGGATCTCCTTCCGATGCCCGTCCGAAAGGTCCTTCGCCGCGAGATCCTGGGACAGCCGGACGGCGTCGTCCAGGCGCTCGAGGAACCGCGTCGCCCAGGTGCGAGCGTCGTAGCGGCGGAGCCGCTCCTGCATCGCACGGATTCGCGCGGCTTGTTCGTCCAACGGCATCGTGAGCGCTCGGTGGATCGCGCCGACGACATCCTCGACGTCGTTCGGGTTCACGATGAGGGCCTCAAGCATCTCCTTCGATGCCCCGGCCATCTCGCTCAGGATGAGCACCCCACGCGGTTCTTGCTTCGCGGCGACATACTCTTTCGCGATGAGGTTCATCCCATCTCGCAGGGGAGTGACGATCGCCACATCGCTCACCCGGTAGAGCGCAAGGAGCTCGTCGAAGTCCAGCTGGCGGTACACATATCGGATGGGCGACCACGCGATCGTGCTGTAGCGGCTGTTGATGCGCCCCACGCGCTCGTCAATCGTCCGCTTCAACCGTGCATACTCGGCCACTCGCTCGCGGGAGGGCACGACCGCGAGGAAGTAGGTAATTTTCCGACGCCACTCCGGGTGCACTTCGAGGAATCGGCCGAACGCTTCGAGCGCCTCCGGGATGCCCTTCGTATAGTCGAGGCGGGAAATCGAGAAGAGCAGCTTCGAGGGCTCCAGCCCTTTCCTCAATCGTGCGATCGACCGCGCGGCCGCTGGACCGATCGACGTCGAATTAAACTTCGCGACGTCGACCCCGAGCGGGAACACATCGACTTGAACCGCTCGGTGGCCCGCGACGACGGTGCCGATCCGGTTGTCGAGACCCAGGTCCCGCAGGAGGCTTCCGAGAAAGGCACGCGCATAGTCGTAGGTGTGAAAACCGATCAGATCGGCACCGAGCATCCCTTGGAGGATTTCCTTGTGCCACGGGAGGAGACGGAACACATCGTATGGTGGGAATGGGATGTGGAGGAAGAATCCGATCCGCGCTTCGGGCATCCGCTCTCGAATCAATCGGGGCAGGAGGAGGAGATGATAGTCATGGATCCAGAGCTGATCGTCAGGGCGGAGAGCACGCACCACCGTGTCCGCGAACCTCGCGTTGACGGTGCGATACGCCTCCCATTCGGAGGCCGAATACCTCGCGTACGTCGAGAAGGAGTGAAACAACGGCCACAGTGTCCCATTCGAAAAGCCACTGTAGTAAGGGCGGGCCAGATTGTGAGGCAGGACGACAGGATAGCAATCGAACTCCTTTTCCAAGCGAGCGGTGACCTCCTTGGTTTCGCCCGGGGCGATCGAACCGGGCCATCCGAACCAGCGACCTCGCAATTCTCGATGAACGGATGCGAGGCCCGCCGCGACCCCGCCGGGATTCGCCTGAACGTCGAGGCGGTTCCCGACGCGCCGAACGGTGACCGGGAGACGGTTCGAGACCAGGATAAGAGTCATGTCCGCAGCGAGCCCCTCATGCACCCAATGGCCGCGTAATCGTGGTGGATGGCACGAGTCGATCTGATCCGGGGATACGGGCTTGTCCGGAGCCGGGAGTACATCGCGCGTTATAATGCTGTCTCGCGATGGCCTTCCCGATGCGTCAGTCGAGCGCCACGAAGACGATGAAGACAGGGATTTTCCCGCAGCTCGAAACGGTTGCGCAGTCGAATCCCCGAAAGCGTTTATACGTTGTCCCTTGATAGGCGCCGGCTGCGGGGATCGCCTAGCCTGGTAGGGCGCGGGATTGCTAATCCCGTGCGCTCTGCGCTCGGGGGTTCAAATCCCCCTCCCCGCGCGGTTGCCATGCGCGTGCGAACGTACGATGAAATCGATCCCCTTGCGGCATTCCGACTTAGCGTGCTCTCCTTCGGATCTGCGTGGGACGAAGCCAAGGTGCGCCGAGTTCGCGCTCACGACCGGACGTACCTCGAGGAGTTCGCACTCTACGCGGTGGAGCGCGGCCAGGTTCTCGCTCAAGTCGTCCCACGACGCTTGGCCGTGCGGACGACGGGTGGCGTCGAAGAAATCGGCGGCCTCGCAGGAGTGTGCTCACACCCGGCCGTTTGGGGACGCGGCTTCGCGCGCCGCCTGATCGAGGCGACACACGATCGGTTCCGCGAACTCGGCCTGAGCGTGTCGGCCCTGACGACGAGCCGAAACATCCGCGGGTATGGCGTGTACGCGAAGCTCGGCTACGTGGACCTCGCCCCCTTCCAACAGGCAATCCGGCAGGTGACCCGGCGCAGGGCTCCGAAGGGGTACCGACTCCGAGCCGCGAGGCGTTCGGACATATCGACGATCCATCGCCTCTATCGAACCCATACGCGGCGCATGCTTGCCTGGACCGAACGACCGGAGCGAGCTCTCGAATGGGCCGTCATCCGAACCCGCGACTACCTCGAGAAATATCGAATCATCCTGCGAGGCGGCAATGCGGTGGGGTACCTTCGCACGCGCCCGGACGACGGGATCACGATGGAAGAGGTAGTCGCTCCGAACGCTATGGACTTCCGAGCCGCGGTCGCGCTGATGGAGGCGAAGGCGGAGGCGGGAATCGCAACGGTCAACTGGATTACCGCGCGCTCCGATGCCGCGCGATTCCGAGGCCTCGGATACACGGTCGACGGTCCCTTTCCCGACACCACGATGGCGATCTCCCTCGTGAAGGAGATTCGGACAAGTGATTTGCCGCGGCGCTTCGGAGGACCCTCCGGCAAGTTCGTGCAGTATCCGACGGACGACTTCTGATCATGGGCCGAATGACGGCGCCGTGGACGGCAAGGGAATCGAGCCCGCCATCGCGTGTGTGTGTCCCTCGGCATTAAGTGCTCTCGATGAGAACCACAGGGAACGGTTCAAGAAGGGGGCTCGGGGATTAGCCTTCGTCCTTCGATGCCGCGAGAGCCGATGAAGTCGAAGGTCGTCCTCCTGGGCGATGGCGGCGTGGGGAAGACCTCGCTCGTCCGTCGATTCGTCGTCGACCAGTATTCGGACGACTACATCACGACCGTTGGGACGAAAGTCTCGAAGCGGAGCCTGAACCTCGGATCGCCGCTCGCCGAGGTCGAGATGGTCCTGCAGATCTGGGACGTCCTCGGGCAGAAAGGATACAGCGGGGTGCAGGAGACCGCGATCAAAGGCGCCCAAGGCGTCTTGCTCGTGTACGACGCCACGAACGACGAGAGCCGCCGGGCCCTCGAGGACTATTGGATTCCCGCTGTGTGGCGGCTCGCAGGGCGAATCCCAACGGTCTTCGCAGGGAACAAGTCCGACCTCGTCCCGGATCGGGTCTGGGCCGAGGAGTACCTCTACTTCTTGACTCAGAAGTACTCATGCCCCGGAATCCTGACGAGCGCGAAGACGGGGGACCGGGTCGAGTTGTCCTTCAAGGCGCTCGGGGAGCAGATCCTGCAGGGAGCCGGCCATCCGATCCGACGGATCGCGCTCGTGACGCCCCCGCAGGAGCCCGTCGATCGCCTGATTCGCGTAACGGACAAGATCATGACGGACTTTTGCTACCACATGGGTGGCGTGGAGACGGGCATGCCGATCGTAAAGCGTCAGCTCGGCCTCGCCGGCCTGGATGTCCGTGCGCCAACGACGGATGCCATCCGGACCCTCATCGAGAGGCTCGCGGTCGTCGAACAGGACTTCAAGGGTCCGGAAGAAATCCTATCGAACCGCGAACGCCGACTCGACTGGCTCGATGGAAACGACGCGTGATCGGCCGACAAACGCTAGTGGGCTAGCGGGAGGTTCTTCTCGCCCGCGCGGATCGGCACGGAGAGCCAGTTCTCCCGAGGCGGGAACGGGCAAACGTAGTCCTCGCTGTACGCGCAGTACGGATTGTACGCCAGGTTGAAATCAATCACGTAGTCGTCCGTCGGCTGTTCCTCGATATCGAGGTATCGAGACGCCCCGTACGTTTCCTTGCCGGACGTCGCGTCGCGGAAGGGGATGAACAGGCTCTCGTCCGCATGGTGGTGGCCGGGCTGCGGGACCGACTTGAACGCGGCGAGGCGTTGCTTCGTGCCCTCGACTTCGAACTCGAGGGCGCCGTACCGGATCATCTCCCGGGGGACTCCCTTGGAGGTCGCGAGGACCACCCGCTGGGGGTTCGGGTCCTTGATCAATTTGGCGCGAACCCGATCAGACGGATATGGAGGGAAGTACGCGAGGCCCTTGAAGTCGTGACGAAGTCGATGCGGGATCGGAGACTCGGCGTCCTCCTGGAAGAAGTGGTCTTTCTCACGACGCATGGACTCGATCTCCTTCACGTACTCGTCGGTGGAAGCTTTGGGCGACATGGGTCTCCGACCGTCATCGTCCGCGATAAATGTGTTCGACTCACATCGAGTACAAGTTTTCCTTTGCCCTCGCGAGCAGCTCCTTCTCAGTCTGGCCGAGGTGTGCCGCGGGAATCTTCGTCTCGACGAGCCCGACGATCTGAGTCGCGGCGCCAATCTTCTGCGCCTGGATGGCTTGATGGACCATCTCGGCGGCGACCCGCACCTTCAATTTCGACAGGCCCGCGTCCTCGGGGGCGATCTCGAGCATCTCCTCGATGAGTTTGAGGGATTCATCGAAACGGCCGGTCTTCGCGAACGACTTCACGGCGCGTTCGAGCATCGCGAACCGATGCACCGTGCCGGGATCGAGGGGCATGGATGCCGGCAGAGTTCGTTGCTGGCTTATGACTTGTGGCAGGCGAACTAGTATCGAGGCATCTCGGGTTCGACTTTCTCCGCCCACTCGTCGATCCCGCCCACGAGGTTCTTCACTTTCCGGAAACCGATTTCCCGAAGGAAGTTCGTAATTCGCCCGGAGCGGACGCCCGTCTTGCAATACACGACGATCTCATCCGCGGTGCTGAGCTCGTTCACCCGGCCTGGAACCTGGGCGACGGGCATCAAGAGGGCCTTGTCGAGTCGCGCGATCTCCCATTCCATCGGCTCGCGTACGTCGAGCAGGACCGGCTCCCGCCCCGCATCGATCTTCTCTTTCAACTCCTCGACCGTGATCTGGAGCTCTTCGCCGAGCTGCTCCGACGCGGCACGGAGTCCGCAGAACTCTTCGTAATCGATGAGCTCCTTGATCGTCGGGTTGGTCCCGCAAATCGGACATTCGGGGTTCTTTCGCAACTTGAGCTCGCGGAACTTCATCCGGAGCGCGTCGAACACGAGGAGCCGGCCGATGAGTGTGTCGCCCTTCCCGAGGAGCAGCTTGAGCGCCTCGATCGCCTGAATCGATCCGACGATGCCCGGGAGCACGCCGAGCACGCCGCCTTCCGCGCACGAAGGCACGAGGCCGGGCGGCGGTGGTTCTGCGTACAAACACCGGTAACAGGGCCCTCGCGCGGCGTCGAAGACGCTCGCCTGGCCCTCGAATCGGAAGATCGAGCCGTAGACGTTCGGTTTCTTCAAGAGGACCGTCGCATCGTTCACGAGGTACCGGGTCGGGAAGTTGTCTGTCCCGTCGATGACCACGTCATAGTCTTTCAGGATGTCTAGCGCGTTGTCCGACGTCAGGCGGGTCTCGTACGTCTGCACGTCGACGTTCGGGTTGATCTGTGCGACCCGCTCCTTCGCGACGTCGATCTTCTTCCGCCCGACGTCCTTCGTGCCGTACAACACCTGGCGCTGGAGGTTCGTCTCATCGATCACGTCAAAGTCGACGATTCCAAGACGGCCGACGCCGGCGGCGCCGAGGTATTGCGTGAGCGGGACTCCGAGCCCGCCGGCGCCAATGATCAGGGCGGACGACTGCTTGAGCCTCAACTGCCCCGCCATTCCGACCTCGGGGAGGATCAGGTGGCGGGAATATCGCTTGATTTCGGCCGGCATCAGGACGTCTTTGCGCTTCGAAGCGAGCCGGTCCATCAGCGAGAACGAACCGCCGGCGATGCTCGGGACAATCGAAATCGTGTCACCCGGCTTGAGGGCCGTCGCATCTCTCTCGAGATAGCGGATGTCCTCTTCGTTCACGTAGACGTTGACGAAATTTCGCAATTGCCCGTCATCGGCGTATAGATGCCGCCGAAGCTGGTCGAATTGGTCGACCAGGTCCCCCAGGGCCTGTTCGACGCTGTCGGCCTCGACCTCCACGGCATCGCGATTCGCGGCGTATTGACGAAGCGCCGTCGGGATGATGATTCGGACCGCCGCCATGGTCGTATCGGTTTCATGACGGTGTTATACTTAAGGTTCGCCCCGCCCCTATCCGTATCCGAAGGATGGGAGAAGACGCGGCCTCGGTCCGCGGTGCAATGTTCCATCAACCGCCAACCAGACCTCGCATCCAGATGACTGCGCGCCATTCCAACCTGGCCGGTCAACGGACGACGATCGCCTCGGGCCGGAATCGTCGCATGGCCTCGTCGAACTGCCAAGCCGTGACGTCTTTCGGCTCGCGGTCGACGACGCTTACAATCACGTAGGTCAACCAGCCCGCCGCGCGCGATCGATCGTATTCGGAAGGGGCGGCAGGATGATCTGGATGGCTGTGGTAGATCCCGATGAGATCGAGATTTTTCTTCCGCGCATCATCGTCCGCGTGAAGGAGCTCGAGGGGATCGATCATGTACCGCCGCGACCGGTTCTCCGTCGCGACGTTTCGCGCGCGACGCGATTCCTCGATGCGCCGCGGTGTGCCGGACTGACCGAGAAGAAATCCGCAGCACTCCTCGGGGTACGCCGCACGGGCGTGGTCGTGAATCGCCTCAAGGATCGAGTTGGGGATCTCGATCGTCACTGACCCTCCCAGTATCGCTCCCCGAGGTAGCTCGCGCCCGCATCCGGGAAGACCGTTACGATGACCCCTTCGCGGATTCTCTCGGCGAGCCGCAGCGCCGCATCGAACGCGGCTCCGCTCGACGTCCCAACAAGGACTCCTTCCGTCCGCGCAATCCGACGTGTCGCGGCTTGAGCATCTTCGGTGGCGACGAACATCAATTCGTCCGCGAGGTGCGGATCCCAAATGCCCGGGACGAGGGCCGTCTCGAGATGCTTGACGCCCTCAATGCCGTGAAAGGGACTGTCAGGCTGGACGCCCACGAGCCGCACGTTCCGATTCATCTTCTTCAAGTAGCGTCCGACCCCGACGAATGTGCCCGTGGTACCGAGGCAAGCAACGAAGTGCGTGACGGTCCCGGCGGTCTGCTCCCAGATCTCCGGTCCGGTCGACTCGAAATGGGCCCGCCAGTTCGCCTCGTTGTTGTATTGATCGAGATACCGGTACTTGTGCGGCTCCGAGGCCGCGAGCGCTTTGGCGGCGCGCTGCGCGCCATCGGTCCCCTCCGGGGCGGGGGTGAAGACCAACTCGGCACCATATGCCTGGAGGATACGCCTTCGCTCTGTGCTGAGGTTCGCCGGCACGCACAGGGTCACCCGGTATCCCTCCGACGCCCCGATCATCGCCAGCGCGATCCCGGTGTTGCCGGACGTCGCATCCAGGAGGATCCGATCCTTCGTCAGGCCCGACCGCTCCGCCTCCCGCAACATTCCGAGTGCGGCGCGGTCCTTGACGCTGCCGCCGGGATTCCGGAATTCGGCCTTTGCACACACCTGAACCCGGGGAGCCACGTGGGCCGCCAATC
>Ga0209283_10001763_pt1 | contig 11949 bp, 12 predicted proteins | sample CZO8metaG_2_FD_188354 | JGI IMG/M metagenome (GOLD analysis project Ga0209283, IMG submission 188354) | Vadose zone soil microbial communities from the Eel River Critical Zone Observatory, Northern California, USA - CZOApr15con2H1.8 metaG... | ecosystem: Environmental > Terrestrial > Soil >...
GCGAGCCGGGCGCCGCGAGGCCGAGGCCAGCGAGGTCGCGTCGCTGCGCCGGCCGACGGCGCCGGTCTGGGCGGTCAACCAGCTCGCGCGCCGCGCGCCGGCGGAGGTCGAAGAGCTGCTCGACTCCTCCGAGCGGGTCCAGAAAGCGCAGCTGCGAGGAGCGGGGGGCGACGAGCTGCGCGCCGCGATGGCCGGGCAGCGCGCCGCGCTGGCGAAGCTGGAACGCGGCGCGGAGCAGGTGCTGCGCGGCGCGGGTCTTCAGGCGTCGCCCGGGGCGATCCGGACGGTGCAGTCCACGTTGCAAGCCGCGGCGACCGGCTCGCGCGAGATGCGCGAGCGGCTGCGGAACGGGACGATGCGGGAGGCCCTGGAACCGGCCGGGTTCGACGCGCTGCTGAGCGCAGGGATCGCGCCGGCGCGGCGTGCGCCCGCGCACCCGACCTCGCACGCGGCCGCGACCTCGACCCCGACCTCGACCTCGACCTCGACCTCGACCCCGACCTCGACCCCGACCCCGACCGACCGCGCACAAGCCGCCTCCAAGCGCGCGGCTCGCGCCGAGGCGCTCGAGGCCAGGCGACGCGCCCAGCAGCAAGCGCGCGAAGAGCGCAAGCGCGCCCGCGACGTGCTTCAGGTCGAGCGCCGGCTGAAAACGCTCGAAGCCCGGGCGGAAGCGGTGGAGCGCGCGGCGAAGGAAGCTCGGGCCGCCGTCGACTCCACGCGCGCCGACCTCCAGCGCCTGCGCAGCTGACCGCGCCGGGTGTTCCAATGCAAAGCCGCAGCGCCAGCGACTCTGGCGATTACTGTCCTCCGTCCTTCGAGCTGGAGCTTCCGGAGGTGCCGGTGCCCGAAGAGCTGCCCGAGCCGCTGCTGCTTGTGTCGCCGGTGGACGAGCTGCCGCTGCCCGTCGACCCCGAAGTGTCACTGGCCCCGGCGTCGGAGGTGCTGCTCCTCGGCGTCGTGGGGCCGCTGCGCCCTTGCGCCTTCGAGCTGCGGCTGGTCGAGCCCGAGCTTCCTGGCGTCGCGCTCGAGCCGGCGTCCGAGTCGGTCGTCCCCTGATCGCCGGAAGTGCCGGTGCTGCCGGTCTGGCCGGCGGTGCCGGACGACTGACCCGAAGTCGACCCGCCGGAACTACCGCCGCCCTGGCCCGCCGCGACGCTTGCGACTGCGAGCGATCCCGCCGCGATCAACGTACCTACCACCCTTCGCAAACTCATGTTCCACGCTCCCGGTTGGCCTCCCGACGCGCAAGCTGCGGCAGCAGGGGAGGCAGCGCGAGATCGGCGCGCACGCAATTTGCGGGTGGGGCGACGCTACCGCCGCTGGTAGGTGCCCATCAGCTCGGCGCTGCCCAGCAGGTGCCCCTGCATCTCGCGCTGCAGGCGTTGCCGGTCGGGCTTCTCGAGGTCCGGCAGCACCGTGTTGAGCGCCTGCAGCCGGAAGAAGTAGCGGTGGCGGCCGATGGGCGGGCAAGGTCCGCCCCATCCGGTCCGCTTCCAGTCGTTCAACCCCTGCAGCGTGCCGGGCGGCAGGTCGGCCTCCCGCACGCCCTCCGGAAGCACCGTGGTCGTCGGTGGAAGGTCGTAGAGGATCCAATGGACCCAGTCCATGCGCGGCGCCTTCGGGTCGGGCGCATCGGGATCGTGCACGATCAACGCCAGGCTCTTTGCGCCCTGCGGGACGCCGCCGAAGCGCAGCTCCGGCGAGATGTCCTCGCCGTCGCAGGTGTAGCGCCTGGGAATCTCCCCGCCGTTCTCGAACGCGGGTGAGCTGATGGTCAACGCCACGGCCGCCTCCTTTCCACGGCCAGACACGCCGCGCGTCCGGAGCTTGACGCGGCCGGCGGCTGGAATGCATCCATAACGTCCGCGCTGGGAAAGCGCAGCGCCGCCCTATCGGCGACGACTGGTCCAGCGTTGCCAATCATGCCGCGCCTCTTCGTCGCGCGAAAGCTCTCGCTGGACCCGCGCCGCGTGGTCGGTCACCGACGCCGCACGCGTGCTGCGCGGCGAGCCGCCCCACCACCCCGTGAACGAGGTGCGCCCATGAAATCGCACACGACTTATCTCAAGATGAACGTCCCGGAGCGGATGGGCTTCGTGAACATCACCGCGCGCGTGGCCGATGCCGTCCGGGAAAGCGCCGTGCGCGAGGGACTCTGCCTCGTCAACGCCATGCACATCACGGCCAGCGTGTTCATCAACGACGACGAGCCCGGCCTGCTCGAGGATTACAAGCGCTGGCTGGAGCAGCTCGCGCCTTACGATCCCAGCCCGCAGCGCTACCACCACAACCGCACCGGCGAGGACAACGGGGACGCGCACCACAAGCGGCAGGTGATGGGGCGCGAGGTGGTCGTCGCCGTCACGGCCGGCAAGCTGGACTTCGGCCCCTGGGAGCAGGTCTTCTACGGCGAGTTCGACGGCCGGCGCGAGAAGCGGGTGCTCATCAAGGTGATCGGCGAATGAGCCTCACTGGAAACTCCCAGCGCACGCCGTCCTCTGCGTCGCCGCCGGCGTCCGGCGTTCCGCCGTCGGTGCCGCTCGCCCAGCGAGGCGTTCTTGCCACCGACCAGGCCCACGTCCGGCAGGCCGACGTCCGAGAACCAGCGAACGAAGCGCATGCATGCCCCTCCTCCGGCTGGAGGTAGTCACGCCCTTGGCGCCACGCATCGGTCGCCTTCTGAACAGGCCGTCCGCTGCCCGCTCGGTGCAGGTGGGTCGTAGAGGTCCCACCTTTCGCGCGACGGGGGGGCAAACAGCTTGGAGGACCTCAGCATGCGACGGATGTGGTGGCTGGCGACGATCCCCGCCCTGGCGCTCGGATGCGCCACGGGCTCCTCGAACAACCAGAAGATGAGCGAGTCGACCAAGACCCAGACGCAGGCGCAGCAGGCGCTGCAGAAGGCGGCCGACGCGCAGAAGCAAGCCCTGCAGGAGCAGCAGAAGGCGGAGCAGCTCCAGCAGGAAGTCACGCAGAAGCAGAAGGACCTGGCCGACGCGCAGGCGAGGTTGACCGCGCAAAGGGCGAAGGCGGAGCAGGCCCAGCGCGATGCGCAGCGTCTCAGCGCCGAGGCGCAGCGGGAGGCGCAGACCCAGCAGCGGCAGGCCATGCAACTGCAGCGGCAGGAAGCGCAGCAGAACCAGCAGATGACGCAGCAGAACCAGGAGTCTTACATGCAGACGAAGAACGTCCGCGGCCAGGCCGTGTCCGCCAGCAAGGACGAGCTGGTGGTCCGTTCGAGCGACCAGGGGGACCTGCGGCTCAAGCTGAACGATTCGACGGCGGTCACCGTAGACGGGCGAATGGGATCACCGGACCAGATCACGCCCGGGGAGGACGTTCGCGCTTCGTACCAGGTGATCGACGGACAGCCGACTGCGCTGAAGGTCGACGTGACGTCGAACGGGTCGAGCAGCAGCAGCTCCAAGAGCAACAGCTCGAGCGACACCTCGCAGCCGAAGCAGCAGTAGCGGCATGGGCGGGTCGCGTCCGCGCGGCCCGCCGTCACCTCGTGGCGCCGGCCACCATCTCCTCGATGCGCCCCAGCGCCGTGTCGACCTCCGCCTGCGGGGGCCCGAACGAGAAGCGCGTGTAGCTGCGGAAGCGCGAGGCGCGGTGGCTGCGCCGCTTGCCGGGGTTCACGTCGAAGAACTCGCCGGGGACGGTGATCACCTTCCGCTCCAGCGCCGCGCGGAAGAAGCCCATCCCGTCGTTGAGCGGCGGAGGCAGCCCGGCCAGGTTGCCCCAGACGTAGAAGGTGCCGTCCGGCGCGCGGTCGGCGCGGATGCCGAGCCGCTCGAGCCGGGAGAGCATGCGGTCGCGCTTGTCGCGGAACGCCGCATGGGTCGCCAGGGTCTCTGCGCGCACGTGCTCGTCGGTGAGCAGCGGGATGGCCGCCCGCTGCAGCGGCTTGCTGCCGCCGCCGTCCAGGAACGAACCCGCGCTGGCCACCGCCTCGATGACCGTCTTCGGGGCGACCGTCCAGGTCACCCGCCACCCGGGATAGCGCCAGTTCTTGGTGAGCCCGTCGAAGAGCACCACCGGATCGCGGTCCACGTCCTCGACGAAGCGGGCAGCGCTCTCGATGGGCAGCTGTCCCGGCCGCAAGCTCCACACGTAGTGGCTGTAGAACTCGTCGATGAGCAGCGTGCACTCCAGCTCGCGCGCGAGCCGCACCCACCGCGACAGCTCCTCTCCCTGCACCAGCTTCCCGGTCGGATTGCACGGGTTGGAGACGAGCAGGGCCGAAAGCCCGCGTCCCTGCACCTCGCGGCGGAGGTCGTCCGCGGTGAACGCGTAGCCGCGCTCGCCTTCCAGCAGGATGGGGATGGCGGTGAAGGCGCGGAAGATGTCGAGCAGCTCCTCGTACGCGGTGTAGTCGGGCAGGAAGTGGCCGAGGTTGACGTGGCCCAGCGAAGCCGCCGCACGCGTGAGCGAGGCGCGTCCGCCGCCCGAGATCGAGACGTTGTCGGCGCTGTACTGCGACGGCATCCCGCGCCGGTAGAGCCGGTTGTAGAGCGAGGCGACCGCCTCGCGCAGCTCCCAGACCCCGGGCACCGGCGCGTACTCCTGATCGTCGACCTCGATCGTCACCTGGTGCACGCGCGCCGGCGCGCCGGGCAGCTCGCCCGTCTCCGGCTGCCCCTGACCGAGGTTGCACCAGCTCGGATCGCGCGAGCGGTACCCCCGCCGATGCGCCTCGGAGGTGACGTAGATGACGCCGGTGCGCGGAACGCTGCGGAACGCCGGGATGACGATCTCGTCTGCCACGCAGGCAGGGTAACACCGGGCGCCGCGGCGGCGGAGAAATCAGCGCGGCAGGCGGCCTTTCAGGTCGCGGTGCGGCCCGGGCTCGGCGAGGAGAGCGCGCGCGTTGTCCACCTGGCCCCAGGTGTTCCAGAGCAGCACGCCGCGAACGCGGCCGTCGCGGAGGTAGTAGACCACCCCTTCGCGGAAGGGGACCTTCCAGTCGGCAACCGTCGTAAGGCGCGAGTCGATCTCTCCCACTGCCTCGTAGCCGAGGTCGAACAGGTCCGAGTAGAACATCGGCACGTGCCGCCAGGCGACCGGCGCTCCGGCCATCGCCTGGCCCGCGAGCCGGCCCATGGTGTTCGCGTTGTCCTCGTGCTCGACGCGGACCTCCTTCTCCAGGACGTCGCTGTGGAACCGCGCCACGTCGCCGGCGGCGAGGATGTCGGGATCGCTGGTGCGCAGCTGCGCGTCCACCACGATCCCGTCGCGCACCTCGAGGCCCGCCTCCTCGGCGAGCCTGGTCTCCGGGGCGATTCCGAGGCCCGCGACCACCACGTCGGCCGGCAGCTCGCGGCCGGACTTCGAGCGCACCGCCCCCGATTCCGAGATCGCGGTGGGCACGTCGCCGGCCAGCACCTGCACGCCCTTCTCCCGGTAGTAGCCGGTGACGAACGCGGCCAGGTCCTTGGGGAAGGCGCGAGCGCAGATGCCATCCTCGGGGAAGATCATGGACACCTGGCGCCCGTCGATGGAGAGCGCCGCGGCGATCTCGCTGCCGATGAACCCGCCCCCGATCACCACCGCCCGCTTCCCGGCGCGGCGCAGGCGGCGGTAGTCGTCCAGAGTGCGGTAGTACACGACCGAGTCTCCGCCGAACGGCAGGCGCCGAGGCGTGCCGCCGGTCGCGAGGAGCAGCTTGTCGTAGCCATGGGACTCGCCCCGGTCGTCGGTCACGCGGCGCGCCTTCCGGTCCACGGAGGTCGCCCGGCGGCCGGAGAGCAGCTTCACGCCGGCGACCTGGGGCAACCAGACGGAGTCCTCGGGCTGCCCCTTCCAGAGGGCCTTGGAGAGCGGCGGCCGCGCGTACGGTGGGTGCGGCTCCGCGCCGAGCATCGTGATGGCCCCCCGCGGATCCAGCTCGCGGATCCCCTGTGCCGCCGCGTGCGCCGTCATGCCTCCGCCCACAATCAGATAGCGCTTCTCGGCCATGTCGACCTCCAATGTGGATCCAGATGACGGGCGGGACCGCACGTTTCGCCGTAGAGTACTCCGATGCGAGCTTTGGTCCTGGTGCTATTCTGCGCCGCGGCCGCGCGCGCCCAGGACGCCTTCGAGATCCAGGTTTACGACGCGAGCACCGCGCCTCCGCTCACGCCGGGGCTGGAAGTCCACCTGAACGGCGTGCTGCACGGGTCGGAGCAGGCTTCCCCGGCGGGCGAGCTGCCGACCCACCACGTCGCCCACGCCACGCTGGAGCCGCACCTGGGCCTGACGGACTGGCTGGAAGTCGGCGCCTATCTGCAATCGGCACTGCGCCCCGAGGGGACGTACGACTATGCGGGAACGAAGCTGCGGATCAAGGCGCGGCTCCTCGAGCCCGCCTTCGGGTGGCTGAGCCTGGCGCTCAACGGCGAGCTGTCCTGGATCCCGGCTGCGTACGAGGCGGCCCGGCGCGGGGGCGAGCTGCGGCCGATCCTGGAAGCGCACCGGGGCCCGCTGGGCCTGTGGCTCAATCCGATCGTCTCCTTCGAGCTGAACGGAGGGTTCCATCCGGAGCTGGAGCCGTGCGCCAAGGCGGCGTGGGCGGTCACCGAGGCGCTGTCGCTCGGCGCCGAGTACTACGCCGGCCTCGGGCCCATCGACGCGCTGCTGCCGCTGCGGGAGCAGGTGCACCGCGGATTCGGCGTCGTCGACCTCGCGACCCGCTGGCTGGACCTGAACCTCGGCATCGGCGGCGGCTCGGGACCCGACTCGTTCATCGTCAAGGCAATCGTGGCGGTGCATCCGCCTGGAGGCTGACGTTCATCCGCGGGCTCGCGCAGCTCCGGATCCGAGAGCAGGATTGCGTAGAGGTCGCGCATCACCGCTTGAACCTCGGCAGCCGCACGCCTTGCCGCAGCGCGGGCGCGAAGAGGTCGCCGACCTCCTTCAAGCGGTCCGGGACGGTGCGCAGGTTGAACCGCTTCGGATCCAGCCCGGGCTCCACCTCGTTCCACCGTAGAGGGGTCGACACGGGCGCTCCGTCGACGCCGCGCAGCGAGTACGGCGCGATCACCGTCTTGCCATACCCGTTCTGCAGGCAGTCGAAATACAGGCGCCCCTTCCGCTTCTCCTTGGCGCGCTCGAGGGTCACCTGCGGCAACTTCCGGACGACCGTCTCGCCGACCGACAGCGCGAACGCCTGCGCGTCGTCGTAGGTATGCCCCGGTGCGAGGGGCACGAAGACGTGGAGCCCGCGCTTCCCGGTCGTCTTGGGCACACTCGGGAGCCCGAGGCGGTCGAACATCCCCTGCAGGATCTGCGCGACCTCGATCGCCTGCTCGATTCCCTTGCCGTCCGCCGGATCGAGATCGAAGACGACCCAGTCCGGCATGGTCAGGCTCTCCACGCGCGAGTGCCACATGTGCAGCTCGAGCGCGGCGTGCTGGGCCAGCCAGCGCAGCGTCTCCGGGCGGTCGACCACCAGGTGGCGCACCGGACCCTTCGAGGACGGCGTGTCCACCACCTTCATCCACGGCTCCGCTTTCTGGCCGGTGTTCTGCTCGAACCAGCCCGGCTTTCCCACGCCCTGGTTCCAGTGGATGACCGCCAGCGGCCGGTCCTTGATCGCGGCGAGCAGCGGGCCGGAGACCGCGTCGTAATAGGCAGCGACGTCCCGCTTGGTGATGCCGTCCTTGGGGTAGAGGAGGCGGTCCGGGTTGGTGAGCTTCACTTCGACCGGTTCGGCCGCCTCGTTCGACCTCGGCCTCGACCCGGGCTCCGACCTCGAGCTCGACCTCGACTCCGACCTCGACTCCGACTTCGACCTCGACCCGGATCTCGATCCCTTCGGCGGCGCGGCCGGCTTCTCGCGGACCGTCTCCATCGGCGTCTTGTCCGGCCGCAGCCCCTGGAAGCTGGGGTGGCGGAGCTTGCCGTCGCTGGTCCACTCCGTGAAGCGAACCTGCGCCACGAGCCGGGGCTTCACCCAGCGCGCGTCGCGCATCCGCGGCGCTCCGCGCACTTGCGGCTCATCGACCTCGTCCTTGCGCAGCTCCTGCAGCAGCTCCTTGCGCTGCTTGGAGGAGAAGCCCGTCCCCACCTTGCCGGCGTAGACCAGCTCGCCGCCTTCGTTCACCGCGAGGAGCAGCGCGCCGATGCCGCTCGACGCGGCGCCCTCGCCCGGCGTCCAGCCAACGATGGCCAGCTCCTGCGAGAGGTGCGCCTTGAGCTTCAGCCAATCCTTGCTGCGCCCCTTCTGGTAGTGGGACCCGCGCCGCTTCAGGACCAGGCCTTCCCAACCCGCCCGGCCGACCTCCTCCAGCAGCTCCCGGACGGACCCGTGCAGCTCCTCGCTGAAGCGCAGGTTGGCCGGCGTGTTGAAGAACAGGCTGCGCAGGAGGTCGCGCCGCTGCTCGATCGGACGCTCGCGGAGGTCCTCGCCGTCCAGGCGCAAGAGGTCGAAGGCGAACAGGAGCGCCTCGTCGTTCTTGCCCTGCTGGATGAGCTCGAATCTCGGGACGCCCTTCGCATCGAGGATGGCGATCTCGCCGTCCACCACGGCATCGCCGACCACGATCTGCGACAGCGACCGCGCGATGGCAGGGAAGCGCGCCACCAGGTCGAGCCCGTTCCGCGTCCACATCGCGACGCGCCCGCCCGACAGCCCTGACAGGGCCCGATAGCCATCGTACTTGCGCTCGACGATCCAGTTCTCCTCGTCGGGCGGCGGTTCGTCCACCAGCGTGGCGAGCATGGGAGGCAGGTATTGCTTCAACATCTCTTCCGGCGGCGGGTGCGGCGCCCGCAGAGTGCTGGCGCGCTCCGGACCGCGCGTCGCGACCCACCCGCTCACCACCGATTCCGGCCGCTCGACGATGACGTCGTAGCCCGGCTTTTCCTTGCCGTCCTTCGCCTTGAACATCAGCCACTGGGACTTGGGGCCCTGCCCGCTGGTGCGGACCAGGTGCCACTCGCCGTCGAGCTTCTGGCCATGGAAGCGCACGCGCAGGTGGCCCTTCTTGAGCTGCTCCGAGGCAGTGCCGGGCGGGACGACCTCGTACGTCCCGCGGTCCCAGATGAGCGAGTCGCCGGCGCCGTATTCACCGTCCGGGATGCGGCCTTCGAAGTTGCCGTACTCGAGAGGGTGGTCCTCGGTCTGGATGGCGAGCCGCTTCTGCGCGGGGTCGTACGAGGGGCCTTTCGGCACCGACCAGGACACCAGCGCGCCGTCGATCTCCAACCGCACGTCGTAGTGCAGGCGGGAGGCGTCGTGCTTGTGCACCACGAAGCGGGGCTGCTCCTCGGAGGGCTTCGCGGTGCCCGGCGCGGGCTCGGGCGTGATCCCGAAATCGCGCTTCGCTTCGTACTCCGGCAGTCGCTTGCGCAAGGCGGCCCCGTCCTCGCGGGCGCGCCGGCCCGCGGCAGGACGGGCGGGCGCTCGCTTCCCTTTTCTACCGCGGACGGGCACACCTGTACGTTACGCACGGAGGAAGTCGATCAGCAGCCCGTTCACCCGCTCGGGCGCGTCGGCGTGCACCCAGTGACCCGCCTCGGCGATCGGCGCGAACCGCAGGTCCCTGACCCACTCCCGCTCCGGCTCCGCGACCTCGCGCAAGAGGTAGCGGTCCTTCTCGCCCCAGATGACCTGCACCGGCTTCTCGATCGGCTTCCAGCGCGTGTGCGTCGGCCGCTGGATCATCGCCCGGTACCACGCCAGCATCCCGGTCAGCGCACCGGGCTCGCGCGCGGCCGCGACGATCTGCTCGATGTCCTCGTCGGCGTACGCGCCGGCCTTCTCGGGATCGGAGCGGAACAACCGGCGGAGCATGAAGAAGTCGCCGGCGCGCAGCAGCGCTTCGGGCAGCCAGGGGACCTGGAAGAACAGCGTGTACGAGCTGCGCAGGAATTGCCGCGGGCGCTTGAGCGCGCGCGAGAACCGCGCGGGGTGCGGCGCGTTCAGGATGCCGAGGCGGTCGAGCCGCTCCGGGTGCCACATGGCGAAGCGCCAGGCGACGGCGCCGCCCCAGTCGTGGCCCACCACGTGGGCGCTCTCCTCGCCGAGCGCCTCCACCAGCCGCGCGACGTCTCGGGCCAGCACGTCGATCCGGTAGGCGTCGAGCGCCTCGGGCTTGTCGGACTTGCCGTAACCGCGCATGTCCGGCGCGACCACGCGGAACCCGGACCGGGCGAGCGCCGGCATCTGGTTGCGCCACGCGACCCAGCACTCCGGGAAGCCGTGCAGGAGCAGCACCAGAGGCCCCTGCCCCATCTCGGCGCAGTGCAGCCGCACGTCGCCGATGTCCACGATGCGGTGGACGAGCTCCATGCGCGGATGCGTATCACGCGCGCAACGCCGTGACACATCCGAGCGTCGGGGCGACGTGACCGCCTCGGTTCAAACGCTGGGCGGCTCGCCCGCCGGGATGCAGCAGACCCGCTCCTCGCCGCAGTCGCAGACGTGCACCAGCCGGTCGTCCGGACCTGCCGGCGACATGGTGAGCAGGCACCAGTACGTCGCGCTGGAGTCGTTGCGCATGGCCCACAGCGCTCGCGGGTCGCCGTGCACGCCGCTGGTCTTGGCGCGCAGGAACTTGCACAGGCGTGGCGTCTCTTCCGAGCTCATGCCAGCCCTCCCGCCGCGCGCAGCGAGCGCAGCACCGCCGCCTGCAGCGCGGGCAGCTTGTGGCGGTTCTTGTCCAGCGGGGTCGCCCCGAAGGTCGCGAGCCGCGCGGCGTCCCGCGCCGAGACCTCGTCGAGCTTCTTGCCCAGAAGCGCCTTCTCCACGGCGGACGCGCGCCAGGGCACGGGCGCCGCGGCGCCCAGCACGACGCGCGCCTCGCGCACCGTGCCGCCGTCCAGGTCCAGCACCGATGCGGCGTCCGCCAGCGGCCAGTCGAAGGTCTGCTTCTGCATCAGCTTCACGTAGCCGCCCCGGCGCCCGGTCGGGACCCGCACCTCGACGATCAGCTCACCCGGCTGCAGCACGTTCTCGCGGAGCACGTCCTGCTCCGGCCGGAGGAAGAACTGCTCGATGGGTAATGTGCGCTCCCCGCGCGGTCCCTTCAGCTTCAGCGAAGCCCCAAGCGCGACCAGCGCGGTCGCCGCACCGCTGGGATGCACGATGGCGCACACGTCGTTGTCGAACACCGCGTGGTCCTGGTTCTCGCCGGGGATCGCGAAGCACTCGCTGCCGCCTTTCTTGCGGCAGTGGAACAGCTCGCTGCGGAAGTAGGGGCAGCGCGGTCGCTGCGCGAGGTTGCCGCCGAGCGTGGCGAGATTGCGGATCTGCGGGGTGCCCGCCCAGCCCGCCGCCAGGGCGAGGGCGTTCGCGCCCTTCACCACCAGCGGGTCTTCCGCCAGCCTCGCCAGCGTGACCAGGGGCCCGATGACCAGCGCGCCCTTCTCCTCGCGGAGGAATTCCAGCTCGCCGATGCGGCGCAGGTTCACGAGCGCGGTGGGTTGCGCGACGCGCTCCTTCATCAGATCCGTCACGTCCACCCCGCCTGCCTTGAACAGCGCCCCCTGCTGCGCGCCGGCGGCGATGGCTCCCGCGACGTCGGCCGCCTCGATCCAGGTGAAGGAGTTCATGCGGCACCTCCCAGCGCGGCCAGCACCACCGCCGGGGTCATGGGCGTGTGCCGCACCCGCTTCCCGGTGGCGTGGAAGACGGCGTTCGCTACCGCAGCCGCGGTCGGGACCGTGGCCGGCTCGCCGATGCCGCTGACGTCGGTGTTCGTGCGGCCCAGGTAGCTCTCGATGATCGTCGCCTCGATCCTCGGCACGTCCTTGCTGCCCGCGATCCGGTACCGCTCCAGGTCGGCGTTGACCATCCGGCCGGTGGCCTGATCGAGCGCGCGCCGCTCGAACAGGGCGAAGGAGATGCCCTGGATGATGCCTCCGTTGATCTGCGACTCGAGCGCCAGGCGGTTCACCGGACGCCCGCAGTCGTGCACGGCGACCACGCGGAGCACGCGCACCAGGCCCGTCTCGGTG
>Ga0209283_10001765_pt1 | contig 11945 bp, 4 predicted proteins | sample CZO8metaG_2_FD_188354 | JGI IMG/M metagenome (GOLD analysis project Ga0209283, IMG submission 188354) | Vadose zone soil microbial communities from the Eel River Critical Zone Observatory, Northern California, USA - CZOApr15con2H1.8 metaG... | ecosystem: Environmental > Terrestrial > Soil >...
TGCTTGCCGCGCTAGACACGCCAACGAGCGGTACAGTATACTTCGCAACGAAAGCCATTGAATCGATTGATGACGCGGCGCTGGCGGAGTTTCGGAATCGTGCCATTGGATTTTTGTGGCAACGCCACCAGTTGCTGCCGGACTTTACGGCTGCGGAGAACGTAGCCATGCCGCTGCTGGTGCGTGGTGAAAGTTTTGCTTCCGCGCTTGGGATGGCACGGAAGTGGATCGCGGAGGTGGGCTTGGAACATCGAGCTGATCACCGCGCAGGGGAACTCTCCGGAGGGGAACAGCAGCGCGTCGCGGTTGCCCGGGCGCTCGTCACCGAGCCGTCGGTGCTGCTGGCAGATGAACCTACCGGGGATCTGGACGAGCAGAATGCTTGGGTCGTGTTCGAGTTGCTGCAACGGCTGCACCGCACGCACAAGTTGACGTCGTTGATCGCGACGCACAACCTGGCGCTCGCCGCGCGGTGTGACCGGATACTGGCGCTGGAACACGGCGTTCTGCGAACTCGCGAGGCTGCGGCCTCCGCGAGCGGGGTTCCTGGGGGAGAAGCGAGCTAACGTGTTCGAACGTTATACAGAGAAAGCGCGACGCGTCATATTTTTTGCGAGGTACGAAGCCAGCCAGTACGGCAGCCCGTACATCGAGACCGAGCATTTGCTGCTCGGCTTGATGCGCGAGGATAAAGCCCTGGCCAACCGTTTCCTTCGCCAGCAAGGCTCGATCGAATCGATCCGCAAAGAGATCGAAGGGCGCATCACCATCCGCGAGCGCATCTCGACGTCCGTCGAAGTGCCCCTCAGCGCGGAGTGCAAGCGCATCCTGAACATGGCGGCGGAAGAAGCCGAGCGCCTCGGGCACAAGCACGTCGGCACCGAGCATTTGCTTCTTGGCATCCTGCGTGAAGAGAAGTGCTTCGGCGCGGAGATTTTGATGGAGCGCGGCCTGCGTCTTTCCACGCTGCGCGAAGAGCTGGCGCGCACCTCCGGCGAAAAAACGGCGGCGGCGCGGCCCAAGGAAACTTCGCTGCTCGCTGAATTCAGCCGCGACCTCACGCAAGCGGCGTCGGAAGGCTCTCTCGATCCACTCGTCGGCCGCGAAGGCGAAGTCGAACGCGTCATTCAGATTCTTTGCCGCCGCACCAAGAACAACCCGGTCTTGATCGGCGAGCCCGGCGTGGGCAAGACCGCCATTGTCGAAGGCCTAGCGCAGCGCATCGCCGATGGCGATGTTCCGCCGTTCCTCGCGGACAAGCGCATTCTTTCGCTGGATCTTTCTTTAATCGTGGCGGGCACCAAGTACCGCGGCCAGTTCGAAGAGCGCTTGAAGACCATCATGAAGGAATTGATGGAGAGCCAGAACTCCATCGTGTTCATCGACGAGCTGCACACGCTGGTGGGCGCCGGTTCCGCGGAAGGCTCGCTGGACGCCGCCAACATTTTGAAACCCGCGCTTTCCCGCGGAGAGATTCAGTGCATTGGCGCAACGACGCCGGGCGAGTACCGCAAGTCGGTGGAGAAAGATCGTTCGCTGGAGCGGCGCTTCCAGTCCGTGAAGGTTCCCGCGCCGGACGAAGAGCAAGCTGTGCAGGTGATCCAGGGTGTTCGCGAGCGCTACGAAAAATTCCACGCCGTCAGCTACACGGAAGAAGCGCTCCGCTACTCTGTCTATCTTTCGAACCGTTACATCCCCGACCGTTTTCTTCCGGACAAAGCTATCGACCTGATCGATGAAGCAGGCGCCCGCGTGAAGCTGCGCCAGGCCACCGTCCCCGAGGAAGTCGGCGAAGTTCAGAAGCGCGTGAAGTTCATCACGCACCGCATGGAAACGGCCATCGCCAATCACGAATTCGAAAAGGCGCGTTTCTATTCCGAGGAAGAGCGCAAGGAAAAAGAAAACCTGCGCGGACTGCGCGAACGTTTCAAACTGGACGACGCCTCGACGGGCATCGTGACGCGCGAAGACATCGAGGAAGTCGTTTCGCGCTGGACGGGCATTGGCGTCACTTCCATTAAGGAAGACGAACAGCAAAAACTTTTGCGCATCGAGCCGGAGCTTCATAAGCGCGTGATCAGCCAAGACAAGGCCATCACCGCTTTGGCTCGCGCCATTCGCCGCAGTCGCGCCGGCCTCAAGTCGCCCTTGCGTCCGGTGGGCTGCTTCTTTTTCCTCGGGCCGACCGGCGTGGGCAAGACGGAAGTCGCCCGGCGCCTGGCGGAGTTTTTGTTTGGTTCGGAGAAGTCGCTAGTGCGCTTCGACATGTCGGAGTTTATGGAGAAGCACTCCGTCTCGAAGCTGATCGGCGCGCCTCCGGGGTATGTGGGCTACGAAGAAGGCGGCCAGTTGACGGAGCGCGTCCGCCGGACTCCTTACTCGGTCATCCTCCTCGATGAAATCGAGAAGGCGCATCCGGACGTCTTTAATATATTGTTGCAGGTGTTTGAAGACGGACAGCTGACGGACGGGCTCGGCAATACCGTGGATTTCCGAAACACCATCATCATCATGACGTCCAATCTCGGCGCGCGTCATTTGCAAAAGCGCACCGCGATGGGCTTCCAGTCTGGCGCGGATGAAGCCGGGCAGAAGAGCATGGAAGATATGGTGATGAACGAAGTAAAGCGGGTGTTCAATCCGGAGTTTTTGAACCGGCTGGACGAAGTGATTATTTTCAATCCGCTCGGCGACGAAGATCTGCTCCGCATCATCGATTTGCTGGTGGGCCAGCTGAACGATACGCTGATTCACCGGCAGGTGCAGATTGTCGTCTCGCCGGAAGCAAGACAGTGGATACTCGAGAAAACGTGCGCGGACCGCAATTATGGGGCCCGTCCGCTGCGCCGGGCTTTGCAGAAGTATGTAGAGGACCCGCTCTCCGAGGCGCTGATCCAAGGTGGAATTCAGAGGCCCGCGACATTGCAGATTTACGTCGCAGGGGAAGGCCTTTCGTTCCGTCCGGTCGGTGAGGCAACCCCGGTCGTCCACTAGCGAATCTGACACAACGCAAGGATGGTCCTGACCGGGTCGGGACCAACGCACGGCTGGCCCACACCGGGTCCAGCGGGAGAAAAACAACTTGAGTTTGGGGGCGCGGCCATGACGACCTCATCGGCCGCTCAAAGAAGAGTCTGTTCGCCGTTTGGGTTTTTTGCGGCTCGAGTGACGTGCATGATCGCTCTTGTGTTTCTTTTTGCGATCGTGTCACCCGCGAGACCGCGCGAAGATGCCCGCGCGGACGCATCCTTATCCACACACGCATATCTCTTCTCCGCTTCTTTTGATTACGCTACCGGCAAAGACGTCATAGAGGACCGTTCTACAGCAGATCCGCAGGCTGCCGTGCGGCAGCAGTTTGTCATCGAGCGTATCGATTTCATCGGCAACCGCCGCGTGCGCAGCGACACCCTGAGCGCGCGCATCTTCAGCCGCAAAGGCGACGTGTACAACGAAGAGACACTGCGCCGTGATTTTCAGGCTCTGTGGAATACGCAGTTTTTTGAAGACGTGAAACTCCGCGTCGAAGAATCCCCAAACAGCCCCAACAGTAAGATCATCATCTTTGATGTGAAAGAGCGGCCGCAGATCCGCCGCATCCGTTACGACGGCATCCACTCCGTTTCTGAATCGGATATTCTCGACCGCTTCAAGGAACGCAAAGTCGGTCTGAGCGTCGAAAGCCAGTTCGATCCCACAAAAATCAAAAAAGCGGAAGTCGTGCTGAAGGAATTGCTGGGCGAGCACGGCCGCCAGTTTGCGAAAGTCACTCCGCAGTACGAACGCATTGCTTCCAGCAACGCGGTCATTCTCGTTTTCAAAATCGAGGAAGGTCCCAAGGTCAAGGTCGGCAAAATCAAGTTCACCGGAAACCACGCTTTCAGCGACCGCAAGTTAATCCGAGCCATGCGCCACGACCGGCCCTACTCGATTCCTCTGTATTTCTGGTATATCCCGGTGCTCACGAAGACCTACGACCGCCAAAAGTTGAGCGAGGATCTGGAAATCGGCGTTCGCGGTCTCTATCGAGACAATGGTTACTTCAAGGTTTCCGTCGGCGAACCCATTCTCGAAAACATCGACACCCAAAGCTATCGCCTCGGCGTCCCGCTGGTCATGGGTCGCAGCCACGGCAAGGCCGTCAACATCACCATTCCCATCGAAGAAGGCGAGCGCTTCCGCATGGGCACTCTCAAAATCGTAAGCTCCGATCCGGACAAGGCCTTGTCCCTCAAGGTCGATGCCCTGAAGAGCGCCTTCCCCTTAAAACAAGGCGACATCTTCTCCACTGAAAAAGTTCGCAAGGCCCTGGAGACCTACGGCAAAATCTACGGTGAGTACGGTTTCATCGATTTCACACCGGAGCCGGACACCGAAGTCGATGATGTCAACAAAATCATTAACCTGACGCTGCGCTTTGACGAGCAGAAGCAGTACTTCGTCAGGCGCATCGATTTCAGCGGCAACACCACCACGCGCGACAAAGTGATTCGCCGCGAGCTGATGATCGATGAAGGCCAGCTCTTCAACAAGCGTCTCTGGGAACTCAGCGTCCTGCGCCTCAATCAGCTCGACTACTTCGACAAGATCGAAGCGGATAAGGCTGCCGAGATCAAGCGCAACAATAAAGAAGGCACTGTCGACATCAACCTCAAGCTCAAGGAAAAGGGCAAACAGTCCATCGGCTTGCAGGGAGGCGTCAGCGGCCTAGCCGGGAGCTTCATCGGTTTGACCTATCAGACCAATAATTTCCTGGGCTTGGGCGAAACGCTGACTTTCTCGGCGCAATTCGGCAATCTCTCGCGCAGTTTCGTTTTCGGATTCACTGAGCCCTATCTCTTTGACCGCCCCATCTCTTCTGGTTTCACGATTTTTTCCAGCCGCTACAAGTTTGACCAGGCTCGCCAGGCGGCGCTCTATACCGGACAGGCCGTCAGCATCAACCCGCAATTCATCCAGAACTACAACCAGGACAGCACCGGCTTCACGGCTTTCGCCAGTTATCCCATTCGAAAGCTCTCCTTCACGCGAATCGGGCTGCAGTACGGGCTGACGCGCACAAATATTACCGCCTTCAACGATGCCTCCAAGCTGTTGTTCACCCAGCTCCAATTCCGAAGCATTGCCGGCCCCAGCGCACTGAACGGAATCGTTTCGAGCACGATCACTCCCACGGTCACCTATAACACGGTCAACAATCCGATTAATCCCACCGGGGGGAAAAGCTACTTTTATTCGATGGGCTTTTCAGGGCTCGGCGGCAACGTCAAGAGCGTCAGCAACGTTATCGATTGGAAGTACTACCATCCGCTGAACAAGCGCCGCAACGTTTTGGGTCTGCACGCTTCGGGCGCGTTCATCACCGGATACGGTGGTGGGGAACCGCCTCCCTACAGCCGTTTTTACATGGGCGGAGAGTCGGACATCCGCGGGTTTGACATTCGCTCCATCACCCCCGTCACCTATATTCCCGTCAAAACGGCACAGCAGTTCACCTACGCCTGCAACACGTGCCTAAACGGCTTTGGTCAGCCGACCCAGCGGACCATTAGCCTGCCGGTGCTGGGATACACCATCAGCTTCCCGGGTGGCGACACGCAAGGCTATGGGAATGTCGAGTACCGGATTCCGATCATCGGCAACACCTTCCAGACCGTGTTGTTTTTTGATGGCGGCACCAACGGGATCGTTCGCAAAGGAGCATTGCGCCTCGATCCGACGGGCTTTAAGAATTTGACGGACCCCTTAAACGGGTTTCCCGACGCCCCTAATCTTACTCAGCAGCTTTCCATTGCCAGGGGAACGAATTTCCGCCTCCGCGGATCGACAGGAATTGAATTCGTCGTGCAACTGCCGATTATTCAGGCGCCCTTCCGAATCTATTACGCGTACAACGTGCATCAGCTGCATTCACGGATCATTGCGCCTAACAACTTTATCGAGCCCAGCCTGATTTGCGACCGGCAACACGATGGCCTGCCGGCTTGCCCTGCCGGCGTGCAGTTGGGGTATTATCCCGCCAATTTGCCCGACGTCTTCAATAACCAGATGAAGCCTATCCTGCAGCAATTGCTCCTCAATCCCGGGAGTCTCAACTATTTCGAGCCGGCGCGCACGTTCCGCTTTACCGTCAGCCGGACATTCTAGAGTGTGAGCATGATTGTGATTTTCGCAAAGACTTGGGAATTTAGCAGCGCGGCAGAGACGAGACTGTCGCAAAGCGCGCAAATGTGGGGGAGACAGTGGGCATGATGTGGCATAAGAGTGCGAGAAGCATCCTGCTGGCGATGACGCTTGCCAGCGCTTGGGTGGGCGGGTGTGGCAGCAGCGGTAAGGCCAACCAAGTGGTCGTTGCAGCCACGGGCACCGTGTCTGTCATGATCCCCACTCAAACACAGACGATCACCGCCACCGTCACCGGCGCGACCGATGTGTCTGCCACCTTCGACTGCTCGTACACCACCACTCCCAACCCGACGACCGCTACTCCTAGCCCCAAGCCTTCTGCCTCTGCCGATTGCTCGACCCAGAACGGCGCAGTCGGCACGCTCTCCAACATTCAGAATACCAGCACCACCGTCTCCTCCACCGCCACCTTCACTGCCCCGTCGGTTTTTCCGGATCAGACCAAACTCCCCAACGTCATCGTCACCATCACCGCAACCGCCAACGCCGACAAGAAGAAGACCGGCAAGTTCAGCATCACATTCGATTCCGGTATCCGCATCACTCTTACTCCCGTAACTGCCACTCTGGGTACCGTCGAAACGCAGCAGTTTTTTGCCAAGGATTTCAACGGCTTGATCATTGATCCCACTCAGCTCACGTGGGGCGTAACTTTCGAAGTCACCGCGAAGACCAGCAGTGCCAGTTGCAGTACCGGGAGCAACATTTGCGGCTCGATTGATAAGACCGGACTTTATACCGCACCGACGGCTGTGCCCACGGCAGCGCCGTCTTCAACCACCGCCCCGGTGAACGCTGCCGGGATCGTCACCGTGTTCGCTTTCTCAAACGTCGACAATGCACGCATCGCCCAGGCCGCAGTCACCATCGTCAAGGCCGGTGACATTACTTTCAGCGGCTTTTCCCCAACCGTTGCCCCTCAGGGTGGCTTGCAGCAGGACATCTTCCTGGCCGTCACCAACGCCACATCCCAGCTCGGCGTGACCATCGACCCCACCGATTCGAGCTGCACCCCAGTCAAGGCTGCGAACACCATTGATCCCTCGCAGATCAAAGTTGTTTTTGCCCCTGGTACGTCTTCTGCCTCGATCGGAGCTCGCGTCCGGCTGAACACCTTGCAGCATCCGGATCAATTAAGGACCCCGGGGTTCTATCAAGTGCAGGTCTCCAGCAGCAACACTTCGATCACAGTGAACACTGTTCCACCGAATTCCACGTTCTGTCTGCAGATACGGCCCGTGCGGCCCACCATCGTCAGCACCTTCCCGGACAATTTCGAGGAGTCCAGGCTGGGCCAGACCACGGGCCTGCCGTTTGTAATCGACGGAGGATTCTTCGGTCCCCCGGATTCACCCATGATCGCTGCAAATTTTGACGGACAAGCGTTGATCACAAACTCCTCAACATTGGCCGCTTCGACGGCGCGACGCGTCACAAGCTTCCTGCCCCCAGCAGCTGCCGGCGTACACTTCGCCGGACTCTTTCCGGTGAGCGTGACTTACTCGACTTCCCCCGCCCCGTTCACCGCTCCAAATCCCGCCAGCGCCTTCAGCAACATGGCGGTGATTCCAGACTATGGTGGCTCCAATCCACCTGTGGACATCAGCAATAGCCCTTTGACATTGAAACCGGTTCCCCAACCTCCTCCGCCGAACCCGCCAAAAATCTATAACGGTCCCGCCAGCCCGTTGATCTCCTTTGGCGCGAATTCCGCGCCCAGCAGCATTGCGATGGATCCAGCGGATGGCTTGGCCATCGTGACCCTCGCGGGCGTACCTTCGAGTTCGAACAATGTCCAATTCATTGATCTGACGGGCTCAACACCTCTTGTGACCGGCCAATTTTCCTCCGGCGGGAATCTTGCGACTGGTGTCGCGGTGGACGACCAACTCACTCTTCTCACTCCGCCGCAGTCCAACCTTGCCGCCGTCGTGAATTACGCGAGTAAGTCACTCTCCATTCTCTCGGTTCCCGCTGGTAATGCAGTCGCCACGGTGGATCTGGGCTGCGTGATTCCTCAATCTGATCCCACGTGTCAGGCGAGCCCGGAGCCGTTTCCGTATTCCGTGGGGATTGATCCGTTTGCGCATCGAGCGGTTGTGGCGTTTGCTAGCACAAACATCGGGCTCATCGTGAACTTGAACAACGACGCTAATATAACGAAAAACCTCACCTGCCTCCCGAGCCCCCCGACCACGACTTGGTCGCTACCCTACTGCCCCATCGCCTACGTTACCTTGAATACCGGCACAAATCCTCAAGTTGCCTTCGAGCCCGGCGCGCGCCTGACCTATGTGACTCCCGGAGGAGCGGGCCTGCTTTCCGCCGCGGACTTGGCCAATCCATCTGGCGGAGCGGTAGACATTCTTAGCGCCACTCGAGCCTCCAACGCTGTCACCATTACGACAAAAGTGGCCCACAATCTCAATCCTGGCAATCCCGGCACCGTGCTCATCAGCGGATTGCCCGCGGGAAGCACAAACAAAACCGATTTCAACGGATCTTTTTCCGTCGGCCAGGTTCTAGATGCCACTCACTTTCAGTATTTCCAGGCCGATAAAGACGATACGAGCACTTGCAGCGCCTCCTGCAAAGCCAGTTTTGGAACTCCATTTCTGACTTACTCCATCTCCCCTTCGATTGTGGGCATCTCTTTCAACCCCATTACCCGGACCGCTGTCCTTGCCGACCCCAACGCCACCTTCAGCCAGATTTCATTCATTGATCCCAAGAGCCAATCCGTCAGCTCCATGTCGCTGTTTTCCGAGGAAACCGGCCCGGTGAGCACCGGCACTCCAGAACTCGGCGCGGCAGAAGTGGCCTTCCAGCCTTTCACCAATACAGCGGTCTCTTTCAATCCCAAGACCAACGAGGTTTCGCTGATTGATCCATCCCTCTCGGAGCGTCCCGCCATCGTCACGACTGGCCAGAATGGTCTCGCCTGCTTTACCGCAGCGGGCGTATCTTTAAGTTGTACTTCTACCAATCCCACTCCAAGCGTCACCATCTTCGGAGCCATCTCCGTGGAACCCGTCAGCAATCTGGTTTTGACGCTGAACTCGGGCAGCGGCACGCTCACCGGGTTTAGACTGGGCACTATCAAGCCCGTTCACATCGAACGCGTGCTGACCCCCGCGATCGACGACTCGACTGTCGCCACTCCTGCAAATTTCAGTCCTGCTGCGAAAATCACATTGGGCGCTGCGCCGAAGGCTGTCGGACCTGTGAAGATTTTTGGCTCGGGTTTCAGTGCGACTCCTCTGCAGGTCCGGTTGGATGGCAACGATGTATTTACGCTCGGTGCTACGGTTACAATCGTGAGTAACCACGAAATCGACGTAACTTTTCCGGCTACGGTCCCCGGCACGAACCCTCCAGTACCATTTTTCTCCGGTCCTCATCACTTCGCTCTGGATGTTGTCACTTCTGCCCCCGCTGGCTTGAATAGATCCAACGTGGTGGACTTCGCCGTTATCGAGGAAATTCCCCTGGCGTCCTGCAACGGCACCGCCGCCGCTCCGGGGGGCGTCGCCATCGATGAAGTCAATAATCTCGCGGTCGTCACCAATACGGGCTGCAATCAGGTTTCCGTCTTCAGCTTGAACCCCGCAAACATTTTCAATCAGAGCGTCAAGACCATCGCGACCGGCACAACGCCCACTGGTGTCGCCGTTCTGCCCAGGCTTGCCTATAACTCGCAAGCTGCAGGAACTTCAGGTATTGCCGTCGTCACTAACAATGGCTCAAATTCCGTCTCCCTTCTTGACCTTGTGAACGCCGTTCCGGTCAAGGACGCTTCCAATAATCCCATTACCGTGAACGTTGGCACTGGCCCCAGCGGAGTGGCCATCGATCAGGAAACAAACCTCGCGGTCATCGCCAACACGACTTCGAATACCGTTTCCACGATTGATCTCACTCCGTTGACCGCCAATCCCATCGGCGCACTTGCACCTAGCACTGTGGCTGTCGATCAAAACCCCATCGCCGTCGCCATCGACCCCGATCGCGGTACTAACGGCCGCGGCCTCGCAGTCGTAACCTGCCTGATACTCAACGGCGCATCTTCACCGTTCGGTGCTCTGGATGCCGTCGACATCGGCGCGGCCACGCCGGTCAGATCCGCCTCCGCCTCGACTTCCTTTCTTGCCTCTACTCCGACTGGCGTGGTTTTTGATCCGTCCGTCTCACCTGCGCTCTTTTATGCTGTTTCCACTCAGGGCAACGTAATCACGGCATTCAATCCGGACACCAGCCAGACACAAACGATTAAGGTCGGCATCAATCCCAACGCCATCGCCTACAATTTCCAGACGGGCACAATTCTTACGGTCAATTCGTTGAGCAATACGATATCCATCGTGAATTCACAGACCTTTTCGACCAAGGCAACTCTCGGGATTGGCGCCACATCGAAATTTGCAGCTGCCATCCAGACCTTTACGAACCTGGCCGTTATTGCCGATCAGGCTAACAACCGGGTGATTTTGTTCCCGTTGCCGAAATAAACGTTGGCCAGGAAAGCTGTTGATGCAGAAGCCGTCGTCTTAGTGTATGGGATGTCTTGCTTTCTGATTGCGGGAAGTAAACCGCGTCGGCTATACTTTCAAGTTTGCAATATGCTCGTAAAGCCCGCTGGGAGCGGAATCAATTTTAAGCCAAGCCGACTTGGCGCGGGTTCGTCCCGGTCTTACCGTGGCGGACCACAACAAGGAGAAAAAAGTGAATTCTAGATTGTTGACCGCTTTGCGGTCACGAAATATGTTGACTCGTACCGTTGCCCTCGCCGCCGCTTGCATTTTGAGTACCGCAGCCGCCTGGGCGCAAGCACCCGCCGCGGCTGGCTCGGCCACTGCAGGCAAGGTCGGCGTCATCAGCATTCGCCAGGCCATCGTTACCACCGCGGAGGGCAAAGTGGCTTCCGCTGAGCTGCAATCGAAGTTCGCTTCGCGCCAGAACGAAATCGAAAATCTCAACAAGCAAATCAATGATCTGCAGCAGCGTCTTACGAGCAGCAGTGGCAAGCTGAGCCCGGAAGAAGAAGCCCGCCTGCGGCAGCAGGGTCAGCGGCTCGCGCAACGTCTCGAGCGCATGAATACCGAATACCAGGAAGACGTGAATGCCGAGCAGGCCGACGTCATCGACCGCATCGGCCGCAAGATGGTAGACGTGCTCGACCGCTATTCCCGCGAAAACGGGTACGTCGTCGTTCTGGATTCTTCGGCTCAGAACACTCCGATTCTCTTCGCTTCCACGCAGGTCGATGTCACTCAGGACATTATTCGCCTCTACGATCAGGCCTACCCCGTCAAGGCCGGAGTGACCACCCCGGCGAAGCCCGCCGCGGCAAAACCAGCGCCGGCGACGTCTCAGCCGCCTGCCGCCAAGCCGTAAACGACGGTATATTTTCTCGCTCGTTTCTAAGCTTATTCAAAACGCCTCCGGCGGCCCTGCCGGGGGCGTTTTGCATTTGTAGCTGCCGCGCGTGGCGGTTACCCCAACTCTTGCCGGGGAGGCGCGCCTTTTGATTTTCTCGTTTCTCCCGCATGCTCAGTCGCAGTCCCGACCGCGCGCAGCAGTTCAGCGATTTTCGCCGCGGCGATGTGCTCGCAATCCGCGGCAAGAAACCCTGAGTTTGGCCACGCTGACCGTTCGGTCAGGTTGTTGAAGTAAATGGTCCTGTACCATTTCTCCGTTGCCTTCTTTTGCAGCAGCGTCTTACTGTTGTGGTGTACCGCTTTTCTCCCGGGAATATGTCA
>Ga0209283_10001774_pt1 | contig 11917 bp, 11 predicted proteins | sample CZO8metaG_2_FD_188354 | JGI IMG/M metagenome (GOLD analysis project Ga0209283, IMG submission 188354) | Vadose zone soil microbial communities from the Eel River Critical Zone Observatory, Northern California, USA - CZOApr15con2H1.8 metaG... | ecosystem: Environmental > Terrestrial > Soil >...
TGATCGAATCGCTCCGGGCGAGCGGCTTGAGCACGCCAATCTTGGTCCGGCCGATTTCCGCACCCAAGGCCGAGTCGGGCCAAACGGAGACCGCGAACGCTTACGAGCTGGTCTCGGGGGAGCGGCGTTGCCGCGCCGCAAAAGCGCTGGGTTGGGAAACGATCCGCGCCATCTGTGAGGAGATGACCGACGCCGAGGCGGGGGCGCGAGTCGTCACCGAAAATGAAGTGCGAACCGACGCGAACATCATGGAAAAGGCCGCAGGCTACAAGCGGCTCACTCAGCCGCCGTGCAACTTTAGTCTCGATGAAATCGCCAAGCGATATGGCTACCGCGACCATTCTTCGGTAAGCCGGATCATCGAACTGCTCGAGCAACCCCCTGCGATCCAAGAGCTCGTGGCCCGGGCCACGATTGGGCAGAGGCATGTCCGTTATCTGGGTCGAATCAAGGACTTGAACGCCAGGGTCAAATTGGCGAAACGGGCGGCCGAGGAGGAATGGTCAACCAAGGAGACCGAAGAGCGAGTCGCGAAACTGCTGGCGAAGGCCGGCAAGAGACCGGGGAAACCGCGAGCGAAAGCGGATCCGGCGTACCAGTACGATTACAACGGCTTTCACTGCACCCTGGTCGGCGACGAGGTTGAGCTCAGCGGCAGGAAGTTCAAGCGAAACAGAGAGCCCGTGCGTCAGTTCGTTGTCGAGTACCAGTCGGCGCTCGAATCGTTTCTGCGGGACATCGAGGCCAAGTCGGCCGAGCAGTCGGCGGCAGATGGGAAGGACGGAGCCGCTGGCCTGGCATCGCCGGACCTTGCTCCACCGACGGATGTCGCCAGCCCAGAAGTTGCAGCCGATCTGGTGAAGCAATTTGCGGAGGCCGCTCAACCGCTCAAAGACCTTTTCTCCGGTTTCGCGAAGAAGGAGGGTGGAACGCCGGGCCTCAGTGAGCTGGTCTCCTTCTTCAACAAACCGAAGTCCTCGGGTTGAACAACGGTTGAGCAAGAGTACGGCAATGTTGCCGATCTTCTGCTCAACTCATGCTCAACGAAGCGTGGCAAGTCTACGCCGCCCGAGCCCGCAGGGCGCTTGCGGCATTCGGAATCAGAGAGGCCGTTTGATTAAGCACGCCGTATTAGGCGATCCAGCAATGGCTGAAGAATGATTGAGTCGTTCCGGAGTAGGAGGGGTAGCGGCACGGTGCAAAGTAAGCCTCGAGACAGTCTTGGATCCCGCCGTCCAACGTTCCACCATCCGGTGGAAACGAGAATGCGACGGCAACCCCTGAATCATCGAAGGTGACGTTCAGACTACGCCAGCAGCCGATGCAGGTGTACAGCCGCCGATCGTAAAGCTGTCCCCCATCTACAAGTTGAAACAACTGGCTGTCGCATCTCGTTCCTGCGTCTTGCATTCCTGCGTCTTGGCCGCCATCGAAACCTGCATCCTGGCCTGGGCTGCCGTTGGCAACTGGTTCTGAAGGGCCGCTGCTTGTCGCGCACCCAGCAAGGGACATGGAGAGTGCAACTGCCCCGAGAATTTTGCCCCGCGAATGGGCGCGTACGGGGCCCCGGCGAAACCTGGCTACCATCCGTTCCACCTCGTCGATGGCCTCATCACAGCGATTCAGCAGGGCTCGATCATGCGCCGTCACGCGCTCGAGTCGGGACGCTATAAACGCCTCCGTTGCGGCAGGATCAGCTGATTGAGCTGCATCCGCGGCGGCGCGAAGCAGCAGGTTCTGATCTTGATTCCAGGCCCTCGCAATGTCCTCGTAGGCCCGCGAGAGAGGCGAGAGGTCGAGTCCTTCGACCAGGCGTCGAGCAACACCCAGGTTGTACCCCAGGTCGTACAGCCCGATCGGGACCGAGCGTTCCGCCAACCGGGTGGGAAACCCCATCATCATCTGCCCCATCCGCTGCGTGCGCTGGTCCAGGAAGCGGTACTGCCACATCATGAAACCGCCTTCGAGTAACCCCAAGCTTTGAGCTCGACGGAAGTAAGCCGAACCAGCACGGGCTTCGATCGGCAGCAGGTGAATCGGCGCTGGTCCAATCTGCTCAAATCCGTCGATCTCGTCCAGAACGGATTCGAATCGAATGGTGGGGCCAATCAGGAGCGAGTTGACCACCGTGTAGATGCCGCACTCCCACAGATGGGCAGTCGCTGTGCTCCCCGCCTCGGGTGGAGAGCAGCGACCCAGCTCCGTCAGCTGCGAGGTCGAATAGCCGTCCACGCCCACGTAGGCGCGCACAACGCCAAGCCCGGCCAACGCGCGCGCACTCTCTTGGTCGATGGCGTCCGCGCGAACCTGAATCGAAAAGGCGACCTGGCCAACGCGACGGCGCTGCAAGGCAGATCTCAGCTCGTTTGCCCAAGCCGCCACATCGTCGGGAGCGAGCGGAAGGATGTTGTCGTCCATGAAATTGAAAATTCGAGCTCCATGCTCATGGAAAAGCATGGACAGCTCATCGGCAATCTCGTCGATCGAATGTCTGCCGTGCACCGGAGACGAGCGAGCACCACCTGCCCTGGCGATTTCGGTTCGAGCCAGATCGCCTTTGCCAGCAATGCAGCAGTAGCTGCAATGCGCCTCGCACCCTTGGCTGAAGACAACGTCCGCAGCGGGGAATCCCAAATGGAGCGGAAGGGTGCGTTCGGTCTTCTTCTTCGAAAGGAGGTTCGACGTCTGGATGCGGGCAGGAGCCCCGGTGCGGATCTCCCCCGTGCTCGAGCGGTACACCACACCCGGAAGGGTGGAGAAGTAGGCTTCATCGTTGGGTCGGCGCAGCAGACCAATGAGTGCCTCTTCTCCGGCAAAGCGGACGACGACGTTCACTCCGGTGGGTGCCGCGAGAATCTCCTCGGCGTTGAGGGTCGCAAAATGGCCCCCACACACGATGCGCCCCTGATAGCCACGCGCACGTAAAAGGCGCGTAAACGACAGAACGGCCAAGGCGCTTTCACTTGTTTGCAAGGAGACGCCACAGACCTTCGGATCAAGATCGAGGACGTCTCCGATGGCACGTTGCAGATCGCGCCAGCCGGAATAAGGAACGATTGAGACGGACATTTTCGCCTCGCGGACCGCACGGGCCAGCACGTCCAAGGATCGATTCTCAATGTCCGGTGCTACTAATCCAACCAGAGCAAGATCCATTTTCATCTCAATCACGAGGATGTGTTTTTTTGTTGTTAACTTCGTCGCTGAATTAGACGCGCGCCCACTACGGCAATCAAGATGCCGAGCAGGTGGTTGCTACAATGATACTTGTTAACGCGTGAACGCGGATACTTGGCAGCCGCAAGTCGAGGGGTGTGGACTCAATTCAAAGTCTGGCTACACTCGAGACGCCGATGTGAGAAGCGCTGCCACATGATCAAGCGGTACTGTTCCAATCCGCTCACGGGCGTCTTCGCGACGCGCTCTCCGGATCGACCGAACCCATTGGGTCTCCATCCGGTTACCGTGCGCTCGATTGATGGAAACCGTCTGCGCGTCGGACCCATTGAAGCGATCGACGGAACGCCGGTCGTCGATATCAAGCCGATACTGGGCTGAGGAACGCGCAGGTGGTGCGGAGAACGCCCGGGGTCAAGCCTGGCTTCTGGCGCCGTTATCCGGGAGCCACCGATTTAGCTACGGGCGCGGCCCGCCATCGTGTCCGCCGTCAGGTTGCCCACCGTCGGGTTGTCCGCCGTCGGGCTGTCCCCCATCGCGAACGCAATGGCCTTCGCCCGGGCCACAAGAACCCAAGTGATCGCCGTGTGCCATGTGGGCCGGTACTGCGGGGGCGCCTACACGAATTGTGTGAGCATTGCCTGGATTTCCGGGAGGAAAGTGACAGATGGTCACGTGATGGCCGTCATCATCACGGCCACCATCGCGGTGATGACCCTCATCGTCGCACTCATTCTCGTCGTCGTTCCCTCGGTGACAGATGCCTGAATCGGGACGGCCACCATCACGGTGATGACCCTCATCGTCGCACTCATTCTCGTCGTCGTTCTCTCGGTGACAGATGCCTGAATCGGGACGGCCACCATCGCGGTGATGATCCTCATCGTCGCAGTCGTCCTCGTCGTCGGAATTATTGCCTCCGTCCCGGTTCCCTACGGAGTTCGATTGTTGGCTGTTGCTAGAGGATCCAAGACCGCCGCACGCCAGTGGCAGTACCAAAGCCAGGCCGAAGGCGAGAGTAATCAGGAGTAGCAATTGGCGATTTATCGAAGGCATGCTGGAACTCCTCCAGAGCAGCTTAAATACCCCAGTCGAGCCTCAGCAGGGAACATGCCGTAGCCAATACCCTGGAATCCCACGCGTTTGGTGCTCTGGCCGATCGGTGTTTGGTCCACAGACTGAGGTCAGCTGTCTACGCTCCCCAGAGTGGCAGCGCCCCGCTCGAGCAGCGGAGGCAAGTCAAGGCATGGCTTCCAGCGTCGTTATCCAGGAGCCACGAATTTAATTACGGGGTCGGACCGCCATCGGGTTGTCCGCCGTCGGGAGGATTGCCTCCGTCCTGCTGTCCCCCGTCGTGACCGCCGCAGTGGCCTTCGCCCGGGCCACAAGGACCCAAGTGATCGCCGTGCGCCAGGTGGGCCGGTACCCTGCGGAGCAGGTTGAGGTACCGTTCCTGGCCCATAAGACCCCAATCGTTTGGATCTATGGGCATTCGCATCCTACGCCGCGTCTTGGGCGAGGTTCACCTCGAGGCGAGCTCCGAGCGCGGATGCAACCTTCTCGAGCGCCTCGAGCGTCGGGTTGTAGTTCGGGTTTTCCAGCTTGGCGATCATCTGCTGGGTGACCTTGGCTCGTTTTGCAAGTTGCGCCTGGGTTAGTCCAGCTTCGTTGCGGGCCCATCGGATCAAAAGTTTGACTGCAAGCCCGGCAGGCACTTCGATCCAGAGCACCCTTCCCCTCGGCTTCCTTGTGGACGGTTGTGGAGGGACACGACCCAAGAGGAGATGGGCCTCGAGCCATCCTGTGAGCGCGTCCGCCGCCTGAATGGAGATATCTTCCCGCGGATCGGCCTCCGTCTGGCAGCCAGGGCAGTCAGGGAAGGTAGCCAACGTCTTTTTTCCGTCCTTCGTAATGATCGCCGGATAGCGCATGGAGTTACCTCAGTCTGATTCCTGCTTGCCTCTCAGTGCTCTTCAGAGTTCCCATCGACAAATCCTTCTTCGGATGCGGCACGGACACCAAACCGGCTTGGCGGAATGCGCAAACTGGTGGTGAGGCCCGGATGTGCGAACCAAAAACCAACCGTCATCCATCAGCCTCCGGATCACCTCCCGAGAGCTCACGGTCGAATCTTACAACCTAACGGTTGTTCGGCAACGTCGCGAGCCGTTCGCATAGCTCTCCAGGGTGGAAGCGAATACTGTTCCCGACGCGAAAGGCTGGCAGTTCGCCGCGGTCGACAAGCCGGTAGACAGTCGCGCGACAGATCTGGAGCAGTCTTGCCACATCAGACACCCGGAGCAGCTGGTTCTGGGGGAAATTCACACCGCAGTGTCGTGGTAGCTGCCGAGTAGCAAAAAATTTCGGATGCGGTGCAGTTTCTGTGACTGGGTGAGAAGCGCGTGCCGACCCTTCCTGAGTAGTTGCGAGCAGTTGCAAATTCTGAGAGCCGATCGAAACCGGTGAGAATGCTCCTTCGTCCTTTCGGGACCAAGGGGTCGCCTTCGCCGATAATCGCGGTTAATGGGGCCACCGGTATGCGGCCCGGTAACAGACCATGGAAAACTCCAAGACTTCGCTGTTCGCCAACCGCGACTTCCGCCTGCTGTTCATGGGCAGTTCGATCTCGATTCTGGGCGACCAGTTCACGTTGTTGGCCCTGCCCTGGCTAGTGCTAAAGCTGACCGGCGACCCGCAGCAACTTGGGTTCGTGCTTGCGCTCATGGCTCTGCCGCTGGCCGTGTTCGTGCTGGTGGGCGGCGCGGTGGTGGATCGCATGTCGCCGCGCAAGGTGCTGCTGAACTCGCGCGCGGTGAATGCGATGCTCATCGCCATCCTGGCGGCCTTGGTGTTGGCGGGCGCCATCCAGATGTGGGAGGTGTACGTCCTAGCCCTGGGCATAGGACTGTCCACCGCATTCTCCTATCCCGCCGGCACCGCGATTCTGCCGCAACTCCTAGAGCCGGAGCAGCTGGCGAAGGCCAACGCCACCTTCATGGGCGTGCGCCAGTTCGCCATGCTGGCGGGGCCAGCCATCGCCGGCTACGTCATCGCCCTAGGGTCCGGCGGTTCGGCGCAAAACCTGGCCGACGCCCGCGGCATGGGCTTGGCCTTCAGCATCGATGCGGTCAGCTTTCTGTTCTCGCTTGCATCCCTTACCCTGGTGCGTGTCCACAGCGATTACCACCCAGCGAAGAAAGAAGGCGGGGTGCTGGGCGATGTGGCCAAGGGCGTCAGCTTCGTCTGGTTCGACCCGCAGCTGCGGGCTTTCATCCTTTATATGGGCGCGGTGTCGGTGTTCGTGGCCGGTCCATTGCTAGTGGGCCTGCCGGTGTTGGCCAACACGCGTATGGACCTGGGCGCAAAATCCCTGGGACTACTGCGCACCGCCAATGGCGCCGGCATCATGGCGGGCAGCGCGCTGTCGGGCTTCGCTTTGCGCCGCATCGGCGGGCGCGTAGGACTGGCGGTACTGTGCGTAGACATCGTCGCCGGTCTCGGCATCGCTGCCATGGCCCTGGTGCATTCCACCCTGGTGGGTTCGGCCGTCATGGCCGCGGTGGGTACGCTGGCCGGTATGGTGCAGATCGCGCTCTTCAGCTGGGTGCAACGGCGCGTGCCACAAGCTTATATGGGTCGCACCATGAGCCTGTTGCTGTTCACGTTCATGGGTCTCTCGCCGGTCGCGGCCTCGGTGGCGGGCGTGTTGCTCAAGTACGTTGGTTTAGGCCAGCTGTTTATCGGCGCCGGTCTCACCCTGAGCGCGGTCGCTCTGTTTTGTATGACGCGTTCCAATCTGCGTGGCATCACCAACCAAGCCGCGCCGGCCAAGGCCTGATGGGATTCGGCTATTCGAAAAGAGCCGGCTGACCAGACGGATCGTCGGGATCGCGAAAGTTGCTCAGCCCAACGCCAACCAGGCGAAACCGTTGCTTTGGGGTGAGGCCGACCCGGTCTCGAAGCGACAGGGCGATGCTGGTCAATTCTGCACAAGAAGAGGGAGGAGACTGGGGGGTATGGCTACGCGTGAGAATCTTGAACTCGCTCGTCTTCAATTTAAGAAACACCGTGCGCGGAATGCGCTTTTCTCCGCGCGATGCAGCCCAGGCCTTTTCCGCCAGACGGCGGATCATTGTCTCCGTCTCGTTCAAGGGCAGATCATGTTCAAAAGTGTCCTCGGCCGATACGGATTGGGTTCGCCGGTTTGGGATAACTTCGCTGTTGTCGATGCCTCGGGCCAACTCATAAAGACGCACGCCATAGCGACCAAAGCGGCTTTCGAGTGTCGGCAAGTCCAGCTTTCGCAAATCCGCCACGTTCAGGATGTCAAACTTCCTGAGCCTCTCCTCTGTGACCTTGCCCACTCCAGGCAGACGTCCCACAGGCAGTGGCAATAGGAATTCATCTACGTCTTCAGGCTTGATCACGAAGAGCCCATCCGGCTTTCGCCAGTCAGAAGCGAGCTTTGCAAGAAATTTGTTGGCCGCTACCCCAGCTGAAGCCGTCAAATTCAATTCCTCACGGATTTGTTCGCGAATGGTCTGCGCCACACGCGTAGCGGTCGGCAAACCCGTCTTGTTCTCAGTAACATCGAGGTATGCCTCGTCTAGAGATAACGGCTCGACCAGATCGGTGTGACGCTTGAAGATTTCGCGCGAGAGACGTGAGACCGCCGTGTAGCGTGGGAAGTCCGGAGGGACGAAGACGGCGCCGGGGCACAGGCGTGCGGCCCGAATTGCCGGCATCGCCGAGCGTACGCCAAAACGCCTTGCTTCATACGAAGCTGCACAGACTACGGAGCGCTTGCCCTGCCATGCGACGATTACCGGCTTGCCCCTCAGTTGCGGGTCATCCCGCTGTTCGACCGACGCATAAAACGCGTCCATGTCGATGTGGACGATTTTGCGAGCGGCCATCGCCAACCATCTTATTCCGGAGTTCGAAGCAGGACAGAGCGGCGAAGCGATTCATGTCTCAGCTCCTTCGCTCACGTGACACTTGCGTGTCCCATGCGGCGCGAGAATCCTTGGCTCATCGACCGTCCAAGGGGGGTCTGAGGTTCAAATCCTGCCCCCGGCTCTTTGAAGAGCCCGCATTCCTTCAGGTTTTCCGACATACAGCCATTCTTCTTTTGAGCGCTGAGCACTGAGACAAGGGGTGACCGTCGACCAAGGGATTCTCAAGTTTGCGTTACCGACAATTCGGGAAATCCGAGTCGCCTCATTCCCGCGAAGATCCTGGACGAACGCACAGCGAACGTGTTGAATGCCCCCGCTCAAGGGGAGCTGCGCAGTTCATCATCGTGTGAGGGGTCGGTAAGAGAAAAGCGGCTTCAATTACAGTCTCAGTCCGACTACTCGTTTGTTGCTTTGGAGGGGGCACAAATGAAAAGACAATCCGTTGTCGTTGCTACGTTGCTCGCGTTGTCAGCAGTCGTTTACGCTGCCGACAAGGCGAAGTCGTCTTCTCAAACTGCGCTTGGCGTGCCCTGCTCGGAAATTTTCGAGCGCGGCATCGACAAGCAGGAAAATCTGCGAGCCACCGCGATTCGGGTCGCCTGCGGATTGGACGTTCCGGGTTCCGCCGGTGCGGAAGGGCTTGAGGCCGATTCGGTAGATGAGGGTGGCCCCTTTCCCAACATCAACGTCATCACCGGCACCGAGACGTATCCTCACGTCACCCAGAGCGAGAGCATGGTGTGGAGTACGCCGGATGGGCAAACCATCGTCGTCAATTACAACGACTCCAACACCGCCTCTGCTAACTATTCCGGCGTCTCGGTTTCCGTCGACGGCGGCCAGACTTTTACCCGCTTGCTTCCGGCGCCGTTCGCCACCGGCCACGGGACGAACTTTGGAGACCCGATCGTCGTCTACAACAACGCGCTCGCTAAGTGGTTTGCGGGCGATTTGGCCACCGGCTGCGGAGGTCAGGGAGTAGGACTGTGGACTTCGCTCGACGGGATGAGCTGGACTCCGGGAGCCTGCGCCCACAACGGCGGCGCCGATGACCGGGAATCGATGTGGGTCGACAACAACGCGGGCAGCCCGTTCTACGGACGGATGTACATCTCCTGGAATGACTTCGGGGCCGGCCAAAACATTTTCGTGGTGCGCTCCGATGATGGAGTCACCTGGTCCGCGCCGGTTCGAGTCCAGAGCGGAGGTTTTGTTCGCAATATTCAGCTCACCGGAAGCCCGGACGACGGCGGAACGGTGTTCATCGCCGGGATGGACGAGGGCGGCGGTGGCGTCAACAACCGAATCAACTACATCTATCGGTCTTTAGACGGCGGCGTCACTTGGACGCAGATTCAGCAGGGGCCTCCGTTTGCTCCGCCGGGCCAGGCACTGTGCGGTTACTTCGCGGCGGTTACTCCGATTTGGCGGCACATGGGCTGGGGCCAACCGGCGGTAGGTCCGGGCGGAGTCGTTCACTACATCTATGCCGCACGCGGGGCCAACGCGGGCGACTTGGGCGACATCCGCTACATTCGCTCCGATGACAACGGCACCACCTGGACGGCTCCAATTACCCTCAACAGCGACGCCGCGACCGGTGGCAACCATACGCAGTGGATGCCTTCCTTGTCCGCAACTCCAGAGGGTCTCCTGGTCGGCTCGTGGTACGACCGGCGTAACACCGCTAACAACAGCTACGAGTTTTGGTTGATCCGATCTTCGGACAACGGACAGAGCTGGGGCGATGATCAACCCGTCAGCGACGTGATCAGCCCGCAACCCGAGCAGCCAGATCCGACCGTACAGAGCTGTTACGCCGGCGACTACAACTACCACACCGCGACCAGCGGCAATTCCTGGGTCACCTGGACCGATGGCCGTGTGCAGGTCAGCGGCCACAACCAGCAAGACGTATTTTTTGCAGCCGTACCCCAAATTCAGACGGGCGGAGCCATCGAAGGGACGGTCACTGATGGTGCTGGCAACGCCCCGATTGCTGGCGCTCGAGTGCAGGCGGTAGGTCCAGTAACCCGCGTAACGAGCACCCGCGCCGATGGCACGTATCATCTCGGATCGCTCCCTGAAGGCAGCTATGACATGACGGTCACCGCCTTTGGGTTCAACCCCGGCACTGCCAGTGGTGTGATGGTGGTCGATGGTCAGACCACCACTCAGAACTTCACGCTCACGCCCGGTCCATCCCATAGGGTCTCCGGGACCGTAACCAACAGCGCCACCGGGATGCCCGTTGCGGGGGCGACGTTGAGAATTCTCGACACGCCGATCGCCCCGGCGACAAGCGATGCAAACGGAATGTACGCATTCCCGGTCGTTCCCGACGGGAGCTATCGCATCCAGGTGACTGCGGCGGGCCTGCAGGGCACCACGCAGTCAATCGTTGTTGATCACGATCTGGTCGTCGATTTCGCCCTCGATCCGATCCCCCTGGCTCTCATTCAGGATCAGTCGCCCTGGGGGAGCACTCAAAACGAGACCCTTCTCACCGCGAGAGGCGTCTCGTTCCAAATCATCACTTCAGACCACATGGCCGATACCGATTTCAGCCAGTTCAGGAAAGTCGTTCTCGTGTCCCAGCAGCCTGACATTTACTACACGCGGCTGGAGGCAAGCCGGGGGAGATTTGAAGACTACGTGAACGGAAATGGAACACTGGAAATGCACGTGGCGAATTTCGGTGGATCGCAAGTCGAGAGAACAACGCTCCCGTTCGGGCTTCGTGTCACTCCAACCTTCTGCGGCAACACCGTCACGGTTGTGGATCCCACCGATCCTCTTCTCAACTCTCCCAACGCAATCACCTCGGGGGAGTTACAGGGCTGGAACTGTTCCTCGCACGGCGCGCTGATTGGGGTGGATGCCTTGGGCTTGAACGTCGTGGTCAACACCGCAGAAGGCCCCCAGGGACCTTCGACCGCGGAGGGTGGAGCAGGCACCGGCAACGGCAGGGTGGTGATCACCTACTCGCCGATCGAATACACGGGCACCCCAAACACTCGAAGGTTCAACGAGAACCTGCTGTGTAACGGGTTGAGCGGCGTGGGAACTTGTCCCTGATCAACGGGCCAAGAGCAACCCGAGCGTCCGTCTACTCAGGCCAAAGGTGAGGGCTTCATAGACCCTCTGATAATTCTCGGCGTCTAAGACGTGCTCATAGGTGATTGCCGCCACTTGGACCTTTTCCCGGTCGAAAGGGAAGAGGTCCATCAGCGTCACCACTTGATCCACGGTAAACAGGTGCCGGGCTGACGAGCGCGCAATCATCGCATCTTGGGTGAACTTGTCGCTCCTTCCGAGCTCCTTTACGAAAATTTCAAACGTAATCGGATCCATCGGAGCGACAGTTTGGTAGGGCGCCGAGCGAAACGCGGCGATGGCTCGCATGAAGTCAAAATGCGCGCGGCGGGCGACGTCTGCCAATGCGGCATCCGGCGACTGCGCGACAGCTACCGCGAGACTCTCGCTCGCGGCCAAGGCTTGGTTTAGTGCATCGATGGGTTCTGCAGATTGTGCAAACGCAGCCAAAGCGATCAAATTCGCGGACGACAGAGCGACCAATTGCATGACGAGCCTCCTTGCGGTTCATACGGGCAAGCCAGCAATAACTCGCGCAGCGTGGACCGCGGTTTGGCTCCTGAAGCTCTCGTCAGGGCAGCGAAATCGGTTGAAAGTACTGAGGAGCGATCACCCGCGTTTTCGGGGAGGCGACCTTCACTTCGGTCACAAATTCTTGGACCCCTCTCGTCGCTTCCTCTTCAGAC
>Ga0209283_10001779_pt1 | contig 11900 bp, 11 predicted proteins | sample CZO8metaG_2_FD_188354 | JGI IMG/M metagenome (GOLD analysis project Ga0209283, IMG submission 188354) | Vadose zone soil microbial communities from the Eel River Critical Zone Observatory, Northern California, USA - CZOApr15con2H1.8 metaG... | ecosystem: Environmental > Terrestrial > Soil >...
AGTCGATGCGCCCCATCGGTGGCCCCGCCGTCGGGATGCCCAGGTCCAGCTTGCGGCCGAGCCCATAGTGCGCCATCGCGTACGAGATCTCGCTCGATCCTCCGCTGTTTCCCGTCGCGCACAGGGCGCCTCCGGTGTGCAACTGGGTGGAGACCCAGTCGAGCAGCGTCGCATAGCGGCACGCGAGGCGGAGGGTGCCCCCCGGCCCGGTCAGCCAGCCGTCCTGCCCCAGCCACGAGCGCTGGACCAGCCGGAAGCCCTGCTGGCCGAGGGGCAACAAGATCCGATCGACGGCGTCGGCCCCGAAGATCTCGTAGTACCCGCCGCCGCCGCCGCCGGTGCCGAAGAGGATCGTCCCGCTCGAGGTGCCGCTCGGGTCCGTGACCTTCACGAATGCATCCAGCGACGCCACGCCCGGGCAGGCGACCGTCACGCGATAGCAGCGCGAGGTCGGTACGCGGCTCGTCGCGAGCCCACACTGATCGGGAGTCAGCAGGGTTGCCGTGGCGGTGCCGGGCGGCAGCGGCCGTGCGCTGCCACTCCCACCGCTGGTCGTGGCTGAGCAGCTCGTCAGCGCTGCCGACACGACGGCAATCGCCGCGCCGGCAACGAACCTGATCCCACCCCCCATGGGGTTCATCGCTGAGAATTCTAGCAAGGTGACCAGCCGGTCGTGACCGCAGCAGCCGGGTGTTCGCACTCCAGCGAAGCACCCGCACCCACTCCTCCGCAGATGAGCCCGGGCGGCGACGAACGCTGGCACAAAGCCGCCGGAGTTCCCGAGCCTCCTCGAAGCTGCCGCTGGACGCGGTCGTGGCCAGACACCGCATGCCCCGAAGCTACCCTGCCCGTCCGCTGCCCGGCGCCCGCCTGCCCGCCCGGGTCTTCGGTGCTTGACTTCCCCCCGGGCGGCCGGTACATACGCCCCCCGCTCGAGACCGCTCGGGCGGGTAGCTCAGCGGTAGAGCATCGGTCTTACACACCGAGGGTCGCAGGTTCGATGCCTGTCCCGCCCACTCTGTGGGGTGTTAGTTAAGCTGGTTATAACGCCGGCCTGTCACGCCGGAGGCCACGGGTTCGAGTCCCGTACACCCCGCCAACCAACGCCCGAGATTCCCTCCTGATTCAGGAGGAGACCCTGGGCCTCCGGCCTTTCGAGTGACGACCTGTCACCCAGGTGTAACCGCGCTCCGGCGCGGCGAGCCGGAGGCATAAGGTTTCGAAGTTCCACCAGTGCCGAGTCCGCTGCGAGGTTGCAAATGCCATCTGGCACTCGTATAGTTGCCACATGACTCGACCCGCGTTCAAAGCTCCGGCGGAGAGGGGCGCCTCGAGCAGCATCCAGGAGGCCGCTCGCGTCCTCGGCCTCAGGCGCGTCCCCGCCAACGAGCTCGAGCTGGCCGAGATGACCAGGAAGGGGCTTCCCAGTGCGACGCTCTCCACGCTGTCCGTCTCTCTGGGATGGACCCGCGCCGCGCTAATCGAGCAGCTGGGCATCGCACCCCGTACGGCGGCACGCCGCCTTATGCGCAGAGAGCCTCTCTCGACGACCGAAAGCGAGCGTGTGCTGCGCCTCGCCCGGGTGCTCGCACGCGCCATCGAGGTATTCGAGAGCCGAAACGCCGCGAAGCAGTGGCTGCAAGAGCCCAGCACGGCGCTGGGCGAGCGCAAGCCCATCGATCTGCTTGCGACCGACATCGGCACCGAGGTCGTTCTGAACGAGCTCGGCAAGATCGACCACGGCTTCTTCGCGTGAAACTCTGGCGCGTTGCCCGCGCCGCGCATGCCCCGTCAGGCCCCGCCGCGTTCGACGGCATTGGCGGACTATCCGTCGACGGGCGGTGGCACACGCGAGGGCGGCCGATCGTGTACACCGCGCGAACAGAGAGCCTTGCCAAGCTTGAAGCACTGGTTCATTTCAAGCCGGCCATCGCACCGCGTCTTGTTCTGGTCCAAGCCACCCTTCCCGACGCTCTCGTCGCGACCCTCCGCGGCGCGCTGCCGGCCGGCTGGGATGACGTTCCCGACAGCGGCGCCGCGCGTTCTGTCGGCGACTCGTGGCTGCAGAGCGGTTCGTCGCTGGCACTCGAGGTGCCGTCTGTGCATTCAAGCACCGAAACCAACGTCCTCATCAATCCCGCCCATCCTGATTTCGCACAGCTTGTGATCGGCAATCCGGTTCCATTTGCCTTCGATCACCGCCTGACCGACCCGGATGTGCGCTGAGCCAGCCCTGCGCGCCGAGCCGCGGGGGCTCACGAGCGCGAGCACGCATAACGCAGAGACACCCGCTTTAGGATCGAATCTTTGCCCAGCGACAGCGAGGATATGTTCGAGCGAAGGCAGATCTGAGCCGCCTCAGCAGGGTACGCGTCGACGTTCTCCCAGATGATCTTGCATGAGTCTCGGCCAGATCGTTGCCTTGGGGTGGTTTCGAACCCCGCCGGCTACTCAGCCTGTCAGGAAGCCTGCTCGACAACAGGACTTCGGCGGGACCGAGCATTGGTCAGCCGCCTTATGCCGCAAGCTGGATTATATCTTGCGCCGTCCGTTGCTCTGGCGCGCTTCACGAACGCAGGCGCAGCCGCAGGGTCTAGCGCGAGGTCGCCGCGGTGTGGGGCCGCTCTACGGGCGCTGAGCGCCCACGTTCAGCAGCAGGCCCACGCCTAAATAGAACGCCTTTCCGACCTCGTCGCGCCCGTGAACCCACAGGGGGCCGGCGCCCCCTTCGAAGATAAAGCGCGCGTTCTCGCTCACCCGGGCCTCGGTGCCGAGCGTGGCGATGGCCAGGAAGGAGTTAGGCGGGGCGCTGGTCCCGGTCGCTCCCGCGCCGCAACAGACGTCGCCCGGAAAGCCGTGGGCACCTGCAATGCGCAGCGCCCCGTAATAATTCCACGGCGCACCGGGATTGCGTGTCCCGGTTACGATGCCGAGGTCGTAGTTGACGCTCTTGCCCTCCGAGTCGTCGGCAGCGCCTGCTCCCAGCTCGAGTCGCAGGCGCGGCGCGACCGCCCAGCGGAGTGCAAGCTTGCCGCCGAGTGTCCCCTTGTCGGCGTGCTGCACGCCGATGACGTCAACGCCGAGGTCCAGCGCATCGGACAGTCCATGCCGGTAGCGCCCGGTCCACCCCGTCCCGCCCGCGTGGGCACGGTCGAAGAGCGACATGCCAGCGCCCATGCCCAGGCCCAGCTCGGAGGTGCCAGGTGCGGCAATGGCCGGCCCTCCCAGCGTCGCGATGGGCGGTGGCGCCGCCATGGTCACGCAGCCGGTGAGCAGCAGCGCGCCGGCTGAAAGGCGAAGACCGGAGGGCCTACGCTCGTGGGAGGCCGGAGGACAGCGCTCTCGTCGCCCTGCTCCACGAATCGTCTCGCCCCTCATCAGCTGAGCATGCCACTCTTCAACGAATCGGAGCAGACCACGCTGCCTTGCCGTGCGAGATGACCTGCACAAGGTGGCGTCCGACGCCACGATGAAGCGCGTGCGATCGCTCCTCAACGATCAGCAGGTCGTCGAGCTCGTCTGCACCATCGCCGGCTACAACATGGTCTCGCGCTTCGTCGTCGCTATCGGCGTCGAGATGGAATAGCGATCGCCGGCTCCCCGGAAGAGGAGCAGACCGAGCGCGCCGAGCCAGGAGCAAATCCAGCCGAGCCTCGCGAGCACGGCGATCGAAGGAGCGTCCGCGGGAGGCGCAGGCGGCGTTCCCAGGAGGCGGATCAGCTCCGGATCGCCGTGCGGCATGCCGCCCAGGTCGTAGGCGACCGTTTGCCCCTGCCGCAGCGCCTCGACCAGGCCCCGCTCGCCGGCCTGGCGCGCGAAGACGTAGGTCCGGCAGAGGCCGAGGCTCGAAAAGACGTGGTAGTCCGACGAGCCGATCGGGGCAGGCCGCGCGCGGGCGAGCGCCAGGCGACTGAAGAAGTCGCGCAGCTCCTGCATCCCGGCGGAATAAGCGAACGGATGCGCCACCTCGGCGCCGTCGAGGGCGCGCAAGGCGGCTGCGTCGTACGCGCCCTGGTACGACCGGGTCGGGTGCGCCGCGATCGCCGCTCCTCCTTGCGCGTGCACCTCTTCGATGGCCTGCGCCGCGGTGCTCCTCCACCCGACCGCTTCCTCGATGCCGACGGCGATGAGGTGATAGGCGGGCGCGGTGATCTCCTCGCCGACGAGCACGAGCGGTCCCTCGATCTGGCGGGAGAACCAGCGTCCGATCCGCGCCGCGAGCACCTGGTTGTGGTTCGTGATCGCGATCGCGTCGAGCCCCTTCCGGCGCGCCTCGAAGGCAAGGTCCCAGGGCCAGAGGGCCCCGTCGCCCAGGAAGCTGTGGACGTGCATGTCGGCTTCCAGCACGACGTAGCCGCCGCGCAACACCGGCCGTCGGACGGGAACGACGTCGGTGATGGTGCCCACCGCGATCCCTGCGCCGAGCAGCGCGGCCGATGCCAGCCGGGGCGAGATCACTGCCCGCTCAGAATGCGCGGCTCGAGTTGGCCGGAGAGGAGGAAGAAGGCGAGGATCGACCCCCAGACGATCGCGATCTGCACGAAGAGCGCGGCGAGAGCGCCGGGCGCGCCCATGCCGAGGACGCGGCGGAAGAAGTGCCAGCAGATGACTCTGGACCAGAGGATCGGCACCGCCACGCTCCAGAGGATGACCGCCCAGAGGCGATATTCGCGCTCCGGCGGAGTGAAGGAAGCGAACGCGGCGACGAAGAGGAGCCAGGCGGTCCAGGGAAGATGTCCGAGGAAGTGGAGGTCGATCGCCAGCAGGAGCGGGATTCCGCTCCGCCCGAACGCGGCCCGCGAGAGCGCGATCGACGCGACCTGGAGCGCCGGGATGAAGCTGAAGGCCAGGGCGCCTCCGAGGACCAGGCGGAGCGTCGGACGTCCCGCGGTTGCGAGCGCGAGAACGAGCCCGAGCAGCAAGGCGAACAGCAGCGGCCTCACGAGGAACGGGGTGCGCGCGGGCCCTCGCGAAAGCTCGTCGTAGGCCGCTGCCGGGCGCAGCGCGACGCGCGCATCGTCCGACCAGGGAAGGCGCGCGCAGATGCTCATGCTGGCGATCCCGGCTGGCGGGCGAGCGGGCTCATCGCTCGCAGTGCTACCGCGGCGACCGCGGCAGGTCGAGCGGTCCATCGGCGGATCGCCCGGTGTAACTCGCCGCCGGTCAAAGTCTCCCAAGTCTGGCCAAAGGTCTGAGTTCGCAATTGGCCGGCTTCCAGTCGTTCCATACGGTTGCGAAGGGTTGCCATCTACTGCCACACCCAGTTCGCTGCCTGTCACGCCGGAGGCCACGGGTTCGAGTCCCGTACACCCCGCCACCCAACACCCGGCTTCTCTGCTGATTTTGGAGGGGACCTTGGCCCTCCGGCTTTTCGAGTGGCATCCTGTAACTCCGATGTAACCAGGCTCCGGCGCGGCGGGCCGGAGGCCTCGGGTCTTGAACGTGTGGCACGCCCACGCAAGTCCATGGAGGCGAACAGGTCAAAGCACCGCCGTCGCACGCGCGCAGGCCAGCCTCTTGACTTGATTCACCAAATGCATAATATCATTTCTTGGTGAGTCCGAGGAAGCGGCCGGGATGGTCCTCGCGCGTGCTGGCCGAGGTCCATCGGCTGGCAGCGCGGCGGCTGGTACGCTTCAGCGCCAAAGGCTGCCAGTGAACTCGCCGTGCTCGATCTGGGACTCGATGAGGAGGATGCCCTCCAGGTTCTGTCAAGGCTGAGGCCGGGGGATCTGGTGGGCCGCGTGGAATCTGAGCGCACGGCCGAGTGGCAGTACGTGTTCAAGCCCCGCGTGGCCGGCATCGCACTGTACGTGAAGCTGATCGTGAGGATCGAGTGCGTGGTCATCTCGTTCCACGAAGATGAGGAAGACGATGAAGACGGCTAGGACGGTAAACGCGAACCGGAAGAGGAAGCTCTCCGACATCTCGGCCCTGCCGGCAGATGCGTGCCCGGTTTGCGGCACCATCATGCGGGAGCGCCGGGCGCGCCTAGATTACCCGGTCAACGGCGAAAAGGTGGTGGTCCGGGACGCTCTCCATCTCCGCTGCCCCAAGGACGGCGAGATCGTGCTGCGTCTGGATGACGCCCGACACCTGCGGGAGCGTGCTCTGGACCTCTATCGGGACACGTACAGCCTCCTGTCCTCCGACGAGATCCGTTCGATCCGGGAGCGCTTGCACCTGACCCAAGGGGCGCTGGCCAAGCTCCTGCGCCTGGGGAGCAACACCATCTCCCGGTGGGAGGCAGGCAGGAATGTGCAGACAGCGGCAATGGATATGTTCCTCCGGGTCATCCGGGACCTGCCCGGCAGCGTCCAGTATCTCCGGGAGCACGCGGCCTGAGCATTGCGGTGAAACCACATGTGTGTCCTGGCGCATCGACCCGGAGGGCAACTGCGTTGCCGACGACCTGAGCGGCTCCTGAGGAAGCAGCTTCGCTTCGGACAAGGAGCTGACGCGTTGGCTTGGAACCGACTACCGGGAATGACGAGCGCAGGGGCAGATGATTCCGCCCCTCGATAGGGTCATCTGGGCATTGATCTGGGGACTCCGCAGGAGATCCGCCAGCACCGGAAGGAGCGATGGACGGGTTTACTCATCCTTCTGGTGCTCGTCATCGTCGTCGTCCTCGCCGCCCGCCGTGAGCCCGTAGCGAGCGCCGTTGCCTGCCGCCCTGGCAGGCGGCGACGCTGCACGACGTGCCCTACTCCACCCTGCGCCGCTACGTGGCGGCCGTGGGCCAAAAAAGGGGGGGCCGTCCGGGCCGGGTAAGCGCCCGCAGTACGCAGCCTTTCCAGCGCCGCCCGAGGCGGGCCAAAACCGAGGGTAGTGAACCAGCCTTTCCAGCGGGCCCCTCATCGCGGCGCCTTGCTCACTGCCCCCCCCCACCGGACGCGCAGTCCGGCGGTGCGACTCGGTGCGAACAGAGAATCTCTCAGACCCGGCACATCGGTGGCATTACCCGAGCAAAGTCGGGTGCAGTACGTTGTCCGGTCTTGTTGTTATTCCAAAGTTATTACCACTTTTCCTCGAGCGTGTCCTTTTTCCAGGTAACGGATCGCCTCGGGGACCTCGCTCAACCTGTAATGCCTGTCGATGACGGGTGTCACCTTTCCGGCCTGCATGAGATCGCGCAGGATGGTCAGGTCCTCTTTGTTCAGCTCCGCCAGAAACATGCCCATGTCCTGGCTCACGAATCGTGACAGCACAAACGAGCTAAGAACACGAGGCAGAGGATCGATCCACCGGCCGGACGGCCCACCGATCATGATGTATTTCCCTTTGGGCTTCAAGACGCGCCTGTATTCCAACAACGAATGGTTCCCAACGTTGTCGAGAATCAGGTCGTAGCGTTGCGCACTTTTGGTGAAATCCTCTTTGGTGTAATCAATGACCTGATCTGCGCCGATTGATCGGACCATATCCACATTTCTCGTGCTGCACACGCCGGTCACTTCCGCACCGAACGACTTGGCAATCTGCACAGCGAACGTACCCACGCCTCCCGACGCGCCGTTGATCAAGACCTTCTGCCCCGGCTGAACCTTTCCCTTGTCGCGAAGACCCTGCAATGCCGTGATTGCCGCGATCGGTACGGAGGCCGCCTGCTCGAAGGTCAGCTTCGCCGGTTTCAGCACCACTGCTCGATCCTCGCGAACGGTCACATACTCGGCGAAGGCCCCGGTTCTCCCGCCGAATACCTCATCACCTGGTCGAAACCGCTTTACGTTCCTGCCGACCGCTTCAACCGTACCCGCAAAGTCGACGCCCAGTCGTGTGACCTTTGGTTTGCGCAGCCCGGCCCCCAAGCGCATGACGTACGGCGTGCCTCTGATGTAATGCCAGTCAAGCGGATTGACGGAAGCCGCGCGCACTCTTACCAGGACCTGGTCGTCCCCTGGAGTCGGCTTTTCAATGTCCTCAAGCTTGAGAACATCGGGCGAACCATAGTCGCAATAGACGATAGCTTTCATCCGGCTGCCCTGAGCAGCGGTGTTGCGATCGGAGCATGTGTTGTCTGACGTCCAGTAGGCGATGAGCGTCGCCACCAAGACGAGTGCAACCGCGCCTGCACTCCACCATGCGACGCGCTTCAGCACTTTCATGCTTCTTTCTTCATCCTTTCTTTGGCAGCTGCATCGCCTGGTCAGGGCTACGCGCCGGAACAGACTTAATTTCAGCAGCAGCTGGGCGGCGCAACCCCCAGGAAACAGGCGGGTTGTTTCGAAATTCAGTGGAGCAGCAGAGGCGGAATCCGCGAGCGGACCCATGCGAGCTCGACGCCGAGAAACAATCCGAGGGACGTGCCGGCGGTTGGCACCACGTCCCTGAGCTCGTCGAAGATCGCATCCCCGCCGAAATGTTTCCGCGCTTCGAGCCCGACACGGATACGGCCGGCGCCGCTCCAACCGGGCCAGAACGCATACTGGACTGCCGCCGCGACGGCCGGCAGCTTGCGGCTGAAATCAATCGTCCGGCGGCGGGGAGTGGCGAATTGCGGAGAGGCAGACGCGTCGACCGATCCGAAGGCCAGGTGGATTCCTGCGGTCGCGCGTACTTCCCAGCTGCGGCTGAGGCGCAGAACGGGACCCAGTTCGAGACCCAACGCGCTGGCAGAGATGCCGCTGGCCGGACCCCACGGCGTCGACCATGTCGTGGCGACGCCCTGAGCGACGAACCACGAACCCGCGATACCCACCCTCGCAAGCAGACCGGAGCCCGTTCCGTCGCGTCCCTGCGTTGCGCTGCCACCCGCATCGACGAAGGCAACCACATCGCCGCGGTATGGTCCGAGGATCGACGATCCGACTGGCGCGACGCGCCGGTCAATGAGCCACCGAACGACCGTTTCCGAATTCGCGAACGCGTGTCCGAAACCGTCCGCTGCGTCTCCCGCTGCGCGTTCGAAGCCGCCTTCGATCGCCGCGCGCGCATCCCCTATGACTTGTGAAGATCCTTCCACGCGGACCCGCGCCAACTCGCCCGAGTCCGAGGAACGGATCGTGACGGATGCGCCGAGCGCGACCGTCCGCAACCCCGCGGACCCGTGGATCGCCGCGTCCGCGACAGAGACTTCAAGGACGAGGTCCGGTGCGGATCCTGGCGCCGATGCACCGAACAGGCGACGCGTCTGGAGTCCGAGTGCGTCGAAGATCTGCCGTCCGACCGCGGAGACGCATTCACCGTCGGCGCGCGCCAGAAGACCGCCGCCCCGCTCGACGAAGCACGTGTCGCGCGCCTCCTCCGCCATTCGGAGCTCTGCCGTAACGGGGTAAGTGGCACGCATCTCGGACGACGATGCCGAAAAGGAAGAAAGGCCTGCGAGGCACGCGGCATATGCGGCGAGGGGGTGATGCGACGAGGAGCGCACGGATTGATGTTCCCATTGACGCCGCAGTCCGGGCAAGCTTGCGCCGTCGGGGGTTTCCGCCGATGCTTCCGGCGTGCGGACAAGACGCTCCACCTTGGCGCGCATTGGCGCCCTGCTCACGAGTATCGCGCTCTGTTGCACCCTGAACGACGACCACGAAGGTGTACCGAGGCTCTACCTCGGGCGCATCGACAGCGTGGCGGAAGTGGACCGCGTCGAGCTCATCTGGTGGTTGCCCGCCGGTGGTGCCGCCGGATTCGTCCTCGAGCAGCGGGTTGGTTCGGAACCGTTCCGCGACATCCAGCAGCTCGCGGGAGACGTAGAGCGCACGATCGTCGAGCTCGCTCCATCGATCGCTGGGGACGTCGAATTCCGCCTGCGCGTGGTGCCCACGGGAACGCAGAGCGGCGGCGTACTGGTGCACCGGCAGTTGCGGACTCCGACGCTTGCCGTGACCAAGGTCGGCGCAGCTTTCAAGGTGCGCTTCAATCGACCTGCCGGCAGCGGGGACCGGATTGAGCTTTCGCGGCGGATCGTGAGCCTGCGCGGAGACGCCGGTACATGGACGACGCTTGCGACTGTGTTCGACCGCGAGAACGTATACAAGGATGTAGACTTGTCTGGTTGGACTGACGGAGCGCGTTACGACTATCGCGCAATCATCTACGCGGGCAGTCAGCTCAGCGACCCGGCAACGGTGCAGACCGAAACCGCGTCCTACCTGGCGGCGGTGGTGCGATCGGCGGAACAGGTCGGGGACAGCGTGCGCCTCGTTTTCGAATGGCGGAGCGGCGCTGCAGAAACGGCGGAGATTTCGTATCGAGAGCACTATTCCACGACGAGCACCGTGGTCGCGCGGACGAACGCGCCCGGCATCGGTGCCGTCGTCACATACGACGATGCGATCCGATATCCCGCGAGCGCGATCGGTGGCATTTTCGAATACACCGTCGCCGCATCCGGCAGCCGGACGACGAGCGGAATTGCCCGGCAATGGGCGGTCGTCCGTCCTGCGAACATGACGGCGGCGCTAGTAGATGTGCCTCCCGGCCTCGAGATCGCGCGCACCTCGTCGGGAACGTTCGCGGTCCTCGCCGACCTGCCGTCTTCTGGGGGCGGCGCGTCCATGCGTGCGCTGATCCCGCCCGGAGGAACGGCTTCGGACGCGTTCGCGCTGCCCTCCTGGTACCACCCGCGCATGCTCGTCCTGGACGCGAGCGGTCATCCACACGCGGCCTTCGCCGACAGTGCCGACGGAAGCGGGGGCTCTCCCGTGGCAGTGATTCACGCCTGGCACGACGGACACAGCTGGAGCACCGAGGAGGTCGGTCGCTTCGATGTGAACGGCACGACGGAGCTCGCACGCGGCGCCGATGGTACGCTCCACCTCGCGTGGCGATCGCTTGCCAACGGCATCACGGTCGCGCACCAGCAGAGCGGGTCATGGACGGTCTCCGCTCTCCCCGACGCTTTCTCTTCGGCATCTTCGGTGCTGCTCGCTGGCGACGAAACCGGTGCTCCACACCTGATTGCCGACGGAGAATCGCAACCGGTGCACTTGTGGCGTGATGGATTTGGCTGGCATTCCGAGCAGACGCCGCCGCTTGCATTCAGCTGGCCAGGCGCCACGGCACGGCAGCCGCTCTTCCTGTTCGCTAGCGCTGGACGCGTCACCTTCCTGGAACGCGGCTTCCTTGTGGGCCTGCAGAAGTTCCTTTCGATCGCGACGCGCAGCGCAAGCGGTTGGGAATCGAAGGGCGCTGGCGAATTCTTCTCGGAGCAGCAGGTAACCGACCTGTACCGCGCCGCGATATCCCCGGATGGCTCCCGCATCGCGATCGGGACGATTGATGGCATTCTGTATCTCTTCGACGGAATCAACCTGTCCCAGCTGCTTTGGCAGAACAGCAGCCTGACGCCTTTTGCCGTTGGATTCGCGCCCGACGGGAAGGCGTGGGCGCTCGACTACGTCAGCGACGCAACTCTGGACGGCGCGATTCGGCCGCCTCCTCGCAACGCGGTCCTCTACGGGGAATTCTAGCGGCTGCTGCGCCGAAGTCGTCTGATTGACGTATCGCTCGACCGCGCCCGCCGACTTCACGCGATCGAGGTTCGCTCCTTGCGGGTTCATGGCTCGCGGCTGGTCCTTCCGGGAGCGGCGCCGCCGTGCGTGGCGCCGATCCCGAGGCTGCTCGCTTGCTGGAGCGGCAAAGGAGGCGGGCCTAGATTTGCGCGATGCCGCCGTCCACGAAGAGCTCGGTTCCGGTGATGTAGCTGCTGTCGTCCGAGGCGAGGAACGAGACGGCCTTCGCGATTTCATCCGGCTGACCGATACGCCCCAGGGGGACGGTACCCGAGAAGAACGCGTTCAGCTGGTCGCTGTCCGCCTGCTGAAGCCCGCGGAGCCCGGCGGTGTCGATCGGCCCTGGGCTCACGGCGTTCACCCGGATCTTGCGACCCTTGAGGTCGGAGGCCCAGGTGCGCGCGAACGAACGCACCGCCGCCTTGGTCGCGCTGTACACGCTCC
>Ga0209283_10001781_pt1 | contig 11892 bp, 9 predicted proteins | sample CZO8metaG_2_FD_188354 | JGI IMG/M metagenome (GOLD analysis project Ga0209283, IMG submission 188354) | Vadose zone soil microbial communities from the Eel River Critical Zone Observatory, Northern California, USA - CZOApr15con2H1.8 metaG... | ecosystem: Environmental > Terrestrial > Soil >...
CCTGCATGGCATCCGAGGTGCCGTCCCGGGTGTGCACGATCAGATCCCAGTTTCCCGCGCTCCCATCCCAGGGTTGGGGGGACGCCGGCGCCCCGTTCCAGTTGAACGTGTAGGGCGCTGGGGCCGCCTGGACATCGCGCTGCAACACGGCGGGCAGGACCGCGGAGCTGCCGACGATCAAGGCGGTGAGCGCCGCGCGTCGACCTACCCTCGGAAGCAAGTGTTTCTCCTTAGATCGGGCCGGCTCTGGGGAACATCCGCACGCGTGTTCGTAGCGTCAGTGACCAGTGAAGACCCTGTTTGCGTCTCGCATCTCCCCCAGGGCGGTGGATGCTTCGATTGAAAAACGCTCGGCACCGCCCGTTTCTTCATTCCCGGGGCAGGCTTCACGGAGAGCGAACTTCGATGCTCGAGCGGCCCGGAAGCCTGGAGGGGGTTACTTCTTAGGCGACGGCGTCGGAGTAGGACTGGGCGAAGGCGTTGGGCGAGCGTCCGAGTGTGGGGGGGTAGTCGGCACAACAACCTTTGGCTCTGCCACCGGCTCGGAGCGAGCCGGTGTCTCCTGGACGAGGACGGGCGCGGGCTTCGTTGTGTCCGTCCGGGACGACTCGCTGACTTGCGGTACCGGTGTGGCGGGCGGTGTGCTCTCTGTGACGCTCCCCGCGCGTGGTTCGGTGCCGGTGAAGAACTGACGGACTGGCTGGAAGGAGGGCTGGACGGCGGCAGCGGTCACCGCCAAGGCCAGCACGGCCAGCGCTCCGGACGCAGCGAGAAGGAGGTGCCACGGCCGGTGCGAACGGACAGCCGCAAAGCGTGCGGCCTCGGCCCGCGGCCCCGGGCCGCGCCAATTCTCAACGCCCCGGCGGATCAGCTCGGATAGCTCCCTGTCTGTCATGGCTCCAGCATCTTAACGACTGTCAACACGGTTTTCTTCAGGTTGCCGGCTCGATCCAAGCCCTGGCTGGCAGACCCATCTCTGACCGATGCGAGCCGGCCGGGCATTTGACTACCCGGCCGGACGCGCAGCGGCTATTCGCTCGCTTCCCTAGGCTCGCGGGGGTGGCGAGGCGCTGGCGGACGGTGATGGGCTGGGCGGCGGCGATGGAACCGGGCTCGTCGATGGGGTCGCGGCTGGCTCCGACGGCAGGGTCGGAGTCGGTATCGGCGTCAGGAGTGCGCGAGGGGTTGACGACGGCGCCGCGGTGGGAACCGGCGTGGGAGCCGGCGTCGCGGCCGGGCGTGGAGTGGACGCGGGGGTCGAGACCGGCGCGGCCGTGACAGCCGCCGCGGAGCCGGCCTGGGCCCAGAGGGAGGCGTCGCGGACAGACCAGATGCCGCAGCAGAAGTTGGCGCCCCGGAAGCTGACGCTGCGCAGGCCGGCCGGCACCGGCATCCAGTAGCTGGCGAAGTGGTCGCTGGCGAAGCCGTTCTGGGCCTGCAGCTGGGCGGGTCGCCAGCTGCGCCCGCCATCCAGGCTGACCGTGATAGTGCCGATAGCGGCGAAGCGCAGGAAGGCGTTGGTCGGAGCCGAGCCGGCAAAGGTGATGGTCTGGGTGGTGGTGTTGGGCCCCACGTAGTCGGTGTTCCCCCGGAGCAGGGTGAAGGGCACCGCCGAGGAGATGCTGAAGTTGCTCCAATGCCAGGTGTTGGGCTGGCAGGCGGTCTGGCCAACGGCCAGGCAGCTCCCCGGCTTGGTCGGGTTGTAGCTGTGGTGGCCCAGCTGGACCACCCCCTGGGTCCAGCTCAGGGGCGTGCTCAGCGACTGGTCGATCCAGTAGAAGTTGTGCCCCAGCCCGTCGTAGTTGGGCAGGCCGAACCGCAGGTGGGTCTGGGACAGGTCGAGGCTGAACGTGGTCCGGGTGCGAGCGCTCGGCAGCAGCATGGTGTCGACGGTGGTCCACCAGTTGCCGTTGATGCCGCCCACCGGCTGGCCATTGCGGTAGACCTCGGCCCGGTAAATGGTGCCGCCGTTGAACTGGTCCATGTAGATGTGGACCGCGTCTTTGGGCGGGCCCTGCAGGTCCACCACCAGGGAGGACTGCAAGGGCAGTACCAGGTTCTCGCTGAAGGGCGTGACCCAGAGGTCCTGCCAGTCGCGGATCGATGTCCGCATGGTCGAGGAGCTATAGCTGATGGTGGCCGGGCCGGTCCCGAAGTCCACCAGCTGCGGCGGCGTCAGGTAGGTGGCCCCGTAGCCGATGTCGAAGAGTGCGGTCATCAGGTGGCCGCGGCAGATGAAGACCGAGTTGGGCGCATCCGACACCGGATGGGTGGCCGGCGGCGGGCTGCAGTCGCTGCCGTGCTGGGCCTGCATCGCCTGCATGGCATCCGAGGTGCCGTCCCGGGTGTGCACGATCAGATCCCAGTTTCCCGCGCTCCCATCCCAGGGTTGGGGGGACGCCGGCGCCCCGTTCCAGTTGAACGTGTAGGGCGCTGGGGCCGCACTGGCAGAACGGTTCAGCGCGCTGGGTACAAGGGCGATCGTAGCGAGAATGAGCGCCATCAAGATCAAGCGTTGCCGGCGTGATTGGTGAAGCAAAGATTCTCTCCTCCAGCATCTAGTTAGCCGGGGAGCGGAATGAAAGACAATCCGCAAGGTGCTTCGTCTTGATGACGGGAGCGCCGCAGGTCGGTGGCCGTGAATACGCCAGCGGCGAGTGGCCGTCCGGTGGCCATCCCGCGCGGATCGGCGATGCGACCGCTCCTTTACGAAGACGAGTCGGACAGGTCACACGGCCCGTGCAGTTAGGCCACATTGCGGCATATCTGGGCACTGAGGGACGCCGGGGACCGGCGAAAAATCCCACTCGCTCCTGAGATCTTTTGGGCACTCCTTTCAGAGGGATAGGCGTTTGTCCCGTTGACACCCAGGGCGCCGGTCACTACCATGAGTGACTGCGGCGGCGCTTTGGCCACAGGGCGAACTCAGGCCTAACGAGCGTCGAAGCGGCCGCACCAGATAGGAGGGGAGGGTCGATGATCCCGGGCACCCGGCGGGGTGGGTAATCTGGTCACCCCGGCGCTCGACTTGGCGGATCGGTCGGTGATGGCGGACGTGGCGGCACCCGTCACCGACGCCGCGATCCGGATTTGTGTCGTTGATGACCAGCGGCTCTTCCGGGAGACCCTGGCCAGAATGCTGGCCGGTCAACCCGGGATGGTCGTGGTGGGAGAGGCTCACAGTGGGGAGGAGGGCATACGACTGGCCCTGACGACCAGGTCCAACCTCGTGCTCATGGACATCGGGATGCCGGGGATGGACGGGTTGGAAGCGACACGGGGCATCAAGGCTGCCGACCCCTCCATCCAGGTGATCGCCGTTACCGCCTATCCAAGTGAGGGCGTCTTCTACCGCGCCCTCGAGGCCGGGGTTGATAGCTTCGTCCTGAAGGACGCGAGCCTGGAGGACCTGGTCAGTGCCATCAGGCTCACTCATGGAGGACACCGGCTGTTTGATGGGAGCCTGGTGCGAGGCTTCATCGACGGTCGGCGCGGCGCGGCTCAGCTCCCGTATGGCCTGACGCCCCGAGAGATGGACGTCTTGCAGTTGCTTGCCGCCGGACATTCGAACCGGGGCATTGCCGCGAAGCTGAGCATCAGTGAAAAGACTGTCAGAAACCACATCTCAAACATCTACGCGAAGCTGGCGGTGAACGGCCGCGCACAGGCGGTCCTGTTTGCCGTTCGGAACCGGATGGTGCGGGCAGAGGGTGGACCGTCTGGCGCACCGGGAGAGACGCCCCGCCGACGTCATTGACATGCCGGCCAATCAGGCCTATTCTTCCGCCGTTACCGTGCTAGACGTGCGGTTTGTTACGTTCCTCCTTTACCTCCTGTTCACCACCGCCTTCGTCGGGTTTTTCAGCGGTATGGCGCTGGCGTTCCTGTGGGCGCTCCGATGCGCACTCGGGCTGGAATCCGCCCGGCTCGAAGGGCGGCTGGAACCGCGGCGGGCGCTTCGAGGGTTCGGCCTGCTGGTGAGCGGCCTCCTCACTGGCGGGGCGGTCGTGCTTGGCGTCGGAGCGGTCGCATTCCTGACCGTCGTGCTGGTCACCGAATTCATCTTCGGGGACTCCCCGCCGGCCGAGGCGCTCTCTGTGATCTTCCTCCTCCTGGTCGGCGTCGCCCTGGCGGTGGCAGCACGCTTTGCCCTATGGTGGCGGCGCACGGTCTGGATCCGCGTCCTCGCAGAAGAGCGCTGACTGGCATCCGGACCCGGGAGCCGCGCAACCGCGGGTCGCTTCCGTGATCTGGTTTCTGCTGGGCTTTGTCTTAGGGGCAACGGTGGGTGCGCTCGCCATGGCCCTCCTCGTCGCGGCCCGACGTCACCGGCCGGACTGAGATCCCTCGTGCTGTTCTGGTAGGGCGCCCGATACCGGCAGCTTTATCCCGGATCGGGTCGGGACGGCCGCCTCATGCGCGGCGCTCCCGTCGCGCCTACGATACGGCCCGGCGGGGAGACTATTTGTGAAAGAAGCGCAGGTCTGCGGGGCGATTCTCGCATCTGGTGATCCGCCAGACGCCAGTTCCACGGTCGCGGTCGTGGCTGACCGGCGCCTGTCGGTCGCGGCTCTGTCGGCCTTGCTGCTGAACGATTCGCGGCGCAGCCTGGCCGAAGCCGTGCGCGGCCTGGAGGAAGTTCGGGCGGCGCTGCACCTGTTTCGTCCGGTGATCCTTGTTGCGGAAGTGTCGACCATCGACTGGCCGACTGGCCTGGACCCCGCCGCCTGGAACGGACGAACCCTGCTGCTGCTGGATCCAGAGGACGACGCGGAAGCGTTCGTGCGGGCGGTTCGGTCACGGGTCCAGGGTTACATGTCGCGGACCGCGTCCAGCCAAGCGCTCGAGACCGCCCTCGAAACCCTCCGCAGCACCGGGTACTACCTGGATCCGGTCCTGGCCGGGCGCATCCTCTGGGCTTCCGAGGAATCGCGGAACCGCCCGTCTCCCGTCCCCGAGCCCGAGCTCAGCCAGCGGGAGCGCGATATCCTGGCCCGAATCGCAGTCGGCCGCAGCAGCAAGGAGATTGCCCGCGAATACGCGGTGAGCGCCAAGACGGTCTGCAATCACATCAGTAACATCTACGCGAAATTGAATTTCAGCCACCGGGGGCAGCTGGTGCTTTACGCAGCCCAGCAGGGGCTCACCACCCTGTAAATGCGGGGAACGCTATGGGTCAGGAGCCCATCAACGGGATGGGGCGTCGTCTCATTCCTCGCCCGGGTGTAGCGGGCTAGGATTCTTTCAGCCTCACCCGGCGAGGGTCGTACCGCGTCCTCCTGTGCGGTGTTCGTCTCGTCGGAGAGGGCCGTCTGTGATCGAACCTATCTACCGACCGGACGCACCCGCGACTGCCCCCCATACCCTGATGCTGGTCTCGGCCCGGGCTGACGGCCGGCTCCGCGACGAGGTCCAAGGGCAGGCTCGGCCGCGCCCCGAGTTTCTCCACCTCGCCCAGACCTACGGGGTGGAGCTGCTGGACTGGTCGCAGCTCCCGGCTGGACCTAACGGCCGGTCCCATCGCCAGTCGGTCCGTCACGTGATCGCTGCGCTCCGCCGTCTCAAGGACTACGAGGTCGTGTTCTCGGACGGTGAGCATCTGGGCATTCCCCTTTCGCTGGCGATGCGGCGTTTGGGGATCACGACGCCGCACCTGACGATCGGTCATCACCTGACCACCGCCACGAAGAAGCCATTCTTTCGCTGGCTCGGCGCCGACCAGCGAATCAGCCGGATCCTGGTCCATTCGCGGAACCAGTTGGAACTTGCCCAGCGGCGACTCGGCATCTCTGGCGCGCGGCTCGCCTATATCCCGTATTTCGTGGACTCGGCGTTCTGGCGTCCGAGACCCGATCCCGAGGATTCGCTGATCGTCTCGGCCGGCCTCGAGCACCGGGATTATCTGACCCTGGCACGTGCCTGCTCAGGGTTGCCGGAGCGGGTGTTGATAGCGTCGGGAAGTCTGCACTCGCCGCGTGCGCGTTGCCGGATGCCCGAGGTCCTTCCGCCGGGCTTCGAGATCGGATTCGCCACGTACGGAACTCTCCGGGGGTGGTACGCGCGGGCCAGCCTCGTGGTGATTCCGCTCATGCAAAACGACTTCCAGGCGGGAGTCACATCGCTGCTCGAGGCGATGGCGATGGGGAAAGCCGTCATCGTCACAGCCACTGACGGCCAGGGCGACGTGGTCGAACACGGCGTCACAGGTCTGCTCGTGCCGCCGAGTGACGCGGGCGAACTCCGCCGGGTGATTCGATGGCTGCTGGCCCACCCCGCGGAGCGGGCCCGCCTCGGGGCGAACGCTCGCCGCGCAGTCGAGAACGAGTTCAGCCTCGAGAAGTACACGAGCCGCCTCGCGGCGCATCTCCGAGAGGTGGCGACCGTCGCACCGGCGGCCGCATGAACGGCGTGGCGGACCGGCCCTCGCTGCTCCTGTTCCTGGTTTCTGCCGATCACATGCATCGGGACGCGGCTTGCGCCACCCTCGCGTGGCTGGCGGAGGCCGAAGGCTCCCTCTTCGAGTGCTACTACGATAGCCCACACACCGGCGCGCACTTCTCCGGGCTACCAGGGTTCTATGACCCAAACGACCTCCGGGGCGGGACGGTCGTCGGCGGGCACCACCTCGAGGCCTTCTATCTTCTCCTCCAGCGGTTTCGGTGCCAGGCCGCCTGCCTCGGGCCGGTCATGCTTGAGGGTCCGCTGCAGGATGCCGGCGTGCCCATTCGTTCCTGCGCAGGCGACATCACCACGTTCTACCGGGAGGTCTTTGCCACAAGCACCGTATTGTGGCCCGATACGGTCCTGGTCATTGGTGACGGTGGCTGCCCGCAGGGGATCTCGCTTACCCCATTTGCGTTTCCAGAGGTTGTCCACCGCCGCGCGCTGGCCATCGCCGACGGTGACGATAGGGCCCTCTCCCGACTGGCTTCGGGCCGTTCGGTGGAAGGGGTCTGGGTAGCACCGGGACGGTATGCCGCCTGGCGGGCCGCGGGATATCCGGTGAGGAACGGTTCGGTATTTTCCACCGGCCGATCAGTTGCCGACGAGACGGCCTCGATGGCGGATCGCTGGCGCGACCGCGCCGAAGGCTTCATCCTCGGAGACCCAGAGCTGATCGGCCGCATGATTCCGATGGCTGCCCGACGCCGCTGGTTGCCCCTCTACGGCATCCCCCAGGCCGATGTGGTCTCACAGATGGCGCATGCGCTCGCCACGAAGCCGGTGGTGTACGGGCGGCATCAGCACGATCAGGATTTCTTCCAGCTGTCCCGGCTTGGGGTTGCCTTCCATACTCTGGATCCTGGGAGGCCACCGTTCCCCGTGATTCGCGAGGCTGCCGGTCGCTGGCCGGCCGCAAAGGCGCATCGGGACGACCCGCCCGTCGAAGAGCTACGGCGCTGGGCTCGCGAGGGACGCATTCTCACGACCCTCCTTTTCTGGACGGGGGTCATCGGCCATCTCGAGAACCTGTATCCGCTCACCGAGGTGTTGGCGCTGACCGGATCGTCGGCTGGGCTCATCGTCACGACCGAGAGCTTCTTCTACATGCCGTACCCGCCGCTGAGCCTGGTGCAGGTACCACGCGAAGCGGGCGGCCTGTTCCCGCGGGTCGACCTGCTCCTGGCCGACGCGGGTGTGGGCGTGATGATCGAGGCGGAAGCTCCACCGGCCCGGTTCGCCCGAACCCTGAAGCAGAGCGTCGACGACCTGGCGAACCACCTTGGCGATCGACAGCTCGTCCCCAAAGGGTGGTGGGGCACGATGGATGCCGTGATGCGCCGCCGACGGCGGCCCATCATCAGCCGGTATCCAGACCCCCCACGGTTTCGGATCCGGTACTCACCGCGACCCTGGTCGATGGATGGGAGGAGCGCCGCTAGCGGTGCGGCAAAGCGGCGTTCCAGTCTCCGATCCCTCATCCGGCAGACAGCGCTGCGACGGTTCTTCGAGCCCCTTCGCCCGTACGATGGCTATCAGCCAGGCCGGCCCGGCCGCGCTGTCCTGGAGGCCGTCCGAGACGCCGGCTTCGAGTACGCGTTTACGAAGGCCGCATATGGCCCTGCCCCGAAGGTCGTCTCCGGGATCGACGGCCTGACCGTGCTGAACTACACGGCGGGGCGCTGGGACGGCTGGACGCCGTTCGTCACGATCAACTCGCTGGCGGACCTGCAAGATGCGGAGCGGCGGCTGCTCCGGCGCCGCCGTCCAGGCTGGCTGGTCAGCACGCTGGACAGCTGCCTGTGGACCTTCACCGGCCCCATCTGGGAGCGCGGGCGCGACCTCCAGGCGATCTGTCGCTGGGCGGCCGCGGGCGGGAGTTCGGGACGCCTCATCAACGTTACCCCCGGCACCCTGGCGCGATATGCTGCGATCCTCCAGGAGGAGGGCATGGTCGAGCTGGTAGACGCGGAGTGAAGGAGATGACGCCGGTCAAGCGTGCTACGAGACCTACTGGTGGCACCAACCTGCGGGAGATCCCGCGCGAAGAGTTCCGTTTCCTCGAGTGCAATCTCCCTGGCGCAGCCGCTTGCCTCGACGTCGGGTGCGGTGACGGCCAATCGATCTGACGGTGGCTCATGGACCACGTCGGCACCTACATCGGTGTCGATGTCTCGCGCAACGCGGTCCAGAAGGCACAGCTGGTGGCCGCCGAGATCTTTCGGGTGCTGCGGCCGGGCGGCGTCCTCCTGGCGACGGTCCCGAACGTCGCCTACCGGCGCGGCCGCGCCGAACTGGCGCTGCTCGGGCGCTTCGATCCGTACGGTGACGATCGGTCGGTCGTGCAGCCCTGGCGGGATCCTCACATTCGGTTCTTCACGATCGGCTCCTTGCGGCGAATCCTGCAGATGACCGGGGATTCGCCCATTACGATCAGCGGCCACGGCGGCATGCTCCTGTCGGATATCCCTTTGTCGGCCGCACACTGTACCGGCTCCGACTCATCCGTGGCCGTGCGAGCCGCCTCTACCCATACCTGGCGCGCGCCTGGGCGCAGCTGCTCGCCCTCCGCCTCCACGTGGCGGGGACCAAGCCCGAACTGACCGGCTGAATTCGTCTCGGCGCTTCTAAGGGCGGAAGACCCGGATCGGGCTGGGGAAAAGTCCCATTTACCCCTCCCTGGCCCGGGCCTAGCATCACCGTCGCACACGGAGGATTGCCGTCTTATGGGCGGCCCTTTATGACACCCGAAAAGCCGCTGCTGGTCGTCGAACCGTCAGGCAGCCAGCCGTTGGGCCAGTTGCTGATTCGGCACGGGCTGGTGAGCCAGGACCAGGTCGAGGAGGCCCTGGCTCGGCAGGCCGAGTCCAACGCCCGCCTGGGCGACATCCTGGTCCAGGCCAAGCTGGTCCCCGAGCGTGAGATGACCAGGATGCTTGGGGAGCAGCTGGGCGTGCCAGTGGCTGACCTGCGCCGCACTCACAGTGACGAGGACGCCCTGACCCTGATCCCGGAGGCGTACGCCCTCAAGCACCTGGTCCTGCCTCTGAGGGTCAACGGTAACGTCCTCGACGTCGCGACTGCCGACCCCTTCGACCTCCCACTCATGGCCGAGCTTCGCGTCATGACTCGCCGGGAGGTTCAGGCGGCGATCGCCTCCCGGAGTGAGCTGCAGGAAGCCATTCGCCAGCGGTACCGCGTGTTGCCGGGGGTGACCGAATTCGTCAAGGCATTCCAGCAACAGCAGGGCCGCCGGCTGACCGCCTCTGTCCCCGACCTGGCCGTTTTGTCGGAGAACGCGCCGGTCGTGCAGATCGTCAACCTCCTGATCACCCAGGGGCTGCGCGACCGGGCGTCCGACATCCACATCGAACCGAAGAAGGACTACATCCGCGTCCGATACCGCATCGACGGCGTGCTGAGCGATGTGCTCCAGCTTCCCGTCGCGCTGGCGCCGGGGATCGCATCACGAATCAAGATCTTGTCCGACCTCGACATCGTCGAGCGGCACCGGAGCCAGGACGGCCAGATCCAGATCAATATCGACGGGCACCCGATCGATATCCGAGTGGCGACCGTCGAGACCATCTGGGGTGAGAAGATCGTGCTTCGGCTCCTGGATAAGGCCCGCACCATTCTGCAGCTGCACGAGTTGGGGTGCGGCAGCGTCCAGTACCAACAGCTCAGCAGCTTGCTGCGCTCGCCCTTCGGGATGATCATCGTAAGCGGTCCCACCGGGAGCGGCAAGACCACCACCCTGTACGCCGCAGTCAACGAGCTGGACGGGGTCGGCCGCAACATCATGACTATCGAAGATCCGGTCGAGTACACCTTCGAGGACTTGAACCAGGTCCAGATCCGGAAGATGGCTCAGATCACCTTCGCCAACGGGCTTAAGGCCATCCTCCGACAGGACCCAGATGTGATCCTGATCGGGGAGATCCGCGACCTCGAGACCGCGGAGATCGCCGTCCAGTCGGCGCTGACTGGCCACCTCGTGCTGTCGTCGCTCCATGCCACCGACGCGGCCGGGGTGCTGCAGCGCTTCATGGAGATGGGGATCGAGGGCTTCCTGATCTCCTCTTCGGTGGTGGGCGTCGTGGCTCAGCGGCTTGTCCGGCGGGTATGCGAACAGTGCCGCGTGCCATACGACCCGACGTTCGAGGAGCTTGAACTGCATCGGCAGTTCTCGAATCTGGAGAATCCGGCTTTCGTTCATGGCGCCGGCTGCAATCACTGCGCCCGCACCGGCTATCACGGACGGCTCGGGGTGTTCGAAGTCCTGAAGCTCACCGATGGCATCAAGCGCCTGATCGCGGGCAAGGCGGAAGTCAACGAGATCCGAAAGCAAGCCATCGCGGACGGGATGATCACCATGCGGCAGGATGCCGTTGGCAAGGTCGACAAGGAGGTGACAACGATGGCCGAGGTCATTCGCTCCGTCTACATGACCTGATGCCGACTTTGCAGAAGTATCGAGCCCTGGCGTATTCGTTCGAGGGAGCTCGAACCAGCCGCACGGTTCGGGCGCCCACGATTGAGGATGCCAAGCGTGTCCTCTGGGACGAGGGCTACCGGATCGTCGACATCAAGCAGCGACGCTTCCGTATGCCGAGTCTCCATCAAGTCTTTCCCACCTTCTTCCGCGTGCGCAAGTCAGAAATTATCCTGCTGACGCGCCAGCTGGCCACATTCGTCAAGGTAGGCGTGCCACTGCTCGATGCCTTTGCCGTCCTCCACGAGCAGACGGGATCGAAGGAGCTCAAAAGCGCCCTGCAAGACATGATGGTGGATCTGGGTCAGGGTCGACCACTCTCGCTCGCGATGAGCCATCATTCGCGGATCTTCAACCGACTCTATGTGGATATGGTCCGCGCCGCCGAGGTCAGCGGCGAGCTCGATGAGGTGCTGAACCAGCTTGCCTCTTACATGATGCGTGACGACACGGCGAGCCGGAAGATCAAGAGCGCCATGATCTACCCCGTCATTGTTCTGGTGCTCTCGATCGGGGTCATTGGGGTCCTGGTCTCGGTCGTCCTGCCCGCCTTCGTCCATTTATTTGGCGAATTCAATGCGGAGCTGCCGCTGCCGACACGGATTCTGATCGCGATCGGCAAGTTCTTCGAACAGAATCGTATCCAGCTCGGGGTCGCCACGCTGGGCGTCGCAGGTGTTGTCTCCGTCTTCTTTCGCACAGCTCTCGGCAAGCGGTTCTGGGATCGACACATCGTTCGGCTTCCATACCTCGGGCGGGTGATCCAGTATTCGATTATCGAGCGATTCCTGCGCACGTTCGCGGCGATGACTCGCGCCGGCATCCCGGTCACGCAAATGTTCGAAACGGTCATCCAGTCGACCCAAAATCTTATTTTTCAGCAGCGGTTGCGCACGGTTCAAGAACAGATGATCGCCGGTGAGGGATTCTCGGGGCCGCTCCGACAGACCGGGTTG
>Ga0209283_10001788_pt1 | contig 11884 bp, 8 predicted proteins | sample CZO8metaG_2_FD_188354 | JGI IMG/M metagenome (GOLD analysis project Ga0209283, IMG submission 188354) | Vadose zone soil microbial communities from the Eel River Critical Zone Observatory, Northern California, USA - CZOApr15con2H1.8 metaG... | ecosystem: Environmental > Terrestrial > Soil >...
AGGCCAGCAATCCGGCGGGATTCATTGTCGACGGCCAGGACTCGAGTCTGATCGTTGAGAATGAAGGTGCCGGCTAAAGGTTTCACGCTAACTGGCCGTGGGACAATGTTTAGGCTTGGGACTGCAGAATTTTCCGCATTAACGAACGTCGTCACGGTGAGCAGGAACGATATCCAGAGAACACGTCTATTTGCGTTCATTCAAATGAATTCCTCTTCGCAGCTTCACTCACCGACATCCGAATGTACTCTCCTGCCGCAGGAGTTGCTGGAGATGCGCTGGCAAAAAGTGTACAAGGGGAACACTTCGGAGCAAAACGGGCAACAGGTCGGATGAAAACTTGTCTCGCTGGAGCGATCGTAATGTACAGACCATCATCGAATCGACACATGGCAGGGCTTACTCTGCGAATCTGCCTGCTGGCGAATGTCCTCGCAGCATCGTGCTTGGCAACCGAGCCGCCGGACAAAACAGTCTCGTTTCAATACGACGACTATGTCCTCACGCACCAGTTGACGGCGTGCGGGCCCGTGCCTACCGCTCTGGATCCTAACGGAGTCTATCCGTACGTCAGCTACTGCGAAACTGCCAACCGGCCTGTTCTTCAAAGGTACACATTCATCGTCCTGGAAAACCGGTTCATCAAAGTTACGATCTCTCCCGACATCGGCGGAAAAGTGACTTCCATCGTTCACAAGGGATCGGGTAAGGAAGTCTTGTATGTTCCTCAAGTCGTGCGTCCGACACGCATCCTGCCACGATTCTATTTTGTAGCTGGAGGAATTGAAGTGAGTTTTCCGATCTCCCATTCTCCCAGCCAGAACGAAAAGGTCCTCTACAAAATCGAGCGCGCCAGCGACAGAGTTTATGTCACTTGCGGCGAGCGTGAGCTGCGCTTCGGGATGCAGTGGTCCGTAGAATACTCACTAGGCGCACAGGATACGTTCTTAACGGAACGAGTCCTGTTCCGCAATCCCGGCACATCACCATACCCATGGATGTCCTGGTCCAATGCAGCGCTGCCGTCAGCCTCTGATACTGAATTTCATTTCCCCAAAGGCGAAGTACTCTCCCACGCTTCACGAATCGAGACGATTGATTGGCAACAACAAGGGCCCAAACACGAGTCCGACATCAAGGAAATGACCGGGTACTTCTGGAAGAGTCGGGACGCCAATGCTTTCGGGGCATACACACCGTCCCTGGGCACCGGTCTCTATCACATCGCAGACGAAACCATTTCGCCCGGAATGAAATTGTGGAGCTATGGCGTCGGTGACGACCGCGCATGGGCCACGCTCAGCACCGCTTCACCGCAGACGTACATTGAGATTCAAGGTGGGCCGATCGGCGATCAATCCATCAAACTGGAATTACCCCCAAAGGAAACGCGATCACATGTCGAGTATTGGATACCGACTGACAAGCCATTGGACATCTATGCCTTGAAGGTACCCGGCAACGATCTTCGAGCGGTAAGCGATATTCCCTTGTTCGAATGGGCAAGACCCGACGAGGTCCAGGTATGGAATGAACTGCTGCATGCTTACGCGAAGAAAGGCAGCTTGCCGGATCCTCCCCAGATCGATCAGAACCGCTGGGCTCCGTCCGGCATGGAAAACCTCGCCACGGCTTTCGAATGGGCCATCCAAAATACTTGTGGTGCCAAGGCCGACTTGTGGAGATTTCACTATGGGGCCTGGCTGGCTGGGAGAGGAAAAACAGAAGATGCCATCCGCGTACTCTCCGCCCCTAAGATCGGCGTGGCGGCGGCACTGTTAGGTCGGCTATACCAGGCGAAGGGTGATACCAGGAACGCCGCAGCAGCCTTGGAAGCGATTCGAGAACCCTGGCTTCAGTTGCACCCGCAGGTAGTGGTGGAACGCGACCGGATATTGCGCGCCGTAGGGACGCAAACGCTTGCTGAACGTGAGCAGTGGCTCAATAAAGTAGGTGCGTTGAAGGACGAATGGATCATCGAGCGAAGGGTGCAGCTTTTGATCGACAAGGGCGAAATTCAAGATGCCAGGCGCTTGCTCTTGTCCGTTCCATTCCAGAAAGTACATCAAACCTACACTCGCACAGGACTGTGGCTGCAAATCTGCGAAAAGGTGGGAGAATCCTGCGATCCGATTCCGCAAGTCCTTGGAGAAGATCGCCTGGCTCGATTCGGCGCCTATCGCGAGTTCCAGTAGTTGCCACACGAGCCGGCAACTGAGATCGGCCGACAGCACAGGCTTTCTCTAGGCCTCGCTGTGCCATTGTTCGCCGCAGCGTAGCACTCTGAACACCTGTCCCAACCTGCGGCATTCGTGGATGAATTCGTCTGGGGAAGCGGTATTGAATTCGAACATTTCGAAATGGCACGGTATGACCAGTCTTGCGTCGATGTCTCTTGCCAATCTTGCTGCCTCGCGCCCGAATAAATTGCCCGGAACGCGCCGGTCCAGCGACCGGCCGTTAATGGGAAGGAGCGCGACGTCTACTTTGAAGGGCCGTAGTTTTTCTGCCATGCCTTCGTATCGGACGGTATCGCCGCTGTGGTAAATCGTCCAACCGCCGAATTGGAGAACATATCCCAAGTACTGGGCGCGGCCGTGCTCATCCCGGTCGAGAGTTTCGTGGGCCGACGCGATGCCGGAAAATTTAATTCCCGAAATTTCGACCGAGGTTCCATCGTCTACGCCAATCGGAATCGAAGGGTCAATCTTCAGGCGATCTGCCACGAACGATCGATTGGCGTCAGCGATCACAAGTTTTAGGCTTGGGTTTGTCGCGAGGATCGGGCGGAGCGTTTCCGCGTCGAGGTGGTCTGTGTGGTTATGCGTGGAGGTGGCGATTTCGACAATCGAGAGGCGCGCCGGATCAATGACCAGCTCCGTCATTCGCACGTGAGGCTTATCGGTTTGGCTGTACTTGTTTGTCAGTGAGTCTGAGAGATAGGGGTCGAGCAGTACATGGATGCCCTGCCATTGGAGCAGAAATCCGCTCTGTCCCAGCCACCACAAACGAAAACTGCCGTCGCGCCGGTCGGAGGCATGAATGTCTGCGAGCAGCGCGTCGTGGGATTGGAGAGGCCGGATCACGAGAGTCCAAGTTCTCTCCGCACGATGGATACACCGCTCACCATATTGGCCAACTTTTGTCTTGCCGCCCAACGGGCGGTTTGACTGAGTCCGCAGTCGGGCGCGAAGGAGAGTTTCTCCGCCGGCGCGTACTTCAGGCAGAGCCGCACGCGTTCGGCAACATCGCCGGGAGTTTCGATGTAATAGCTCTTCACGTCGATGATCCCGACGGCCACGTCAGTTCCCTGCTCCGCGATCTCACAAATCATTTCAATTTCAGCGAATTCGCGGCTTGCCATCTCCAGATGCATTTCATCCACCGGCAGTTCGAAGAATGCCGGGAACAGCGGCGCATACCGCCGCAGGCCAACCGCGCGACCTTTGTAATGGCCAAAACAAAGGTGAGTTGAAAGGCGGCACTGTCCGAGGATCGGCTTGACGGTCTCGGCAAAAATCTTGACGAAGCGACGAGGCTCTTCGCGGTGTGCGTAGCAACTCATCGAAGGCTCATCGAGAGTGATTTCGCGGCAGCCGCAATGCACCAACTCCTCGAGTTCTTTCCTAACAATTGGAATCAGCGCTTCGGTTACGTCCCAGCGGTCCTTGTAGATACCTCCCGGATTGATTCGGCCGCTCAGTGTATATGGCCCAGGCACGCTGGCCTTCAACACCGGGCCCGGCGGCGCGATCTTTTGGAGGAGCTTGAACTCCGCGACTGCTCCCAGGCCGTGCTGGGAGCGCAGTCGTCCGGTGACCTCGTATTTTCCGCGTTGATCGTGGGCGGGCGGGCCGAAACGGCGCGGTGAACTCGGAGTGGGAGCCAGACCCTCCAGGCGGCCATAGAATGACAGGTTGAAATCGTAGCGGGTCTGCTCGCCATCCGTAATGACGTCCAATCCAGCGGCGAGTTGATCATGAACCGCGGCGATTACGGCGTCCGCGCGAAATTCCTCGATGTCGGCGTCACCGAATTCCTCCAGATGGGCTGACGCAAACTCGAGCCACCCCGGAAACGGATAGCTTCCAATCACCGTAGTTTGCAGAGGACGGCGTTGCTTTCCCCCATTTGGGCCCTTCGATTTGGCTTGTGGGGAAGCCGTCCTCGTCTTTCTAGCGGGACTCATTCGCTCACCGTCCAACCGCCGTCGACCGTGACGATCTGGCCTGTGATTGGGCTGGAGTCACTGCGCAGAAGGAAGCAAGCCGTCTTAGCGACGTCCTCCGCGCTGAGCATCCCTTTGGTCAGAGGCTGTTTGTGCGTCATGTATTCCACGATCTGTGGAACAGCTTGAGCCCGGGCACTCATCGGAGTGCGAACCAAGCCAGGCGCAATCACATTGATACGAATGCCCCGCGAAGCATAGTACGCTGCCGCTGCCACGCTCATGGCCTCGATCGCTCCTTTGCTGGCGGCGTATCCCACAGTGGCGAAGTAGTCGCCTTGCGGGTGACGCGCCAGCACGCTTCCGCAATTGAGGATAACTCCCCCTTGCGCATTTTTCGTCCACACGCCCAGCACTTCACGACACATCAGGAATGTGCCTTTGGCATTCACATCCATCGCCAGGTTCCACCCTGCAGACTTGCATTCGTGCAGCGGGCCATCACCGGCTGAACGCGCGCTGACACCGGCAACGTTGAAGAGCGCGTCAATTTTGCCGAAATGATCCAGACATGCGGCTACCGCAGTCCTGATTGCCGACTCGTTGCGAACATCCGCGACGGCGAAACTCGCTTCGCCCAGTTCAGCCGCCAGGGAGCGGCATTCCTCCGCGTTGATCCCAATGACGAAGACCGGATTCTCGGCTGCCCATAAGCGCGCTGTAGCTGCCGCAATTCCCGATGAACCGGTGACGAGGAGAACTTCCTTCACTGTGTCCTATTCAAAGAGGTGTTTGAGGCTTAGCCGATACGCCTCGTAGAATGCGTCGAGTTGCTCCGAGGCGCTGGTATTGCCAACGAACTGATGGCTCGGCAAAATCACCGGTTTCATTCCGCGCGCTAGCATCGCTTCTGCAGCTGCACAGCGGATCATATTAATGATCATTGCGCCCGTGATGGTGGAGACCGGCCCCGTTCTCCACTCAAGCCCATCCAACTCGAGGACACAATCGCCGGGCGGACAAAGATTATCGATAACCAGATCGGCGCAGTCCGTAAGTTTCTTCCTGGAAGAATGTGCCGCCTTCGCTTCTTCAGAGTGGGCCTTGGAAACGATCGCAATCACCGGCAGCCCTCGCTCCTGAGCGCCCATCGCCATTTCGACAACGACAGGACGAATGCCGCTCGTCGAAATAACGATAAAGGCATCATTGGGACCAAAGTGAAAGCTGCTGAGAATCTGCTCGGCGTAGCCCTCGTAGTTCTCTAGATAAAGCGGGGCGCGCAAACCATTAGCTCCGATGATGGCTGCATGATTCGAAAGGGCTGTCTCCACCAAGGCCACGAAGCCGGGATAACAGCCTTGGCGTGGGGTCATCTCCTCGCACATCATCCGGGAGTGGCCGTTGCCGAAAAGAAAAACGAGCCCGCCGCGGGCAATCCGGTCGGCGCACAATTCCGCCGCCTTCTGAATTGCGTCTGCTTGTGTGCGCTTCAACTCCTGCAACAGGCTCATGGCGTGGTCATAGAAGGCCAGGCCGGCCTGCTTGGCGGCGGGGACGTTGCTTTTAGGGGCTGGATCACGCACGGATAATTTCTTGCTCCTTTACCTTGCAAAGTGGAAGTGCGAGCGGGTCATCCTGCCACGCGGCGCATTCTGGCGTCGCGATATTGCCCAGTAGAATTGCACAGAGTGGGTATAATGCACAAACCGTTGTGAGCCAGGAACCCACTCTCGCCGATTCTGGGGACGCACTGGCAATTGGCGTCGACATTGGTGGAACCGCAATCAAAGCGGCGATCGTTGGACTTCGCGGAGACCTCCTCGAGAGCTTTCATGAGCCCTCGCCGCGCACCGCCACTGCCTTGCGTGACTTCGTTCATTCGGTGTTGAAATGCGCCAAGGTTCCGGTGCGGGGAATCGGTATTGGCTGCAAGGGGATCATCGATGCCGCCTCGTCCCGCGTGAAGAGCTGCCCGGGAGACCTGTACTTCCTGGAAGGGCAACTCTTGAGCGAGGTGATCGCCGCCGGTGATCTGCCCGTCTGTGCCGAGAATGATGCACGCACCGCGCTGGTTGCCGAAGTACTGTGGGGCGCCGCCCGTGGACGGCGCAATGTAGTGATGTTGACGTTAGGCACCGGGGTGGGCGGAGCCGCATTGGTTGATGGCGCGATCTTTCATGGCGCGGGCGGTGCCGCCGGTCATCTGGGTCACGTAACGCTTGATCCGCGGGGTGGGCTGTGTATTTGCGGCAGCTACGGCTGTCTGGAGACGCACTTTTCCTCGCGCGCCATCGAATCCGATTATTGGGCACACATGCACCGTGCCGCTCCGGCAAAACTGTCGGTCGGCAGCGATGGCCGGCGCCCCGATGCCGAGGCCATTTTCCGTGCCGCAGCCAACGGAGACGAGAGCGCGTGCTGTGTTATCGATCGGGCGCTGGAATATCTCGCGGCCGCGATCGTGAATTTCCTGCACATCTTCGATCCCGAGATTTTCATCCTGGGAGGCAACATCGCGGCTGCCGGACCGCAACTGATCGCTCCAATTCGGGACAAGATCGCGCAGCGGACAAAGATATTGCTGGGCCGTGAAGTTCCGATTGTATTTCAGAAAACGATCGGCTATGGCGGGGTTGCCGGAGCGGCGGGGCTGGTTTTTCTTGAGCAGCGTTTGCTGGCAATTTGAAATGAAGATGTGGGCGGGCGTGCTGAGCAGAGCTCCGGAACGCTCACACCTGCAGTTCGACTATGGGTCCAACTACAAATACGCTCGGTCATGTTGAGCAGTTGCAAAAAGGCTCAGCCCGCTACCTTTACCTGCCGGCGATGGTGGCCGCCATTGGTGGTTTGCTGTTCGGCTTTGACACGGCAGTGATCAACGGTGCGATCGTCTTCATCAAGCAGCAGTTCGGATTGAGCGATTCGCAAACCGAAATCGCAGCCAGCAGCCTGCTTCTGGGATGCGTCGTCGGGGCCAGCATCGCTGCCTTCACCAGCGACCGCTTTGGAAGGAAGCGGGTGCTGCTGGGTGCGGCATCGTTGTTCACAATTTCTTCGATCGGCGCGGCCCTTCCGCGTAATCTGATTGAGTTTGCCGTCGCCCGGCTCCTGGGCGGTGTAGCCATCGGAATCGCCTCCACGCTCTCGCCCTTGTACATCGCAGAGATCTCACCGGCAAGGAATCGCGGTCTACTGGTGTCGCTGAATCAGCTGGCGATTGTGTCCGGAATCCTGCTGTCGTACAGCGTCAATTACCTGCTTACTGGTGCGGGACCTGCTAACTGGAGATGGATGTTCGCCTCAGCTGCAATTCCGTCCGTACTCTTCCTCCTGACGCTGCTTTTCATTCCCGAGAGTCCACGTTGGCTGATGCAAAAAGGCCGAGAGCAAGAAGCGGAACGCTTTCTGGCGCACATTGTGGGTCCGCAGGCCGCCGCTGGAGAAATTGAAGACATCCGTACTGCGATTGCAGAAGAGAGCGGAGACCTGCTGGATCCCACGTTTCGGAAGGCGCTAACCATTGCTATACTGATTGCCCTCGTCAGCCAGTTCACCGGCATCAACACCATCATCTATTACGGCTCGATCGTCTTTCTCGAGCATGTGCCGCATCAAACCGCCAGCACCGCGCTGTGGGCAAATGTCATTATCGGAGCGATCAATTTTGCTGCGACTATCGTTGGCATGCTTCTGATTGACCGCTCAGGACGAAAGCCACTGTTGATGTCGGCATATGCGGGAATGGCTCTTTCCCTCGTCGCTGTTTCAGCAGCCATTCATTTTCAAGCCGCAGGCGCAATCGTCTTGATTTTCGTCCTTACCTATGTGGCATGCTTTGCGGTGGGCGTAGGCACGGGGACCTGGGTGGTGATGTCGGAAATTTGCCCAACGCGAATACGGGGCCGGGCGATGTCAGTAGCCACCGTCTTTCTCTGGTGCGGAACACTGCTGGTCACTCTGACGTTCCTTTCGCTGGTGAACCTGTTTACCGCTGCTGGCGTTTTTCTGCTCTACGCAACAGTCTCGATCGCCGCGTTCCTCTTTGTCTGGCGGAAGGTTCCAGAAACCAAGGGAAGGACGCTGGAGGAAATCGAGAAGTGGTGGCTGACTCTAACTCAAAGACGTTGACAGGCTCTTCGCATGAACACTGGTCTTTTTTTCAAGTCGATCGTCATCCTGTCCATCGCTTCATCCCTCCCACTTTTCTTGTGGGGAACCGAGAGAACGACAATTTCACTGAACGGGACTTGGGACATCGAGGATTCGAAAGACGCGGAGGCCATTCCTATCGTCTGGAACCATAAGGGTCCGGTCCCGGGCCTCGCACACTCTGCGCAGCCCGCCTTTCCACAGGTCGATCAGTTCGATAGCAGGATGGTGATTCAAAACCGGGTCGCTAACGGAAAACTCCCCAAGAGCGCAATCGTCTATAACGCGGGCGTATCGCGGCAGGACCGCAACTGGTTTTGGTACCGCCGCACGTTCGAAGTCCCCGCCACCAGTAGCGTGGCCATTCTCCGGATCAACAAAGCCCAGTTCGGAGCAGCAGTTTGGCTCAATGGGGTAAAGATCGGAGACCATCTGCCCTGTTTCACCGCCGCCGTCTTCGAGGTCAGCAAGGCAATCCGGCAGGGTCGGAACGAATTGATCGTGCGTGTCGGCGCGCACCCCGGAGTGCTACCGCCCACCGTTTCCGGCGGAACTGATTTCGAAAAGATCCGCTGGACTCCTGGCATTTACGACAATGTCTCTCTCGCACTCAGCGAAAATCCCGCGATCGAGAATGTCCAGGTCGCGCCGAGGATTGCCGATAGCTCCATCGTAGTGCAGACATCCCTGCGCAATTTCGGAAAGAACCCTGTGTCGTTCAACCTCACGCAGCGCGTGCATGCCTGGAAGGAAAGCACCACGGCGGCAACTTCCGCGCCGCAGCGAATCACTCTCGCACCTGGCGAAAGCAAAGTGGTTCTCCAGACAGTGGCGGTAGCCGGAGCACGTTTGTGGTCTCCTGAGTCACCCAACCTGTATGTACTTGAGACCAGCACCGGCGGCGACACTGTCCCGACTCGTTTCGGTATGCGGGAGTTCCGTTTCGATACCGCCACCAAACGGGCGTATCTTAACGGCCGTGTCTACTTCATGCGCGGCTCAAACATTACGCTCCACCGGTTTTTCGAAGATCCGCTATCCGGCACATTGCCATGGGACGAGGCATGGGTGCGCAAACTGCTCGTCGATATCCCACACGAGATGCATTGGAACAGCTTCCGGTTCTGCATCGGGCCAGTCCCGGATCAATGGCTCGACATCGCCGACGAAGCTGGCCTACTGATCCAGAACGAATACTTCGTCTGGACCGGCCATGATTGGCATGGCCCCAAGAACCAGGTTCATTTCAATACCGATCAGATGATCCGCGAGTACACCGAATGGATGCGTGACAACTGGAATCATCCGAGCGTTGCCATCTGGGACGCGAATAACGAGACCTGGGACGCGACATTCGGCGAGAAGATCATCCCCGCGGTTCGTGGTCTGGACCTCTCGAACCGCCCGTGGGAGAACAGTTTCAACCCTCCCCAGGGTCCTGACGACCCCGTGGAAGATCACCCCTACGAACACCAGGTCATGGCCGACGGAGGTCCCGCGTTTAGCATGACTACGCTGGAGAGCCCGAACGGTAAGCCCCCTGGTGGACCGACGGGACACGCACTGATCTTGAACGAATATGGCTGGCTCTGGTTGAACCGCGACGGGGCACCAACGGAACTCACCAAGAAACTCTATCCCACTCTGCTCGGCAAGGATTCGACTGTACAGGAGCGACTCGCCCTGAACGCCTACCTGCTGGCGGGCCTTACGGAGTACTGGCGCGCATACCGCCAGTATGCTGGCGTTCTCCACTTTGTGTATCTCACCAGCAGCGATCCCGCAGGCTACACCTCGGACCACTTCCGCGACGTGGGGAACCTGGAACTTCATTCCGCGTTCCGCGATTACATGAGCAATGCGTTTGCGCCGGCGGGGGTTTATCTGAGCTTTTGGCAGGCGAGCGCCGAATCCGGAAGCCTTCGGTCGCTGCCCGTGATGCTGGTCAACGACGAGTATCGCGAGATCGATGGCACGCTCACCCTGGCGCTCGACAATGCAAAGGGTGACCGAGTGGCAACGCAAACGGCAAAGTTCAAAATCCCGGCGCTGGGCCAGGAGACCATTTACAACGATTTCAAGTTCCCACAAACTACGGGTGATTTCCTATTGCGCGCTATCATCGACTATCAGGAAAACAGCGCCGGCGTGTCCACGCAAAGCCGCCGCTGCGTCAAGCTCGTCGAGCCTGAAAGAAAACAGAACTGAATTGTCGTGATTAGGCGAACCTATTCGATCGGCGCCGTTCCTCTCTTAATGGAGTCGTGGAATGAGTAGGCTCTCAAACTACGACAAGTTTCCTTCCATTCGAGTACCAGTTGGCCGCGAATCCGTCTGGCAGGGCTGGCCAGACATTCTCCTACGCATTGGTGGCGAAATCTCTGACGGTGCGCAGCGCATCGCCGTGGAAGTCTATCCCGGGGTGTTCGAACAGGAAGTGCTGGGATCTTTCGTCGACGCACTGCATCCAGCGCACGTATTTCGTACCAAAGATTGCTGGAAGACTCCGGCGGAAATCGATGCGATGGTCAAGGGCGATTTGACCGACGACCCGGTGTTCGGCCGGATGAGCGGCCTTACCATTGAGGACTTCGCCGACCCTCGGAGTACTGCGCAGCTTCGCGAGGCTTGCCGATCGGCGGAAGGCATGACCCTCATTCTTGGCACGGGAACGGCCCTTCTCGCCCCTGAACCCGATGTCCTGATTTTTGCGGATCTCGCCCGCTGGGAGATCCAACAGCGTCAGCGCGCCAACCAGATCGGTAACTTCCCTGCCGGAGACATCTACGAATCGCCTGCGGCAAAGTACAAGCGTGCCTACTTTGTCGATTGGCGTGTAGCCGACCGGATCAAGCAGGGTCTTCTCGACCAGATTGACTATTTGCTCGATACCAACGATCCCGCTGCGCCAAAGATGGCTACCGGCGAGGCCTTCCGCTCGGGCCTGCGATGTGCGGTAAACCGCCCTTTCCGGGTAGTTCCGTTTTTCGATCCCGGCCCCTGGGGCGGACAGTGGATGCGTGAAGTCTGTGACTTGCCCGATGGCCCGCCGAACTACGCCTGGTGCTTTGACTGCGTCCCGGAAGAAAACAGTCTTCTTCTCGACATGGGGGGCGTGAACATCGAAATTCCAGCGATGGATCTGGTGCTGCGCCATCCGCGTGAATTGCTCGGCGATGCGGCGTTTGCCAGGTTCGGCGCCGAGTTTCCCATCCGCTTCGACTTCCTCGATACCATGCAGGGCGGCAACCTGTCACTTCAGGTACACCCCCTCAATCAGTACATCATCGACAACTTTGGGATGGCGTACACGCAGGACGAGAGCTACTACCTGCTCGATGCGGCCCCCGACGCCTGCGTGTACCTCGGCCTGAAGACAGGCATCGATCGCAAAGCAATGATCAGCGATCTGCATCGCGCGCAAGAGGGCGGCGCGCTGTTTAAAGTATGCAAATATGTGAACAAGTGGCCGGCTCGGAAGCATGATCATTTCCTGATTCCCGCCGGCACCATTCACTGCTCCGGAGCGAACAGCATGGTTCTGGAGATTAGCGCCACACCCTA
>Ga0209283_10001792_pt1 | contig 11871 bp, 11 predicted proteins | sample CZO8metaG_2_FD_188354 | JGI IMG/M metagenome (GOLD analysis project Ga0209283, IMG submission 188354) | Vadose zone soil microbial communities from the Eel River Critical Zone Observatory, Northern California, USA - CZOApr15con2H1.8 metaG... | ecosystem: Environmental > Terrestrial > Soil >...
ACGCCTCCGGCGAGCTCGACCACGAGGATGATGCAGGTGAGGGCCAGCGCCTTCTTCAGCGTCGCCCCTTGGTCGGTCACGCGCTCCATGAACTCATCCTACCCACCGCCTAACGCTCTAAAGCCACCAATCTTCGCCGCGCTCCAGGTAGGCCAGGAGCATCCCGTGGCGGAGGCCTTCGTGGCTGATTTGAAGCAGCGCCAAGCCGTACCAGTCGAGGAAGAGGAGCAGCGCCTCCACCCCGGCGCGCATCGCCTTGACCCGGTTGGGCGGCAGGCCCACCTTCACGGCCACCTTCGCGGCCCGGCCGCGGTCGAGGCGGCCCTCGCAGGTGAGCAGGTCGGCGGTGGTCAGGACGCTGGGCGGGTTGCGCCGGGCCAGCACGAAGGGCAGGTTGGAGGCCGTTCCGCCCGTCGCCACCAGGCGTTCGACGTCGCCGTCGGGGGCGTGGGCAAGCTCCCGCAGCGCGGCCTTGCGCATACGGGCGCGCTCGTCGGGGTGGGGCGGATCCGATAGGTAGGTACTCGCCAGGACCCCCGACCCGATGGGCAGCGTGACGGAGCGGAGCAGGTCGTGTCCTCGCGCGATCACGACCTCAGTGGAGGCGCCGCCAAGGTCGACCATCGCCCATTCCCGCCGCGCGGCATGGCGGCTGGCCACACCCAGAAAGCTCAGCTCCGCCTCCCGCCGCCGCGAGATGATTCGCACGGGGACGCCGATCGCCTCGGCGGCCTGCTTCGCGAAGGCTTCTCCGTCCGAAGCCTGGCGAACCGCCTCAGTGGCCGCAGCGATCAGCGTGTCGTAGCCGTGCTTGCGGGCCTGCGCTATCACCGATCGCAGCGCGCGAATCGCGATTCTTCCTTTGGTGCCGATCGCGCCGGTGTTGGCGACGCGCGGACCCAGCTCCGGCATCTCGACGTAGTGAGCGACGTCGTCGAGCTTGTTACGCACGACGTCCGCGACCAGCACGTGAACGGTGTTGCTCCCGATGTCAACCGCGGCCAGCCGCATATGGGCCCACTCTAGAATCTCCGTGGGTGGCGGAAAAGAAAGGAGTACGAGTGGAACGCGACTCGATGGGCGAGATGGAGGTGCCCGCGGACGCCTACTACGGAGCCTCCACGCAGCGCGCGGTCCTCAACTTTCCGATCTCCGGCCAGACCTTTCCGCGGCGATTCATCCGCGCCCTCGGCCTCGTCAAGAAGGCGGCCGCCCAGACCAACGGGGAGCTCGGCCTGCTTTCGAAGCGCCGCATGAGCGCTATCGCCAGGGCGGCGCAGGAGGTCATCGACGGCAAGCTCGACGACCAGTTTCCCATCGACATCTACCAGACCGGCTCTGGCACGTCGACCAACACCAACGCCAACGAGGTCATCGCCAACCGCGCGTCCGAGATCCTCGGCGGCAAGCGCGGGTCCAAGCTCGTGCATCCGAACGACCACGTCAACCTGTGCCAGTCGTCCAACGACGTCATCCCAACCGCAATCCAGGTTTCGTCAGCGGTCGCCATCGCCAACGAGTTGATCCCCGCGCTGCAGCAACTGCAGAAAGCGCTGGAGGCGAAGAGCAAGGAGTTCTGGCCGGTGATCAAGACCGGCCGGACGCACCTGATGGACGCGACGCCCATCCGGCTGGGCCAGGAGTTCAAGGGCTACGCGGGGCAGGTCGAGGAGTCGATCCGGCGGGCGCGCGCGGCGCTGGACGAGCACACGAGCGTGCCCCTAGGAGGGACTGCGGTCGGCACGGGACTCAACTCGCACCCCCGGTTCGCGCGCCTGGCCTGCGCACGTCTCGCCAAGGCGACCGGGCTCCCGATTCACGAAACGCGCAACCACTTTCACGCGCAGGCCTCGCTGGACGTGCTGGTCGCGGCCCATGGCGGGCTGCGCACGATCGCGGTGAGCCTCTGGAAGGTCGGCTCCGACATCCGGCTCATGGGCACCGGACCCGTGGCCGGCCTTGGCGAGCTGCGCTTGCCAGAGACGCAACCGGGTTCCAGCATCATGCCGGGCAAAGTGAACCCGGTCATCGTGGAATCGTTGACGATGGTGGTGGCCCGCGTCCTCGGCAACGACCTCACGGTCACGATGTGCGGCCAGTCCGGCAGCCTGTTCGAGCTCAACGTGATGATGCCCGTCGCCGGGGTTGCCGGCCTCGAGTCGATCGCGCTGCTGGCGGCATCCGCCCGCAACTTCAGCGAGCGCTGCATCGAAGGACTGCAGGCGACCGAGCGCGGCCCCGAGCTGGTCGAACGCAGCCCCATGCTTGCGACCGCACTGAACCCCGTGATCGGCTACGACGAGGCGGCCAAGATCGCCAAGGAATCCATCCGCACCAACAAGTCGATCCGCCAGCTGGCGAGCGCCCGCGGCGTTTCCGAGGCGGCGCTGAACAAGGTGCTCGACCTGGGCAAGATGACCAAACCCGGTCTCGAAGGTCCTGGCGGAGGCGGATAGCCGCACGCGATTGAAGAGGCGCCTACCACATCCGCTGCGTCGGTTCCGGCTGCCGGCGGCGCTGCTGGCGGTGGTGATCGCCTACGGCATGTTGGGCTACATGCTCATCGAGGGGTGGAGCCTCCTTGACTCCTTCTACATGACCATCATCACGATCTCCACAGTCGGCTATTCGGAGGTCAACAAGCTGTCCGACGCGGGCAGAATCTTCACCTCCACGCTCATCGTGGTCGGCGTGGGTACGATGCTCTACGGTTTCGGCGTCTTCGCCGAGACTCTCACCGACAACAGCTTCATCCACTACAGGAGAGAGCGGCAGTTGGAGCGTTCGCTGAATCAGCTGCGGGATCACTTCATCATCTGCGGGTACGGCCGAATCGGGACGCAGATCGTCGCCGAGTTCGAGGCGCACAACATTGCTTACGCCGTCATCGACCAGACCGAGGACGCGGTGATGCGGTTGCGCAACGAGGACCGGCTCCACGTCGAGGGCGACGCTTCCAGCGAAGAGATTCTCAAGCTTGCGGGCATCGAGCGCGCGCGAGGCCTCATCTCGGCCGTCGACTCCGACGAGCGCGCCGTCTACATCATTCTTGCCGCGCGGGCGCTCAAGCCAGACCTCTACTTGATCTCCCGAGCCGGGCGGCCCGAATCGATCCGCCGCCTGGAGCTGGCCGGCGCCAACCGCGTGATCTCCCCGTATCAGATGGCCGGGCACCGTATGGCCGAGCTCGCCGTGCGGCCGGCGCTCGTGGACGTCATGGACAGCCTTCATCACGGCGAGTCGGAGATCGCGGTCGAGGAGATGCTGGTGCAGCCGAGGGTGGCGGCGGTGGGTAAGACGATCGCAGGCGCGGGTCTGGTGAGCCCGGACGCGGCGAAGGTGCTCGCAGTGCGCCGCCGCGATGGCACGCTGCACGCCAACCCGGCCCCCGACCTGCTCCTGGAGGAAGGCGACCTCGTGATCGCGCTGGGCTCTGAGGAGCAGCTCTTCGCGTCGGCGGCGATGCTCAGGTAGCGGGCCGGCTGTTTCCGGCGGGGCCCAAAACCGGCCGACTAGAGTTGTTGACATGAAGGCGCTGGGACGCAGGCCTGAGCTCGTCGCGCTGATTTCGGTCTTCATCGGCGCGGCCATTGTCGTGGGCAAGCTCGTGGTCGGGCTACTGACCGGCAGCCTCGGGATCATCAGCGAGGCCGTGCACTCGCTGCTCGACCTCGCCGCGAGCGGGTTCACGCTGGTTGCGGTGCGCACCGCGCGGAAGCCGGCCGACACCGAGCACCCATACGGCCACGGCCGCGCAGAGAACCTGGCCGCCTTCGCCGAAGGGGTCCTGCTCATGATCACCGCCGCGGGCATCGCGTTCGAAGCCGTGCACAGACTGACCATGGGCGGCGCCGCCGTGAATGCCGCCGGCTATGCATTCGCGCTGCTGATAGCGACGCTTTTGATCGAGCTCGGCCGGGCTGCCGTGCTGCGCAGAGTCGGGCGCGACGCGGGCAGCGACGCCCTGCAGGCCGACGCCACCAATCGCTGGTCCGACGTGCTCGCGACCGTCGGCGTCCTTGCGGGCCTGATCGGGGTACGCATGGGGTTCGCCTGGGCCGACTCGGTGGCAGCTCTGCTCGTAGCCGTGATCATTGCGCGCGCCGCCGGCCTGCTGGCATGGCGCTCAGGCGACATCCTCATCGATCGCGCGCCGGCGGGCGCCGAGCGCAAGCTGCGCGCGGCCATCCAGGGCGTGAGCGGCGTCCGCGAGGTGCGCTCGGTGCGGGTTCGGCGCTCGGGACCCAAGCTGCTGGGCGACGCCGTCATCGCCACCGCGCGAATGCTTTCACTCGAAGCCGCGGGTAGGCTTGTGGACGAGGTCAAGCGGGTGGCCGGCGTCGCGCTGCCGGAGCTCGACCTGACTGTGCTCGTCGAGGGCCAGTCTCGCCCCAGCGACCTGGTCGAACGCGTTCACGCGGCCGCCGCTCGCAATGGCGGCGTGCGCGATCTTCACAACGTGACCGTCGAGCGTGAGAGCGATGGCTCGCTGCATCTGACGATGCACGCAAAGCTCCCGGGTGACATGACGCTCGCGTCGGCCTCGCTGGCCAGCGCCGGCCTCGAGAAGGCGCTGCGCGCCGAGCTGCCCGACGCCACGCGGATCGACATCCACCTCGAGCCGATGGAGCCGCACGTCGTGAGCGGTGAGGACGTCACGCAGCGCCGCGCATTGCTCGCGGAGCGGATGCGGGAGATCGTCGAGTCACACCCCGCCGTGAAACGCGGCGTCGATGTCGAGCTGAGCGATCGGCACAACCGCATCCACGCGCACGTGGTCGCGGAGCTGGCCGGCGATGTGAGCCTTGAGCAGGCCCATCAGGTCGAGACCGAGCTGGAGGAGCAGATTCGGCGCGCACTGCCCGAAGTCAGCGAGGTCACGGCCAGGGCGACGGCGTGAGGCCGGGGTGAGGCTTCTGGGAGGCAACCTTGTAGTTGGGCGAAACCGCCACACTGAGCCGATGCGGGGGTTGCGGGCGCTGGCGGCTGTCGTGATCTTGGCCGCGACAGCATGCAGCTCGCCGCAGTCCACTCCACCCGCGCCGGTGAGCAAGAACCTGAGCTCCCCGACCCCCTCGCTCAGGACGGCGATCGCCCAGGCCGCGCACCTCGGCCGCGCCGGTACAGCCACCCAGGTCGACCTCAGCCTCGGCCTCAAGGCGCGTTCGCCAGACCAGCTGGCCAAGCTCATTGCTTCCGGCCAAACCGTCACGCCGGAGCAGTACGCAGCCGAGTTCGGACCTGACCCGGTCAAGGTTCAGGCGGCGCTCGGTGCGCTCATATCGGGCGGCTTGCATGCCGAGTGGCGCGCCGGCTCTGGATTGATCGCGGCCGGTGGTCCCGCGCCCGCGATGGCAGCCTTGTTCGGGGTCGACATCGAGTCCTACGGGCTCGGCAACGGGACCACGTTTTACGCCTCGCTGGACACCCCCACGATTCCGCCCGCGATCGCGGCCGTCGTCAGCAGCGTGACCGGTCTCGACAACTACCGGCGCGTGCGCACGTATGCCGTGAGCCCGGGCGGCTTGACGCCGACCGACGTGCTCGCTTTCTACAACTTGAAGCCTCTTCGCGACTCGGGACTTGATGGCTCCGGCATCACCATCGTCCTCCCCGAGATCGACGATCTCCCCAACCTCACAGACCTGGACAAGTTCGCGACCATGTTCAGCCTGCCGCCATACGGGCCGCTGCTGACGCTCAAGCGAGATCCCTTGTGGGGGACGCCCATGAAGCCGCAGGGCGAGACAGTCCTCGACCTCGAGATCATCCACCAGGTCGCGCCGGCAGCGAAGATGGTCGTCTACTTTTCGGCCCCTGACTTCGCACACGCAGACCGTGCGTTCGACCAGATGATCAGCGACCATCTGGGCTCGGTCATCTCTGAGAGCCTAGGCGCATGCGAACCCGAAACGCCGAGTGGGCATCGAGCGGCGTACGCGAGCATCCAGGACCGCTCTGTGGCGCAAGGGATGTCACATTTCATCGCCAGCGGCGACAGCGGCGCCTATACGTGTGGCCAGTCCGCGCCTCCAGCGGCGAGCTTCCCTTCGACGCTCCCGAACGTGACCGCGGTGGGCGGCACGACCGTGTTCGAGTCGGTGCAGGGGATCTATTTCAAAGAGGCGGCCTGGGGGGGCCCGGTGGCTGAGATCGGTTCGGGCGGCGGCGCCAGCCAGTTCTACCCCGTACCCGATTACCAGAAGGTCGTCGCGCTGGCCGCCGGCCATGGATTGAGGCAGGTACCCGACGTCGCCGCCGATTCCGACCCGGCCACCGGGTTCCACATCGTCTTCAGCGGACAAGAGGGTCAGGCCGGCGGCACGTCGGCGGCGGCGCCGCTGTGGGCCGCGACCGTCGCGCTCATCGACCAGGACCTCAAGCGCAAAGGCTTCCGCGAGACCGGGTACGCCAATCCCGCCATCTACTGGATGGGGGTGAACGCTTCCAGGCTGCCCGCCCCTGCGTTCCACGACGTCACGTTCGGAAACAATCTCGCGTACGACGCCACGCCTGGCTGGGATTTCGCGACCGGGTGGGGGAGCATGGACGGCGCCGCGCTCGACGCCGCGTGGATCCTCTACATCAAAGGAGGGGGAGCGTGAGCGGCCAGGGGGGCGAGAGGCGGCGTGGCCCTGATCGCCGCAAGCCGCAGGCAACCGAGCCGGCTGGACCGCAGCTCGCGTTGTGCCCGCACTGCGAGTCGATGGTGCCGGCCGGAGAATTTTGCGGGCACTGCGGAGCCCACCTCACGCGGGGCGATGCCGGGCGCCGTCACGCATTCGCCGCCGTGCCGTCGGAGCCGGTCGTGCACCTGTCCATCGTGTCGAGTCTGTTCCCACATCTACCGCACCGGCGAGGAGGCGCTTTCCGATGGGCATTGCTCGCCGGCGCCGCGCTGGTCGTCCTCCTGGCCGGCCTCCACCTTTTCACGCCGGCAACGATTGCCGCGGTTTTTCTCCTGCCCATCCTCTACCTCCTCTATGTGTATGAGGTCGAGGTCTACGACTCGGAGCCGTGGCTGCTGATCGCGGCCACGATGGTCGCGGGAGCGGTCCTCGGCTATGCGTTCACGTCTCTGACCGGCGGGACCGTCTCGAGCCTTGAGATCAGCGGCGACACCGGTAGCAACCTTCTTTTCGCGGGCGTTGTCATACCAATCGCCGCCCAGGCCCTGATGCTGGCCGGGCCGCTCTTCCTCTACTTCTATCGGCCGGGGCTGCGGGAGCCCCTGGACGGGCTCACGTTCGGCGCGGCCTCCGGCCTCGGGTTCACCCTGGCCACGATGCTCACATCGATCTGGCCGCTGCTGGCCGGACCCCTGGTCGGCAGCGGCTCGCCGGTGGACTGGTCGCTGCGCCTGCTGAACTCGGGGATCCTGATCATGCTCATCAACGCCGCCACTACATCGCTCGTCACGGCGTCCGTGTGGCTCAATCGATACGACCTGCGTCGGGCGTCCCGGACCTGGGAGGCGAGCGTGCTGGCGACGCTGGTGGTCGCAGTCGCGACGCAGGTCGTCCTCGGAATCCTGTCGGTCGCCGTGCCCGACCTTGTGCTCAAGGTCGGCATCCACGCGGTCGCGGCGGTGACCCTGCTCGTATACATGAGGCTCGTCATCCACCAAGCGCTGCTGGCGGAAGGAGCCGCGCACGAGATCGGACCTGATGCGGCGTGCCCCGAGTGCCACCGGATCGTGCCCACCATGCTGTTCTGCCCGGCTTGCGGTGTCGCCCGCGCGGCAGCGAAGCAGACGCGCATGCATTCGGCCGGAGGGTCATAGTGCGTTTCTGCGGGAATTGCGGCGCGCAGGTCCCGGCGGGCGCGCCCTTCTGCGGGCGGTGCGGGGCGCCTCAGGCACCGCTCCCGGTCGCGACTCTGCCCGCGTACGCTTACCCGTCCGCGCCCGCACGCGCGCAGACCGGGTTGGGTGGGATCAGCAGCTCGCAGATCATGGTGGCCGCCGGGCTCCTGATCATCCTGTCGGTGGTGACGGTGGCCGTGAGCTCGTTCGCGGTCTCGCAGGTGCTCGGCACGCACAAGCCGTGCACTTCGAACTGCGGCGCGCGCATCGTCACCCCCTTGCCGGCGCCGGCCTCATACAAGAGCTCTGCCTACGGCTTCGAGGTCGAGTACAACCCCAATTGGACGGTGCGCAACCAGGACGCTCAGAGCGTCACGCTCGCCACGAAGCTCGGGTTGCTGTCGGTGGTGGGGGCCAAGTCGGGCCAGCCTCTCGACCAGGTGATGCAGGCCGCAATCAGCGCGCTCCCGACGTCGCAGTGGCAGGACGTCGCCCACGTCAGCGACCTCAAAGGAGCCCACATCGGCGACCAGGATGGGATGGGGGCTGTCTACTCCGCGAACCTGGTGGGGTCGAACGCGACCGCCGCCAAGGTCCGATTCGTGATCATCGCGGCGACCAAGAACGGCGTCACCGTGGTGATCTTCGCCGCGAATACAGCCGACCTCAAGAACTATCCGAGCGGCATCCCGGAAGGCGAGCAGTTCGACGCTTTGTGCCAGCAGTTCCAGTGGGGCTAGACGCGCTCTAGAGCCAGGCGCGCGCCGAAACCAAGCAACACCACTCCGGTCACGCGCTGCATCCACTGCCGAACGCGCGGCGCGGTGATGATCTCGCGGATGCGAGTGATGAACAAGCCGTACACGTTCATCCACATCCAACCAATGACGGCAAAGATCAACCCGAGCTCCAGCAACCGCGGCAGCAGCGCTTGGCCCGGCGCCACGAACTGCGGGAGGAAAGTCACGAAGAACACCCCCAGCTTCGGGTTGGAGATCGCCGACAGGAAGCCCTGCCGGAAGATCGCGTGCGCGGGCGCCGTCGGAGGGGCATCCGCCAGAAGATCCGGCGGGCGCCGCCGCGACTCCAGGAGCGTGCGCACTCCGAGGTATGCGAGGTAGGCGGCGCCGACGAGCTTGAGCACGAAGAGCAGCTCGCCCGACGCCCTCAGCAAAGCCGACAGGCCGACCGCGGTGGCGCTGACCCAGATCGCAAGCGCCAGCGCGATCCCGGTCGTGGTCAGCAGGACACCGCGGCGGCCATGGGCCAACGCGTTCTTGGTGACCACCGCCATGTCGGGGCCGGGCGTCACGGCCAGGAGCAGCGAGACACCGATGAAGGCAAGCAGCTGCGTGTCCATCTACGACGGCTCCGGGAGGTCGAAGCTGATCTCGTAGACGCCGCCGGTGAGCTTGGCGTGGTGGATCCAGCCCATTTTGCGGAGCAGGCCCAGCATCTGCTGATTCTCAGGCAGCACGATCAAGGTGAACGTCTTGATGCCGTGGTCGCGCGCCACCTTCGCCAGGATGGTGAGCAGGGCGCTCCCCAACCCGCGCCGCTGGAACTCGTCGACCACTGCGACCGCGGTCTCCGCCACGTCGGTGCCGACCACGCGGTCGTAGCGAGCGACGCCGACGATCCGCTCACTGCTCTTGTGCGTCGTCGCGACCAACGCGAAGCGGTCGTTGTAGTCGACAACCGCGAGCCGGTGCGCGAGCGCATCCGGGAGACGCTTCAGCGGCGAGAAGAACCGGAAATACACGCTCCTCTCCGACATCGCGGCCACCGCATCGATCAGCAGCGGCTCGTCCTCCGGGACGATCGGCCGGATGTGGACCTTGGTCGCGTCGCTCAGCTCCAGGACGCGCGGCTCAAATCCGGGTGACGCCATGTCGCAAACAAGGTAAGGGAACCGAGCCGTGGGCCTCGGCCCTACGATCCGCACTCATGGACCGGAGCCGGCGGTGGCGCAACCTCGGCATCGCCTCTGGGACGCTCGCGGCAGCGTTGTTCGCGGGCTTCGACCTCTTCCAGTGGGTGGCCGCCTACGGCTCGGACCACTACCACAACGACTTCACGTTTTATTACGCCGCGGCGAGGATCGGGGTCACGCACGGCTGGCAGTCGATCTACGACCTCGGCCTGCAGCAATCCGAGCTGTACGCGATCGGATCGCGAATCAAGATTGCCGAACTGGCGCGATACATCAGCCCACCGCCGTTGGCATGGCTGGCGCTCCCCTTCACCTTGCTTCCGTATCCCTTCGCCTACCTGCTGTGGAGCGCGCTTCTGCTGGGGGCGCTCACCGGCACGTGGTATCTGGCGGCGCCAGGAGCAGGCCCCGCGCGGCTCATCCACCTGGTGGCGGCGCTCGCGTGGCTTCCGGTCATCTACGCCCTCCAGCTGGGCCAGCCCGGCCTTCTCGTGGCGCTGGGGGTGGCCGGTTCATACGCCCTCCTGCGGTCGAACCGGCAATTCCTGTCCGGCGTGGCGCTGGGCGTCATCGTGCTCAAACCCCAGCTGGGATTCCTGCTGCCCATCGCATTGCTCGCCGGCGGGCGGTATCGCACGGTTGCCGGCGCCGCGGTCGGGATCGGAGTGTTGTTGCTCGCGTCGGCGATCAACGTCGGGCCCGACGGCATCGCCGCCTATGCGCAGCGGCTGAGCTTTGCGGCGGACGTGCCGGTCAATCGCCAGCTGACCCTGGCCCTCGTCATCGGCGGCGTGGCGGCTGCGCGCCTGGTGCAAGCGGCCATCGCCATCTGGGCGCTCGCACTCACATACCGGCTTCGCAAGCAACCGCTGGAGTGGATGTTCGTGCTCGCGATCGTCGGCGGCTTGCTGGCCACCCCCTACCTGCACCTCGACGACCTGGTGATGCTCGGCCTCGCGGTCTGGCTCTACCTGCGAATTCCGGGGCGGCCACGCTGGTCATGGGCCTTCGCGCTCGCCGTCGTCATCGCGACCGAAGGGATCCCGGAGTGGGGACCTTTGCCGTTGATCGCCGGCGAGATCGCCGCACTGGTGCTGTTCTCAGTCGCCGCTCTGAGCCGTCAGGCGGATGATGCCGAGCACCACGTGGCCGCCGATGTCGTCGCCGTCAATTCCCGTGACGGCCGGCGCCTTCGCTGAAACGGCGCGCGCCGGCCAGCGACTCACCCGACCTCACCACCTCGATGCCTCCCCGATACTCGGCTCGCATCGCGTCATCGAGGCCCATCGCCCACTGCCCGAGCAGGCTGCGCCGATCCGCGCGCAGCGCGCCCTGAGGCACCTCGGCCAGCATGCGCGCCAGCGCCACGGCCTCGGCCAGCGCGGAACCTGGAGGAGCGAGCCTCTCGACCAGGCCAATGCCCAGGGCTTCGACCGCGGTCACCGGGCGACCGGTGAGGACGAGGTCCATCGCCCGGCCCTGTCCGATCATCCGCGGAAGGCGGATGGTGCCGAGGTCGATCAGCGGGACGCCGAAGCGCCGGTTGAACACACCCAGCGTCGCATCCCTGGCGGCGACCCTGAGGTCGCACCAAAGCGCCAGCTCCAGTCCGCCCGCCACCGCGTAGCCTTCGATCGCCGCGATCACCGGCTTGTCGAGGGTCATCCGGGTCGGCCCCATCGGGCCAGGCCCGGTTTCGCCGAGCTCGTTGCCCTCCCCCCGCGCCAGCGCCTTCAGGTCGAAGCCGGATGAGAAGTTGCCGCCTGCTCCCGCGAGCACGGCTACCGCCAACTCATCGTCCGCCGCAAAACGCTCGAAGCTATCGACCAGCAGGCGGGCGGTGTCGGGGTCGACCGCGTTGCGAACCTCGGGCCGGTCGATGGTCACGACGACCACCTGGCCGTCGGGCTCGTACCGAACAGTCACGGGGTACGCTCGGGGCTACTCCGCATCCATGAATGGATAGCGGTGGTCAGTCGGCGGCACGTACGTCTCCTTGATCGTGCGCGGGCTCGTCCAACGGATGAGGTTGAGGATCGAGCCGGCCTTGTCATTGGTGCCGGAGGCGCGCCCGCCCCCAAACGGCTGCAGACCGACGACCGCGCCGGTCGGCTTGTCGTTGATGTAGAAATTG
>Ga0209283_10001795_pt1 | contig 11858 bp, 10 predicted proteins | sample CZO8metaG_2_FD_188354 | JGI IMG/M metagenome (GOLD analysis project Ga0209283, IMG submission 188354) | Vadose zone soil microbial communities from the Eel River Critical Zone Observatory, Northern California, USA - CZOApr15con2H1.8 metaG... | ecosystem: Environmental > Terrestrial > Soil >...
CTGCCGAAACTGGCGGGCGGGTCATGGGTGCACGATGATGTGCTGCCGAATTGCCGGAGGACATGCCACCGGCCCGGCGAGAGCAGGAAGATCCGGCAGTTCATGATGTCTGCCAGCAGGAGATCACCGCCGGGCAGCCGCATCGCGTCGTCCGGATGGCTGAAGAAGCCCGGCGCGGATCCCGGCACCCCGGGGTGACCGTAGCGGCGTGTGATGTGGCGTGTGGCGATGTTGATCACCGAGACAGTGTCGTACATCTCCTGCGTGGCGATGATCGCGCGGCCGTCAGGTGAGATGAACGCGTCATCGGGGGGCCCGAATGCGTGCCCGCGCGGCATGTCGCCGCGGCGCGGGAACCGCCACCGGATCCGCCCGTGCGGATCCACCAGCAGCAGCCGGTTGTTGTTTTCATCGGCGATCAGCACGTCGCCCGGCAGCGCGCGCGGGTCGGACCCTGGCGCGAGGTGCCCGCGCCCGCGGGCCGGAAGCAGGCCGAACGCGCTCGGCGCCCGGTCAAGCGCCGACGGCGTGCCCGCGGCGCGGGGAACGGCGGGCGAGGCCTGCGCGACCGCAGTGCGCTCGCTGCCCGGATCACGCCGGCCACCTGACGCCGGTGACGCGCACCCTGCGAGCCCCGCCGCGAGTGCCGTCGCCAGCGCCGCGGCGGCCATGGCTGCGCCAGACCGGCGTACGGCAGCCGTCACTCGCCTGAGCCTAGCGGCCTGCGGATCGTTCTGCGTCACTCCCGGCTCATGTGCGCGTTCATGGCTGTTAACCCAAACCGTCCTGATAAAGCCGATCACCGGAGTGATGCATGTGCAAGGGGGAGCGAGGTGCCGTTGCCGCTTGGACGTCGGGCAGGTCGGCGCCGGCGCCGAGCATGGTCGTGACCGGTGCAGCTTCGGACTCGCCTCTGGTTGCCCGCGGTCGTGGTGCGCTTTCCCTGTCAGGTATCCAGCTGGGTACGACAGACTACGAGCTGCCGTGGGACACCCGGAGAGGAGAGGATGACAGCGTGAGCGCCACCAGGCGCTGTACCCGTTTCCGCGATGGCGGCCTGCTCTGTGCCTTGCGCCCCACGCCTATGCGGCCCCTTTCGCCGGACCTGGTCCTTGTGGCCAAGGGTCGGTGAGGAATTCGGTGAGTGCCTGGTAGTACGGCGTGATCGTGGTGGTGTCGGCGTACTCGCCGGGGCCGTGCTGGCCGTCGCCGCCGATGCCGAAGGCGACCGCGTCGATGCCGTGCTGGTAGTAAAAGCGCGCGTCTCCGGCCCCATGCTTGCGCAGAAAGCCGCCGCGGTATCCCTGGTTGCGCGCCGCGGCCTGGAGGCTGCGTACTTCTGGGCGGTCCTGATCGGCGCGATGCGGCGGGTCGGCATGATCCACGACGGGGGTGACGCCGGGCTCGCAGAAGCCTGACAGGTAGGCGGCGATCTGCTGGGTGGTCTTGCCGTTCAGGTCCGTGTCCTGGGGCGGGAACCGGATGTCGAGCCATGCCTCGGCCGCTGCAGGGATCTGGTTGCGGGCCATGTTGGGGGTCTGGATCCGCGCCAGGTTCACGGTGGTCCGCCAGGCTTCCCCGGCCGGGACGGGGTACCTGGCGAACATGTTGTCCAGGGTGCGGTGCAACTTGACCAGGGCATTGTCGCCCAGCCACGGGTACGCCCCGTGGGCGCCGCGGCCAGCAGCACGCAAGGTAGCGGCGATGATTCCCTTGGACTCGGTCACGATATCCAGTCCGCTGTGCTCGCCGATAATGACGAACTCGCCGCTGACGCCTTGGTCGAGCTGATGCAGCGTGCCGTCGCGCCCGCCGGTCTCCTCATCGGTGACCAGTTGCAGCGCGACCGGGTACGGCAGGTGGACGGCGAGCTCGCGGAAGACCTGAGCCTGCACGAGCGCTGAGACCTTCATGTCCTGGGCACCACGCGCGTACAGGCGGGGACCAGCCAGGCGCGGCCGGAACTGCTCCGGCTCGGCCGGCACGACGTCGAGGTGAGCATTCAGGATGACCCGGAAACCCGATCGTCCCGGACCAACGTAAACCAGCGCGCTCGGCTTGCCAGCGGACTCGAACCGTTCCACATGGAACCCGGGCCCGACGAAATCAAGCACCAGGCCGAGCGCCCGGGCCAGGTCGCCAGGCCGGTCGCTGGTCGATGGCACCGCCAGCAACTCCCGTGCCGCGGCAAGGAACGACTCCATATCCATCGCATCATCCTGCCCCCAGGCATCGCCCAGCGTCGGGCGCCCGGGGAACAGCCCATCTCAGCAAAGGCCAGTCCAGCCCGTGGCCTGGGAAGCTGCCGGTAGCGCTAGCCCGCGCGCTCGGCGCGACTTTCACCCGAGCCGGACGAATGTCAAGGTTAGTAACGTCATGTTGGTGTCCGCGCCCACGCCGTGGCTCGCCAGACGGCTGTTTCCCTTGCTCGCCACGGTCGTTCTCATCGTCCTCGGGATGGTCTCTACGATTTGGCGGGGAGCCCACCTCACCGGCAACCACGCCTGGCCGCTTCCTGATGACCTGTGGGGAACGCTGGTCGCAGCTCGCCGGCTTTTGCATCTGGACTGGAGCGGCCTGTACACGCAACCCACCGGTCTGGTCGGTTTCCCCGGCGCGGCCCTGATCCTTGTTCCGGTCGTTGCTGTCATCGACGCAGCAGGACTTGGGCTCGGGGCTCTGAGCTCGCAGCACACCCATCCCGGCACGTGGCTACTCGCCGGCTCCTTTGAGATCGCTCTCTCCGCCGTGGCGCTGTTCGCCGCCGACTCGATCGCCGATCGCCTGGGGGTGGCTCAATCGAAGCGAGCAGTGCTCGCCGCGGCCGGGGCAGTTGCCCTGTGGAGCGTCTCAGTGCATTGGGGTCATCCGGAGGACGCTGTGGCGGTGGCGCTGCTGTTGTTCGGCATCCTGGCGCTGTCCGACTCAAGAGCCGGACGATCTGCGTGGCTCATCGGGGCGGCGGTCGCTGTCCAGCCGCTCGTTCTTCTCGCGCTGCCGGTCGTCTTGGCGGTCCTCGAGCCGAGGCGACTGGGCGGCTTCCTCACCCGAGCAGCCGTCCCTGGCGCGCTGCTGCTCGGTGCCGCGGCTTCAGCGAATTGGAAAGCCACCTTCAAGGCGGTGACCAGCCAGCCAAACTGGCCGACCGTCGATCACACCACCCCGTGGACTTCGCTCGCCCCGCACATGAGCAGCGGAGCGGTTGCCGCCGGACCCGCGAGGGCACTCGCCATCCTTCTAGCCTGCGGATGTGCGCTTGTCGTCAGGCGTCGATGGCGCGTGACGCGACATATGGCCGAGTGGAGCCCAGAATTGCTCAAGAAACTGCTGTGGTGGGTGGCAGCTGCGCTGGCGCTCCGTTGCGTGCTCGAGCCCGTGATGGTCGCCTACTACCTGTGGCCGGTACTGGCGGTCGCGCTCGTAACGGCATCGAGTAGCTGGTCACGCCTCGTCGCAACCTCTGTCGCCGCTTCAACGCTCACATTCGTCTCACAGGCCTCGTGGCGGGGCCCCTGGATCTGGTGGGGATCGATGGTCGCAGGGCTGGGGCTGACCCTCTTCTTCGCCGCGCCGGGCGACGCACGAGCGCGCCACGACGGAGCGTGGTGGCGCTTTGCAACAGCACGTAGCCTACGAAGGCGCCAGCCGTCGATTCGTTCGGGCAAGAGGTCAAGATTGCCGCAGTGACGGGCGGTCTCCTCGATCATGCGGGCGAGGGCAACCGCAGGCTGACGACGCTGACGGCCCGGACACGGGGGTTCACCACCCGGCGGCAGGCTGCTGCACTGGCGGGGTCAGGCCTTGAGCCTGAAACCGAGGTCAGCGGTGAGCTCGGCCACGTCCATCTGGGCCTTCTGCAAGTGCCCGGAGTAGTCCCAGTTCATCGCCTGCCAGCGGGTGAACTGGTCGAGCACCCATACCCCGGACTGGCGGCTGCCGTTGCCTGACTTGCCGTTCCCGCCGAACGGCAGATGCGCCTCGGCTCCGGACGTGGAGTTGTTGACGCTGACCATGCCGGCGCTGATGCCCCGGCGGAACCGGAAGACCTCGCGCGGGTCGTTGGTGTAGATGCACGACGACAGGCCGTAGCCGGGCGCATTCGCGAGCTCGATCGCGTCATCGAGACCGCTGTACGTCGTGACGCCGACGATCGGGCCGAACGTCTCCTCGCGGAACAGCGCATCGCCGGACCGCACGCCGTCAACGATCGTCGGGTGATAGAACATCCCTTCCCCGGGGTCGCCGACGAAGCCAGCCCGGGGGCTGGCGTCGCTGATCCGGCCCGTCCCGCTGGATCCGAGAACCTTGTGGTGCGGCTGGATCCAGCCCAGGTACTCCTCGAACCGGTCGGCGAACTTCTGGGCGAGCATCGGCCCGTAGAGCACGTCCTGAGCCGGGTCGCCGATGGCCGCCGATGACACCGCGGCGGACAGCTGGGCGAGGAACTCGTCATGGACGGACTCGTGCACGATGAGCGTGCCCAGGGACGTGCAGCGCTGCCCGGCGGTGCCGAAGCCGGAGAACAGCGCTCCTTCCACGGCCAGCTCTATGTTGGCGCTTGGCGTCACGACCATCGGGTTCTTCCCGCCGAGTTCCAGGCACGGGGTCTGCAGGTGGCGGCCGGCGAGCTCGCCAATGAGCGCGCCGACGGCGGTAGACCCGGTGAACCCGATCTTGTCGATCGTCCCGGCCTGAAGTCCCCGCTCAAGGCCGGCGAAGCTTTCCTCGCCGTCGGCGAACACGATGTTGAGCACGCCATCGGGAAGCCCGGCCGCCTGGATCAGCTCGAACAGGGCCATGGCCGACGCGGCAGCGTACTCGGCCGGCTTCCAGACCACCGTGTTGCCGGCCACGAGCGCCGGGATGAGATACCACGACGGGACTGCGACGGGGAAATTCCCGGCCGTCAGTACCGCGACGGCGCCAACCGGGACCCGGAACGTGAAGAGCTGCTTGTCCGGCATCTCGCTCGGGACGGTCTGGCCGTAGAGGCGCCGCCCCTCGCCAAGGAAGAAGTCGCAGGTGTCGATGATCTCCTGAACCTCGCCAAGCGCTTCAGCGTAGGGCTTGCCCAGCTCCCGGGTTACCAGCCGGGCCAGGGATTGCTTGTTGGCCTCCACGATGCGGCCGATCGCGCCAGCCGCCCGGCCGCGGACGGGTGCGGGGACGTCGGCCCACGACGGCTGTGCCCGCTTGGCCGCCGCGCAAGCGGCGGCGAAGGTCGCGGCGTCGGCGAGTGCCACCTCGGCGACCACGTCCGCGAGCCGGGACGGATTGGGCGAGCTGACCGTGCCCGCCGGAGGGCCTTCGGCCGGGCGGCCGCTGATAACGGAAACAAGGCTGCTAGCCATGCTGACTACTCCTCGGTGCCTTTTCTCGGTGTCTTTTCTCGGTGCCTTTTCTCGGAGGCTTCCTCGGTGGCATTGCCAATGATGACGCCGGTCAGGTACTGCCCTGCGCCCGCCCGGCAGCGAGCCCGTCGAGGCGCCGGCCGATCGCCTTGAGCCCGACGGCCAGTTCATCCTCGCTGATGGTCAGGGCCGGCCGGAAGCGGATGGACCGCGGACCGCTCGGGAGCAGGAGAATCTGGTCTTCCTCGCGCAGCTTGCCGATCAGGGCGGCGCGCTCCGCCGCGGTCGGCAGGTCAAAGGCACACATCAGCCCGCGCCCGCGGACATTAGATACCAGGCCGGGGTAACGGCCGCCAAGCTCCTGCAGTTCGGCGAGGAACCACGCGCCGCTGGCCGCAGCACGGTCGAACAGCCGGTCACGCTCGATGACCTCAAGCAGCCGGCGACTGCGGACCATGTCCACCAGCCCGCCGCCCCAGGTGGAGTTGATCCGCCCGCTGACCGTGAACACGTTGTCCGGGACCTCGTCGACGCGTCCACCGGCCATGATGCCGCCGAGCTGTACTTTCTTGCCGAATGCCACGATGTCGGCGCGAGGCCCAGCTGCTGGTAGGCCCACGCCGTGCCGGTCAGCCCGACGCCGGTCTGCACCTCGTCGAGGATGAACAACGCGTCGTTCTCCTGGCAGAGCCGCTGCATGGCCTGCAGGAACTCCGGGCGCATGTGGTTGTCGCCGCCTTCGCCCTGAATCGGCTCGGCGATGAAGCAGGCGATGTCGTGCCGGTGGTCGCGGAATGCCGCCTCGGCATGACCCAGCGCGCGCTGCTCGGCGGCCACGACCTCGTCGAGATGGCCTGCGAGCGGGAACGTGACCGCCGGCACCTCGATTCGCGGCCAGTCGAACTTGGGATAGCGCTCGGTTTTCACCGGGTCGGTGTTGGTGAGCGAGAGCGTATAGCCGCTGCGACCGTGGAAAGCGCGGGTCAGGTGGAGCACCTTCGTTCCGGCTTGCGGAGGCCGGCCATGCATCTCGTTGTGGCGGCTCTTCCAGTCAAACGCGCACTTGAGCGCGTTCTCAACCGCGAGCGCGCCGCCCTCGACGAAGAACATGTGCGGCAGCGCCGGGTCACCGAGCACCCGCGCGAACGCGTCCACGAAGTCGGCGTAGTGCGAGGTGTAGATGTCGGGGTTCGTCGGCTTGTTTACAGCGGCCTCAGTGAGCTGCGCGAGGAACTCAGGGTCGTCAACCACGCCGGCCGGGCTGATGCCGAGCGGCGCGGAGGCGAAGAACGTGTACAAGTCCAGGTACCGCTCGCCCGTCCGCGCGTCGACGAGCCAGGAGCCACGGCTCCGGCGCAGGTCCAGGATGAGCTGCAATCCGTCGGTTAGCACGTGGCGCGCCAGCCGGCCACGGACATCGTCACTGGCCATGGTCCCTCCTCACCGAGACGACCGCCGCCGGTCGTCCGGCAGCAAATCCTGCACTCTGCAGGCTACGATGCGGGACTTTCTCCCTCAAATCCAACTCATGCCCGCAATATCCCCGGGAAAGCGGTGCCAGACCGGAGATCTGATCACGCCCGGCTGCGGTATCACGGCTACCGGATCCGGAGCGAGCACGACGGCCTGCGCCATCTCCTCGACGGTCACGTCGGTGGCCGTGCCGACCGCCGCTGTTTTCCGCGGCTACGGGGACGGCGTACCCGTGGGAGTCGGCGTCGGACTAGTCGTCGATGGCGACGGCGATGGCGACGGCGACGGGGACGGGGATGTCTTCGTCGGCGAAGGCGACGGCGACGGCGACTTGGAATGCGTCGGCTTGGGCGACGGCTTACTCGAATGCGTCGGCTCCGGGGACGGCGATTGCCCGCTCGGAGTCGGGGTCGGGAATGGCAGCCAGCCTCCCGGGCTTGGCGATGGCCCGAGCGTGCTGGGCACCGGTGCGCGGGAATGCCGGTGTCGGTGAGTTCTGCTGGGAATCGGCGAACTCACCGAGGAGCTTGCCGAAGCGGGAGTCGGGCTCCCCGTTGCCACCGTTGCCGCGGTCGGGTTCGAGCCGACGGCCGACGCCGACGTGAGCTGATGGAACGTGACGCCAGCGACGGAGAGCACGACAATCGCGGCTGCGGCGGCGGCCGCCCTGGGCAGGTTGCGTCGCACCTGCGGCGGCGCAGGAAAGCCGTGGTCGTCAAGATTGCCGGCCCGGCGCGCCACGGTGCGGCGGTAAGAGCCGGGCTCGGTGTCGAACGCCGTCTTCGTGACCTGCTCCCGCAGCGCGGCGGGCGGGACGGCCATCGGCAGCGCGCCGAGCAGTTCCGGGCCGAAGACCTGTTCCCCCTGATTACCGGTGCAGCTATCGCAGGAGCCGATGTGCCGGCTGAGCCGCTTACGAAACTCGGGCGTCAGCACGGGCGCGGCGGGATCCCAGTCGCCAGCGATGGCCTCCAGGGCCCGGCAGGCCGTCCAGCCAGCACGCAGGACCATGATGGCGTCTGCCGACTCCTCGAAGCGAGTGCTCGCGCCGGCGAGCATGGCTTGCGCGCGACTGCTGGAGAGTTCGAGCACGGTGGCGAGATCCTCGCCTTCGATTCCGTGCCGGAACACCAGGCTGACAAGCTCGTAGTCGCTATCGGAGAGCCCGTCGAGCGCGGCCGTGATGACCTGCAGCGTCTCCCTGTCACGCGCCTCGGCCTCGGCGTCAGGGAACTCGAACTCCGCGATGTCGGCGTCCGGGGCCTGAGGCTGCTCCGCGTAGAGGTCCTCAGGAGTGATCGTCTCGGACCCACGGGGCAATTCGCTCAGGCACTGCCTGCGGGCAATGCAATAGAGCCACACGCGGAGCCTGCCGGGGTCCCGCAGCTTGCTGATCTGCACGTCAGCGGTGACCAGGGTGTCTTGCACGGCGTCGGCTGCCGCGGCGCGATTCCGGAGGATTCCCTCGCAGTAGTCGAACAGCGCTGCCGCGTAGGTGTCGTACAGGTTCGTGATCGCCTGCCGGTCGGCGTCCCGCAGCGGATGGCCGACTGACCCGACTTCGGGCACGTCACCGCCCAGCTCAGCCGACATGGGACCTCCCATCTAGCTCCAGTTCGCCTGGCGGGGGCGGGCGCCGCTATTGCCAACATAACCTGCCAAGATCAGGCCGTCGGCACAAAACGTAGCGTAAGTCTAGATACTCTGACCGGTCGGGCGCTATCGGTGCACCTGGCTGGCCGCCCGCCGGGTGCGGGCGGGGCCGGGTGCGGGCGGGGCCGGGTGCGGGCGGGGCCGGGTGCGGGCGGCCGCAGCCACCCGCAGTCATCGACCCTCCCCTGGCGGGCCTGCCGGTACCTCGCGGGTTGCCGGCAACCCCGTGCGGGCCATCGAAAGTCATAGGCAACCGACAAGTTCGGCCGAGAGGAACACCGGTCTAGGCAAGTCCTATGCCTCCTGCTCTGCGGCCCGGCGTTCTGCCAGGTGGTTCCAACGAGGGATCCGGCGCGAGCGCCTGCTGTCCTGCGCGTGGCGTATCGGGACGACAGCTACCAGATGATGATCGCCGGGCTCACCGCACACGGCACTCCCCCAGAATGTCACTGCCGGCATCGTGGTGCCCGCCACGCTCACTGCCCTATCCTCCGGCCCGGTGGGTCGCAGGCCGGTGCCGTCAATGGCCGGCATGCCTGCTCGGGCTGACTCCTGCCGCATCGGGGGAACGAACTGACCACTTGCCTGCCAAATCCGCCCAGATCGCAGGTTGCGGTGGCTGACCTGGCATCATCCGGCCGCGGCCGTGGATCTAACGGTGCTTGCGGCCCGATCGTGCCGGGCCTGAAGGCCCGGCGGCCATCACACCGGGCTGATTCAGCCGCCGTGACAACAAGGACAGCCACGCCCGCGGGTTCCGGTCCCTCAGCGCTCGCGCGCGGCGGCGTACGTCCCGGCACGCCCGCCCGGATCCGGCCGCGCCCGGCAACCTCGATACCCCGGTTCCCGGCCCAGCCGCGCACCGCAGCCCGGTCCGCCGACAACGAGCCGTCAGATCGCCGCGCCCCCCCGGGCCCCGCGCGGGCGCCGCCCGGCCGAGACGACACCGGCCGCGCCGATGCAGGGCTTCAGCGCGGCCAGCAAGGCAACCCGGTTCTTCCCGGCCAGGTCGATCTCGAACCGCTGGCCCTGGCAGGTGAACGTCAGCATCTGAGCATCCGCCAAGCCGCCGATGCCGCCGGTGATCACTACCGTCACGGTCCCGGCCATGTGCGGAATCGTCCGGGCTGGCCGCCAGCATTGTCAAAGGGACGCGCTGGGTCGCCAGTGACGGCCGGGGCTAGCCTGGCCCGCCAGATTTGAGATACCCGGTTATACAGACGGACTAATTTCATCACAGCATGTGACCACGGGCTTGGACGCTTGCGCTCCCTATCCGCCCTGTACTCCGCGCCCTGTCCACGGGTGATCGCCAGTGCCGCACCCGAACGAGATGATCTGCGCCGTTGCGAGTCTCCTCGGCGCCGGCCTGGAACCGTCTGAACTACCTCGTGGACGCACGCCATCCTGGATGCTCGCTGGGGACGGGCCCGGGCAGATCTTCATTCGGGGCTGTTCAAGGTTTGGCGGCTGGACCTAGTGGTGCGGTGCCGCATTCTGGCGGTATCCGGGGCGGCCTGGGTTGATCTTGCTGTCTGTGCAGGCAGGCCGTTTACGGACACATCGCAGAGTGCTTTTCCTCGCTGCCGGGCGCTGGGGCCCGCTCGCCTACCCGGCGGAGTGGAGCCGGTGGGTGAGCGCGGTGTGGCGGCGGCCTGCTCCGGGGGTGCGGACGGCTTGGGCGAGTGCGCGGCGGGATCCGGCGAGGATGATGAGTTTCCTGGCGCGGGTGGCCCTCTGACCTGCGGTGTTCCCGTAGGAGGTTCGGCTTGCGACACACAGAGTGGCTGACCAGCTCGATGTGGCGACGAGCCCCCGGCTGTCAGTCCCTTGTGGCACAGTCGAGCCGTGGAGAGACTCAGCAACCAGCAGATCCTCGATGCAGGTCTCGCCGACTGGCGCAAGCTGGCCCAGGCACTGCACGCGCGCTACTCGATCCCGGACTACATCGTGGCAGCGGCGTTCGTCGCCGCGATGGCACAGATCGCCGAGACCGACGGACACCACCCCGATGTGAAACTAACCCACCGCGTCATCGACGTCTCGCTGTGCACCCATGAGGACGGCCTGTGGGTTACGCAGAAGGACATCGACATGGCAAGGAAGATCAGCGAGATCGCCCGCCAGAGTGGGCTTGAGCCCGAGCCCACCGCGGTAACCCAACTCGAGATCGCGCTCGACACCGCGCACGAGGACAGCATCGCCCCCTTCTGGTCGGTCCTGCTCACCGATAGCCCGGACAACAAGACATATGACTCGATCTTCGACCCCACCGGCCGTGTCCCAGGCCTGTGGTTCCAGGGCACCGAAGACCACGAGACTCCCCGTCAGCGCTGGCACTTCGACCTATGGCTCGCCCCCGACGTGGCCGACGAACGGATCGCCGCAGCCGTGGCCACCGGCGGGTCCATCGTCGACGACTCTGCGGCACCATCCTTCACCGTGCTCGCCGACCCCGACGGCAACCGGGCCTGCATCTGCACCTCACTCGGGCGCGACTAATTAGGGTCGGGCTATGTCCGTACAGGTGCAGCCGGCGACCCCGGATCGATGGGATGACCTCGTCACGGTGTTCGGGCGACGCGGGAATGATCCTTCGTGGTGCTGGTGTCGGCTCTTCCTCAGCTCGGGAACTGACGAGTCCTCGTCGTCTGGCCCGACACCGGACAACCGCCAGGCGCTGCGGCAGGAGATAACTCATGCCGCGACAGCTCCGGGTTTGATCGCTTACGTCGGTGATCATCCTGTGGGTTGGACCAGAGTCGGCCCCCGTTCTGCCTTTCCCCGAGTCGGGGGAAACAGGGCCCTGGCAAGGGTGCTCACCGATGATCCTGGCACCTGGTGGGTGACATGCTTCGCGATCGACAGCCGCCACCGGCGATCAGGCGTCGCGTCAGCGCTACTTGAAGCCGCCGTCACATTCGCCCGTCATCACGGTGCGACGGCCGTCCAGGGCCATCCGGTGGACGTGGCCGCCTTGAGGGCTACTCATGTAAGCGGGTCTGCGCTCTATACCGGGACCATGGCGATGTTCGTCGCCGCCGGCTTCTCCGAAGTTGCGCGCACGTTCCCCACTCGGCCAGTGATGCAGCTCCTGATGTGACTTGCGGCCATGCTCAGGGCAGGGTCGCCCAGTCTGGGCATCGCCCACCGGCGGTGGCCAATCATTGGCGGCTGTCTCAGTGACGGATCGTCTATCGGAACGGCCGGTGGCATGACCGTGACCGCGCTTGGCCCACCAGTGACTTCGGAGCGTCTGTGATCGAGAGCGAGCCCGGCCAGGACCAGGCGCCCGGTGGGTGCCGTATGGTTCCGCGCGGCGCCGGGAGCCGTGAACGGGCTGATCTGTACTCGATTCAGCCATGGTGCCCGCTCGCGCGG
>Ga0209283_10001797_pt1 | contig 11851 bp, 8 predicted proteins | sample CZO8metaG_2_FD_188354 | JGI IMG/M metagenome (GOLD analysis project Ga0209283, IMG submission 188354) | Vadose zone soil microbial communities from the Eel River Critical Zone Observatory, Northern California, USA - CZOApr15con2H1.8 metaG... | ecosystem: Environmental > Terrestrial > Soil >...
CGCCCCTGGAAAGCACATACTGATGAACCAGCCCCACTGCCTGAGTTGGCCCAGTCGAAAGAGTGCATACAGCTGGCAGCCGGTGCCCAGTGGTAGGGCAATAGTGGAAAGGATTATCGAGAGTGGGAGGAAGGAGGGATCGTGGGAGGATAACGCGCCCGCTGTACTGAGCAGCGAGGACACACCGAGAACGAAGGCGAGGCTACTCAGCGCAGCAATTTGTGGATAGGGGGCGTGCCAGCGCCCAAGCGCAGGCCACCAGCGCAAGATCGCCTGTATCACCTGATCCATATCCCCTTGAAAATAGGTATCTGCCCGGACAGAAAACGTAGGGCATTGAGCGAGTGGGGCAAGAGTTGAAGGAAGCTGTCTTGCATCCGGCATGCGCGCTCCATGCACCAGCAGTGTCACGATTGGAATACCCCGGTTGAGGGCAGTCTCAATCTCTAGCCGCACAAAGTCGGCAGGGTCATCTAGTCGGCGCCTCCCATTGGGGGTTGTGATGGTTAACCACTCTGGCCCGATGATTGCCAGGAGCACCGCACATTGTTGCAAGGCATCCTGTATCACCTTCACAAAATTGCTCCCAGGCGGGATATTATCGATGTCCTTGAACACATGAATCCAGCGAAACTGCGAATCAAGCTGGCTATAGATCGACGCGCAGGCGTCAGCGCTATCCTGGCGTCGGTAGGAAATAAAGAGGCCGTTCATGCCTTCCTCGCCTCTCTCACCGGCTTACTCACCGGGCCAAAGAGAGCAAAGATGAGAGGTATACCAAGCTCGAAAACTATCCCCAGGACTGCCAACTTCCGCATGACTGGGCCAAAGAAAACAAAGATGAGAAACAAAGCGAGCAGCAGTTCAAAAATGAACCATCCCCAGCGCCGAAGCCTGATGGTGAGAATCACGGTAGCGAGCCAGATGCCAAGAAACCACAGCCCTACGCTGATGGCAAACAAAATGCTGATCCTTAATAAAAAATCTGGCAACTCCCCAGTGAACGAACCATTGATGGCCTGGAGAAGCACTCCCAAGAGAATGACACCGATGGTCACGAAGATTTGTGCATAAGCAAATCGAGGGTAACTGAAGCGCTTTCGCAACGGCCAGAACGCCCGGATTGACCGAAATATCCGGTCTATATCCTGATCTAATGCCACGCCTCTTCTGACGGTAGCTGCGTTACGATAGACAAGCTGAGCAAGGTCCGGAGGTAGGTCTTGGGAGGCTGGCATGGCCGCGCCCTCCACTATAACGGGCATTACTAACGTCTGAGGCGTCGTGAGGGTCCTGGACAGTATTTGTCTAATCGGGTCGATTGGCTCGAAAACCTGCTGGTCCCCATGCTGATCAGCACTGGCGAGCCAGTGAGGCCCAATCACCACCAGGAATACTGACCACGCCTCAATGATGTTCTGTGCATTCAACCCTGCGGTTTGGTATTGAGCCGGATCGCTTCCAAGAAGAAAGCACTTGTTGCCAAAACGCTCTGAGAGCGCTTTGTGAATGGCGATGCTTGCCTCATCGCTTTCACCAGGTCGGTACAGGATAAAAATCTTACTCATCACTTGCTCTCCTGAAGACTCATTGAATACCAGCGACAGTGCAATAGCTGTTAAACAGTATACCATGACATGTAAAAAGAAACAAGCTATACTGCAACTTTGGGTGCGTTTCATTTTTTTGCACAGCTCTACAATTGTGAGCGTGGCAGATTTGACTCATCCAAATCTCCCTGCGCATAATAAACTCATCATATGCAAAAAAATGAAACGCACCCTGCAACTTTCTGAAACAGCCAGCAGCTTGAAAAACCTACCGCAATCTTCGCAGCAACACGCGCACATGGCTCCCGCCTGGAGCTAGGCCCACCGGCCTATCGGTGTATTCTTGACGAGAAGATAGCATGTACCATATAACTAGGGATGAGTTTTGGTATAATTTCTTTGGGAAAGACCTTTGTCCGCCTACAGTAAAAGTCCTTCATGCGACGACCAGGTTGGATAAGCTTCGGTGCATCGCTATGAAGAACTTTTTTTTCGTAAATCTTTGATAACCCGCTATCTTCTTCTGAAAGGACTACCTAATTGTTTGTGCACAACAATTACGCGTTTAATAAAATTGTACAAAATCGAGAAGACGAGACCCGAAAATTACGCACCTGATCCTCTGCTAAAGTTTTACACAGCTCACCGGAGTCTCGTTCATTTCTTTCTATCTCCGGTTGATTGCTTAAAAATAAAGATATACACTTAATGGCTAGCTGGAACATCGCTTGTGTTTAAAGGACACCCCACATAGCTATGGCAGCCACTGGATTTCGTAGAACAGTATGGAGTGACCGAAACCAGCGTGTCAACCCCCACGCCTGTATTGTCATTACCGAAAAACTCGCCACCAGCGGTGGCACAATGCTCAAAAGCAGCGTGGTTGCTCATACCTCATCAGTCCTTTGGGGAGCCGTAGAAATCACGCCGGACCTGCTCAACCGCAGTACATAATGTAGCTACTCCATCTTCTCGCAAGATCTGTTCCTGGATATCTCGGACGTGCTCTTTATAGGTTGGAGTACATAAGAGTGCTTTCAAGGCACGCTCTACCCGCCTGGCTGTATAACGCTTTCGTGGAATCCATAATCCCGCCTTTCGCTGCATGAATTGCGCCGCATTGATGTCCTGAGCGGAGTAAGGGATCGTTTTGAAATTATCGCCACGGACCATACTACACGAGGTATCTCTGGTCGCGACCAGCGAGCTATTCTCAAGTCAGCATCGGGTTTACTCAAGCTGCTCTATCCAGATGGTCACATCACAGATGACGAGCTAGAAGAAGTATTACTGCTTGCCTGTGAACTCCGACAGCGTGTACGAGAACAACTGCACCTCATAGCTCCAGGCGAATATGACCGGGTCAAACTTGGTGCCTGGTTGCACAATTCTGGCAAAAAGCTTGTGCCGGAGTTGCGGGATGCAGGGCGTATCCAAACAGTAAAGCTATCACCTCATCCCTCCATTGGAGAGGTGATTGGCCTTGCTGTTGTTGGTGATCACGGTTGCATCCTGCACTTTGAGGTACAGGTAACCAAGGGTACGGGCAAGATCATCCCGCTCGGTTCAATCCAACGAGTCATGCGTGAAAGCATTGAGGCAGCTGCGCAATACGTGAGATTTAAAAGCGCAGAGTTGGGTCTCAGTCAAAACTGGTATGAGGACCTGGATGTCGCTGTACTTGCTACATACATGGGTGTGCCAAAGGAAGGATCATCGGCAGGCATTACTATTGCTACGGGTATCGTTTCGGCGCTGAAGAAGCAACCAGTACGAAATGATGTTGCTATAACAGGTGAGATCACCATTATGGGTAAGGTATTAGCTGTAGGGGGAATCCAGCAAAAGATACGAGCGGCCTATGATGCTGGAGTTAAAGAGGTTCTGCTCCCGGCAGATAACTTTAAAGAGGCACAGGAGCTACCATCTTACATCCTTGATACTATTAAACTGACACCGGTGCAGAGTGTTGATGAGGTACTGAGGTATGCGCTTCTGCATACAACATCCAAATAAGCTAGTGATCTCCTCATTTAGGCATAATAAGATCGCAAGCCTCATTTCCTTTTTCCGCTTTTCTCCCTATCCCACGTATCTCTCTAAATAGCAGGAACCAACTGATAAGAGTATCAGCAGCGTTCTTGACGTGTGAATAGAGTTAGAAAGAGTTTGATGATAACCGGCAAGCCGGTTATTATCAAAGGGAGAAGTATCTTACAAATGTCACAAACATCTCACCCTACAGGTCTCACCTCGTCTCAGTTGGTACAACTTTGCCAGCCGGAACAGCTTGAGCGTACATTGCATCTCCTTTTCTCGATGAACCATTGGGCCAAAGCGCGAGAGCGGCTGTTTTTTGCCGACCGCCAGGGCCTCTACCAGGTCAAAGCGGCAGTATTGCGACAAGCATATGCGCTTGGAGCTATCGAATCCAGCGCCTACACCGACGGAACTGCAGGCTTCGGGCAGGACATCAGCCTCGATAGTGCTGCCGACATAGCAGCAGAGGTAGTAATAGAGCGTCTCGCTGGATTATCTGATCCTGATCCTTTCATGTCGGATATTCATGAGAAGTTTAATCATATGGCCTGCCAGTTTTACACTTGTATGACAGGAAAGGAAGTAGCTGCCCCTTCTGATGTAGGAGCACTTGATATGCAACAGGTGCGGGAGTATATCTATACCCGACTGCAGGAGCTAGAGCGCCAGGCTCGCGCTACACGCCAGCCTATTCCATGCGATGAGCTGAGCGCATTATGTGTTGCCCCGACCGATCTTCTCTACATTCAGGACCGTCGTTTTTACTACTTAGAGACCTGGGATAGCTGGGATGACCTGGACGCAAGTGATCTCAGGAAGCTTGACCCCGAAGGATTGAGCCTGGTCGCGTTTCGCTACACCAGTCCTATAGCTCACTACGTGTTCCACCTGCCATTTCGTGTGGCAGAAACATTTCTTTCAGCGCAACAAGTTCACGATCTGAAGAATGGACCCGCGACCAGTCGCGAGTTTGGTGAATACTATGGGCGTCCTATTAGCGAGTCAGAAAGCTTACAACAGCCGATTGAGGAAATCCTATGGGAGTTGGGAGTCGATATTACAGCTATTTGCCCGCGCCAACTGAGTAATAAACAGGAATACGTCCTAGAACAGGCTATACGCTCTGCTCAATGGGACGAAGACTGGAGCTACGGTGATGAGGATGAGGAGCTGGATGAGGATGTTTGGGATGACGTACCTGCAAAGAAGAATCAATTCCAACAGCTACCAGTGCATCGCGAGGTGGAGTGTTGTCCACTGTGTTATACCAAGGTAGATACGCCAGGCATACCTCGCATCGATCACTGGGGACAGGCCCATCCTGGGCAGGACCTGACTATTAGCCTGGCGAGCTGGGTACTCAACAGGTCAACAACGAAAGAGCAATTTTGCACAGATATTCCTCCTGATTATCGCGTGCCTATTGAGGGAAGTGAAGGTAAAGGTACTCGTTATTGGAGGCTGGAGACGCTGGAGACCAGAGCCAGGGAACGTGCTGTGGGAGAGGATGGGGTCTAAAAACTAGTGCAGAGGAGGCGCTCTTGCCTTACTAGTTGCACTTCTTTGGAAGCATTTGTTTGTCCGATCTCTGATGGAGATGCATTTGGCCCCGAAAACCGGGACGTTGTGGCATAATTAAGAATGGAGTATCCCAAAAAGCACTCTAGAGGAGAGAAACATGTCTAGTAGCCTTGACGTTCGATCCCAGATGATTGACTTACCTGCCGGACGCTTTCACTATTTGAGCTGGGGAGCCGAGCGCATTGAGTTGCCCAGTATGCTGTTGCTACACGGTATCACGAGTTCTGCGCGGAGCTGGGTGCGCGTTGGACCGGAGCTGGCAACCCACTACCGGGTCTACGCCCTAGATATGCGAGGACATGGCGAGAGTATCAAACCGCCACCAGGCGCGTATAGCTTGGGCCATACCGCCGATGATGCGGCCGCGTTTATAGAAGCTCTGGGCCTGGAACATCCTACCTTGATCGGGCATTCCTGGGGCGGAGCGACGGCAATCGTGCTGGCAAGTGGAGCCGGATCTCAGGAGCCCGTGCCCGTCATCTCTCATCTGATCCTCGAGGATCCCGCTCATCACTTTGGCTCCGGTGACCCTGAGGAACGAGCTGCCCCCTACACCAGGGATATCGGTCGCCCTGCGGATGAATTGCGAGCCGAAATCGCGGCCAGTAGTCCTGGCTGGACCGAGGCCGATATTGAGGGCAAGATCGACGCGCTGCACAAAGTGACCAGGGAGGCGGTTATAAGTGTCTTCGTCGAGGCAGGCCAGACGGGTGAGCTGCTTCCACGGCTCGCCGACATCACCGCTCCAACGCTCATGATTCGAGCCGATCCAGCCCTTGGAACGACGTTGGATGAAGCTGCATGGGAGCAAGCTAAGCGGCTTCTGCCCGCAGGCAGCCGCGCGGTCCAGATCGATGGGGCCACCCATAATGTTCATCGCAGCACATTCAACGCATTTATGCAGGTGGTCAACGACTTCATCAGCCAGGAGATTTGACCCAAGAAAACACAACCTTTGATTCTGAAGGACCCTCTTGACAAAAACGTGTTTGTATGTTAAATTAACAGTGTTACTTAAAGGAGCACTGTTATGAAGAAAAGAACAACGGTTACCCAGGCTGAGCGTCTGCGCCAGGCTATTCGTCACCGGCAAGACCAGGAGAAGCAGGAGCTCCGTCAAACTATTCTGACGGCGGCGGGCGAGTTGTTCGTTGAGCAGGGATATGCTCATTTCTCGTTGCGCAAGGTGGCTGAGCGCATCGGCTACTCTCCGACGACCATTTATCTGTACTTTCGCGATAAGGACGATCTGCTCTTTACGGTGGTGGATGAAGGGTTTGCGCGGTTCGGCCAACAACTGGTAGCAGCGGCAGCCAGTACCGAGGACCCCTGGGAGCGGATCATCGCACTTGGTCGGGCCTATGTCGCCTTTGGTTTACAGAACCCGGTGTACTATCAACTCATGTTTATGCAACGGGCTGATTTCTTGACGCATCAGCAAGAAGGTAAGGGCCAGCCGCGTCTTGCCACCTTTTTAGTGTTGCAGCAGGCCGTGCAACAGGCCATCGAGGCGGGAGTCCTGCGGCCAGGTGATGCTGAGAGCTACAGCGATGTTCTCTGGGCCCTGGTGCATGGCATGGTCTCTCTGGCGATTAGCCTGCCGAAATTCTATGCAACCCGTATACAGCAAACGATGGAGATCGCCTGGCAGATGGAATGCGAAGGCTTACGCCGGCAGTAGAGTTTCTTTTGTTGCGCTTAACTTAGCAGTGTTTTGTTACTTGTAGCTGTTCATTTTTGTCACCTGGCAACGGATACCATTGTGAGGAAGAAAGAAAAAGAACTCTATGACTAATCATTCACATGATCTCCCCCAAACCGTCATACTCACGGGAGGTACTTCCGGGTTGGGGTATGCTAGCGCTCGAACGATCGCTGCATCTCACCCCGACTGGCACGTCGTCCTTGCCAGCCGCAACCAGCGGCAAGGCATGCAGGCCGTCAACACGTTGCAGCACGAAACCGGGTTACCTGTCCCCCAGACAGGGTTCCAACACATCGAGTGGATGCCGCTTGATCTGGCATCCCTGGCCTCGGTACGCGCGTTTGCCAGGGAGGTTGCCGTTCGAGACCTGCCCCCCTTGCATGCAGTCATCTGCAATGCCGGCTTGCAAGTCGTCTCAGGCACCACCTACACACAGGATGGCTTCGAGACGACCTTTGGCGTCAATTGCCTCGGGCATTTTTTGCTGGTGAACCTGCTGCTGCGCCAGCTGGTCGCCCCGGCGCGCATCGTGTTTGTAAGCAGCGATTTGCACGATCCTGAGAGCAGCAAGACCTTCATGAGCCGTATGATTGGCACCATGCCGCCACGCTACCGCGATGCGCGAGCATTAGCCTGGCCGGAACAGTATCCTGATCCTGAGGAGCGCAACGAGTCGCCGAAGGTCGTGGGCATGCGCCGCTACAGCACTTCCAAGCTATGCGACATTTTCTATGCCTACGAACTCGCTCGTCGGCTCCAGTCCCAGGGATACAACACCCCAGAGCATCCCATCACGGTCAACGCTTTTAACCCAGGACCCACACCCGGCACCCACCTGTCGCGCGATGCTGGCGCTTTCGGGGATTTCGCCTGGAATGTGCTGTTCCCACGCCTGCGCTTCGCCATGCCGCACATGCAGAGCCTGGACGCTTCTGGCAAAGCGCTCGCGCGACTGGTGCTCGATCCCACCCTGGAAGGCCTCTCGGGAAAATACTTTGATGGAATGGAGGAACGGGCCTCGTCCCAGGAATCCTACGATCAGCAAAAAGCGCGGGAACTCTGGGAGACCAGCGCAGAATTGGTGAAGCTGCAGCCCACCGAGACCATCTTGCGAGTGGGAGCTCGACTTTGATCGGGCATTCCTGGGGCGGAGCGACGGCGATGGTGCTTCGGCAGCGCAAAACGGGCAATGCAGGATGTGGTTCGCTATACCGACGCGCTGGTTTTCTGGGGACAGGTCATCTTCCAACGAATTTGATCCGAGTCGCGCAAGAGCCGCTCTACAATGTTACGCCGCAAGCGATAGATTTCCTGCACCTCACTGAACTCCTGCGGGCAGCGACGCACAATTTCCCGTGGCTTGAGGTTGCAGTGAAAAAGCAGGTAGGCCAATCGCCGCTCGCGCTCTTTAGGGAGCATATCCTGGATGATTTCCCACAACCTTTGATCTTCCTCTTCATGATCTTCGACTGCCGGCTCGTCAGGGAAGCCTGGCTCTGGCAAGACCACTTCTTTCGCTCGTGAGTAGGTCCGCAACGTATCCATGATGGCACCATTCAAGCAACTGCGTAAGTAGCAGAGTGCGGCTGCTAATGTGGTAAACTGCAGTTGCTGGTTATGCATTGCTGCAAGCCAGAAACGTTCAAATGCCCTCGCTACATAATTCTCTGGGCTATCGAGACGAGACGCCGCCTCTCGCCTCACATGACGACGAAACAAACCCAGCATATACTCGTCAAAGCGCTCTACTAGCAATGACCAGACACTATCGTCCTGCTCGCGCATAGCACGACGGAACATCTCCAAACAATACTGATCGTTGCAGGCCTCCCCACGACGGTAGTTGCTGATCTCCCGCATACAGCGGTCCGCGAGGGCTGACGAACTCATGTCTGTGGGTTGTTCTTCCATCTCGGTGCCCAACACCACGATAAATCGGGGGTCTACTTCCGAATCTGCCCCCCAGGCAGGTCGCCCCCGATTTATCGTGGGGTATTCCTTATTTATCGTGGGAGAGTGCGCAACACCACTTTTCAATCCAGCCAGATGGACCGCTTCCATGGCTGCTGCGTAGTCTGGCTCACCCATCTGATCGGCTACGTACTCGGCATAGACGATGCAATCGTTCCAATCAATCACAAAGACCGCCCGCTGCAGCAGGCGCCGCTCCTTGAGCCATACGCCATAGTCATGTCCGAACTGCTGACTGCGATGGGCTGACAGCGCCTGGTGTATCACGCCCTCAGTATCCTGCCAACGAGCTTGCATCTGGGACAGGTCCATACTCACAGTGTAGATGCACGCATTCGGTGGCAGGTCTGCGGAGAGAGCCTCCCAATGTCGCGTCACTAGCTGGCAGACAGGGCTTTCCAGGGTGTTCACCACGCTGAGCAGGCGCACCATCCCTGCAGAGTCGGCAAGGTGAACAGAGCGGACGGCTGTATCCATCAGATCAAGGTAATCCAGGAAGAAATCGGGTGCTGTCTCTCCTGGCTGTAGCTGCTTGCCGATGACGGTGAGTTGCTCATTGCCTACGTATGCTTCGCCGATGCGTTCTTCCATAATGGCTTGCTCCTTGGTCTCGTCACCTGGCACCCGCAAGGGCCCCCTGGGAGACCTGGCACCCGCAAGGGGCGCCACTACATTACGAATTCAGCTTCTCTGCTATCAAGTCTAGTATGTGGCAGTTGAGAAAGCATCGTCAGAACTGAGGAATTCTCGCAAGGAGGAAAGAGGAAAAGTTGCTGAAGGTACCTCCTCAGTTCTGAGGAGGAACGCCGGATGAAAGAGAGAAGCGGCGGCGGTTGCGATGCGTCCGTAGGGGCGTGATGATGAGTTTTAACAAGCAAGATCGGGAAGGATTTGTCACCCTGAGCGAAGCGAAGGGTCTGTCTCGATGGGCCGACAGATGCTTCGCTTCGCTCAGCATGACACTACCGGTTTTGGTCGTTAAATTTCATCATCACGCCCCTACGCCAGGGTTTTAACGGTACGCATCGCAAGGATGGCGGAGCCTTACAGCAGGCCGTGTTCTATGGCGTAACGAGTTGCTGCACTGCGGGTACTGACACCCAGCTTGTTGTAGATCGAGCGAACATGCGAATTGACGGTGACCAGGCCGATGACGAGTTGCTCGGCAATTTGAGCGCTGGTCAAGCCCTGTGCGAGCAGGCGCAGCACTTCGACTTCACGTGCGGTCAAGTCATTGGGGTAGGTTGTGACAGGCGCAGTGGGAACTGGTTCGGGATTGGTAACGGATTCAGGTGTTGCCAGTAGGGCGGTAAACTCGGTCCCTACCTCCAGGGTCATCGTGCGGCCCTCAGCCCACATAGCAGCAAAAGTCTTCTCTCCCAGCCGGGCACGTACAGCAGCTACTATGCGCTCGTAGTCGGGGCGATAGACAGGCAGCAAAGAGATGCCATTGGCCTCACGCAATGCCTCCGCCATCCCCCACAGCCGTACTGCCGACCTGGCATCCGCAAGGGGTGCCACTACATTACTGGAAGCTGCTATAGCAGCTCCCAATCCCTCCAGACAGAGAGCCAGGTATTCGGTGTCACCCAACGCTCTCAGGAGCGCCAGGCTCTCCTCGTAGAGCGCACGTGCTCTCGCGTTGTCTCCCTGGGCAGTGATGACGTTCGCAAAAAGGCAGAGAGACCTGGCAGCCCCTCTGCGATCCCCCACTTCTCTGAAGAGCAGCTGGCTTTCTGCCAGCAGTGAATGGGCCAGAGCCGTCTCGCCTTGGTGGAGAGCAATCTGTCCCAGCAGGCTGAGCGACTCGGCGATGCCTTCCTTGTAGCCCAGCTCTCTGGATATCTTGAGGCATTCTTGTACGAGTGGTTGTGCTCTCGCAGAATCGCCCTGGGCAAAGATCATACGTGCCAGATGGAGCAGCACGTAGGCGATGCCCCACCTGTCGCTTACTTCTCTGAAGAGAGCGAGACTTTCCTCTGCCAGCGAGCGCGCTCCCGCGTGGTTGCGCTGCACAAGTGCCAATCTCGATAAGATGAGCAGGGGATCAGCAGCTCCTCCCTTATCTCCCAGCTCCCTGTAGAAGGCCAGGGCTTCTTCTTCCAAGGAGCGTGCTGCTGGATACTGACCCTTCCACCAGGCGAGCAGTCCGAGTCGATAGAGGGCTAAGGCTATGCCTGGCTTGTCGCCAAGCTGGCGGAAGAGGGCCAGGCTCTCGGTGCAGAAGGCCTCGCCTACATCGTAATCGTCCTGGTTGAGAGCCAGCATGCCAGCCGCATTGAGGGCCTTGGCCCGGACAACCGTTGCGACACCTGCGCTTCCTGCCAGTGCCCGCTCCAGGAAGTTGCGTCCCTCAGTCACATGGCCACGTACCGACCAGAACCACCAGATGGCGGAACACAAACGTAAGGCCGACGTTGCCTCTCCGCGCTCTAAAAACCAGTCCAGAGCCGCCCGCAGGTTCTCATGCGCCTGCTCCAACTGCTCGAGCCAGGCAGCTTGCTGTGCGCCTCCTAACTCCTTTTCGGCTTGCTGTGCCAGTTCCAAATAATAGTCAGCGTGAGCGTGCCGAGTGGCCTCCATCTCGCCCTGTGCAACCAGGCACTCCAAGCCAAATTCACGGACCGTCGCCAGCATTATGAGGCGAGGCTCTTCTTGCCCTTCATACCCTACCTGAAACAGCAAACTCTTATCTAGCAGCGATGCCACCCCGTCCAGGACAGAGATGCCGTCGCGGCCTTTTTCCTGACTTTGATTAGCCCGACTTGCCTCCGGCTGAGGAGGCAAGGTCGGGATCATCAAACTCATCTTCGCCACCGCCTCAACCGCCTCGAGTGTCCAGCCACGCAGGAAAACTGAGAGCTGGCGGAAAAGACGCTGTTCCTCTGCACTCAGCAAGTCGTAGCTCCACTGGAGGGTATTACGCAAGGTTTGCTGACGGACAGGCAGATCCTGCGCGCCACCCGTCAGGACCTCCAATCGATTGGAGAGCCGCTTGAGCAGG
>Ga0209283_10001803_pt1 | contig 11844 bp, 10 predicted proteins | sample CZO8metaG_2_FD_188354 | JGI IMG/M metagenome (GOLD analysis project Ga0209283, IMG submission 188354) | Vadose zone soil microbial communities from the Eel River Critical Zone Observatory, Northern California, USA - CZOApr15con2H1.8 metaG... | ecosystem: Environmental > Terrestrial > Soil >...
GAAATTGGGGCACGCGAGTTCTCCGCAGGGCTAATTCCCTCTTCCTTGCAAAGGGGCAAGGAGGGAAGTGGGTGCTTGTTATGTCTTCGTATTTTTCCTGGATGGTTGGGGGGCCGCAGGGCAGCGGTCTGAACGTCAGCGCCGAAATCCTCGCCAAGGCCCTCTCTCGCGCCGGTTATTACGTCTTTGGCCAGATTGAGTACCACTCGAACATCAAGGGCAAACACAGCGCCTACCGGCTGCGCATCCAAGATACGCCAGCGGGTTCTCACGTCGAGACCGTGCATCTGCTCTCCGCCCTCGATGAAGAAACCTTGGTCGGCGATATGTACCACGAATTTCCGGCGCACCGCGGCCACGCACACGAGATCGCGGCAGGCGGCGCTATCCTGTACGACGCCGAGCAGCACAAGTTCATCGACTGGATTGAGCGCAAGGACATCCTTCTCTGGGAAATGCCTTATGCCGAGCTACTGGATAAGGCCTTGACGGAAGCGGGCAAGCCGGGCCAAGCGCGCGCGTACCGCATCATGACCAACACACTGGCGCTTGGCGCGTCGGTCGCCGTGCTGGGATTTGACTTCGAGCCGGTGGCGCAGGCCATCCGAGAAAGCTTCGGGATGAAGGCGGGCAAGGTCGCGCAGCTAAACGTGAGCGCCGCAAAGTACGCCTACGAATACGCCCGCGAAAAATTTGCTAAGGACATGAAGTACAAGCTGCCGCCTGCACCCCCCAAGCGCGAGCAGATTCTGGTGAAGGGCACGCAGGCGGTGGGCTTGGCCAAGCTCAAGGCGGGCTGCGGGCTGCAGACTTACTACCCCATTAGTCCGGCAACCGACGAAAGCGTCTACTTGGAGAACTACCAGGGCGATTACAACCTGTTGGTGCTACAGACCGAAGACGAAGTCTCGGCCATTGACGCGGCGGTGATGGGCGCCCATGGCGGCCTGCGGGCCTCCACTTCCACCTCCGGCCCGGGCTTCGCGCTGATGCCCGAGGGCCTAGGCTTTGCTGCTATCACCGAGGCACCCGGCCCGGTCTTACTGCTTTACCAGCGCGGCGGGCCTTCCACTGGCCTGCCCACGCGGCAGGAGCAGGGCGATTTGCAGTTTGCGCTGCACGCGGGCCAGGGCGACATCCCGCGCATTGTGATTGCGCCCGGCGATATCGAGGAGTCGTTCTACGACACGTTCGACGCGTTCAACTATGCCGACCGCTACCAGGTGCCCGTCATCGTCCTGGTCGACAAGCACCTCGCCAGTTGCTCCCAGACGCTGCCGGTGTTCGACACCTCCAAGTTGAAGATTGATCGCGGCTTGATTTATCAGCCAGGCGCCAGCAGCAACGGCGACTATCTCCGCCACGCCATCACCGAAAACGGCATCAGCCCCCGTGCCGTCCCCGGCACGCCGGGCGGCATCTTCTGGACCACCTCGGACGAGCACGACCCGCGCGGGCACATCACCGAGGGCATCGCCAACCGCATCCAGATGATGGAAAAACGGATGAACAAGATGAATCTTGCCGCGCGCGAAATCCCTGACGATAAGAAGTTCCGTCTGTTTGGCCCGGCGCCAAACCGTAATAACACGCCGGTGCTGGTGGTTGGCTGGGGCTCGACCAAGGGCGCGATAGTCGACGCGCTCAAGCGCATCGATCCGCAGCACCAAAACTACAGCTTCCTGCAACTGCGGATCATGCGACCCTTCCCGATCGCGCAAGTCTCCGAGATCCTTCACAAGGCCGCAAAGGTGATTTCGTTCGACTGCAACTATTCGGGCCAGATCGCCGCTGTGATTCGCGCCGAGACCGGCTTCCGCGTACACCACCAGGTTGTGAAGTTCGACGGGCGGCCATTCAGTGAGGACGAAGTTGTCGTCGCCCTCGAGCACGCGGTGGCCGGCGGGGCCGAGCGCATGATCGTCTCGGAGGGCAAGATAGTGCCGCCGGAGTACGGCGTCGAGGAGTTCGCGCAAATGCTGGAGCTGCGCAACAAGCGGCCGAAGATGAGCGCACCGATGGTGCCGCTGCCGCCGGGCTACAACAAGTAACAATTTCTCGGATCCGAGGGAATCAGCAATGTCCACGCTCGCAAGCGAACTGAAGGTTTACAAACCGGCTGACTACAAGGCCGAGATCCACAACGACTGGTGTCCCGGGTGCGGGGACTTCGGCATCCTGACCGCGGTGCAGATGGCGCTGGCCAAGCTGCAGATCCCGCCGCACCGCACCGCGGTGGTCAGCGGCATCGGTTGCGCGGGCAAGGCGCCGCATTACATGCACACCTACGCGTTCCACACGTTGCACGGCCGCGTGATGCCTTCCGTGACAGCGTTGAAGCTCGCCAACCACGACCTGACCGTGATCGGTGTGGGCGGCGACGGCGACGCCTACGGCATTGGCGCGGGCCACTTCGTCAACGGCGGCCGGCGCAACCTCGATATCACCTACTGCGTGTTCAACAACGACGTCTACGCGCTGACCAAGGGCCAGGCCTCCCCGACCATCGCCAAGGGACAGAAAACCAAATCCATGCCGGAAGAAGCGATCATGGACGCGATCAATCCGATCCTGCTGGGTTTGGCCTGCGGTTACACCTTTGTCGCGCGCGGCTATGCGCTGGACGCTAAGTATCTCGCTGAGCTTATTGCCCAGGGCATTCAACACCGCGGCAGCGCGCTCATCGACATCTACCAGACTTGCCCCACCTACAATGACCTCCACACCAAGAGCTATTACTCCGAAGAGGTGAATGGTCAGCCCCGGCTCTATCACCTGGAGGATACCGACTACGACCCGGTGGTGCACAACCCGAACGACCCCGCAGAAATCGCCCAGAAGAAGGCGCAGGCACTGCTGAAGTCGCAGGAGAGCGGCGGCCGGCTGGCGTTGGGCGTTCACTACAAGCTCGATGTGCCCACCTACGAGGACTACCTGAAGGCTAAGATCCCCGGCCTGCGTGAAAAGCCCCTCGCCGAACTGGACATCTATCACCGCGACATCATGCCCAACCTCCGCGAATTGATGTAGTGGGGAAGCGACGGTCCTCTTAGCCCGATTTTGTGCTGCGTACTCTCAGGGCGTCCCGATCTTTCGGGGCGCCCTTTTTTTCGATCTTTGCGGCTGTCGCGCATCGCCTTACAGCCACCGCGGCGTGTACGCTCGAAATCACGAGAGGCACCGTGCGGGCGAATACCTAAGTCGCGAGGTGCGGTGGCGCTCGCTACTATATTAGGGCTGAAGCAGGGTAAGGACACCCGCGGACGCGTCGACGCGGTAGCGCGTGACCTCTGGGGAACCGAAATGAGTGACCTCGACGGACTCGCCCACGGCATCCACGGCGATGGCCCAGGGTTTATTCCCACACTGAAAGGGTGAGCCGACAACAGGCTGCAGCCTGCCGGTTGCCGCATCGATTGAGAACGCCGAAATATTTTCCGAAGTCCGATTCACCACGTAGAGGAATTTGCCCAGAGGATGGACGGCCATCCAGACCGGCCCACGCCCCGGAGAGACGGAGACGTCGTGGATGGCTTGCTCTTCGCTCGCGCGTGCCCCCAAACGATAGACGGAGATCACGTCCTCGAGTGGGTTGGCGACGTAAACGAAGTGCTGCGCATTTCCGGGAAAGACAACCTCCAATTTCCCGGGCCCACCCGTTGCCGAAACCGTATGTGGAGTGCTCGCCGTTACGGTCAGCGTCGTGGAACCACTCACGCCTTCTAGGGTGGCGACGATAGCCACGGTGCCCGGATTGACGCCGCGGGCAGCTCCTGAACTGCTGATGGAAGCGACTGCGGGGTTCGAGGTGCTCCATGTCACGGCCGTAGTCTGGATGGTGGTACCGTCTTTGTGTGTCACATGGGCCAGGAACTGCTGCGTCGCTCCAACGATGATGGTCGGGTTGGCCGGACTCACGGTGATCAACGTGACCCGGCTGTTGGAAAAAACTCCTAACCGGCAGGAATCGAGCATTAAGAAGAGGAGGAAAGAGAGTCGCAGGATTGCAGTGGAATGACCCATAAACCCTCCCTGCGATTCCCCTCCACGGTACGACTCTGCGCGGATTTGTGCAAGTGGCAAACCACAACCGGGGACCTGGGGCGGGCGGGCTCGGGCGGTTCTGCAATGCGCCGCCGGGATGTCGGCACTACACCAGATGAAGCAGAGCTCGCAGGCATTGGCGGTCGGGGGCGCACGGAGCATCCCGAGGCAAGCTCGGGACAGGTGCCGTGCCTGCATATCCTGAGCGCGGTCGAACACCGCGCGGTTGGCCACGGAATGCTGAGAGCTTGTAGCGGAACGCTACTGGCTCGGTGCGAGAACGCCGCGCTCGGAGGCCTGAGCATTTTCCGTTCTTTCGCTGGTTTGCAGGGCGCGCGGCTCGGGGAGTAGCGGCAGCCATTGCTGACGCGTGGCGAGGAAATCGCTCCAGTCGCTCCTGGCGACCGGTTGGGCGGGCGGAAGCTGCAAGTGCTCGAAGTTGCGGTAGGCGCCGTGCTGGACGATGCGGAAATCGAGGTGCGGGCCAGTGGCCAAGCCGGTGCGGCCGACCAAGCCGATGCGCTGGCCCTGCTCGACGCGCTGCCCGCTGCGAACCAGCACGCGCGAGAGGTGCATATACATCGTTTCGTACCCGTTCGTGTGCCGCAAGTGAATCAGATTGCCTGCGCCGCCCTTGGGTCCGGCAAAAACCACGTGCCCGCTACCTATAGCTTGCACGGGCGTGCCAACCGGCGCGCCGTAATCGATTCCCAAGTGGGGGCGGTGCGCCTTCAGGATGGGGTGAAAGCGGCTGCGGCTGAAGTGCGAGGTAATCGGCGCAGCAAACTTCAGTGGCGAGCGCAGAAAAGCCTTTTGAAGCGACTGGCCGTCAGGGGCGTAGTAGGCCGGGCGGCCTGAGGGATCGCGGAAGAGCACGGCCTGGTAGATGTGGCCATCGTTGCTATATTCGGCGGCCAGGATCCGCCCGTAGGCAGCAGTCTTCCCGTCGAGATACTTCTTCTTTTCCACCACCACACGGAAGATGTCGCCCGCGCGCGGATCGGTGTAGAAGTCCAGGTCCCAACCGAAGATCTCGGCCAGTCGCATGGCAAGTTCTGGAGTTTCGCCGGCGTCGGTTACGGCGTTGAACAGTGAATCGCGAATCTCCCCACTTACGCCGGCGACTTCGGTTGTGGAGAGAATTGTCTTGATCTCTGCGTGAAAGACGCGGTCGGTCGGGCCCAGAGGGACCACCCAAAGCATGCGGTCAGCGTCAATCTGGTAGCGCACTGCGCGCAACTCGCCCAGGACCGAACGGCCCACCGCCAGTCGGTTCCCGGCGCGAACGTGGCGCAGGTCGTAAACCGACTGCGCAGAGCTGGCGATAACGGCGGCGGTCAGCGGATCCACACCCAGCTTCTCAACCGCGTTGCTGAAGTTGACTCCAGCCGCCAACTTGCGCTCGGAAAATAAGATCACTTGCGCGCGGATGCGCTCTGCATCCTGCCGCGCAAGCGTAGCCTGCTGCGCAAATTCCCGGCCAGCCGCAAACCTCTTGTAAGAAACTGCACCCAGAACGCCCACGCCCAGCAGCGCCAGGAGCAGGTAAGGAATTAGAACGCGACGATTCACAGTCCCCCCAGAAAAATTTGTTGGCGCCAACACGCGCGCTGGCGCCGCCCCTCCGAAAGATCCCCGCCGGGCTAAGCCCCTCGCAGGCGGGTTATATAATGCAACATCCCTTTTTCCCAAAGCGGGAAGCAGCTGTCAAAACAAGATTCGGTCCTGCGTCCCTGAACAGCAACCCACAGTTGTGGAGCCGGACTTCTCAAGAGCAGGGTGGCTGGAACTGTACCGCAGAGGAAGCGTGGCTGGAAGTGCGCCGCAGAGAAAAGGGAGTGCAAAGCAAGCCGAATCCGGCAATCGCGAAACCAATCTATTGCGGCCTGGAACTCGAATTGTCGAGCGAGGGAGTCCCGGCCGCAGCGTCCAGCCGAGTCGCACTGATGTAGTTAAGTTCGTGCAGGCGATGGTAAATGCGGCCAGCGACTAACGCGGCTGTGGGTCCCATTACCCGGTGGGTATTGCCGCGCAGCAGGACCACCAGAGCGATGCGCGGGTGGACCTGGTCGGCGGCATAGGAAACAAACCAACCCAGGCGTGAGCCTTGCTCAGAACAGGTGCCGGTCTTACCCAGGTGCTGCTCGAGTTCATTGCGGTCGTAACTGGAGCGCGCGGTCCCGTACAGCACTGCTGCGAGCATGCCTTCGCGCAGCTCCGGCAGCAGGGGCTCGATATCGAGTTTGCGCTTGATGCGCGGGACGAAGTTCTGCCGCTCCTCCGGGGTCCGCGGGTACTGGGCATAGTACAGCGTCCCGCCATTGGCGACCGTGGAGGCCAACGAGGCTAGCTGTAGCGGCGTAATATGGATGCCTTCGCCAAAGCTTGACATGCGCGCCACGCCACCATTCTTTGGTGGCTCGGATGGCAACCCACCCGGGTGCTCTTCAGGGATGCCGTAGCCCGCCAGTTCGCCTAGGCCCAGGAGATGCGCATAGCGGGAGACGGTCTCAAAGCCCATCCGCCGGCCCACTTCTTCGAAAAACTTGTTATTGGAATGCGCCATCGCCTCAGTCAAGTTCATGTAGCGGTGGCGCGCCACCGGCACCATAGTGTCGCGCGTGATCACGCTTTCTTCCAGCGCCGCCAGCGCGATCGTGGGCTTGATTGTCGAACACGGGATGAAGCCGTCCGAAAAGGCCAGCTTCTGGTTCACTACGGAAAGGACGCGCCCGGAGTTGGGATCAACGGCCACTACGGAGCCGTTATAGTGCCCCAGCGCCTCGACGGAAGCTTGGCGAACGATTGGGTCGTCAAACTCAGCGATATCTCCGTTGGTGGAATCGGCGAAGGTGGGTACCCCGTAACGATAGTGCGTAGTGCTGTGCCTGTGCCGGATGGAGCGCTTGCTTGGTGCCCCGCTGGAATTCGCGAAGCGCGTAGCGCTGGAGCGTGTAGCGATGTTTCTAACCGTAACAGCGGAGGCTTTCCGAGTAGCAGGGGCAGCGGCAAAGGCAGAAAGGTCCCACACTACCAACAAGCATAGAAGAACAGAAAAGAATCGAGAATTAGATAACCGGAGCATTCGATTGATCTGACGCTATTGCGTTCCCTTCCCTTGGCTCTCTCACGAGCGGGCGTGATTCTAGGGAATTCCTATCGCCTACGCAATAGGAAATCCGTCCTATTGCTCCGCACGTTGGATTCCCTTTGGCAAATCGGCGTACCAGCTAGAAAACACAGGGGAGGGAACAGGAGCGGCACGCCAGGAATGTGCACCATTGTGCAGCTTGTGTGCCGTTTTGCGACACATTAAGGGCAGAATCTTAACGACTCGTCTTGCCCTTTCCCGCAGCCGCAGCCATCGCGGCAGGCTTCTCCACGGAGGTTTGACCACCCTGGCTGCCGTTGCCGGTTGGCGCGAGGCCCAGGTGCTTCCGTAGGGCGGCCTCGATCTTCTCGCGGATGTCGGTGTTTTCCCTGAGAAACACGCGGGCGTTCTCGCGGCCCTGGCCCAGACGCTCGCCACTGAAGCTCAGCCATGTGCCCGTCTTCTCAATCAGCCCGTTCTCAACGCCCAGATCGAGCAGGTCGCCTTCGCGCGAGATGCCTTCGCCATAGAGGATGTCGAACTCAGCCTCCCGAAAAGGCGCCGCCACCTTGTTCTTTACCACCTTGGCGCGGGTACGGGAACCCACGACGCGGTCACCATCCTTGATGGCTTGAATGCGGCGAATGTCCACCCGCATGGAAGCGTAAAATTTCAATGCGCGCCCACCAGTGGTGGTCTCCGGATTACCGAACAGAACGCCGATTTTCTCGCGGATCTGGTTGATGAAGATCAGGCAGGTCCGCGACTTGGAGACAATGGCGGTCAGCTTGCGCAGCGCCTGCGACATCAGCCGCGCCTGCAGCCCCATTTGCGGCTCGCCCATTTCGCCCTCGAGCTCCGCTTTGGGCACCAGCGCCGCCACCGAATCCACTACCACCACGTCTACGCCGCCCGAACGAATCAGCGTCTCCGCGATTTCCAGCGCCTGCTCGCCGTTATCGGGCTGCGACACCAGCAAGTTGTCCACATCCACGCCCAGCTTCCGCGCATAGCTCGGGTCCAGCGCATGCTCGGCGTCGATAAACGCCGCCTGCCCGCCCGTCTTCTGCGCCTCCGCAATCACGTGCAGGGCCAGCGTGGTCTTGCCACCGGATTCAGGGCCGTATACCTCCACCACCCGCCCGCGGGGAAAGCCGCCCACACCAAGCGCGCTATCGAGCGAAAGCGCACCGGTCGGGATCACGCTTACCGGCACCAGCACATCCCTGCTGCCCAGGCGCACAATCGAGCCCTTGCCATACTGCTTTTCAATCTGCGCGATAGCCGATTCTAAAACCTTGGCTTTCTCATCCGTCATGGACCCACCTCAGAGGAAGGACTTTGCGTGCAGTGACGCTGACCTTCGGCCTGCAGTCTACCAGAGTGCTTCCACCCTGGCGCGCGTCTTTCAAGAGGCATCCTAGCACGAGGCGAAGAAAAAGCAAATATGTCTTGTCCGCCCCAACGCTCCTCTCCGTTCCCCCAGTTTCCTGGCCGACTGCGTGTCCGCGGCGCACTAACCGGGGTATGTGTAGAAGCCCCGCCCAGACTTGCGGCCCAGCCAGCCGGCCGCAACCATCTTGCGCAGCAGCGGGCACGGCCGGTACTTCGAGTCGGCAAATCCCGTGTGCAGCACTTCCATGACGTCGAGACACACATCGAGCCCGATCAGATCGGCCAATTCCAGCGGGCCGATCGGATGGTTCATCCCCATCTTCATCACCGCGTCCACGGCTTGCGCATCGGCCACCCCTTCCATCACGCAGTAGGCAGCCTCGTTGATCAACGGCATCAGCACGCGGTTCGAGACAAAGCCGGGGGAATCGTTTACGGCCACCGGCTTTTTTTCGATCTTCTCGCAAAGGGCCAGCGTGGTCGTAAACGTCGCGTCGCTGGTCTGCAACGCGCGGATCACCTCGACCAGAACCATCACCGGCACGGGGTTCATGAAATGCATTCCGAGGAAGTGATCCGGACGACTCGTGGCCGCGGCAAGCGCGGTGACGGAGATCGAAGACGTGTTACTCGCCAAGATGACCTCCGGCCGGAGGACCTTATCGGCTTCCTTCAGCACCGCCAGCTTCAGTTCCAGGCGCTCGGGCACGGCTTCAACCACGAAATCGGCGCGGCCGAGCGGGGTCATGTCCGTGGTGGGATGGATGCGGCCGAGGATTTTGGGTCTCTCCGCTTCGGCTACTTTGCCTCTTTTGATTTCGCGGTCCAGGTTCTTGGTGATGGTTTCGAGCGCGCGGTCCAGAAACCGCTTCTCCACGTCGCGCAGGATCACGGAAAACCCAGCCTTGGCGAAGACGTGCGCGATGCCGTTACCCATCGTGCCCGCGCCCAGCACGGCCACGGTTTTGATGGCGTCGAGGGTCATGAGGCCTCCGGCAAGAAAACTGGACGGGAAGGGAGTATAGCAAGCACGCGGGGCCACAGAGAATCAAGCTCGGCTACTCAGGCGGGGTACCCTGGACAACTTCGCGGATGATTTCGCGCGCGGTCGGGGCTTCCTCGGGACGCACGAACAAGCGCAGCCGACCGGGGCTCTTGCCCTCGACGCGCACCCCAATCGTGTTCTCAGCGAGGCAATCCTGCAGAACTTTCGCAAGCCCCGGATCGTGGCCGGACCACACTTCAACTGTAGCGCGCCGCGGTTCCCATTTCCCGGGTGATGGTATGGGCTGGCCGCCACCAGCAACGGGCGGAATCTCCGACTGGTTTTGAAGCAACTGCAAGCTTTTCTCTGTCTCGAAGGGCAAGGTCTCCCCAATGGGCGTAACGAGGTCCCTGGCCATCGCCGAATCAGACTGGAGTACCCGCACTTCATAGCGCGGCCGGGGAATGCCCAATCCGAAGACCAGGTGATCATGGGTTGACTTCGAATGGTGCGGGATACCCGCTGCTTGCAGGGTAGAGATTACACGGCTGAAGGCAACGGGATCGCTTCCACGCCAGACAAGTTCCAGCGCGCTATCCGCGGACTTCTCTTTTTCCAGTGAGTTCACGAGTTCCATGCGGCACTAACGCTCGACGGCGAGCGCGACAGCGTTGCCACCGCCCAGGCACAGCGCGGCGATGCCGCGCTTCAGGTTGCGCCGCTGCAACTCATAAAGCAGCGTCACCAGGATGCGCGCGCCCGACGCCCCGATAGGATGACCCAGCGCCACGGCGCCGCCATTGACGTTGACCTTCTCCGGATTGAGGTGCAGCTCGCGCATCACCGCCAGGGCCTGCACGGCAAACGCTTCGTTCAACTCGAACAGGTCCACGTCGCGGTCGCGGTCCCAGCCGACTTTCCTCAGCAGCTTCTCGACCGCTTCGACCGGAGCCATCATCACCCACTTCGGTTCGACGCCCGAGACAGCTTGGGCCAGGATCCGCGCCATCGGGGTCTTGCCCAGCCGCGCCGCGTTGCGTTCGCTGGTCACCACCACGGCTGCGGCGCCGTCGTTCGTGCCCGGCGCGTTGCCCGCGGTGACCGTGCCGTCCTTCTTGAAAGCGGGCCTTAATTTTGCCAGCGCTTCGAGTGAACTGTCTTCCCGCGGCGACTCGTCGTACTTGATCACCAGCGGCGCCCCTTTCTTCTGCGGCACCTCGATGGGAAGGATCTGCGACTCAAAGAAGCAGGACTTGGTGGCGCGCACAGCCTTCTGATGACTCTCCAGCGCGAACTGATCCTGCTCCTGCCGCGAGATTTTGTACTTCTCCGCGACCAGCTCGGCTGTCTGGCCCATATGAAAATCTTCGTAAACGTCCCACAGGCCGTCCGCGATCATCGCGTCCAGAATTTGCCCGTGGCCCAGGCGGTAGCCGGTGCGCGCCTGCGGCAGCAGGTAGGGACAGTTAGACATCGACTCCATCCCACCGGCCACTGCGATCTCGATTTCGCCGAGTTGAATTCCCTGCGCAGCTAGACCGATGGCCTTGAGGCCCGACCCGCAGACCTTGTTGATGGTCATGGCCGCAACGCGGTGGTGCAAACCGCCGCGCAGGCCCGCTTGCCGCGCCGGGTTCTGTCCCAGGCCCGCGGACACCACGTTGCCCATGATGATCTCATCCACCTGCTGCGGCTCAATCTCCGCGCGGCGCACGGCCTCAGCCGCAGCCTTAGCGCCGAGATCGGTGGCCGCAAAGGATGACAGGCCTCCTTGAAATTTCCCAATGGGTGTGCGCACCGCGCTCAAAATCACCGGCTGTTCCATGACGTTCTCTCCTCGTGTCAGCTCGCTGAAGAGCAACAGCTCCTCGCGCCGCAGGACTTACATCGTCAGTATAGGCGCACCGCACGGCACGGTCAATTTTGGGTTGGGGTGAACAACATATCCCCCGTTTCTGGCCCACTGTTGCGCCCCCTCCCCGGGAGCCCGTCGGCTAGCCCGCGCCGCCGCGGCACAAGCGCGAATCAAATCGCGCTACCGTCCGGACGCGTGAAAATCGTGGTTCAGTCGGGCGCGCGGCAACTGTCAAATACACCTGACTAAACTTGGGCCGCGCATGGCGTTTCAGGCGCAAGCGGCGCCATACTCGGGTACACAGGCAGAAGCAAATCGGCTACGATGATGAGACGTGAAAGAGATCGCAAGAATGCCGGGCCTGGAAGACCCTGCCGATCTGCTGAATCCGCAGCAGCGCGCGGCGGTGCGGCACGGCGAAGGGCCTTTGCTGGTGGTGGCTGGGGCGGGCACGGGCAAGACCCGCGTGATTAC
>Ga0209283_10001805_pt1 | contig 11840 bp, 13 predicted proteins | sample CZO8metaG_2_FD_188354 | JGI IMG/M metagenome (GOLD analysis project Ga0209283, IMG submission 188354) | Vadose zone soil microbial communities from the Eel River Critical Zone Observatory, Northern California, USA - CZOApr15con2H1.8 metaG... | ecosystem: Environmental > Terrestrial > Soil >...
AAGCGCGTCATCCGTCGGTCGATGCCGAACGCCGACGAAAAACGTTTGGGTCGTCCCTACTCCTCGCGGAGGAGCCGGGTGAAATCGTCGGAGAGATCGAGCGAGACCTGCTTCGACAGATCGCCTCGCATCGCGGGACGCGTGGGAAGCGTGGCCTTGGCGAGCTCGCGGTAAATCGACCACGACAACTCGATCCGGCGCCGGAGCGTCTCATCGACCGTTCGAATCACGCGGGCCGGGACTCCCGCCAGCAAGGTGTCTGCGGGAAATTCGGCGTTCTCCCGCACCACGGCCCCGCTCGCCACGACGGATCCGGAACCGATCACCGCGCCGCTGTTGATCGTCGAGTTCATCCCGACGAGACAATCATCTCCGACGGAGCAGCCATGGACGACCGCGGCATGGCCGACGGTCACGCGTCGGCCGATCAGCGCGGGCAGGCCACGATCGACGTGCACGACCGCGTTGTCCTGGATGTTCGAGTCGCGCGCCACGACGATCGAGTCGAAGTCGCCACGCAGCACGGCGCCGTGCCAGATACTCGCCGCGTCCTCCACGGTCACGTCGCCGACGAGGACCGCGCTCGGCGCGACGTAGATCATCGTGTCACTCGAGATTCACGAGCACGTTCTTGACGTGGGTGTAGAAGAGGACGGCATCGACGCCCTGCTCCTGGCCGAGTCCGGACTGCTTCCATCCGAGGAACGGGGTCTGCGGGAAGGTGACCGGGAACTCGTTGATCGAGACCATGCCGGCTTGTAATCGCCGCGCAATCGCGTGTGCCTTCCCGACATCCTGCGTCCAGAGGCCCGCGGCGAGACCGTACGGCGTGTCGTTCGCCCTCACAATCGCGTCATCGAGATCGTCGAAGCGCCACGCAGCCACCACGGGCCCGAAGACCTCCTCGCGCGCCACGCGCGCCGCGGCGGGCGGATCCTCGAACAGGGTCGGCTTCACGAAGTTCCCGTCCTTCATCTCGCCGGCATCCGTCCGACTGCCTCCTGCAAGGAGCTTTGCGCCTTTCCCGATTCCATCCTCGATCGCGGCAACGACGTTCGTCGCGTGCTCCCGCGAGACTAGCGGGCCCATCTGGACGTCGTCCTTCAGTGGCGGCCCGAGTCGCAGTTTCTCGACCTGATCTTTCAGCTTCGCGAGGAACGACGGCGCGATCGATTCGTGGACGAGCAGTTTCGATCCGGCCCAGCACATCTGGCCCGCGTTCTGGAAGGCGCCCCAAAGAGCGCCTTTGACGGCCCGGTCGAGCTTCGCATCCGCGAGGACGATCTGCGGATTCTTGCCGCCGAGCTCGAGCGTCGTCGGGACGACCCGGTCCGCGACGACGCGGAGGAGTTGCTTCCCCGTTTCCGTGGAACCGGTGAATGTGACCGAGTCGACGTCGGGATGCGCCACGAGGGCCCCGCCGACGTCCCGACCGGGACCGGTGACCACGTTCACGAGTCCCGGTGGAAAGCCGGCCGCCCCCGCGAGCTCTCCCAATTTCAGGGCGGTGAGCGGCGTGAGCGTGGCCGGTTTCAGAACGACCGCGTTGCCGGCCGCGAGCGCGGGCGCCACGCCTCGCGACGCGAGGAGGAGCGGATAGTTCCAGGGAGCGATGTGCGCCGTCACGCCGAGCGGCTCCCGCACCGTGTAATCGAACCGCGCACCGGGGACGGGGATCGTCTCGCCTTGAATTTTATCTGCCAGCCCTGCATAATATTCGAACAATTTGTAGACGTAGGCCATGTCGCCTTTCGCTTCGCGCAGCGGCTTCCCGACGTTTTGCGACTCGAGCCGTGAGAGTTCCTCGAAATGGTCCCGGACCTGTTGGCCGAGGAGCCAGAGCAACCGGCCTCGCTTGCTCGGATCCAGGTCCCGCCACTCCGGGGAATTGAACGCGGCCCGGGCCGCCTCGACCGCGGCGTTGACGTCGTCCCGAGTCCCGGACGCCACGCGGGCGAACGGTCGATTCGTCGCCGGATCGAGGACGTCCGCGGTCTCGTTCGACGAAGCGGGGACGGACTTCCCGGCGATGTACAAGCCGTGTTCGCGGACTTCCATCGTCGCTCCGCGCCAACATCGGGCCGAGGCCTATAAGCGTGTGGCTTTCCCCTTCGCGCACCGGTGGCCTCTTATGCCCCGCGTCCTTTGAGAGAGGGCGAGGACATCGTGCCGGACGTCGTGCGCGAGAGCCGCACGCTGCCGTGGCGGGAGGCGGCGAAAGAGTCCGACGCCCTCCGTCCAATGCTGATCGAACAATTCCGGCACGAGGACTTCCGCGGAAAACTCGTGTTGGATGTCGGCACGGGAGAGGGGCGGCTCGCGTTCGTCGCCGCGCACGCCGGCGCCCGGGTTGTCGGGGTGGACCTCGACCGGACGAAGCTCATGCACGCCCGGGCGTATGCGGGCATCCGCGACATTCGGAACGTCGAGTTCGTCCTCGGCGATGTCGACAAGACCCCGTACCATGAATTCGCCCGGGATCCGATCGACGCGGTCGTCAGCAACCTCTGCATGTCGCCGGAAATCGTGTGGCATGCGTCGCGGGCCCTCCGCCCCGGCGGGGCGTTCGTCTTCTGCTGCCACCACGGGGACCATTGGAAGGAAACCCGGCGGGGTTCTCAATGGGCCTTTTACGAAGACGTGATGACGGACCTGCTCCAAGACAACCGCTTTGAGGTCGCGTTCATGGCTGTCGACACGACCGTGGCGCGGTTCGACGAGTTGCGCGAGGTCGAACTCTTCCTTCGCGATTCGGTCGTGCGACGATGGGTCGAGGACGGGCGTTGGGAGGAACTTTCCGATTCATTCGCGCGAGGCGAGAAGCAACTGACCCTGTCGTATCTGGTCGTGAAGGCGCGGAAGGTCGCCGCCGCGTACGAGACGACGTGACGAAAGCGGAGACCGAAGTCGCCCAAATCGGCAAGCTCATCCGTCCGAAGGCAATTGCCGCGTCGGGGGAGCATGTTCCTCGGTGCGCACGTCTCCATCGCGGAGAGCATCGCACTCGCGCCGGAGCGCGGCAAGTCCGTCGGGGCCGACGCGATCCAGATTTTCTCCCGCAGCCCGCGGATGCTCCGCCGGACGAAGCCGATCCCCCCGGAAGAAGCGACCGCGTTCCGGGAGGCGATGCCGGCGAATGGCATCGCACGCGCGATCATCCACGCGAACTATCTGATCAACCTCGCGGGACCGGACGAAAACACGCTCACGTACAGCCGCGTCGCGTTTGTGGAGGAGCTCGACCGGGCCCAGCTTCTCGGAGTGCGGGATGTCATCTTCCACCCGGGATCCCACATGGGGAGAGGCGAGGCGTACGCGATCCAGATGATCGCCGCGAGTCTCGACTGGTGTTTCGAGCACGCCAATGCCCCGGATGTCTTCGCGGTCCTGGAGAACACGGCGGGCGCCGGCACCGTCGTCGGGTATCGGTTCGAGCAGCTCGCCGAAATGATGAAAGGCTCCGCGCATCCGGATCGCCTCGGGGTCTGCGTCGACACATGCCACACGTTCGCCGCCGGATACGACTTCCGGACCCGGGACGGCTACGATACGCTGCTGCGGACGATCGATGAGACCGTCGGAGTGGGTCGGATCCGCGCGTTCCATCTGAACGACTCCGTGGGCGACCTCGGATCGAAACTCGACCGCCACGAGGACATCGGCAAAGGGAAGCTCGGAAAGGAGGCGTTCCGATTCCTCGTGAATGAGGAGCGCTTCCGCGCAGTGCCCGGTTGCCTCGAGTTCCCCGGAAGAGATGCGGGCTACCGGCGGAACCTCAAGACGCTCCGGTCCCTCGTCACGGGGACGAACCCGCCGACGGCGGGGCCGCGTCCAGGCGGCAAACGAGGCGGTCGCGGAACCGCGTGAGGAACGCGTAGAGCCGGTGGACCTGCCGCATCAAGCCGGACGACCCCGCAAGGAGGCGACCCAACCCCGCGCCAATCGGGAAGGCGCCGACCAACGTTGGCACGGCGTCGCCCCCCGTGGTAACTTGACCGTCCGGGGTGACGATGTGCCAGGCGTCGAGCATCCGTTCCTCCGGAATCCCGGTCAGCAACGCGCGCCCGGACTGGATCGACTCGAACCGGATTCGTCCGCGGAGGTCGACGCGGTGGATCCACCGGGAGAGCGCGCTGCAGATTCCGCAGTCGCGGTCGTACAGGAGGACGTACGGGCCCGCCATACTCCGAGAAAACTAGGCATAGGTGGGCTTAAACAAACGGTTTGTATCGAGAATCGTTAATCCTCAGCCCGACGTTCCGGCCGACGGGACCGTCCATGATGGTCGACCCGTCGTCGCTTCCGGAAAAGGACTCGTACCGCCTGATGATCTCCGCCTTCGTCCCGAGGCCGATCGCGTTTGTGTCGACGCGGAGCCTTGCGGGCATCAACAATTGCGCGCCGTTTTCGTACAGCATGGGAGTGTCGAGCCGGCCGATGGTCCTCGCCCTGTCCGTGGGAGAGCGCGACGGTCGTCCCAAGGACACGGCCCGAAACATCCTCGACACCCGGGAGTTCGTCGTGAACATGGTGACCGAGGCGATCGCCGAGAAGATGAACGTCGCCTCCGGCGACTATGCCGCACACATCAGCGAATTCGAGGAAGCGGGCCTGACTCCCGTTGCCTCCGACGCCGTCCGGCCCCCGCGGATTGCCGAGTCTCCCGTGAACTTCGAATGCCGCCTCATCCGGGCCATCACGGTGGCGGACAACACGGTCTTCTTCGGTGAAGCCATTCGATTGCACGTGGACGACGCGGTGCTGACCAACGGAACCGTGGACGTCCACAAGGCGAAGCCGATCGGTCGGCTCGGCGGGCCGCGGTACTGTCGCACGCAGGACGTCTTCGAACTTCATCGTCCGAACGTCACGGGACCGAAGGCCGCGGGAAAGACCGAAGCGCGCTGACGACCTGCCCCTTTTTCCGGAGGAAGTCCCCGCTCATCCGGCCGTTGCAAGAACTGTTAAGTAGGTCGAAACCTACGTCTGAGATGGGACGGCGGCGAGGTCGAGCGCCCGTTCGCTCGGCGTCCGCGGCCGCTTCCGAGTCATCGTTGGAATTGGAGGGGTGGAACGGCGATGCGGACCGCTGAGGAACTGAACGCGAGCTGGAGGCAGGACGAACGGTGGGCCGGCATCATCCGGCCGTACCGAGGCGAGGACGTGGTGCGGCTTCGCGGATCGATCGGGATCGAGCACACCCTCGCGCGGATCGGCGCGGAACGCCTGTGGTCCCTCTTTCGCGCGGAGGATCCGGTGACCGCCCTCGGCGCCCTGACCGGCAACCAGGCGATCCAGCAGGTCCACGCGGGCCTAGCCGTGATTTATCTGAGCGGTTGGCAGGTCGCCGCCGATGCGAACGACGCGGGCCAGATGTATCCCGACCAGAGTCTGTACCCGTCGGACAGCGTCCCGAATGTCGTGCGCCGAGTGAACAACGCCTTCGTGCGGGAGGACGAGAAGCACACGGCCGCGGGCGGGTCCCGCGTGAACTGGTTCGCCCCGATCGTGGCCGACGGGGAGGCGGGATTCGGCGGCCCCCTGAACGCTTTCGAGTTGACGAAGGCGCTGATCGAGGCCGGCGCGAGCGCCGTGCACTTCGAGGATCAGCTCGCGAGCGCCAAGAAGTGCGGCCACCTCGGCGGCAAGGTGCTCGTCTCGACCGGCGTCTTCCTCCAGAAGCTCGTGGCGGCGCGTCTCGCCTCGGACCTGTGTGACGTCCCGACCATCCTGATCGCCCGCACGGACGCGAATTCCGCGAAGCTCATCACGACCGACGTCGACCCGCGCGACCAGCCCTTCATCATCGACGCGGAACGGACGACCGAGGGCTTCCACCGGTTCCGCGGGGGCATCGATGCATCGATCGCCCGCGGACTCGCGTACGCGCCGTATGCCGATCTCCTGTGGTGCGAGACGTCGGGTCCCGACCTCGACGAGGCCCGGACCTTCGCCGACGCCGTCCATGCGCGATTCCCGGGGAAGATGCTCGCGTACAACTGCTCGTCCTCGTTCAACTGGAGGAAGAAACTCGACCGGGAAACGATCGCGCAGTTCCAGCGAGAACTCGCCGACATGGGGTACCGGTTCCAGTTCGTGACCCTCGCGGGCTTCCATGCGCTGAATCTCTCCATGTTCAAGCTCGCGCGAGGCTATCAGGAAAGAGGCCTGACCGCCTATGCCGAGCTCCAGGACGCCGAGTCCGACGCAAAAGCGGAGGGCTACCACGCATTCGAGCATCAGACGTTCGTCGGGACTGCTTACTTCGATGAAATCGCCCAGGTGATCACGGGCGGAGATGCGTCGACCCTCGCGATGGTGGGCTCCACGGAGAAGGAGCAGTTCCAGGACGTCGCCGCGAAAGTCGAATCGGTCGAATCGCATTCGCCCCGACTCGACGCCAGCGAGACTGGTTAAGCATCGGCCCATCAGAAGGGCAGCTTGCTCAGGCCGATCGCGAGCGGAAGGAGGGCTTCCTCCCTTCCGAGGAACTTCGCGGTCTGCAAGACCGAGTTCAGGTAGCTGATCGTGTGCTCCTTCTCGCCCACGGTCCATTGACCGTAGAAATCCACGATCGCCGCGAGGAGATCGTCGAGTGGGAGACCTGCCTCGAGTGCATGGCGCACGGTCTCTTCCGCGGGAGGTGACTTGTATCGCAGGCTCGACTCGAGGGCCGCGAGGAGGGAAGACCCGTCGGTCGAGGTCGTCTCGCCGAGCCGGAGAAAGTCCGGATAGCCGAATTTCGTCGTCAAGGTGCGATACAACTTCCACAGGAGCCACGCGTTCTCGGACGGCGTCAGGTAGCGACTCGCGAGACGCGCGGCGTGGACCTCGCTCAACGTGTGACCCAGGAAGCCCGGATCGGCGCTCGCGGCGATGAGGAGTGGACTGTACGCCGAGTCGGCGCTGCCCTCGAACGCGAGCGCCCGGAGGATCTCCTCGACCCGCTCGAACTCCCAGTCCTCGAGGAGCCGGCCGAGCAGCTCGACGTCGGGCTTTCCGGGCCCCGACCCCGCGAGACTCGGGATCTCGATCGGAGGGACGCCTTGCAGGCTGACGGCCTGGACATGCCCGAGATTCGAGAGCGGAACGAGGCCGCGCGGAAGGCCGAGCGTCGTTGCGACCTCGCCATATGCGACGGCCGTCGCGAGATTGTGACCCAGACGTCCCGGGTCATCGAGCGATGTGCGAATCGCCAGGTGAGAAGCTACCTCAATCCCATGGTCCAGGCCAATCCGGGGCAGGAGAGCCGCCGCTTTGGGTCCGGCGTGATCGTGGACGACCTTTCGATAGGCCCGCTCCATGTCCTCCTGCCTTGCGCCGGGAACCGCGCGCGCCTCCGCGTCGACCCTGGCCAATGTCAGTGTGCGCTTTTGCAGGCTGAAATTGTACAGGACCAAGAACCGCAACAGGCCGAGGCCACCGGGAGGACGCGTGAGCCGTAGGAGATCGCGGCCCGCTTGGAGCGTCAACAGGCCGTGCGGCGTGTGCAGTTGAGGATCGTCATGATTCGACGCGACGAGCAGCAGTCCCTCGAGAATCGGCGCCGCGTTCGCGGGATCTTTCGCGAGGTCGTCGAAGAGGCGAATCCCCTTTTGGTGCTCGAACGTGGGAAGGAGGGCGAACAGCCGTTCGAGGTCTTTGGATGCCAAGCGCCGAAGGAAAGGTCGCGGACGCTTTTAGGTTGCGGGTCCGGTGACAGAGCAACTCTTATGGGGAACCGGGACCTTCGATAATGGTCATGCCTCTCTACGATATCATCATCATCGGCTCGGGCCCCGCGGGCCTGACCGCCGCCATCTATGCGACGCGGTCGAACCTCAAGACACTCGTCATCGCCGGCGCCGTCGCGGGCGGTCAGCTCATGATCACGACCGACGTCGAGAACTATCCCGGCTTCCCGAGAGGCGTCCAAGGCCCGGAGCTCATGGATCTCTGGCGTCAACAGGCCGAACGGTTCAAGGCGGACTTCGTGGACGACAACGTGTCGAAGGTGGATTTTTCGAAACGTCCGTTCAAGATCTGGACGTCCGAGGGAATGCACGAAGGCCGCTCGGTGATCATCGCGACCGGCGCGAACGCCAAGTACCTCGGCCTCCCGAACGAGGAGCGACTCAAAGGCCGGGGGGTAAGCGCATGCGCAGTGTGCGACGGGTTCTTCTTCAAGGGGCTCGACGTGGTAGTTGTTGGCGGCGGCGACACGGCGATGGAGGAGAGCCTCTTCCTCTCGAAGCTCTGCAAGGCTGTAATGGTTGTCCATCGGCGACAGCAGTTCCGCGCGAGCAAGATCATGCAGGACCGCCTGTTCAAAACGCCGAATGTCAAGGTCATCTGGGACTCTGAAGTCGTCGATGTCATCGGAGACGCGAAGGTCGAGGGCGTCCGAATCAAGAACAAGAAAACGGGCCAGACCTCCGACCTCAAGGCTCAAGGATTGTTCCTTGCGATCGGCCACGAGCCCGCGACCGAAATCTTGCGGGACCAGTTGAAGCTCGACAAGGGCTATGTGGTCCTCCGACCCCACGACGGCCTGTCCACAGCAACATCCGTGGACGGCGTGTTCGCCGCGGGAGACGTTCACGACTTCCGTTACCGACAGGCCGTGACGGCGGCGGGTTTTGGCTCCATGGCGGCACTCGACGCAGAACGATGGCTCTCACAATCTAACGCCTGAGCGTTCCGAAATCTTGAAGTTGATTCGACGGTTAGGCACGGAGGGACCCTCGAATGGTGCGCATCTTCCGGGGCGGCGTGCTCGACGAGCGGTTCGAAGGTTCGGTCGTGGTGATCGGGCCGCGGCCGACGACGATGACCGGGCTTGTCCGCGGCGATCTTTTCGTGCGTGACAGCAGCGTGTGCGACGTGACCGGGATGGTGTCTGGAAACCTCCTCGCGGAGCGGACGGGGAAGGCGGTCCTCCGGGGACTCGTCACAAAAGCCGCCAAAGCCGCCGGCGGGGATCTCGAGGTCTATGGGATGGTCCAGGGAGACGTCGTCAACGAGGGCGGCCGTCTTTACGTTGACAAGGGCGCCGTGGTGCGGGGGAAGGTCATCGGCCAGACCCATCCCGGGCCGCTCCCGCCACCGGAGAAACCGGTGACGCCAGCCACCACCGCAACGCCGCCGGCAACCACGCCGGCTCCTCCCGTTTCGCCGCCGAAACCTCCGGCCGCGCCGGGTCCGTGAGCCTCAGGCCTCGACGTTCGGTTCGACCGGCGTCTCTTTGAGCGGCATCTTGTCCGGCCTCTTTTCGCCGGACGAGAACAGTTGGAGGTACGGGATCAGGTTGCCCATGATCCGGTTCTCCGCCTTCCGCAGGTGCTCCTCGTAGGTCGATCGGCTCACCCCGAGGCTCCGCGCGATGTTCTCCGTGGTCACGTCGCGCGGGGAGCTGTAGTATCCATAGCGGTGCGCCTTCAGGAGCGCGTCCGATTGCTTCGACGTGAGATCCCCGAAGAGGCTGTTGACCCAGATGCTCGATGGCAGGACGCTGAGCGGAAGTTCCCGTTTCCGGATCAGCTCCGTCGGCCCGCGCTTGTTGAAGTCCTTGAACAGGTCTCGCGTGCGGACCTCGTCGAAGGCAATCAGTCGGAAATACCCCCAGCCATCCTGGAAAATCGCCGGAGGCGCGTCCACGGCCTCATGGGGTTCCCACACGTTCCACGGGCTGTCCCAGCTCGCGCAGGTGCACTTGAGCATGTAGATCCGGGAGTCCCCGGCCTCGGCCCATTGGTCGATGCACTTGCCTGCCTTCCGAATCTCCTTCGCGATGTGCTCGAGCACGTCCTCATCCCGGGTCGGAACCTGGATCATCTCTCGATTCCAGATGCACCACATCGAGATTGGAAGACCGGGATGTTGCGCGGAGATTTTCATGAACGGGTAGTCGTACTGGGTCCGAAACGAGATCTCCCAGAGGCTCATGGACAGCCCATTACGGTCCCGGGGGATATAGGTGGTGCCGTCATTCGACGGCCGCCACCGGCGGGTCAAAGAGGTTCGTCGCGGGGGCCTTTTACCCGTTCGAGGTACAAGACATGTATCTGATCGCACCAGACAGCACACGGATTTGGACGGACAGCAACCGCAACTTCACCCTCCGGGAGTACAGCCGCCTCGAATACGGCCGCTCGGACGTCGGGTGGATCCTCGCCTCGGTGAAGGCCTCCCGGCCTGCGCCGAAGAAGCGCGCGACCCGGTCGCTCGGGTTGCGGCTGCGGTACTTCCTGAACTCCTTCCGCGGTTTCGCCGCCTTCGACGTGCACGGTCACGACGACACCCAGTGCCCGTAGAGGCGGCGCACCTTTTTATCGGACGGCCCCGTCCCAGGAAGGGATGGCGGAAGTCACGATTCGCTATTGCTCTCCGTGCCGCTATCTTCCTAAAGCGATCCAAGACGCGGACGCGATTTTGAAGGAATTCGGCGAGAGCCTCTCCGCCCTTCGCCTCGTACCGGGCGACCACGGCGTCTATGACGTCGCGGTCGACGACACGGTCGTGTTTTCGCTCGAGAAGACGAACCGGTTCCCCGAGTCGACCGAGCTGATCCAAGAGATTCGGGCTCGGGTCAAGCCGCGCAAGGCTCGTAAGAAAGCGTGATCCTCGCCCTACGGGGGTCTTCATCGACCCGTCGTGTGACGGCCGTCTATGGCGGGTCAAAATCCCTCATCGACCGCGTCGTTCTCCGTTGCATGTTCGGAACCACATATCCGATCCTCGATGCGAGCGAACTTGTGAACGAGTACGTCCGGAACCCCGATTTGGCCGAGTACGTCCGGTGGGAATACCGTCCCGCGGACCGATCGAGCGTGATCCGGTCCATCCGGAGACGCCGGACGCCGAGGTCCTGGCGCGTTCGGGTCGCGGGTGCAACGCGCCTCGTGCGCCGGCTAGGGGCCTGGGTCAAGGCCGTGCGGGAGACACCCGGTGGGCCAGTCGAGTCCGGTCTCGTGTACCGCGCGACGTGGCGAGAGAGGGTCCTCTAGGTTCACGGCTCAGGCCGGCGAATCGATCGAGAGGACGACCTTCCCGAATTGCTCGCCCCTCCCGAGGTACTCGTGGGCCTGGCGGGCCTGCTCGAGCGGGAAGATCCGGTCCACGACCGGCTTGAGGCGGCCCATGAACACGAGCTTCATGACCTCCTCGAACTCCCGCTGATTCGCCATCGTCGAACCGAGCACGGAGAGCTGTCGCCAGAACAAATATCGCGCGTCGAGTTCGAGCATCGGACCGGTCGTCGCCCCCGGGACCACGATGCGACCGCCCTTCCGGAGGCTTCGAACCGAGTCTTTGAAGGTCGCCTCGCCGACGTGGTCCACGACGACATCGACCCCGCGCTTCCCCGTGAGTTCCCAGATGGCCTTCGACCAGGGCATCGCCTTGTAATTCACCAAGACGTCCGCGCCGAGCGCCTTCGCCTTCTCGAGTTTCGCATCGCTCGAACTCGTCGTGAAGACGGTGCAGCCGGCGAGCTTCGCGACCTGGATTGCAGCCGTCGATACGCCGGACCCGGCCCCGAGGATCAAGACGTCCTCGCCAGGTCTCACCTTCGCGCGGGTGATCAGCATGCGCCATGCGGTCATGAACGCCAAGGGGACCGCGGCGGCCTGAGGGAACTCCATGTCCGTCGGGATCGTCAGGACGTTCCGGGCGGGGACCGCGACCTTCTCCGCGTACGTCCCGGGGAGGTGCTCCCCGAGGATCTTGTACTCCGTGCACTCGGAGTCCTCGCCCCGCAGGCAGTACTCGCACCGCCCGCACGAGATGCCCGGATTCACGACGACGCGGTCGCCCACCTCGACGTCCGTGACGTCGGAGCCGACCTCGGCGATGTCGCCGGC
>Ga0209283_10001808_pt1 | contig 11825 bp, 6 predicted proteins | sample CZO8metaG_2_FD_188354 | JGI IMG/M metagenome (GOLD analysis project Ga0209283, IMG submission 188354) | Vadose zone soil microbial communities from the Eel River Critical Zone Observatory, Northern California, USA - CZOApr15con2H1.8 metaG... | ecosystem: Environmental > Terrestrial > Soil >...
CGCGCGGTGCAGAAATGTTTTCATGCCGCGAAAATCGATGACAAAGGAATCATCGCTGATGCGAAACGCGTCACCACAGTGAAAACGCGGATTATCGCAAAGCACCACCACGTGGTGCGCGTCGATCACGAGCGCCGCGAGCCGTTGCGCGCCGAAATCCAGGAAAAACTCCTTCGTCTTCTTTTCGGCGCGCTGAAATACTTGGATGCGCTGGTTCTCTCCGATTACGACAAAGGCCTGATCACCGATGATTTTGCCGATCGCGTTCTGAGCGCGGCGCATCAGCTGAAGGTTCCCGTGTTCGTGAAGCCGAAGACTTCGCGTTTATACGCTTATCGGGGTGCGCGCGTGATTGTGTGCAACGCCAAAGAAGCGGGTTTCTACGTCACGCGGGATCTTGCGGAGGATAAATCATTCGAGGAAGCGTGCCGCGCCCTGCTCGCGCATTTTGGCTGCAGCGCCGTGGTGATCACGAGAGGGGAGAAGGGCATGAGCTTGTTTGAGGAGTCCTCGCCGCGGCACATACACATTCCAGCGACGGGCTTAGAAGTGACCTACGCGCGCTTCGGCCAACCAGGCATTGAGCGCGGCGCAACCGGTCGGCAGGTCTTCGACCTTACCGGGGCGGGCGATACGGTGCTTAGTGTGCTCGCTCTGGCCTCTGCGGCAGGGGCAACTCTTGCTGATGCGGCGATGCTCGCTAACACCGCAGCCGGGGTGGTGGTCAGCAAACTCGGCACCGCCAGCGTCAGCCCGCAGGAACTCGTTCACGCGCTCGAGGACCTCCCCGGTAGCCGGGGCTAGGACTGTCCTGCGGAATCGTCCCCGATCAGGGCGGGAAGCTAAACGATTTGTTCGCCGCCTGAACCCAGACTTCGACAAGTTTCGTCTTGCGGTTCTTTTCCACGTCGGAAATGTCCGGCATCGGGGAGAAGGGACTGACTTCGACCGAAACCGCAATGGCGTTTGAGCCGCTGGGCGCCTTGGCATGAAGAATTCTGTAACTCTTTACCGGGCCGTAGTAGCCCTGCGGGCCCCAGTCGGCGAGAAAATCGTTCATCGCGTAAGTCGGGCCGGGCTTCCAAAGTTGATAAGCCTTGGCGGTATCGCCGGAAACGAGCGTATCAAAAAAATGTTCCGCGGCCTTTTTTTCCGGGTAATAGCGGAACGTGTACCACAGCGCCACAACCGCGACGACTGCAAGCGCCGCGACGGTGAAAGCCATGGCTCGAGATTTATCGGGTTTACCGGCAGGTGGATCGAAAAGCGACATTCAGTAGTCTCCTGCCCCGCGAGCGTCGGAATCAAACTTGCTGTTGCGATGGCGCCATCCCAGCGCCGCGTAACAACAATAAAATCCTAACAGACTCCGTGCGTCCGAGTAAAAGGCAGCGAATTCAGCGGCGAGTCCGAATCCTTGCCCATTGCGCCTCTGATTACAACAATGGATGACCTGCCAGCCGGGCCGTCTGGTCTACTCCTTGACACCAACAAGTCCGCGGAGACAGAATTCGTCAGCGCCATATTCAGAATCTTCGACTGGCACGACTCTTCCAATACCGATCCTGTCCGGTTTTTGTGCTATTTGATGGAGACGAGTATTTTCTGGCATGCAAGCAAACACTGGCGAACCAGGGAGAAAGAAGCAAACAATGAATTGGTGGAATCGTTGTTCAGAAGTATTAACCAATTTTGCCAGGGTCACCGCGCGCCCGTGCAAGAGGCCGGCTACCAACGAGGGGGCCAGCATGGGCGGAGCTGCGTTGATTTCCACGATCTTGATTGGTTTTCTATGCGTGTTGTTCGCGTACCCCACCGTTGCTCAGCACGAGCATCCCGCGGGGAATCCGGAAAAACTGGGCAAGGTGAGTTTTCCGGTATCTTGTGACGCGGCATTGCAGCAGCAATTCAATATCGCCGTGGCGATGCTGCACTCGTTCTGGTATGAGAAAGCTCGCGATGCGTTTGCCGCCGTCGCGCAAAAAGATCCCAGTTGTGGAATGGCAAATTGGGGAATCGCCATGACCGATTACCACCCCATCTGGGAAGCTCCCGGTCCAGCAGCCCTAAAAGATGGTTCCGCTGCCGTCGAGAAGGCGAAATCCGCGGGCGCCAAGACCGAGCGCGAGCGGGAATACATCGCTGCCATCGAGATTTTCTACAAGGATTCCGACAAGATCGACCATCGCGCCCGCGCGCTGGCCTATGAAAAAGCGATGGAGCAGCTTCAGGCGCGCCATCCAGACGATCCAGAGGCCGCTATTTTCCACGCCCTTTCCCTGGTTGCAACCGCGCCTCCTACTGACAAGAGCTATACAAACCAAAGGAAGGCGGGGGAAATTCTAGAGAAGATCTTTGTTGCGCAGCCGGACCACCCAGGAGTCGCTCACTACATCATCCATGCCTACGACTACCCTCCGCTTGCAAATCAGGCCCTGGACGCGGCCCGGCGCTACGCGAAAATCGCCCCAGAATCACCGCACGCGCTGCACATGCCTTCGCACATCTTTACGCGGCTGGGCCTTTGGCAGGAGTCCATCGATTCCAACCTGGCTTCCTCTGCCGCGGCACAGAAATACAACGCGCCTGGCAACGTACTTCACGCGAAGGATTACGCGATTTACGCTTATCTGCAAGGAGGCCGGGACGGCGAAGCGAAAAGAATGCTGGAGACATTTCCTCAACCCCGGCCAGACGATCCTCAATATTTTAATGGGCTTTACGCGACTGGCACCACATCCGCGCGCTATGCCGTGGAGCGGCACCGTTGGCTAGAAGCCGCAACTCTGACGATACCTCCGAATATCTTTCCCGGTGGCAGGTATTCCTGGACCGAGGCGAATATTCATTTCGCGCGCGCCCTTGGCACCGCCCACCTCGGAAGAACAGACGAGGTGCGAAATGAATTGCAACAGCTTGCATCCCTCCGCGACACGCTCACGCAGTTGAATGAGAAATACTGGGCAGACCAACTGCAAATTCAGTGGGAAACGGCCACCGCCTGGTTGACGCTTGCGGAAGGGAAGCAGCAGGAGGCGCTGCAACAGATGCGTCAAGCCGCCGACCATGAAGATCGCACCGACAAGCACGCCGTTACTCCAGGAGTCCTCTTGCCCGCCCGCGAGCTACTGGGAGAAATGCTGCTGGAATTGAAACAGCCTGCGGCGGCAATCGTGGAATTCGAAGCGACGCTGCGAACCGCGCCCAATCGCTTCAATGCGCTTTCCGGCGCGGCGCGGGCCGCCGAACTTTCCGGGGACCGCGAGAAAGCAAAAACCTACTACGCCAAATTGCTTGCACTTTGCGACCGTGCCGACGGAAACCGGCCTGAGCTGAAAAACGCACGAACCCTCCTGGCCCAGAAATGAACTGGACCTAGAGCATGGTGAGTTCTCAAACCGTGGTCTAGCTCTCTGAGCTGGACCGTGACGAAACACCGAATTAAGCGTCGAGGGCGCCGGCAGATCCGGCGGGGAGCTCGATCTGGTATTTGGTGCGGGCCTTTTCGGCGTGTTGTTCGAGAGCTAGTTCGATTAATTTGTCGATGAGTTCGCGGAAGGGAATGCCGCTGGCTTCCCAGAGCTTCGGATACATGCTGATGGAAGTGAAGCCGGGGATGGTGTTCACTTCATTTAAATAGATTTTGCCGCCCCCTTTTTCCAGAAAGAAATCGACGCGGGCCATACCGCTAAGTTCAAGCGCGCGAAACGCATCCACGGCATACTTCTGGATTTTCATCACCTGCGCGGGCTTGAGATTTGCGGGAATCAGGAGTTGGGTGCCTTCTTCGAGATATTTCGCAGCGTAATCGTAAAATTCGCGGTGCGGAACGATTTCGCCGGGAACAGACGCCTTGGGATCGTGATTGCCGAGGACGGAGACTTCGATTTCGCGCGCGACGACGCATTGCTCGATGAGAACTTTCATCGCGAATTCGCACGCAAGATTCAAGGCAGGCGCCAGTTCCTCGCGCGAGTGCGCTTTGGTCATACCGACGGAAGAGCCAAGCGTCGCGGGTTTTACGAAAACGGGATACGTAAATTTTTCTTCAATCGCGGTTTGGATGTCTTGTGGATGGCTTTCCCATTCGTGGCGATGAACATTGATCCAGGGAACGACGGGGATTTTCGCGACTTGAAGTAGGCGCTTGGCGACGTCCTTGTCCATGCCAATGGCGGAGCCGAGGACGCCGGCGCCAACGAAAGGCAGGCCAGCGAGATCAAGCAGGCCTTGAATCGTTCCGTCTTCGCCGAAGGTGCCGTGCATCACGGGGAAGACAACGTCGATGCGCTGTCCGCCGCCGCTACCGTCGAGCTTGACAAGGGCGGCGTCGGTGGGATCGGCGGTCATCATCACGCGCTGGCCGCCTTTCAAAACTTCGGGGAGCATTTTTTGGGCGCCCGCGCCGATGAGCCAGTGGCCTTCCTTGGTAATGCCGATGGGCAGCGCTTCGTACTTGTCGGGATCCAGGCCGCGAATCACAGAAGCCGCCGATGCGAGAGAGACTTCGTGTTCGCCGGAGCGGCCGCCAAATAAAATTCCAATTCTGAGGCGCTTCTTGTTGTCTGGGGTCACGAGTCGATCTCATTCCGCCGGGCAGTACAGCAGGTTAAAGTTATCAGTTTTCAGTTATAAGTGAAAAAAGAGGATTGTTGGAGTGGTTGTTTCTTGTGCGGTTCCGAATTGACAACGGAAGCCGGGGGGCGAACTACCCGGGTGCTGAGGATAGTTGGTCAAGCTCGCACGGGAACGAGCGAACTCTTCGTACCCAACTTCAGGTGTCGGTTTGTCAAAATAGGGACGCATCTTTTCCTTTGCAACTGGTTGCGAAGAAATCGAGCGTAAGTACTTCCCGCCGAGTATTTCCTGAGCAGACCATCGATCTGGCCATCTCGGGAAGAGCGAGAGCAAGCTTGGTTAGGGCGGTGAGCCGCGGATCGGCAGCTTGAGTTTTAGTCAAAGGGACCATGCAGGAAGAAAAACCAGGAAGGGGGGTACCCCCCGGGCATTTTGGAAGAATATCAAAAGAAAGGACTTAGGGAATTTGCATTTCATAAATGGTTGATTCTAAGAGAGATATGTTTGCCTGGTCAAATGGGGAATGGGCGCGACAGGCGCCGTAAAAAGAAAAAAGCAGGAGCAAGCTCCCGCACTCCGAACAGAATTATCTACATCTTTAAGTATAACACAAATTATGGATTTGTCAAGAAGCATTTTGAGATCTTCCGCAATCTTGAGATGGCTGCTGGCGCAACACGACAGAAGAATCCAAGGATGCTCCAAGGGCTTTCTTTTCAGAGCATTCCGCGTTACATCCTTGCGGGCGAAGCCGCGGGCATCTTTTTGTTTTGTGGGACGGGGAGTTTGCCGTCGGCGGCGCCGGTCAGCGCGATGAATTGAGGGTCTTCGCGCAGGGAAGCGAAGACGGCGTCGACGCGGGCTTCCATCATTTCCTTGGAGCGCACGGCTTCGTAGCGCTCGTATTGGAAGAAGTGACGCTTCAGGAGGTCCAGGGCTTTTTGTTTTTGGCCGAGCTGGGCGTAGATGGCGGCCAAATTGTAAGAGGCCGGTAGAAGCGCTTCGTTTTCCGCGGCGATTTTCAGAGCTTCGTCGCCATGCCCGCTGCCCGCGAGAAAGGCGGCCGCGAAAACAAGGTTGTAGGGATCGGTCGGATCAATCTTGGTGGCTTCGCGCGTGTAGGCATCGGCTTTCGCGGAATCGCCTTCGGAATTCCAATAGACCGCGAGATTGCGGTAGGCGAGCGCGAGAGGATATTCGCGGACGGAATCCTCCATAAGGTGCAAGCCTTTGAGGAATTCGCCATCGTGGATCGTCATCTTGCCGAGGCCGTGCAGCGCGACGGCGCGGGATAGGGGATCCGCGGGCATAGCCAGAATGGCTTCAAAGGTCTGGCGAGCCTTGTCCCAGTCGCCAAGGTGATGGCGATAGAGTTCGCCAAGATAGCGGAGCGGCGCGGGATCGGCTGGATCCATCCGTCGGGCCTCGCCATAGAGGCGCTCGGCTTCTTCGTATTTCTCGCTCATTTCCGCGTCCAGGCCACGCTTCATGACGGATTCGATCCTGGCGCTTTGTGTGGGGTCCATGACGGGGGCATCGAAAAGGTTCACTGCAGCGTCCACGCCGAGTTTTTTCAATTCTTTCGCGGCGTCCTTGGCCTTGCCAGGGAAGAGGCACTTTTCATCGAGCACAGAACGGTAGAGCGGAATGGCGCCATCCTTGTCGCCGGACTTGGCCTTTTCCTTCGCAGCTCTGAGCTGCTGCTTGATGGTTTCTTCGCGTTGTTTCATTTCCGATTCGACCAGCTTTTCGACCTGATCGACTTTGAGAAAGCCTTTTGTATTTTCCAGCTTGCTGATGACCGTGCCGTCCGACTTGGCGAAGACGACAACTGGGAGTTTTTCGCCACTCAGGAACTTTTGGCCCAGCGAGGTGCCGGCATCAGCGACGCCCATGGTGACGCACTGGGAAGCGTAGAGAGAGAGACTGCGCGAATTGCGAAGGCTGGAGCGCTGAAATTCCTCGCCGGAAGAGGGGAACCAATAAACGACGAGTCCGCCTGCCGTCAGCGTATCGTCCGGTTTGACCAGCTTCCATGGGACTTGGTATACCTGCTCGTCGCCCATGCCGCCAGGACCGCCGCCAGGGCCTCTCATGCCGCCCGTCCCCCCACCGCCACCACCGCCGCAAGTGGCCCAGTCTGGAGTGGGCAACAGCAGCAGAACCATGAAAAGCGCGGACAGTCGAGAAAACAGGATTCTCATTACGTTCTCCTAAGTCTCCGAAGCCAAAACGAATCCTCTGGCCCTCGCACCAGGACGAGCGGAATTCTGCCTGGACTTGATGCCCGTTTGGGTTTCAAACGTTGTATGGCGCGGAGCGCGGCGCAACACGGCAGTTCAATCATATAGTAGAGACTACTGATGCTCCCAAGATAATCCGCCAAGACAGGGTTCGAGACATCGTGTGATCAAAGCGGGAGGAGGGACCTGGCACTCCAAAACAGAGGGATTCTTGGACGAGCGCGGAGCGGGGCAGTCCTACCCAGCCTTGCAGCAATTCAAATGAGGGCTATTCGCGGGCTTAATTGAGCGAGCACAAAACGTCATCGTAATAATTGATGAGCGCGTGGCGAGGCTTGTCTTTAAGACCTTTGAGGGGAATTTTCTGTTCAAAAGTTGTGTTTCCGATCATGCCAGCGCGTCCCAGGAAAATGACCCGTCCGTCAGCAAGTTCCAGATAAATGGGGACCGGCATTTGGAATTTGTCATCGACTCCGGACTGTATAAGTTTAATGCCTAAGACCACATCACCGTTGGCATCGGTATCAAATGACGCGGCATCGAGCCGGTAGCTCGGCAGCGCAGTGCCGTATACGTATTCGTCAAAGAACCAATTCATTGAGCCATTGCCGAAGCCTTTCATCTGGTTGGTCATGTGCTTTTCGACAGTGGTTTTGAAGTCCTCGGTTGATGCAGACTTTCCGGCATAGGTCGTCAAAAAGTCCTTCATCAGTATCTTGAACTGCTGATCGCCGGACTGGCGATCCCACATCATCATGCGGATCATGTGAAGGATGAAGGCGCCCTTAGGATAGATGAGGTCGCGCGCGATGCTGCCTGTTCGGCTATTGTTCAGCCGATAGCCCATTGTGACAGGACCCACATCAATGGGGCGAAATCCCTGGATGTTTTTCTCGACGATATATTTGCGTTCTGAGTTCCAGAAATTTATGAATTCCTTCTGGCCTTTCGGACCGTATGCGTTTTGAAGAACGAGTGAGGCGGAGAAATCGGAAAATCCCTCGCTCATCCAATTGTCACGATAGGAAAAAAAATGGACCGTGTTGCCCCACCATTGATGGGCAACTTCGTGTGGGGTGACAACCTTCCAGTAAATGTTATCGCTGAAATCGAGACCGAGCCAGTGACGTACGGTTCCGTCATAGAAAGAACAGACCGGCAACCAAATCAGACCCGGCCATGATTGACCATAGTTGCAAGCCGTCTGCTGCGAAATATTCAGGCGCTTTATTGCCAAGGGCCCGAAAAAGTCGGTGTAGACAGCAATTGATGCCTGGGCTTCGGAGAGAGGTTGTTTCATCCCGGAGATGGTGCTCAGGTTGCCGAACCGAGGGTCGTCTTTAAGTCGCTGGGTCCAATCAGGCGGCTCCTCATTGGCATAGGTGGCAATCAACATCTCGGGAGAAGTCAGCTTGGCATCTTCTTCCTTCATTCTTCCAAACTGAAAGCCAGCCATGTCCTGTACGGCGTCGCTCTTCCACACCGTGATATTCTTGCCATCCTCGACTCTTTCACTGACAAGGCTGCCGGTCGCTGCCATCTTCATTCCTTTGGCAATATGGAAGGTCAAATCGTATTGAGACTGATCGCCCCTGGGATTACTTGGATACCAGTCCTCGCGGGCGATTGGATAGTAATTTCCATTACCTTCATTCGTGACGGCATCTTTGCCGGCATAAGTGGTTGTAATTTGGCATTTGTCGCCAATCGAAAGTGCTTTAGGCAAAATCACGTAAAAATCTGGATCGTCGTCCTTGTCTTCCTGGATAAATGGGAGGGATTGGCCATTCTGGTCGGTGACCCCCTGTACGCGCAGGGTTGGGTGGAGATTAAACGAGATAACGCGTAATCCTGAGTCGTGAGAGAGGAAACTAGTGGTGGCCTTTCCCGAAAGATGAGCGTTCTTTTCAATGGTGGTGTCGAGTTGTTGGTGTTCGATGTGGATACTGGAGTTCCTGGCAGCTCCTGGGCCAAGTTTTTGCCGGTATACTTTGGAGATGGGGAAAGAGGCCCACGCCCCTACTTTATTCTCCCCGTAACTTCGCAATTCCACCCCTTCCGTCTCGCTGCCGAAAGCGCCATGCGGATCGATCTGGAACAGGAGTTTGTCGTCGTAGTTCTTGCCATGAACAAAAGCGACAAACAAGCCGCTGGGTTCTCCTTGGAAGATGTCTTGCAGGATGCGGGCGCTTAAATTGAAATGAATGACTTTCTTTGTGACGTGCTGACTGTCTTTCAGGAGGCCAGCGTCGCAGCCCGTGGATGCCGGAGTAGCCGATTTCTTGATGTCATCGTAGGTGGAATCCGTGAAACGAAGTACTAACCGTTCGAAGTGCTCTCTAAAGTCGTCTCCTTTGGTCAGCATCTTCAGACTGGCGCGTTCGCTTGCCTGCACGGGGTTCAGGAGCATATCGCCATCTCCCGCGAATACCGCCCCGGTCACCACACCCTGAACGGGCGAAACAAAACACACTGTTCCCGAGTGCAGGTGAAATGTTGCGGCGTCGCGCTTCAAGTCTAAGTCCTTGACCGAGAACGATTCGGCAGCCAAGCCGACGTTGCGGATCTGCAGGTACGTCGGATCAGAATTGGGTGGCGACGGCTGTGCGGTCTGCGCAAAACAAGGCGCCGCAACCGCCAAAATGCAGACGAGCAGGCTGACGTGCAACGAGCACCTCTGAATGGGCATAAAGGCCTCCGAGGGAGTTGGTCCGATTGTCCACGGATTTGCACAAAAAGCAAGTACAGCTAGAAGTTCGTCTGAATGTGATAACTACTGGCGAGGAGCAAGTCCGGACATTGCGCTTACAGGATTTTTTGGCCGAGGCCGGAGAGGACGAGCTCGACGCCGAGGAGCGCGGTGCGGTTGTGTTCGTCGAGGATGGGGTTGATCTCGACGACTTCGAGGGAAACCATGGATTCGGTGTCGGCAATCATTTCCATGGCGAGATGGGCTTCGCGGTAGGTGACGCCGCCCCGGACGGGAGTGCCCACGCCGGGAGCATCGGCGGGATCGACGAAATCCATGTCGAGGCTAACGGCGACGCCGGCCGTGTCATCCATGGCGTACTTGAGGGCCTCGGACATGACGTCGCGCAAGCCGCGCTCGTCAATGTCGCGCATGGTGAAGACATGGACGCCGGATTTCTTGACGATTTTGCGTTCCTGGGCGTCGAGATCGCGCGCGCCGACAATAACGATGTTGCCGGGCTCGGCTTTGGGCTTGAAACCGAGAAGGTCGACGAGCTCGGGCGCGCCGTAACCCATGATGACGGCAAGAGGCATGCCGTGGACGTTGCCGGAAGGGGAGGACTCGGGAGTGTTCATGTCGCCGTGCGCGTCGAGCCAGAGGTAGCCGATTTGTTTTTTGTCTTTTCGGAAATAATTGGCGACACCGGCGGCTACGCCCGCGGCAATGGAGTGGTCACCGCCGAGAACGAGTGGGAGAAAGCTTTCGGTTAAGGATTTTTCGGCAGCGGCGGCGACATCACCACAGGTCTCGGCAATTTCCTGTAGATACTTGGCGCGCTTTTCCCCGATGGGCATCTCTTCCGGTTGCTTGACGGAAAGATTGCCGATGTCTTCGACCTGGAGGCCGAGCTTCTTGATACTGGCCTGGAGGCCCGCGCCGCGAAGTGCGGAGGGACCCATGTCCACGCCGCGGCGACTCTGGCCGAGGTCCATGGGGACGCCGATAATGCGAACTTTTTGGGGCATAGAAAGGCTCCGTGACTGTTGACTCGTGCAAACCAAGCGCGCCGTGCTTCGACCGAGCAAGGCACGAGAGCCATGCAAGTCTCTAATTAAATTCCAGGTTGCGGGAACAGCGGGAAAACTACTGAGCTACCCAACTCTAAGGGTACACACGGTAGAGCATGCGAGGGAAGGGGATGACCTCGCGAATGTGCTCGGTGCCGCAAATCCAGGCAACAGTACGTTCCAGGCCCATTCCGAAGCCGGAGTGGGGAACGCTACCGAAGCGGCGCAGGTCCAGATACCACTGGAAAGACTCTTCCGGCAGGTTGTGCTCGTGGAGACGCTTCAGGAGCAAATCGTAGTCGTGGATGCGCTGGCTGCCGCCGATGATTTCGCCGTAGCCTTCCGGCGCGATCATGTCAAAGGCGAGGGCGAGTTCGGGGCGCTGGGCGTCCGGCTGCATGTAAAAGGCTTTGATCGATGTTGGGTAGTGGTGAATCAGCACCGGACAGTCGAAGGAACTGGAGATGATTGTTTCTTCGTCGCCGCCAAAGTCATCGCCAAACTTAGCCGGATTGCCGTTTTTGTTGAGTACCGAAACGGCTTCTTCATAGCTGATGCGCGGGAACGGGGGTTTCACGTTTTCAAGCTTGGTGGTGTCGCGCTTGAGGGTTTCCAGTTCACGCGACTTGTTCTTGAGAACGCCTTGCACGATCGCACTGACGAGACCTTCGCCGAGAGACATGGCTTCGTCGAACTCGACGTAGGCGGCCTCCGGCTCGAGCATCCAGAATTCGGTGAGGTGCCTGCGGGTCTTCGATTTTTCCGCGCGAAACGTGGGGCCAAAGGTATAGACCTTGCCGAGCGCCATAGCGATAGCTTCGGCGTAAAGCTGGCCGCTTTGCGTCAAATAGGCTTTTTGATCGTCGATGTAATTGACTTCGAAAAGTGTGGAAGTGCCTTCACAAGCCGCGGGCGTGAACATCGGAGCATCCGTGAGCGTGTAGCCCTGGCCGTCCATGAATTCGCGTGCCGCGCGGATGGCTTCGGCACGAATGCGCAGAATGGCCGCTTGCCGAGGAGTGCGGATCCACAGGTGGCGCTGATCAAGCAGGAAATCGACTCCATGCTCCTTGAGCTGGATGGGGAAGGGTGTGTTCTCCGGGACTTTTTGGACGATTTGAATTTTGCTGACGCCGATTTCGTAGCCGCCCGGAGCGCGCTTTTCCGCCCGGATTTTGCCGGTGACGATTACGCTGGATTCCTGCGTCAGGCCCTTCAGCGATTCGAACGCTTCGGGATTCTCTT
>Ga0209283_10001816_pt1 | contig 11801 bp, 8 predicted proteins | sample CZO8metaG_2_FD_188354 | JGI IMG/M metagenome (GOLD analysis project Ga0209283, IMG submission 188354) | Vadose zone soil microbial communities from the Eel River Critical Zone Observatory, Northern California, USA - CZOApr15con2H1.8 metaG... | ecosystem: Environmental > Terrestrial > Soil >...
GGTGACCACGCCGAAGTTCGCGTTGTTCGTCGAACAACAGGTGGTATTCGGCGGAGAAAACTGAGTCCGATTGAACAGGTTGAAGAACTCCACGCGAAACTCCACACTGGCGCGCCCCTCGCGGTCCAGGAGGAGATTCTTGAAAGCGGCGACATCGAAATTGTCGACTCCATCGGAGCGCAGAGTCGGATCAACCCGCGGCTCATTGCCGAAGGTGAAATCTGCCGGGGCCACGAAACATCCCGTATTAAACCACTCGTTGAGCCGAGCCGTCCCGCTGCCGGCAGACGATTTGTGACATCCTGGCAAAAGATTGGGACGGGAGCCAGCTCCGAACAAGGTGGCGTCGTTCGCTTGACCGTTGCGGAATATTAAAGGAAATCCTCTTTGAAATGTAGTTACACCATCGATGCCCCAACCTCCGACAATGTTATTCAAGGGGCCGTTCACACTGGAAAGATACTTCTTGCCCTGGCCGAACGGAAGGTCGAGTACGTAGCTGATTACCAGCCGCTGCGGCACATCCTGGGAGGATAGCGAGCGTTCGCCCCGCAGGTTGTTGTTGTCCTGCAGGGTCCCCACACCCGTTTCCAGCCATGAGGTAAGGGTGTCGGTATTGCTGATCAGTTTGGAGTTGGTGTACGCCACCAGAAGCGATCCCGCTCCGGGGAAGCGTCGGCGTGCCGTGACCTGCAGGGAGTGATACGTGCTGGCGAACGAACCTTGCCCAGCCAGTTCCACGCTCGTATATTGCGGGTACGGTCGCAGGAGTTGCCCGACTGTCGTGGTGGAAGCGGCAAGTGCCAGAGCATGTCCGTTCACGAAGAAAGGATTGGGCACGGACTGCAACAGCGTGACGGCGGATCGCCCTCCGGCCGCAAACTGGGCGGCTGCCTGCGTCAGCAACGCGTCGGAAATCTGGTCGACTTGCTGCGAGTACTGCTCCAGATGAGTGCCCTTGGAGCCCACATAAGCCGCGGATAGAAGGAACCCGCCAGGAATCTGCTTCTCAATACTCAAGTTCCATTGTTGAACGTAACTGCCGGGATAGTGAGCGCGGTCTACCTCTGTGATCGCCTGCACGACCTGCGTAAGAAACTGCTGCGTGCCTCGCGTCCCAAGACTGCGCCCCGGCGGTGCAGAAATGCCATCCGGGAAGGGCAGCGAGATCGAATTATGAGGGTGAGTTCCATCCACAGTTCCGGTGTAGGTTGTTGCGCTCGCGTTGATCATGTCGTTGATCGGATTGAGCGCGAACGAAACGTCGTTCGGCACCCAAAAGACTCCGTAGCCGCTGCGAACGATGGCCGTTGGCGTTAAGCCGTAAGCTACACCGATCCGGGGCGCGAAGTTATCCTTCTGAAGCGGAAGATTGTTCCTTGTTCCCGAAGGCACCAGGTAGACATCCCCCCTCACTGTTGGAGAACCTTCCGGAAGAAACTGGTTCAGATAGCTGGGCGCACCGGGGACGAAATTCGAGAGCCGGTTAAAACGCTCGGACCACGGCCCCTGCAGCTCATAACGGAGTCCCAGACTGACCGTCAATCTGTTCTTGATATGCCAGACGTCGTTGAAGTAGAAGGCACGATAGGTTTGCTTTCCCGCAGTAAATGCCGGGACAACCGCCTGCGCAAAGAAATGGTTTTCGAAATTGCTGAAGTTGTCCGCATACCCTAGCAGAAAATCGGCAAAAGGAAATCCGGTGAAGCACGGCTGGCCGGCGGCGCAGAAGTCGAAGGCGCCGCTGGCCACGTTCGTCTGCGCGTAGTTGTCATAGCCCGCTTGGTATTGGAGACCGAGGTGATACCGATGGCGTCCACGCATCAAGGTCAAACCGGGGGCCAGATTGTATTGCGTATCCCGGTCTTGAATAAAACTCTGCCCCTGAGAACACATGATGCTGTCGGCAAAATTGGCGACACAAGGAGTGGGCGGGGTTCGCATGATCGCCGGGACGGTCGCGTTGTAACTGGCGGGCCACGAAATCGAAGTCAAATCAAACCCCGCGTTTTTCGGAGACCGGTTGTATTTGAACCGGCTGAGGCTGGCGTGGAAATCAAGAGTAGTGGTGGGGCTCAAACTGTAATTGTAGGCAACTGCCGCCGCATCGGTTGAATATTTTTCCGAGCAGCGGTCGGCGCATACCCCGTTCTGTAGCGGGTCAACGGGCAAATCCAGCACATTCCAGTAACTGAACCGGACCAGGAGTCTTTGCTGCCCGGTGAGCTCCTGGTCAACTCGGGCCACTACCTGGTTCTGGTTGCCTCCTGTCCGGGCAACCGTATTGAAGTTGTTGATTGTGCCCGACGGAGTCAGGACTCCCAGGCTATTTGCCGCTGGCCACAGATTGAGAAGCGCTTTGGACGTCGGGCTGATACGCCCGCCAGGAATGACATTCCCTTGGAACGTAGTTGGCGTGGCGGTGCTGCCCGGGCACGCGCCCAGACTATTCACCGAACCGGCGCAGGGATCCATAATCGTAGTATTTATTGCTGAGAAGTCACCTTTGCGTTCTTCCATGGTGGGAACCGTGGCCGTAAATGGTTCGCCAGTTCGCAGCCGGAAGCCTTCCCAACTTGTGAACCAAAACGTCCGATTGCGTCGGCTGGAGTAAGGAAGGGGCAAAGGGCCGCCAACTTCAGCTCCAAACTGGTTTTGCACCCACGCCGGCCGAGGCTTTCCGGCCGCATTCAGGAAATAGTTGTTCGCGTTGAACACACGATTTCGCAAGTACTCATACACCTCACCGTGAAAGAAATTCGTCCCTCCTTTCGTCGTAAGATTAACTACCCCTCCGGCGAACCGGCCCCACTCTGCTCCCAAGTTGCTGGTTTGTACTTTGAATTCTTGAATCGAATCCTGTGTCGGAATCAGCACTGGCAAGTTGATGTAGCCGATGTTCAGTGGTTGGCCGTCAAGATACTCGGCACTCTGATTTCCGAACGAGCCACTCACCTGGTAATTTCCCCACCCGAACGGATTGACTCCTACCGGCGTCCCTGTGGAACTGCCTTGAGGAATCACCGACGGCGCCAAAACGATTAAGTTAAAGACATTGCGCCCGTTGAGCGGCAGCTCGTTGGCTTTCCGCTGTTCCACCACGGTGCCTACGGTGGACGACTCCGTATCGACAGGCGACGCCTCTCCTTCCACGGTCACGCTCTCGGACGCGGATCCCAGCATCATCTCAAAGTTCACTTCCAACGCATCCTGCACGTGTAGAACGACGCCGGACTGGATCACTGCCTTGAACCCCAGCTTCTCCACCTCAATGCGATACCGTCCCGGTGGAAGGTTAGAAACGTAGTAAGTCCCAGTTTCGTTAGTGAGTCCCTGGTAATGAATCCCAGTGCCGCTATTGATGACAGTAACGGTAGCCCCGGCGATTAACGCTTTGTTCGGGTCGGTTATTTGGCCCGTGAGCGATGCGTCGGCGGACTGTGCCTGCAGCGTGCCGCGAAGCAGCACACCGAGCATCACTCCGAGAACCAATCTACGCATGGACACACCGGTTCATTTCAGTCAGGTCGTTCGGTACCATCCCGAGATTCCTTCCTCCGCACGAGAGCCGAAAACTACCATAAGCCAGTCTGGCGGAGAAAGGAAATCGCTCCGACTCCCCGATCCGGTTGATACGGCAGATATCGCGAGTTTGTACCAGTTGCGCCACGTTTTTGCTGGAGGGTCAAAAACTTTTTTGTCTGGAAAAACATTTGCAGTCTGATGTATGCTTCGTGGCACGCTTGGCGGAAGCTCGGTAGATGTGCGGGAAAGGCACCTGTCCAGAGTTCCACGCTTGGTGTCCAACAAGGCTACCATCGTAAAATGAGCTCTCCTCTGAATGGGCGCGCGCTGGCATTCCCCATAATATGGGGTACGGGTCGACAAGACTCGATCGCAACGCCCCAACCCGCTGAGGCTCGCCCCCCAAGCGACGAAGAACTCATGGTTGGCCTCCAAGTCAAAGATGCAGAGGCTCTGGATCTGCTCTTCGGTCGCTATTCGAGGCTGGTGTTCGCAATTGCGCTTCGCATCCTGAATGACCGCAGTGAAGCCGAGGATGTCGTCCAGGAAGTCTTCTTTAGTCTCTATCAAAAAGCGCTACTCTACGATTCCGCCAAGGGCACGGCCAAAGGTTGGATCGTGCAGGTTGCCTTCAGCCGCGCTCGGGACCGTAGAGCACATTTGTCGCGCCGCGGGTTTTACTCTGGTACGGATGTCGAGTCTTTGCAGGATACCCTAATAGGGCTGACCGACGTCGAGCACGAAGTCGGCACGAGGCTTGACTTCTCGCAGCTTCGGTGCGCTTTTGAAGACTTGACGACCATACAGCGGCAAACGTTGGAGCTGTTTTATTTTGAAGAGTTGGACCTGAGAGAAATCAGCGAACGGCTTCGCGAGCCCTTCGGCAACGTGCGTCACCATTTCTATCGCGGCTTGGAACGGTTACGCAAGAGCCCTGCGGTGAAGCGGCTCCGGGATAATCACAATGCATGAAAGCGAACGTCTGAACGACCACCAGAAGTTCAAGGAACTGGCCGCTCTGGCGCAGGCGCGTGCGCTCACCGTCAGCGAACGAATCGAACTGAAGCGTCATCTGCAGTTGTGCGAAGGGTGTCGCGCAATTTATAGCGAGTACTCCCTCCTTAGTTCGGAAGGGATGGCCTTTCTCGCGGCGGATAGGGGCCGCGTTTCGGAAGCCGAAGCCTGGGACTACCGTGCGGCACAAAGCGAATTGGCCTCGCGGATTCAAGAATCCGAGCCTTCTGCGATTGAGCTGGCTGCCCAGCCCCGTGCCGCCCGTGTTTTTTGGCCTTGGAACTGGCGTGCACGATGGGTTGCCGCCGCAGCGACTGCTTGTCTGTTGGTTGGGGTGGGCGCAGGGTCTTATCAACTGGGCAGTCGGCGGCCAGCCGGGCGAAGACGAACTGCCAGCGTCGCCATCCTATCCCCAGCGCCTACAGCCCTCCAGGAACTGGCCTCAGAAAAGAAAACGGCGGACGATTTGCTCGTCCTGCAGACGGCGGAAATATCCCGTTTGCAGAGGCAGATCTCCACCGGGCAACGCGATCTTGCTCGATTGCGTGCCACGCTGCGCCTGGCCGAGGACCATTCCAGCGAACTCTCGACGGCCAACAGCAAAGGGGAAGCGCAATTTCGCCAGGTCTCCGAGGAGCGTGACAAACTGGCCGCACAAGTTCGCGAGGCAGAAAGGGCGTACCAACTCCTTCAAGTGGAGTTCACCAGCCTTCACGCCGAGCACGATCGTGTTCTTCTGCGCACGGCGTCGCTGGAATCGAAAATCGAGGAACTTTCGGCCGCTACCCGCGATCAGGACCGCAGGCTCAAGGACAGCGAACAATATTTGGCCTCCGATCGCGACATTCGTGAACTCATGGGCGCGCGGAAGTTGTATATCGCCGACGTTTTCGATGTCGACAGCGGAAGCCGCACCCGCAAACCCTTTGGGCGTGTATTTTACACGCAGAACAAATCGCTGATCTTCTACGCCTTTGATCTCGATCGCCAACCGGGAGTCAAGAACGCCAGTGCCTTCCAGGTATGGGGGCAGAGAGATGCCGAGTTGTCCGTGAAATCGCACCCAATGAATCTTGGCATTCTGTACATGGACAGCGAATCAAACCGACGCTGGGTGCTTCGTTGGGATGATCCTAAGCAACTCGCCGAGATCGACGCGGTCTTCGTCACCGTTGAGCCGCGCGGCGGGAGCCAGAAGCCAACCGGAAAACCCTTTCTCTATGCGCTGCTGAGAAAAGAAGCGAATCACCCGTAAGGCGGGCCCGCATCGCACGGTCGCTGTCTTGTTTGTCTTCTGGAGCCATCTTTCATTTAACTTGGTACAACTCCTTTCACATTCCCGTAACTATTGACAGGGCTAACTCTTAAAGACTAGTCGGGATCGGTGTGGATATCCGACTAGTACTGTGCAGTTAATCCAAAATCTAAGATATATATTCCAATTTCTGAAGGTGGGGCAGGTATGACGTCTTCCAAGTTGCAGACGCTTCTGTTCGCTGTGGTTCTAGTCCTCGCGACTTCTCTTTCCCTCTACGGCCAAAGTACTTACGGCACCGTCGACGGCACGGTGGTGGATTCTTCCGGAGCGGTCGTAGCCGGCGCTCAAGTCACGCTCACCAACACGGGAACCCAGGAAAAGCATACTCAGACCACAGGCAATGAGGGTGGGTACAAGTTTGTGAACGTGATGCCCAGCGAATATCGCCTCGACATCACCAGGTCCGGCTTCAAGCATTTCGCCCGAACCAATGTCGTGGTCCAGGTGCAGCAGGAAACTCACGTTGACGCTACCTTGCCGGTTGGCCAAGTCGCTGAGACTGTGGAAGTGACCTCTGAGACTCCGCTGCTGCAGGCCGAGACTTCGTCCCTGGGTCAGGTGGTCGAGGAGCGCAAGGCCGACGAACTGCCTCTGAACGGACGCAATATCTTTAACTTGATTACGGTCTCTCCTGCAGCGGTTGCACAAGGTGGGTCCGGTGGTTCGCCGGTGACCCAGAACCCGTTCAGTTGGGGCAATTACCAAGTCGGAGGTTCCTTTGCCAACCAGGGCGCGCAGTACCTCGATGGCCAGCCGCTGAATATTGGCTACATCAACCTGCCGATCATCATTCCAACCCAGGACTCGATTGGCGAGTTCAAAGTGCAATACAACAATCTGGGCGCCGAATGGGGCAAGTTCTCCGGCGGCATCGTGAACCTTAGCACGAAATCCGGCACCAACACTTGGCATGGTTCCGCATATGAATATTTCCGTAACAAGGTGCTTAACGCCAACGAATTCTTCCACAAGCGCGACGAGTTGACTCATGGCCAGAAGAACGAGCCGCCACCGTGGTCGCAGAACCAGTATGGGTTTCAACTCGGCGGGCCGGTGATCAAGAATAGGACGTTCTTCTACGTGAACTGGGAGCAGTACCGGCAGCGGACAGGATCGCCGTTCACCACCACCGTTCCAGCGAACGGAATGTTGAACGGAGATTTCTCGGCGCTGTGTACGGCGGGCTTCACCGCCGCCGGTGTATGCAATGACGCAACCCAACAAATCTATGACCCGTTCTTGGGTCGAAAAGCCTACGGGAAGGACTCAGGCAATCCAAGTTGCCCGGGAAACTGCATTCCGAGTACGGAGTTCAGCAAAGCCACAACTACCATGTGGCAAAAGTACTTCCCGGCTCCTACACAGACCGGCGTAGTAGTGGACAATTTCACGAGCGCGGCCGCATCTGGGGGTAATACCACCGAGTTCGTTGCGCGCGGAGACCAGAGCATTTCGAGTAACACGCGCTTATTTGGAAGATTTGCCTATTGGGGGTTGACCGATCTCCCCACGAATCCGTTAGGAACCGGTCTCTGCTTTGATCGTTGCGCGGAGATCTACCACAGCAAGCTGCTCGCCCTGGGTCTGAACCACGTTTTCTCACCGACGACCATTCTCGACGTAAATCTGGCGGGAAGCCGATTCGTCTACGCGCGGGCACCCCTCCTTTCGGGTTTTGATCTGACAACTCTCGGCTGGCCATCCACCTACAACAGTCCGCCGGGTTCGATGCGCACTCCTCCTACCCCGGCGTTCCCGTTCAACAATGACGTCGGGAAGTCGCAGGGCAACAGTGCTATCGGAGATCACAACACGCAGTACAATCTGACCCCCGCGCTCACTATGATCCGGGGAAAGCATACGCTACAGGCGGGAGCTCAGTTCGAGATAGGGCTGGACAACTACTTCCAAACCAATATCGCCAGCGGCGCGTTCGCCTTCGGCGGAAACTGGACAACGTCGGCTGCAGGGGTTTCCAATCCGCAATTCGCTTTCGCAGACTTTCTGCTGGGTCTATCGCAAAACTCGGGGAGTTTCGTAAACCAGACCGAAGGCGTCGCGCAGGTTCCAGCGCAAACCGCGGGCAGGCAAGTCTATCGTGCCTTCTACCTTGACGACACCTGGCGTCTGTCCTCGAAGCTCACCCTGAATCTGGGGCTTCGCTATGAGTTGCAGGGAACTTGGTCGGAGCGCTTCAACCGGTTTACCTACTGGGATCCCAGAGCCACCAATGCTACCGTCACGGGCTGCAGCGGGACCGCAGGTTCGGCGTGCCCCGGCGACGCGTTCCTTGTGGGAACTGGCCGGAACTCCAGCGACAACAACATCCCAATGGATAAGAAAGCGTTCTCGCCACGCATTGGGTTCGCCTACGCTCTAGACCAGAAGACGGTGATCCGGGGGGGCTACGGTATCTTCTTCATCCCGAACTACGTCTCATTTGGACTAAACCCAGATAACGACGTGGTGAATCTCGCCAGCACTCCATTTATCGCCACCAAAGATGGGTTCAAGACTCCCTTTAGCACGCTGGACGGATTCAATTGCACGCTGACAGGAAACCCGACGCCCCCCAATTGCGCGGAGCCCGGACCGTTCGGCGCAGGAGGAATCATTCTGCCGCCCGGACGCAACCCGCAGCCCAACGTCTCGTCTTTTGTGGCCGCGAACGGGGCGCCCACTCTGGCACCCTATTTCAACCCGAAGTACGGGTATGTAGAGCAATACAACATCGACATCCAACGCCAGTTGCCGCTTGGCTTCTTTGCTGACGTGGCCTATGCCGGTTCGCATGGCGTGCATCTGGAACAATACTCGACCCACCTCAATCAGATTCCGGATAGTTTTCTATCGCAGGCCGCGGCCCTCACCACGCAAGTTCCCAACCCGCTGGTTGGAAGTCCCAATCCCAACCTGAACGGGGCCACGATCAGCCAAGGGCAGCTTGATCGGCCCTATCCGCAATACAACGACGTGAATTTGGCGGGGTATGGTTGCTGCAGCAGCACTTACAACTCTTTGCAGGCGACGGTGACGCGGCGGTTCGCAGGCGGCGGCACCTTGCTGGTGGCCTATACCAACGCTAAACTCCTCAGCAACACCGATACGTTGACGAGCTGGTTGGAAAGCTCCACTGGAGGTGTCGGACAAGTTCAGGACTGGAACAATCTGAAAGGAGAAAAGTCTCTCTCCTCGCAGGATGTTTCACAACGGCTGGTGATCAGCTACGTCCTCGACCTCCCCTTTGGCCATGGCAAGAGATTCGCGGCCGGCCTAAGTGGCGTAGCGGACAAGGCGGTTTCCGGTTGGGGAATCGACGGCGTGACCACCTTCCAGCGCGGCTTCCCGCTGAAAATCGGCTTTGCCGGCTCGACCCCCTTGGAGGGAGCGAACTTGGGCGTCTCCAACGTCCGACCCGACGTGGTTGCGGGATGTCACAAGGAAGGCCCCCGCACGACCACAGAGTGGTTTAACACAGCTTGTTTCACTGCACCTCCAGACTGGGGGTTTGGGAGCGAATCACGCGTGGATTCCACGCTCCGGGCGGCCGGAATCAACAACTTTGACTTCGCCATATTCAAGCGGACAAATTTTGCCGAAAGGTACGGTCTTGAGTTCCGGACGGAGTTCTTCAATCTGTTCAACCACCCGCAGTTCGGGTTCCCCTCGCAGAATCTCGGTAGTGCCGACTTCGGCGCGATCAGCTCGACCGTGCCCAGTACTAACCCTCGGTTAATTCAGTTCGCCCTGAAGTTTGTTTTCTGAGTTGTGCTACCAAAACCGGACTGGGCTTCTTGCCCAGTCCGGTTTTTTTAATGCTTTCGTAGTCGCTCTTTCACCAGACGGCAAGTGGTTCACAATTTATCTCCCTCCGCACTTGTCCGGATATCCTCCGACCCACATGAGGAATCTCCCCGTCATCGACTACGCCGACGCCAAAAAGATCATCGACCTGATCGTCGAAAAAGCTGCACAAATGTCGGTGCCCGCCGGCTTTTTTTCGGCTTCGCCATTTTCTTTCCAAGGCGCGAGTTCTTCACACACGAAGCCGGGATGGTATACAGAAACGGAATCGTGAGATAGCTCCACAGTGCGTAACTGGCAAAGTAGGCCACATGCAAGTCATCCCATGGGGATTCGAGGCTCTGGCCCCGATACGCACTCCGTGGATCATCGCGCGATTCCTCAAGCACACCAGATTCCGATTCAATTGAGACCCGGTCAGGCGTGAATATGGTTCGCCGATCCTTCCCAATCAGGTGAGTGATCAGATGTTGATGGTTGAGCTGCGCCTCGACCTGGATATTCTTGAGCACATCCGGCTGGCCTTTGAGGTGCCAAAGTCCCCTGTGATCGAGGCGCTGGCCCGTACGACTTTGAGCTGGCGCCATCGTTGGAGTCCGCCGTGTGCTTCTAATGAGAGTTTGAGCAAGGTCGTTCATAGACGCCAGTTACCTCCAGAGAAAGAGAGATCGATCAAACGATGTCGCCGTTTTGCTTATTTCGGAAATGAGGCGCCGAACATCGGGTTTCCGCTCTTGGACTGCTCCTCGGTCGCCTCGTCTTGGATCACATCCCAGTGCTCCATGAGAATCCCGTCCTTGACGACCAGAATGTCTGCCGCAATCCAATTCACAGGCGCGCCGAAGCCTGAAAATCTTCCATGGACGATCACGAAATCGCCGTCAGCAATAACGACTCCTGGCTCATACTTCAAGGTGGAAGGAAGGCTTTTGATGAGATTGAACAAGCCTTCACGGCCTGGCTCGATATGAGCGCTGTGCTGGATGTAGTCCGGTGACCAATAACGCTCGGCGGTTGGATAGTCCCGCTTGTTGAACAGCGTGTTGAAGGCCTCAAGAACGAGTACCTTTTCTTCTCCTGCTGGGTCCGACTCATTGGAATCTCCTTTATCGTTGGCACAAAACGTCTGGCTACTGCGGTTGCTGCATGAGATCGTTGAACTGCGTCACGAACGCACCCTCATTAGGGCCAGGGTTATTGCGCAGCGGTTTGGCCCGTTCCACAAGAATCTCTTCCGCATCCGTACCGAGCACTCTGATCGTCTCGTCGATGAACTCTCGCAAAGGCATTGCTCTGGGTTCCTCGTTGCTGTTCATTAAGTCAGTCTGCACCCACGGGTGGCACGATCTCCAGAACGCTGACCGAAGTACCTCTCAACTTGTACCGTTGCGACAGTGTGCAGGTGTGCAGCGCCGCCTTCGTGGAGCAATACACCGCGGTCAGCGCGAGCGGGACATACCCCAAAACAGATGTGTTGTAGATGACGGCTGCCTTTTCCTGCGTCTTCAGGTGCTCGATCAACGCCGAAGTCAGCCGAATCGGCCCTAGCAAATTCGTTGTAATAGTTGACGTGAGTACGGCATCGTCGATGACGCCGGCTGCGTCGTCGACTTGCATGATGCCCGCGTTATTGATGAGCACATTTAGGTTCGGAAAATCAGCGATCAACCGCTTGGAAACCGACGCGATGCTTGCGGGGTCTTCCACGTTCAACTCCACCGACTGCATTCCGGGATTCGCTTTCGTTGCCGCTTCGAGATGACCCTTGCGCCGGCCAGAGATGATGACCTGATTACCAAGCCTGTGCAACGCCTCAGCCAATCCACGACCGATGCCCGAACCACCACCTGTGATGAAGATCGTATTTCCAGTTAAGTTCATAGCCTTCCGCCTACCTTTCCGCAGAATGTTGGATCCAATCGGTCGATATTTCTTCACCTTGGGAGTTGCTCTATCTCATCGACCCGCTCGGGATAGAACGCAACATGCCCCCTTATCTGCACAACAGCAGGAAACGGATCCTCGTATGACCACACCGCATTGACCGACTTCTTTCCTCCAGCGGGAACGCTGTAGTAACCGCAATCGCCTTTGTAAGGACAGTAGGTAACAGAATCCGTCCGTTCCAATTGGGAAAATC
>Ga0209283_10001820_pt1 | contig 11782 bp, 9 predicted proteins | sample CZO8metaG_2_FD_188354 | JGI IMG/M metagenome (GOLD analysis project Ga0209283, IMG submission 188354) | Vadose zone soil microbial communities from the Eel River Critical Zone Observatory, Northern California, USA - CZOApr15con2H1.8 metaG... | ecosystem: Environmental > Terrestrial > Soil >...
AGCCGCAGGCTGCAAAGCCCGCACCCACTCCATAGTTGGGTGAGCCGCTGCAGGCGGCGAGCAGTCCTGAATAGTTACCCTATTTATGAATTAATCTGCTCTTTATCCCCCTGCGCTCGAATCTAGCCAGTCGAAATAAGTGACAGGCTTGACCTGTGGCGAATCGTAGGCGATGGTGATGATCTCGTGGCTTTGCAACACCAGATCCCGTAGATTAGCCCTGTAAGGCTGTGCTGGTCGTCCATTGTTTGAGATCCAGATGACAAGCTGATGGCTATCGAGAGGGTGGCCCAGCAAGTTAGTACTGGTCAGCACTGACGTGTGTATGGTCTGCGCCCAGATATCGGTAAACTGACCCAGCGTAAAGGTTCTCTCCGCGGGCGCCTCCACATGAATCACGCCATCAAACTGGTGGGTATGCAGCCAGTAAAAACAATTGCCTCCTGAAGGAATACCGATATACGCAGGGATCAGTACTGCCTTTCCGTTCACATAGATAGCCAGGTGCACATGGATATGCTCGGTCGCATACATGCTTCGATCGCAGGGAATGCCATCCACCGCCCTCTGCTTGGGTCCAGTTACCAAAGACAATTGCGGTATCCAGAAGAAGGCCAGGAGGGCAATGGTCGCGACGGCACCCAGCGCACGAACTATGCGCTGCTTCGGTGTGAGCTTGCTCCAATGCCCGATTGCCCTGAGCGGTCCCCGGCCTAGTATGTAGAACAGGTACACGGTCGCCCATAGTGGCAACGAGAGGATAAGCTCCTGCACGACCGATGACACCATGCCCAGAATATTTCTGTTGCTCAGTGCAGAGGTGAATGCTGTATTCTGTGCGAGAAGCGCATACCAGGTGGTCATCAGTGTGGTAGGTATGTATATGACCGTGAGAAACAAGAGGAACGTGAGTGTGGAGATAGTGACGATGATGTAGCTCACGAATACCGCCTTGACCCACGGCTTCAGGTTTGGTAACTTGCTTCCCCTCCAGGCGGGAAGAGGCAATACGCTCCGCAAAAATGGGCCTATTTGTGAGAAGAAGTCTGGTATGCCGGTGAGGTCAGCCAGCGCCCAGTAGCCGTCAAACCGCACAAAGGGCATAATCTGGAAGATGATATCCAGGTCAACTAGCATCACGATTAAGAGAAGAAACTCTTGCCTGCTGACCAGGTAGAATGCTATGACGCCGAGCGCAAAGATAAGGCTGAAGTAAAACCCACCGAGGTCTGTACGTACCCTGGCCCATCGGCCGAGCCGATAGCTATCGGTAACATCAGTGTAGAATGCGGGATAAACCAGGTAAATGCCCACGCCCATTCCCCGCACCTTGCCACCTCCATACCGAAGCGCTGAGGCATGACCGAACTCGTGGAAGACACTGGCTATGAGCATAATTACTAGTATGATCAGCAATAGCCCTGGCGTGTAGAAGGAATCTCGAATGCTATGTGTGAGGCCATGTACGAGATACAACCAGCCGTGAGCAATAGCTGCGATTACCAGGATGGGAATGAGAACAGGTGGCGCGTAGAAGAACTGGAACACTCTGGTGGTTGGGTCGATGATGCGGGGGCTGATCATCTTCATACGCATATTGACTGCTAACGGAGAGCGCTGTCGATCCTCATTAGCCCCTCCAACCCGAGGCGCGACTGACCCATCGACTGAGGCAACTAGCCGCATTGGGATGAGCTTGGTCTGGACGATTTGTCGCACATTGTCGGGACTTACTAGCCACTCCGTCGCCTCCGTTACACTCGCAGCTATCTCCTCGAGCGTATGCTCACCGTCAGCTTGCTCAGCAACGCGATAGAGAAGCTCTGCGAGTTGGATAAATTGGCCATCGCGTTGGATGAGCCATTGCCGGTCCTTGAAACCACTCTCCTTCAATTCACCAACGAGTTGGACCTTGGGGGCAAGGACAGGGCGATCGGGCACCTCCAGAGTAGCAATTGACTGCATTTGCAGCGCTTGAGTACCTGGCTGGCTGGCGGTATCTATGGCCTTCTCAATGGAATAAGTCAACTCCTGTTCTCCTTACAAGGAACGCAAATCAGTGCTTTCATCCGTCGCTTGTTTTATAGCAGAATATAGTGCATTGCTGTTTGAAGGTGGCCTGTTCTAGATCATCAGTTGAGATACTCCTAAACGCTGTGTAGCGGGCCGAGCTGGCACGGTCCGCTACTTTTGAGAAATGAACTAGACGATGTGCTACAGACTGCACGGCAGTAGAGCTAGCCAACTTTTTGTGTTGCAATTGCGATGGCAGTACAGTTAGTCGTAGCCGCACTCTTGCTCGCGGCTGCAACAACAGCAGGACAGACATTGACTGCGATTGCCAGGTTGAGGATTAGGAAAGGACCCGTAAAGGTACTCCCATCGAGCACTTCACGGTCAGGGAGTTCCAACACACTCTGAGCCTCAATCTCCTTGGTGCTTAGCGTCTTCTTCTCCGACATTAGTTACCTTCTTTGTAAAATAAACAGAACTGCTACTCACTTTGTATAGCAGAACTGCTATTTATGCAGATGAACACAATAATCCGGATAGCGGAAAAGCCAGCCAGGCCGATAAATCGGCGATGGCCGCGATAAATCGGGCCCTACGGATGGCCGGATTAGTTCGTGAAAGAGCATAAATAACAGTTCTGTTACAGACTGCACGGCAGTAGAGCTAGCCAACCTTTTGTGTTGCAATTGCAACGGCAGTACAGTAAGTCGTAGCCGAAGCGTTGCTCGCGAAAGCAGTAGTAGCAGGGCAGTAATTGGTTGCTACTGCAGCGTTTATGAAAGTACCCGAAAAAGTACCCCCATTGAGCACTTCACGGTCAGGGAGTTCCAACACGCTCTGAGCCTCAATCTCCTCGGTGCTTAGCGTCTTCTTCTCCGACATTAGTTACCTTCTTTGTAAAATAAACAGAACTTTCAACGTAAGAACCTCTCAGTGCTTATAGCTTCTATCATGGTTCCTAAGATAGAAACTCTACTTTTACTCTACGTACATATTTCTCTCTAGTAGGCTTTCTCCTTCTAGAGAAGCTCTAGCCTCTACTATATACCTACCTACATTATCAAATATAATCGAAATGTTTACGTTTGTCAATGTGAATTTACATTGATTATGTAATCTCTGCTTGCTTCTACCGATATCGATAATGGCCCTCTAGTGCGGCCTCACCAGATGCTCACCCCATTGCGTACGATTGCGAGCGCACATCACATGATGCAAAATAATGAGATGGGTAAGCCAAGCGTCAAGGGGTTGCTCCGGCTTTGAACATTGCCCACATAGAAACACCCTGGCGCTCTTGCCCGAATACTTGCACCATGCCATCGGTAAGAATGGTTTTCCTTGCAGGTGCTTGATGTACAATTTCCTAAATAGCCCAAAAAAGGGTACAATAGTGGAGAAAGAAAACTCACCAGCTTGTGGAAAGGGCCTTTGAATGGAACATGCATTACTGCAAAAACTTAAGCAGCGTCCATTGCTCTGTGATGGTGCAATGGGTACACTTTTATATGCGCGCGGAATCACCTACGAACAATGTTTTGATGCGCTCAACCTGTCACAGCCGGAACTGATTACGAATATCCACCGCGAATATATCAGTGCCGGTGCTGACATCATTGAGACCAACTCGTTTGGTGCAAACCGAGCAAAGCTCGAGACTTATAACCTGGGAGACCGGGTGCGTGAAATTAATTTTCGCGCGGCACGCCTGGCACGCGAGGCACGCGAGATCTCCGGTCAATCGGTCTTTGTTGCAGGCGCAGTCGGTCCCACAGGACGTCCTCTGCAAGCGCCGGATGAACATCGACTGACTGAGCTGCGGGCTATATTCCGCGAACAGATCGAAGCCCTACAGGAGGGCGGAGCCGATCTGTTGATACTTGAAACATTCTCTAGCCTGGCTGAACTACGCCAGGCCATCCTGGCTGCTAAAGAGGTCGGCGGGCTTCCTATCGTTGCTCAAATGAGTTTTTATGAAGATGGCCATACCCTCTCTGGTCAGTCGGCAGCAAGGGTTGCTGCTGTTCTGAGCGATATGAGTGTAGACGTGATGGGCGCTAACTGCAGCGTGGGTCCTGCCGCCACACTTGATGCACTTGAAGAGATGATTGCCGAGGTAAATCAACATCATGATGGCGCGCAAATCGACATCCACTTGTTCTCTGCACAGCCGAATGCAGGATTGCCTACGCGCATTGGTAACCGTTTCTTCTATGTAGCCACGCCCGATTACTTTGCAGACTACGCTCTGCGCTTCGCCAAAGCTGGGGTTCACCTGATAGGTGGATGCTGTGGTACAACACCGCACCACGTTGCGTCCATGCGAAAAGCGCTGGATGAGCATTATGGCGTGCGTGCAACAATAACGACCGACATTCAAGAGAAGACCGCGCTGTCAAAGTCCATAGTAGCATCTAATGGCCAGGCAACCATTGCCCGGCTGCTTGAAGAAGAAGTTATCCTACCCCAACATGGCTCAAAGACTTACCTGCAAGAAAAGCTGGCAGCAGGTGAGTTTGTCGTAAGCGTCGAACTCGATCCCCCCAAGGGCTTGAATCCGGCCAAAATACTTGAAGGTGCGGCGCTGCTTCAAGAGGCGGGGGTCCATTGCATCAACATTGCCGATAGCCCAATGGCGCGTGTACGTATGAGTTGTATCGCTCTTGCGCGTTTGATCCAGGATCACCTGGGTATCGAGACGATTATTCACTTTACTACGCGCGACCGCAACCTGATGGCGCTGCAATCAGAGCTGCTGGGAGCGCACGCCCTGGGCATTCGTAATATCCTTGCTTTGACAGGAGACCCTCTGCGACTGGGCGACTATCCGAATACAACAGGGGTATGGGATTTAGACTCCGTAGGGTTAATGCAAGTAATTCGTGGCATGAACGAAGGGCATGATGCGGCTGGCTCATCGATCGGCGCAAAAAGTTCATTCCACATAGGAGCAGCGCTTAACTTGAATATGACCGATGAACAGACAGATCAAGAGATTGAAAAGTATTGGCGCAAAATAGATGCAGGAGCACAATTTATTATGACCCAGCCTATTTATGAAATGGCGCCTATATTACGCTTTTTGGATCGGGTGGGGAAACCTCCCATACCAATGATCCTGGGTTGCATTCCCTTACACAGCTCACGTCATGCCGAATTCTTGCATAACGAGGTCCCTGGCATAACCATTCCTGATGATGTGCGCACGCGTATGCGTGTGGCTGGTGAACATGGACATGAAGAAGGGTTGAAGCTGGCGCAAGAATTACTGATAGCAGTACATAGCCTGGTGCAGGGAGTATATCTCATGCCGTCTTATGGACGCTACGATATCGTTGGGATACTGGCTAAAATGCTGAACGAACAGCAGGATGCTTCTGTAAGCACGTAGAAGCGAAAAATATTTGACTTGGTTTGGCTAGTATGCTACACTTTATGAGGTTTCATAGTTGTTTTTTACACTAGTTCTGAGTGTAATTTTTCCAGTACCAGAAAGAAGGAGGTCTGGCCTATTAACAGGGATATTCGGGGGAACGACCGTTCGCGAGAAACGCGGGTCAATGAGCGAATACGTGCGCGTGAGGTGCGCCTGATCGACGAAAACGGCGAGATGATCGGAGTAATGCCTCCACAGCGTGCGCTTGACATAGCCCGTGAACGGAATCTTGACCTGGTTGAGATATCGCCTAACGCAACCCCCCCTGTCTGCAAACTGATGGACTACGGTCGATACAAATATGAGCAGGCAAAAAGGGAGAACGAGGCGCGTAAACATCAGAAGATTATAGCTTTGAAAGAGATTCGTTTGAGTCCACGTACCGACGAACATGATGTAGATGTAAAGACACGCAAGATTCAAGAGTTTCTAGCTGAAGGGGATAGAGTCAGGGTCAGTGTCAAGTTTCGTGGACCGGAGATGCGTCACCCCGACATTGGCCGTAAGCTGCTTGACGGAATTGCAGAAGTATTGAAAGGTACGGCAGTGATTGAGCGCTCTCCTATAATGGAGGGGAAGATGATGTCGATGATCGTTTCCCGTGCGCCTGGATGGGAGCCGCAGAAAAGGCAGGCTCCTGCACCTGCTACCAAAAAACACCAATCAACGCCGGCAACCTCAAGCGACGCTGCAACAACTCCCATACCCGCCCTCGTCTCAGAAGGCGGCGAGGCGACAGGCTTTCCAAACGAGTAAAGACCGATAGCGTCTCATCAACAGTTGGAGCCAGAACGAACGCAGCATGTTCGATGCTGATTTACAGGGGTGCAGTTTTCCTGAACTACACCCCTGTATTTTTTGTGACATAAGGGCCGTTGACTTTAATAAACATGGACTACTACGATAAAATTAGTGCTGTCAAGATCACTGTGAGCGTCATGGAACCGACATTGTGGTCACCAATGGGGAGTCTTTTTCCCCAGAGCTGGAGCTAGTGCAGGATCTGCTCGCCATTGTGACCGTCTTTAGCGCACGACTGCACGGATTACGTTCACACACGAACGCCATTCGGGCGGCTGCTCTGGGAAAGGAAGGCAAGGATGATCAAGGCACACAAGATCAGATTGAATCCAACGCCTGAGCAAGCCGTGTATTTTGCCAAAGCCGCTGGAACAGCGAGATTTGTGTGGAATTGGGCGCTTGCGGAGTGGAATCGGCAGTATGAAGCAGGTGAGAAACCGACTGCGTTCAAGCTCAAGAAGCAGTTCAATGCAATCAGACGCGAGCAATTTCCCTGGACCTGGGAAGTGACCAAAAACGCCTCAGATCAACCCTTTCTGGACCTGGGCAAAGCTTTCACCGCGTTCTTTGAGGGAGTAAAAAGCGGGAAAAGGAAAGGTCGTCCCAAGTTCAAAAGCAAGAAGAGAAGCAAGGCCAGTTTCTACCTCGCCAATGATCAATTCGAGCTTGGGGATCATCGCATCTGGATCCCCAAACTGGGATGGGTGAATATGGCGGAGAACCTGCGCTTCAAAGGGAAGGTGACAGGTGCGCGGATCACCAAAACCGCCGATTGGTGGTTTGTTTCCCTGACGGTTGAGATAGCAGATGAAAGGCCTGAGAAGAGACCTGCTGCCATTGGCATCGATGTTGGCTTGAACAGACTGGCCACCTTGAGTACGTCGGAAGGATACGAAAACCAAGCATTCCTCCGGACCGCACTCAAAAAGCTGCGTCAAGCCAATAAACGCCTCCATCGACGGGTCAAAGGGTCGAAAAATCGCGAGAAAGCTCGCCGACAGGTGGCCCGACTCCATTATCGCATTACCTGCCTGCGTGATGATGTCTTGCACAAACTGACCAGCAGGATTGCTGACTGTTACGGAATCGTCGGCATAGAAGACCTCAACCTCAAAGGGTTGTTCAAGAACCGGCGTTTATCCCGCTCGTTTTCTGATGCTGCTTTAGGCAAGCTCTTGAGCCTGCTCACGAGCAAAGTTGAGCAGCGTGGTGGGCAGGTCATCAAGGTAGGGCGCTTCTTTCCATCAAGTAAGACCTGCCACTCGTGCGCTTGGAAATGGGAAGAGATGGAGCTGTCGGATCGCGTGTTCCTGTGCCAGAACAAGAGCTGTGCCTATTATCAGGTTGCTCAGGACCGTGACTACAACGCCGCTGTGTGCATCCTTGGTGAAGCCCTGCGCTTGATCGGGCTGATTGATCAAGCCGTCGACGGTATTGGCTCAGACGACGACGTAAACTTGGCTGTGGACGCGGGGTAAGACCAAAAAGGCAATCGCCTTCAGGCTCCTACGGATGAAGCAGCAACAACGAAAACTGGAGTAAATCTATGCTTGCCTATGTTTTACTACATTAATCGGAGCAGATACAAGGAGGTATTGCCATATGGTGATACATGTACCCAATATACCCACGTTTTTTACGGTAACTTTTGGACTTACGGACCTGCTCTCATGGCTTGTTGTGGGCTTGCTGGCAGGTTTTTTCGCCAGCGTCGTCGTGCGAGGGCGCGGCTACGGTTGTTTTCTTGACATCGTGATTGGTCTCGTCGGCGCATTCATTGGAGGACTTATAGCCAGTTTCCTGGGTATCAGGGGCACGTTTCATTTCTGGAGTAGCCTCTTGATCGCCTTTCTGGGCGCATGCATCCTGGTGGCGATTCTGAAGGCGTTTTCTGCTGGCAGCCGTGGGTCGTATCGGGATAGGCGGTGAGGCTGCAAGGGGGCCGGACAACCACAAGGGCCCACCCTACCGAGCCCTGCCACCCTTGTCCCTACATGTCGTCTGGCCCCACCCCATTGGTCGACGCAATGGGCATGTTACCGACACGTCTGCTCCACCATGAGCAGGCTCACAGCTATATGCTTCCAAGGAAACAGTGCGGAGTGACTATCTGCCTCTTTCGGCCTGTCAGCAGGCTTCAGAGAAGTCTTGCCACCGTGATTCCGCAGATTCGGTGTGGAAGCATATAGCTCCGATTGTATAGGAAGTGGATCAGCTCCCTCTTTTTTTCATTTGGCGTTTGGACTCTTGACAGAGAGGGTCTTGCTCTTGCACTCCTGCACAGCTCTAAGTAAACTTACACCGAACTCAGATTGCAAAGGAAGAGGACCATTGTCGGTCAGCATCTTCTCTTGACCTTCAGCAGTAGTGATGGCCCATTGCACTTGACTTGCCCACAAGTGCGAGGGCAAGTGACTGTTGCTGGACTGCATCTCCTCTAGAACACGAGCCGCCAGGGCACTAATAATGGGTGTGGCAAACGAAGTTCCCGGCCAGCAGGCCCAAGTACTTTTATTGGGAGCCTCATATTCGGCTTGCGGATCATCAGCTGCGAGCGCTGGATAGGTCGGCGAACTGAAAACTCCGCGCAGCGCGTCAACATGAGTAGCTGCAGTCATGGAGCCTGGATGAGATTCAGGCAGTGGGAGCCCCCCACCATAGGTCGCAATGCCGTTATGACGTGGTGGTAATGATGGGTAATCGCTGTATAGAGCTGCGTTGCCATTCTTGTCTACAGCGCCAACTGCAATGACCTCTGGAAAAGCGGCAGGATAACGAGGGGGTAGACGCATTGGCATATCCGGGCTGTTTGAGTCATTGCCAGCCCCCGCCACGATCACTGCTCCATGTGTAGTCAGGCTCTGGATAACCAGTTGGAGCGGAGTGCGTAATAGTTCTATATTGCGCATCATCGGCCCAAGATCTCCTGCCTGAAAGGAGCCATCTGCACTAAACCATACTTGAGGCAGCTCGTCTTGTGGAGGCGAATACACGATAGGCAGGCTAATCACAATGGGCTGGTTAAGGAGATCTGTCGCCATACGCTTCTGTATCTTCTCCAGTCCATTGATCAACATATGCACATCGCCCATCCCAAAGTCATTGACCGTGCGCATCCATTCAATCTTTGCCCCGGAAGCAAGGTCGCGCAGGATGCCAATCACGAACAAGCCATGATCTGGCATAGGGAAGCCTGCTGCCCGTCCGTAGATATCCCGACCCGTTACCAATTGATCATCAGCATTCTCCCAGAGCTTCTCAGGTAGGACCTGGTCGTTGAAGCTGATAGTTCCTTCCTTGATCTGTGCGACGATGTCTTGTAACAGCAGGTTGTTACCATCAGCACCTTCTGCAGCTTTCTCGATCTGTTCGCGCATGGGCATGCTATCCAGCACAAATATGGTCACCCCATTACCATCTAGGGATCGCATAGTGGCGGAGAGGTCGGGCAATTCAATTGTCCAGCACTCGGGCGAGGCACAGGAGTTCTCATTTTGTACCGGAACTGGCGGAGATGAACAGCCATGACCGAAGCAAGTGGCACCGCCGATCCAGTTCGGCATGGCTGCAACAACAGGAATTTTCCCCTCCTGTCTCAGCTTTTCCACGTTGTAATTGATGATGTTGACAATTTGGCGTGCATTCGACTCGCCTCCACCATGCATACCAGCACTCCCAAGCATCGAAGTCATGCCTTGTACGGGGTGATGCATCTCATGTGTTTTGACACGGAAGAAGCCAACAACCAGGGTACCCTGGTCAGTTGGTGAGGAGAACAGATACTTACCATACAGGCTGTTCAAGCCTCTATTCTCGTATTGTTCATCTATCTTGTTTGGAGCATAAGGAACATCTTCCTTGGTGAAGGGAAGCAACTCGAAGCCACGCACCTTGAGAAACTCATTGAGGTCGTCTAACCTTAGGGACGCGATGATGTCTTTGCTGTCTACAGCTACAGAAGGTTTCTCCTCAGAATGAAATGCAATTGCTACCTGGTCTTCAATCCAGTACATCACCATGTCTTGCCACCAGGGCACTTGCAAATGCAAATTCTTTCGTTCCTCGTTCATTGTTTACCTCCTTGCCTCTCTACTGGCATATCCGTAGAAGGCGTATAGTGATTACACTCATTTCCTGCCTATAAAACGCCGAGCATTCACATTTTTGGGAGGTCATTTTCGGTCAACAGAGGCCAAAACTCTCGCTTTTGCGTACTGTAGGGGGCCGACATCGCCAACGAGACAAAAAGCTGCCCAGAAATAGGGATGGGTATAGCTTGAGGAAGTTCGATGCAAGAGACTACATTGAGCAGCACGCAAAGCCTGCACCTTGGTATCTCCATTCAGAAGGTTCTGGTAAAAAAGCTGCATCAACTCACTGGTAGCGTTATCTTCTATCGGCCAGAGGCTCATCACCAAGGAAGGGACCCCAGCCGCCAGGAACGCCCGCCCCAAGCCTAGCTGTTCGTCACCTCCACCACTAAGCCCCAATCCAGTTTCACAACCACTCAAAGTGACGAGTTCGCATCCCTCCAGGTTCAGGCCAAAGGCGTCAATAGCGCTGAGTTGTCCGTCCGCCAGGCGCACGAAGGAAAAATTGGGAGCATCTAGTCGGCTCTTGCCATGGGTCGCTAAGTGTATAATTGGGCTACCGGGGGCTTGCTCGACCAGCCGATCAAAGGTAGCATTACCTTCAAGATAGCACTGCCCGCCCAGCATTGTCGTCAGTATGGTTGCTTCGTCAAGCGCGTGCCGCAAGTGTCCATTTTGTGAGTAACCAAAGATCAATGGTGGCTTGCTAACAGCATTTGTATTCATAGGACGAGCCTTTTCTTCATCCCTATGCTTACTTAGATGCATGAGTATACTGCTTGCCGGCAGGTAATTGATCTGGAAGTCTTCGATTAGGAAGTGCGTGCCATCATATAAGGCATGAAATGGGAGTTTATGTAACAGCCCAAAGGGAACGATCGTCAGATATCCGGATGAGGGCGGCAACAGAGTTGCCACAGGAGCTACCAATAGATCATAGAGTTTGTTGAGCAGACGACGAATGGGTTGCTGTGGGGGCTGCTGTGGGTTGGGCCAGCCACCTGGCTGAAGATGCGCGTGGAGTAAAAGAAACAGGCGCTCCAGTTGTGCCGCCCCATCAGGATTCTCATAGGCTACCAGGCGCTCTGTTGTGGCCGCAAAGATGATGAGTTTGCCCTTATACAGAAAATATGCAAGCAGAAGTTGATCGGGCACAAGATGCTGACGCAGTTGCACAACGTCTACACGTTTCGTCTTGCGCATTTCGCGTTTCTTCGCATGAGTTGTGAGATGTGTACCTGCCTGGTGGAGATGCAAACGTTCAAACAACTCGTTGAGTTTTGCTTCGCACCGTTTGAGTTCGGCCTCGATAACTTCTCGATCAACAGCAGGAGAAACCGAGGTGTCAATAGTAGCAAGCTGGGCACTGTACTTACGATATTCTTGCTGCCACAACCAAAGGGCTTCTTGCATTTGCAACACAGCAGCGCTATTTGCTTGC